>Ga0265325_10000656_pt1 | contig 25219 bp, 15 predicted proteins | sample 41420metaG_FD_202090 | JGI IMG/M metagenome (GOLD analysis project Ga0265325, IMG submission 202090) | Rhizosphere microbial communities from Carex aquatilis grown in University of Washington, Seatle, WA, United States - 4-14-20 metaG | ecosystem: Host-associated > Plants > Roots > Rhizosphere... | reverse complement strand
GAGCTCCCCCTCCATGCGGTGGATCTGCTCAGGTTTCAATGGCACATGGTCCAGAAGAGCTTCACGCGTCATGCGATAGTTTGATTCTGCGTCATCCGGAGGCACGCATCGCTCATCGACCCACCACAGGTCGAGCTTGCCCCAAGGCATCCGCTCGCGCCACTCTTCGCCCTGCTCGCCAAGCGTGGCAAACGCCGCCTTGGGCGTCGATCCCCCGCTGACCGCGATTCGCGCCACGCCGCGCGCCGCTACCGCCTGCACCGCCTGATCCACAAAGAAATCCGCCGCCCGCCGCGCCAGCGCCGCCGCGCTCGGTTCGACATAGTAAACGATCTTCAGATTCTGAGGCATTAGCGTGCACCTACCGCTTCTACGTTACATCGGAGAGCGGCGATATTTTGCGGTGAATTTGCGCAACTCGGAGGGAGTTACCGGCCCAGATAATCCCGGTACTGCTGCTCCAGCACGCCCGTTGCCCTTGCCAGCCCGATCTTCGACACGTTATACGCGTACAAGCTCTCCACGAGGTTGTTCTCCGCGGTAGCAAGTGCCGCCTGCGCCGTCACGAGCGGCAGGTTGTCGTCCACGCCGGCGTTCACGCGTTCGATCTCGTCGCTCAACGCGCGCGTGGCCAGGGCAACGTTTGATCGCGCCACCTCAACGAGTTGCTTGTTCGCGCTTACGTCGAGCAGCGCTGCCCTCACCTGCTGGTCAATATGACCGCGAAGATCGTCGAGCTGCGCATTCACCGAATCTAACTGCGCCTTTGACGCGTCTGCGTCGCCGCGCAACTTTGCCTCTCGGAAAATCGGAAAACTCAAGATGCCCATGGCAACGAAGTCGCCGTGTGTGCCCGCGCCGTTCACGGTGCTCGTGCCGTAATTGCCGTAGAAGCTCAGCGTCGGCAGGCGCTCGCTGCGGTACACCTTGTTCAGCGCCCGATAGGCGACCACCTGATTCTGCAGGTTCTGATAGTCCTGCCGGTTCTGGTAGGCCGTAGCCCTCACCTCTTCCGGCGTCTGCTCGGCCAAATCGCTGTACGGAGCCGGATCCGTGAGCTCAATCGTCTGCTCAGGATCGACGCCGATCTCCCGCTTCAGCAAAATCAAATCCTTTGCCTGCTGATTCTCGGCGGCAATCAGCGCCTGTTGTTGCGTTTGTAACTGCACTTTCGCCCGAAGCTCGTCCAGATTCGCCGCCGTTCCTGCCTCGTGCGCATCGTGAGCGTGATTCTCGAACACTTGCGCCTGCTGGACCAGCGCCTTCGCGTTCGCCACTTCGCCCTGGTCGGCAATCGCCCTCAGGTAACCCCCGGACACGTCCTGCACTACCTGGCCGCGTGCCGTCATCTTGGCAAAGTGTGCTGCGCGCTCCGCTCCCTTCGCCGCCTTCCAGCCCTGGATGACCGGCCCTGAAAACAGAATCTCGTTGTATTGGATCTTGCCTTCGGTCAGGGTGTCGCGCGTAATCAGCGAAAGACCTGCGGGCGGCACGCCCCCTGGAAAGAGCGACGAAAACTCGCCAATCGTCTTCGGCCCAAACCCCAGCGCCGCCAGGTTGTGCATGTAGTAGCCTGTATTGCCCGTCAGCGTAATCGTCGGAAGAAACAACTGGATCGCTTCATTCACCTCGGCGTGGTAGACCTTCTCTTCGTTTACCACTTCCGTGAGCCCCAGGTTATATTTGAGGCCCCGCTGAATGGCGTCATCGAGCGACAGCTTCAGCGGCTCGCCCGTCACCGGCTGCGCCGTCACGCTGCCCCAGAAGGGGTTCTCCGCAGATGATGGATTCTGCGCCCGTGCAACTAGGGCGACGCATCCGGCCAGAACCAGAAAGGCAAGTAGTCGACCGACGCGCGGCGTCAGATCAATACCTGCTGCCCTTAGCGAGGCAAAATGTTCCTCTCGTGTCACTTCCATCATTTTCTCAGATGAGCCGCAGGCTCACGGGGATTCACCAGAGCCGCCACATCGCGCCATTTCGCTGCTTCAATCAGGCTTGCGCCCCCGCCACGCCCTCCAGCCTGAGCCTCTGATCCTGATACACCACCGCAAACAAAGTGCAGTACGCCGAGGCGACCGCAGCAATCCAAACAAGGTAAGCGCAGGCGAACACAGTTGCACCAACGCCGATCCCTATGTACCCCCAGGGCGCCATGGCCAGGTGCAGCATCATCCCCACCAGCGCGGCCATCGCGGCCAAAAAGAAGACGACCACCTCGACCACCAGAAATGCAGCGTACGCGATGGCGTAGATCAAAAGCCCCAGCAGAAAAATACGTCCCTTTGCGCCGTTCGTCAGAAAATTGCTCCGTCGCAAACCCCGCCATGCGCTCAAATCTTCGGTCAGGCTCGCCGGCACCGCCAACACCAGCCTCAGCATGATCAGCACGGTATAGACCATCCATGCAAGGTAGAGAAGCATGAAGAGCGGGAAGATCACCACCATCAATGAAGGATCCAGGCCGCCCCGTCCGTGCGCCATCGAGAGACCGACCGTCCCAACAATCAGCGCGCCGAATACCAGAATCGGCAGCGTCACAATCAACGCGCGGAGGATCGCCAGCCAGATGTAGCGTCCCGCTTTGCTCCACGACACCGCCCAGGACTTACGAAACGTCACACGCGTTCCGGAATTCGCCTCGAGCGCAGCGTAAACTCCTGCGGGCTCGTAGAGCGCGTAAATCACAACCAACAATGCAATGCCGACAACGTACGCCAGGCCTAGCGATGCGCCTATAGACGCCATCTTCATCGGTGAAAAACCCACTGTCTGGTGCAGCATGAGCAGTTTCAGCACCGGAAATAGAGCGGCAAAGATGATCCCGAGGTAGACAATGATTCCAGCGCCAGGCGCCAGGGCGATCCTCACGAATAGCCGCCAGTTGGCCCGCATCAGTTGCATCACGCGGTCCAGAATTTGTCCGAAAGTCATCGTCTTCTGTGCCGCTGTCCCGGCAGGCGGCGCGATCCCTGAAAGCGGGGCAGCCGGGGATGATGGAGCAGGAAGGCCGAATTCGCTCATTGGATCCCTCCGACGGGCCCGATAGAGACTCGCAGGGATTCTATACCGGCGCTCGTTTCGGTGCTGTGCGCAGCTCAGCCCTTCGATGTTTATCGAAGGTGTGCTGCTCAGTCGCAGCTGATGCGAGACAGCTCAAGCAAAATACAGTGCGGCCTCCGCCCAGGCCACGGCCTCCTGGCAGCTGCACAGCAATAGGTTTTCGTCCAATGCCCGTGCGGTCGCAATCTCGCCGCATCCCTCCCAGTCGCCCAACTCGTAACGCTCCAGCCAATGCAGTAGGCATCGCTCGTAGATCTCTTCGCCCATGAGCGCTCGCCTGATCGCCTCGCGCAGGGGCATGGTTGGCGCGAGGTCCTTCATCGGCGCTCTCAGCATCGCCGGCAGCAGGCTCAGCAGTCCCAGCAGGTACTGTTCCGTGCCGTCGAGCCCGCTGGCTCGTGCCGCCAGCTCACAGAATCGACCGCGCACAAAAGCCATGCGCAGCAACTCTTGCGTCTGGCCCACGTTCATCTCGCTGGTAATGGCAACGGTGGCCATGCGCCGGAACGTCTCCTCACCCACCGCCAGGAGAGCCGCCTGTACGCTGTGCACCTCCTGTGGCATGGCGCACGCCGGCGAGTTGATCAGCCGCAGCAATCGATACGTGAGCGAAGCATCGCGCTTAACCAGCTGCGTAAGCTTGTGCAGGTTCAGCGATTCGTCCTTCAATAGCCGCAGAACCTCAAGCTGCGACAACCGATTTGCCGGCACCTGTCTGCTTCCCAGCACTACCGGCTGGCAAAAGTAGTAGCCCTGCACCAGTGCGAATCCCTCGTCCCGTGCCGCGCGGAACTGCGCCTGTGTCTCAACTTTCTCCGCCACCAATGCCGCCCTTGTGTCGCCCACTTGTTCGCGCAACGCCTGCCGCTCGCGGAGATTGGTGCGCAGAAAATCCACTTTCAGGTAGTCGGCGATCTTAACGAACGGCTTCGCCCGTGGATCCCATATCGATTGGTCAAGCGCCAGCCGGTACCCTGCTGCTTTCAATTTGCGGCACGCGTCCAGCAACTCCGGGGGGCCGTCGGCAGCATCCACCAGCTCCAGCACCGTCATTGCCGCCGGAAGCATTTCAACCAGCGATCCAGTCAACATCTCCGCCGTGCACTTTACAAATCCCGAAAGCCCGCAGGTCAGCTTTTCAAGGCCGAAGATGACCGTGCTGTCCAGCATCGTGCGCGCAGCCAACTCGCGGTCCCCGCCGGACGCGCTTCCCGGCCCGCCCGAGAAGAGCAACTCATAGGCTTGCACTTTGCTTCGGAGGTCCAGGATCGGCTGCCGCGTCAGATAGCGCACACCAACGCCTGGCTCCGCCGCCGGGTCCTCTCTGCATTCGGCGATCCGCGCGTTCGTTGCCACAGTCGGCCTCCGAAATGCTTATCGGCACTAGCTTCGACGGACTTGAAACGCCACGGTTGAACCCATGCGCGGCGGCTTGGCCATCAGGAGAATTGCAACACGGCCTCAGCCCATCCCAGTGCCTCCTCGTAGCACTGGAACAGGTCTTCTTGCCGCAGTTCGCGCCGTTTCGCTATCAGATCGCACAGTTCCCATTTGCCGCGCTCGTGACTCTCGAGCCAGCACAACAGGCTGCGTTCCGGAATCTTCTCGCCCAGTAGTGAGCGCCGGATCTCATCGCGGAGTGGCAGCGATGGCGCCAGTTCCGGCATGGAGATCCGCAGCATTGCCGGCAACAGGCTCAGCAGTCCTAGCAGGTACTGCTCCGTGTAATCCAACCCGGCGAACAATGCTGCCAGCTCGCAGAATCGCGCGCGCACAAATGCCATGCGCAACAATTCCGCCGGCTGCCCCGCGTTCAATTCGCTGGTGATGGCCAGCGTGGCCATGCGCCGAAACGTTTCCTCGCCCACCGCGATCAGCGCCGCCTGCACATTGCGTACCTCCTGCTGCATGGCGCATGCCGGCGAGTTGATCAGCCGCAGCAGGCGATACGTGAGCGAAGTGTCGCGCTGCACCTGCCGCGTCAGCTCGCGCAGGTCCATCGACTCGCTCTCCATCAGGCGCAGAATCGCCACGTGTGAGATCCGGTTGGCCGGAATCCGGTGGTTTTCCATCAGCATGGGCCTGCAGAAGTAATATCCCTGCAGCAAGGTAAAGCCCTCGTCGCGCGCCTGGCGCACCTGCTCCTGCGTCTCGACTTTTTCCGCCACCAGCGCGACCGTCGCGCCGCTCAGCCGGTCCAGCAACCTGCGCCGCTCACGGCGATCGAGGACGCAAAAATCCACCTTGATGTAGTCGGCAATCTCTACCAGCGGCTCGATTCCTGGTCGCCAGACGAAATCGTCGAGCGCCAGCCGGAAACCCGACGCCTTGAGCCGCCGGCACGCATCGATCACCAGCCGAGAGGGCTCGATGTCCTCCAGGATCTCGAGCACCGTCATGCCCGATGGCATCACATGAACCAGGTCTCGCGTCAGTGCTTCTTCCGTGCAGTTCACAAATGCCGGCAGGCCGGCCGTCAGCCGTCCCAGCCCGAACAGCACCGTGCTGTCGAGCATGGTGCGGGTGGCCATGTCGCCATCTCCGCGGAACGCCGCCTCAGGGCCGTTCCGGAATAGCAATTCGTAGCCGTGGACCTTGCCGCGCAGGTCCAGAATCGGCTGCCGCGCCACATAGCGCACTCCAGCCAACGGCTCCGGGGCTGAGCACACGGCGGGGTATGACGATTCCGTTGATTCCAGCGCTTCCACGCGTGCCGCCATGCGACCCTTCCAATCCGTCTATCGGCGGGTCGCCGCGGCAACTTCAAAAGAACTCTCGTGGATTTCGTAACTTTCGGGTGAGCGCCCTCACCCGCCCATGAACATCCCGCCGTTCACATCGAGCACAACGCCGGTGATATACGACGCCGCATCTGACGCAAGGAACTTCACCGCCTGCGCCACGTCCTTGGGCGTTCCCCGCCGTCCCAGCGGTACCGTCGCCAGCATCGCCTTGGTCTGTTCATCGCTCAGCACTGCCGTCATCGGCGTTTCAATAAATCCCGGCGCCACGGCGTTTACGGTGATGCCGCGCGAAGCCACCTCGCGCGCGAGCGAACGCGTGAGTCCGATCAGTCCTGCCTTCGACGCCGAGTAATTTACCTGCCCCGCCTGGCCCGCGCGCCCCACCACGCTGGCAATGCTTACGATCCGTCCCCAGCGGTTCTTCAGCATCGGGCTCAGCAGCGCCTGTGTCAGCAGAAATGCGCCCGTCAAATTAATGTTCAACACCAGGTCCCAGTCCGCGCGCTTCATGCGCAGCATCAAATTGTCGCGCGTAATTCCGGCGTTGTTCACCAGGATCTCCACCTTGCCGAACTTCTCCAGAATCGCCTTCGCCCCGGCCTCAATCGATTCCTCGCTCGACACGTTCACGGTGAACGCAGTCGCATTGATTCCCTGCGCCGTCAGCTCGGCCACCGTCTCAGCCAGCTTGGCTTCATTCACATCCGCCAGCGCCAGCGTCGCTCCTGCCGCGGCGAGTTCCTCGGCAATTGCGCGCCCAATGCCCTGCGCCCCGCCTGTTACCAACGCAATCCTGCCTTGCAAATCTCCCATGATTTCCGTTGACCTCTGCGCGCCCGCTGTCGCGAGCGGCGCCTTTCCATCGCTCATTATAGATGGCGAGTTGTGTCTGCCCGCGAATTCCCCGCCGCCGATGTCCGCTCAATCGGCGATCCTGCTCGGCCATTGCCCGGGCAAAAACTTTCGTTGACTTTTGGCGGGCAAATTCATAGAGTCTTATAACCTGGGGTCCTCCAAATGGAGTTCATTGCGGTTTTCGCAAGCCCGATTGCAATTCCTTCCCCTATCCAGGGTGATCGCAAGAGCCTCGCCAGCCACTGCCACTAATCGTTGGTTCCCCGCAGCGGCATGGGTGAAACCGCTATTCCTCAAGCGGCAAAGAAACATACCGCATTTTTTTGAGGCTGAGTGCACACCATGCGCAGCCTGCATAAGAAAACCTCATTTGAAAGGGGCATGACAATGAGAAGCACTCTCATCGGCGCGAATTGTTGCAGATTTGTGAATTTCCTGGCCAGGACAAAATCACTCACATCCCTTCTTCTGAGCGCAGTCTGCATACTCGCCATCGGGTTCGCTCCCGGCCTGCGTGGCCAGGCCACCGGCAGTTTCTCCGGAAATGTAAACGACAAATCCGGAGGGGCGATTCCTGCGGCCAGTGTTGCCGTTACTTCTCAGGCGACGGGCCTCGAGCGAGACACGAAGACCGACAGCGCCGGTCATTATTTGCTCCCGCTGCTCCCGGTGGGGACATACGACGTAAAAGTGGATGCACCCGGTTTTCAGAGCGCCGTGTCGAAGAGTTTGAATCTCCAAGTCGACGAGGCCCGCGAGCTCGACTTCACTCTCGTGCCTGCCAGCGTAACGACCACAGTGGAGGTCTCAGGCGAGGCCGTCGCCGTCGAGACGACCAATCCATCTCTTGGCCAGGTCATCACATCACAGGAAGTGTCGCAACTCCCCTTGAATGGGCGCGATTTCGTGCAGCTCGCCACGCTCACCGCCGGCGCCACTGCCGAGACCAGTACCGGCAGTTTCTTCAACGGGGGCACTGACAGCGAGGTGTCGGCCCGTGGGTCGTACTCGCTCTCGGTCGGCGGCTCGCGCCCCAACAGCACTGACTGGCTGCTGGATGGCGTGGACAATAACGAACTCACGGCCGGCGGAATCGGCGTGTTTTCCTCGATCGACGACATTCAGGAATTCAAGGTCCTCACCTACACCTACTCCGCCGAATACGGCACCCGAGCAGGACCCACCGTTCTGGTCACCACGAAATCGGGGACGAACGGCCTCCATGGTTCGCTCTTCGAGTTCGTCCGCAACACGGCCTTCGACGCCAGGGAAGATTTTGCGACATCAACCGCCAAGTTCAACCTGAACCAGTTTGGCGGCTCCGTCGGCGGCCCCATTCGTAAAAACAAGACTTTCTTCTTCGTCGATGGCGAGCAGAAGTATCAGCGCCGTGGAATCGTCTTCACCGGCCTGGTTCCGTCCCTCGCCATGCGCGACGGCGATTTTTCCGCGGACCCCTTCGGCAACACGCTCTCGGGAATCGGCTCCTCCTTTGTTCCGGTGATTGGAAACCCGAACATGGTCGGCGCAACGAATCCCTATTTCCAGTGCAATGCATCGACGGGCGCCCCGATCCCTGCCAATCCCGACGGGAGCCAGCCCCTGGGAGTCAACTGCAACAAGATCCCTTCGAATCTCATCGACAGCGTCGGTAAGGGCATGATCGGCTTCTATCCCGCGCCTAACGTGAATGCAGGAGTTTCCGGCGCAAGCTATAACTACGTCACCGAACCTGTCCGCGCCCTGAACGAAACCAAGTTCGACGTTCGCCTCGATCAGACATTTACCGGCAGCGACAATGCCTTCGCTCGATTTAGCTACGATCAAGCGCGGGTCTACGCGCCGGGTGGCGCGCCCGCGCCGTCCCTTGCCGAGGGCAATGCGTTCGGCAGCAATGAGACCCTCACGAACCACGCGCGCAATGCCGCCGTCGGCGAAACCCACGTCTTCTCGCCCGACACGCTCAATCTGGCCACTCTTGGCTACGACCGCATCTTCGATTACATTGCCTCGCAGGACAACTTCACCTGCCAATCAGCCAAGCTGGGAATTCCCAACGCCAATCTTGGCTGCTCGTCCGGCGGTACACCGCTCCCAGGCGGCAGCTACAGCCAGGGCCTGGTCTCGACTGAGGTTTTGGGCTATTGGGCTCTCGGCGATCGCGGCTACGCTCCGTTTCAGGGTGGAACCGACATCTACTCCTTCAAGGACGATCTCGATCTGATCCGCGGCAAGCATGAAATTCACGCCGGCATCGATCTTCGCGCCAATCAGATGAACGTCGGAACGGAGGCCTTCCAGGATGGCTTCTGGATCGTCGGCCTCTTCGGAGCCTTCACCGGTGTTGGCAATGCCCCTGGCAATACCGAAGCCGACCTGCTGATGGGAATGACCGGCCTGGGCGTCCACGATCAGACCTACGGCGGCGCCGTCACCGGTCGCCGCTGGTATATCTATCGTCCCTTCGTCGAGGATGACTGGCGCGTTACCCCGTCGCTCACCCTCAATCTCGGCCTGGCGTGGGATATGACCACACCGGTCACAGAGGTCCATAACCGCATGGCCGACTACATACCATCAACAGGAAAGCTTCTCATCGCCGGCAAGAATGGGGTAAGCAATTCGGCCGGCATCAATATGTTCTGGGGCGCATACGAGCCGCGCGTCGGCGCTACCTGGAAAATTCTCGGCAGCGACAAGACCGTGGCTCGCATCGGCTTTGGTATCTATCACGACTCGTCATGGAACCAGGGCGCGCAAGGCCTCTGGCAAAATCCGCCCGAACTCGGCGAGAGCGATCAACTTCCCGCTACATTTTCAACCGGCTGCGCGTTTGCGACTTCATACTGCGCCACCGTGGGCGACGAGACACCCGAGTTGAACTTTACCCTCTCCACAGGCTTTCCATCCCTGCCCACGCCGCAGGACACATCCAGCTTTGTGGGGACATACGCCTACCAGCCAACCAACTTCCAGCCGGGCAGGGTGCACCAATATAACGCCAACATCGAACGCGAGCTGCCCGGCAATATCCTGCTCACCGCGGGCTACGCCGGATCAACCGGAGGTCATCTGACCGTCATCGGCAACGCCCTCACTGTCAGTAGTCCCTCGGCGTGCGGCACCGCCGGGTACACAATCGGTTGCCTTCCCGGCGGCGCGGCCTTCTCCTATCCCTACACCCCTCCGAACTTCAACTCGATTCTGCTTTACGGCGATCCTGGCAAGACGAACTACAACTCGTTCCAGGTGAAGGCCGAGACCAAAACGGCAAAGAACGGTCTCTACGCCCTGCTGGCCTACACCTACTCGCGCACCTACGACAACGGGCTCTCTGACGGCCTGGGCTCGGAGCTGAGCGCCCCCTATTTCGGGCTGCCCAACTGGCAAAAACTCGATTGGGCTTTATCGCAGATCAATCTCGATAACAGCTTCACCGGCAGCGTGATTTACGATTTGCCCTTCGGCCACGGAAAGCAATTTGGCAGCAGCTGGAATGACACAACCAATGCCATTCTCGGCGGAATCCAATTCACTCTCATCGAGCGGATCTCATCGGGATTCCCGGTCCCACTCATCAACAGCTTCAACGAATCGGGCACCACCTTCAATGCCGGAGGCAACGACAACAATTTCAATCGGCCCGATCAGCTTTCCGGCTGCGACTCATCCAAGGCGAACCATGGCCAGCATCAGTGGATTAACGCGGCCTGCTTCCCTGCGGCGGCCCCCGGCAAATTGGGGAATGCGTCGCGCGTCCCGGCCATTGGTCCCGACTTCGTCAACACGGATTTCTCCCTGGTCAAGCAGATCGCGTTGCCGGGCAGGGAAACTGGTTTGAACTTCCGCGCCGAGTTCTTCAACCTCTTCAATCACCCGGAGCTGGGCAGCCCGGTGAACGATATCAACGCGGCTGGATTCGGCGCCGTGAACTCCACGGTGAACAATCCTCGCCTCATCCAACTGGCCCTCAAGCTGACCTTCTGAACGGCCACATAAAAGTGAGCGCCGGGCGACGGATCCGAGTTCAACTTGGGTCCTGTCCCCGGCGTTCGCCTTGACTGAAAAACCTTCCGGCGATGGAAGCTGCTGTAGATTAAGCCGCGCCTGCGCGTTAGAATGGAATCCCGGTTGAAACCAGCGTCCCCGCAGCGCATTCGAACGTCTCATCAGTAGCGCAGCCGTCTGAACCTTTGAAGTGCGTCTGACCCAGGCCCTGGAATCAGCATCACAGTTGCCGAGTCGCCGGTGGAGGAAGAGTGAAAGAGCGACATTGGAATAACCTGGTCGGTTCTCTCCGGCATGGCAACTGCGTCCTCATGCTCGGCTCCGAGATTCCCGTCAAGGCGACTTCTACGACGAATGGATCTCAGAGCGGCAACACGCTGGCCGAGGAGCTCCGCCTCCGCCTGGCCCGTGAGCTCGAAGAGGACGACCGCTCCCCGACTGGGAACACTTTGGCCGCTCTTGCCCAGCAGTACGAAGACACAGAGGGTTTCGGGCCGACCACTCTCCGCGCCACCGCTGAGATGGTTCTGGCGTCGCGCCAATATAGTCCCTCTTCAGTGCATGAGCAGCTTGCGGCGCTTCCGTTTTCGCTCATTGTGACTACCGGCCAGGATCCGATGCTGGAGCAGGCTCTCAAGGCGGTGGGGAAGTCGCCGATCTCGCACCGCTATCATCTGCGTGGCGACAAGAGGGAGAACCCCGAGTTTGTGTTGCCGGGCACGCCCTCGTCACCCGTCGTTTTCCATCTGTTCGGCAGCGCCGAGGAGCCATCGTCCCTCGTGCTTAGCGAGAATGACATTCTCGACTTCTTGATCAGGGTTGTTTCCGAGCGGCCGCCGCTTCCCAATAGCCTTTTGCGTGTTCTCAAGCGTGTTGGCCAGAGTTTCCTGTTCGTGGGTTTCGGCATCAAGCACTGGGATCTCCGCATTCTTCTCAAAATCCTTCTGCGCGCGCTTGAGCTCAATCGCAGCGGCCCGGCCATCGCCGCCGAGCCTCTTGATGGTCTCATCCAATCGGATCGCGACGAGATGATCCTCTTTTACCAGCGCGGCACGCGTGTCGAACTGGAAGACGCCGACGTGGGAACGTTTCTCACCAAACTCTCCGATCGGCTCGAGGCCGACGGCGGATTTGTAGGGCAAGCCATGCCGCTGGGTCCTCGCCCCCGAGTATTTATCAGCTACGCGCGGGAAGATGCCGCTCTGGCATCGAGGGTTTTTGATGCGCTGCAAAAGGAATACTTCGAGCCTTGGCTCGATCAGGAATCCCTGCAAGGCGGCGACGACTGGAACAAGCGCATCGAGAACGATTTGGATGCATCGGACTTCGTGCTCGTGCTCTACTCGCCTGCATTTTGCCAAAAGACCGACAGCTACGTGAATAAGGAGGTGGCGCTGGCATGCGAGCGCGCTCTCCGTGTTCGCGGAACGTTCCTGATCCCCGTTCGGACCGCACCGATCGCCGACGAGGACCGCGTTGACGCCCTCCGCAAATTCGATGAAATGGAGCTGAGGGAAACGGCTTTCGACGAGGACTTTTCCAAGATTGTTTCAATTCTTAAGCGCGAGTATCAGCGCCGAAACCGATAGAGAGACCTGATGGAAACCCTCCACCGCTATCCCGGCGCTCAACCGTTCCGCGACGACGAGTTTTCTCGCCGCACATTTTTCGGGCGCGAACCGGCCTCTGTCGCGTTGACTGACCAGATCCTCGCCAATCGGCTGGTCATTGTCTATGCCAAGTCGGGCCTGGGTAAGACTTCGCTGCTCAACGCCGGCGTAGCGCCTCGCCTTCGCGAAGCCAACAGCCTGCCGCTTTTTGTGCGCGTGAACGACCTCAAGAATGGCCCGCTGTTTTCTGTTTTAGAAGGAGTGAAAGCTGAAGCCGAGCGACAGAAGATCGAATACGTTCCTGGCGATACCAGTTCTCTCTGGAGCTTCTTTAAGACCGTCGAGTTCTGGCGCAATGACCTTCTTCTGACGCCGGTCCTGATTCTCGATCAATTCGAGGAACTATTCACTCTGCAATCGCAGGAGGAACGGGAAGGGTTTCTCTCCGAACTGGGCTATCTGATTCGCGGCATCGCGCCGCCATCTCAGCCGGTGAGCGAGTCAACGACCAGCGAAGGGCCCCCAGCGATACGCGTGGTCCTATCGCTGCGCGAAGATTTTCTGGGATTGCTTGAAGAAGCCTCGGACCACATTCCTGAGATTCTGGATCACCGCTACCGGCTGGCGCCGCTGACTTACGAGATGGCGTCGAAGGCGATCACCGGGCCGGCAGCGATCGAGGCCAGAGATGCTTCAACGCGGGCTTTTCGTCTGGAGCCCGACGTTGTCACTTCGATTCTCGCTTACCTGACAAAATCGACAGCCGGCGCCCGCGGCTCCGGCGGCCCACATGTGGAACCCTTCCACTTGCAGTTGATTTGCCAGCGCATTGAGAACATTGCCGCATTCAAACAAAAACAGACCAGCGGAGAAGTTGTCGTCAATTTCAAGGATCTGGGTGGCGATGCCGGTCTGGCCGAGACGCTGGAGAATTTTTATACCGATGCGATCCGGTCGCTTCCAGCCAGATATCTGCGCGGCGCGGTCCGGGTTCTGTGCGAGCAGTATCTGATCAGTCCTGAAGGCCGAAGGCTCAGCGTCGAGGAGCGCGAGTTGCTTCGCCAACTGAAATTGCCCCGCGAGACGTTGAGCCAGCTGGTGGAGCGCCGCCTGTTGCGCACCGACCGCAGATCAGACAGCACTTACTACGAACTCAGCCACGACGCGCTTGTGCAGCCGGTGCTTGCCAGCCGGCGCGTGCAAGCCATGGTGGTGAGCTGGGCTGCGGTGCTGGCCGGCACCATTGTTTGCATTGCGGCGGCCGTGTTCATCATGCTGTGTCTTTACACGGTATTTGCCGGCACATCGAATACAAGCAGCACCTATATTGTTCTGCCCATCTTTGCGGTTCTTTCGTTGTTCGTGGGCGCGGGCGGTCTGGCGTGGTTCAGATCGGGTTTGCAGAGGCTAAGGCGTTATCGCCGCCACACCGCGAGCGAAGTCGCAGAGGTACTGCCCACGCTTCAGCCGCTCAAATTCAGGATCCTGGGATGGGTCCTGCTGGGAATCGGCGCTTCCATCATGACCGTCTGGGGATTGGTGGGGCTCTTCGGCCTTGTCAAATACGGCACGCCGATCATTACCAGCGGCGTTACTCCCAAGTGGCTGAGCTGGATGGGAGCAGACGTTGATTCGGCATGGGTCATCGTTCATGACCATCCTTTCATCGAGATGCTCTGGTGGGTCATCGAGCACGCCGTGTGCGTTCTCTTTGGGTATCTAATCCTTCGCCTCGGGATGAGGGCGATGTGGCCGCATAAATTCCGCGGCACGCGCGGTGCCGCGGCGCTGCCGGGTCTGGGTTACCTGCCTCCGAGCGTGCTGGCATTGACGAAGGGACTCTGCGGCTGCCTGGGGCTGATCGTCGCGCCTTTGGGAATGTTTTCGCTGAGGAGTTGCGCCACGACCTGGCATGGAGACGCCCCGTCCTGGCTCACGGGAACACTGATCAGTTATCGCTTGACCGACTCCTGCCAGACCTTCACCGGAAAGCCTGACTGGGGCGCATTGAGTTTTGCCTTCTTCTTTATCGCGCTCTTTTTCGTTTCGATTGCGTGGATCCGTGGCGCAGTTCTTGATGCACGCGCGGCGCTCGGCCCAAGCCAGCAGGCGCACCCCACGAAGAAATTCCGGCCGGCGCTCGTCACTGCCGCAGTGTGCGCGGTTGCCATTGGAGTGTCCCTGCTGTTCTGGGCGCATCTCTCCTCGAAGTCAAATCACCGCGGCGGATGGGGTTCGAACCACCAGGCCCCTGTGATGAACGAGAGCACCGCATCGGGCGGGACGTGGACGGTTTGGACGGTGGGCTCCGAAGCAAAAATGCTCGAAAGCGAAGATGGCGGCACAACGTGGGTCACGAAGAACACGAGCAAGGGAACTTTCTATTCGGTCGCGTATCCTACGCGGTTGTCGGGCTGGGTGGTAGGCAGCGGCGGCGCCGTTTTTCACACCAGCGATGGCGGCAGTAATTGGGATCAACAGGCAAAAGATGTCACCAGCGAAGACTTGAGCGAAATCACCTTCCTCGACCCGAATACCGGCTGGATCGCCGGGGACGGAGGCGAAATCCTGCACACCGAGGATGCCGGTGCGACATGGAAACCGCAGAAAACGGGCACTAAAGGCTACCTTTCGTTTGTGATCTTCACCAATAAGCAATCGGGCTGGGCATCGGGTTCCGATGGGGCTATCGTCCACACGACCGACGGCGGCAGAACATGGAAACTGCAAAATACTCCGACCGTCCGGTCCTTGATTGGCATGTCGTTTCCCACGGCGACATCGGGATGGGCGGTTGGCAGGCGGGGCACAATCCTGCACACCGACGACGGCGGAAACACGTGGAGAATTCAGCCTGGCAACACGCGAGCGGATTTGATGTCGGTTGCCTTTGTCACCCCGCAGTCAGGCTGGGCGGTTGGCAATGACGGCACTATTCTTCACACTGAAGATGCCGGCGCAACGTGGATTGAGCAGGCCAGCGGTACAACAGAGGGTCTTGACGAAGTGAACTTTGCCAATCCGCAAACAGGTTGGGCCGTGGGCCACAGCGGGACAATCCTCTACACACTGGATGGCGGCAAAACGTGGTCCCCGGAGAAGAGCGGAACCAAAGACGACTTGATGTCAGTGTGCGTGGTTAAGCCGTACGGCGTGATTGGCCTTCAACTCCAGGATGTAACCAGCGGAACGGGCGCCCAGGAGCATATTGTCAGACCCGGTGCCAAGATTGGCGCCGTCGTTCCGGGCGGTCCCTCTGATCAGGCTGGACTCAAAGTTGGCGACATCATCGTCGCGCTGAATGGTAACCCCGTGAAGAACACTGCCGAGTTCGTTGGCTCCGTCTTTCAATTCAAACCGGGAACCGTGGCCAAGGTGGGCTACATCCGCGGCGGCAAAGAGGGAACAGCGGACGTGATCGTCGCCGACGGATCGAAGCCGCTGCCCAGCCCCGCCCATCGTTAGGCGTTGCCCTCAACCGGCAACGCCTCTTGCACTTCGCTTCAGGTGGCAACCGCGCAACCGCTCCCTGGCTACTGTGAACTACGAACTGCGAACTGGTTCTCTACGTCGGCGTCGCCGCCACCGTCACCGGCCGCGCCGTCAGAGCAGGACGCGCCAGCTCCGCGGGCCACACATAAACAGCCAGGCGCCGCGAGTAGTGCAGCACCGGCTCACGGTCCGGCAGCTCCAGGCCCACCGCAGTCGCCAGGTCGTTGCGTTCGATCTCCGCTTCTGCCTCCTCAAGAGGCCACGACACATGGTGCAGGTTCGCCCTGATCGGTTCTCCCCCGCGGTTAGTCGAGAACACGCATGGCCGCTCCGTGAAGAAGTACTCAAGCGACCCCGGCCGCATCTCTGCCGTTGCTCGCGTCGGCCCCAAGCCACGGTACCGTGCCTTGAAGATAACCGGCCGCCGCGAAAATCGCCGGCGGCTATAAAACGCAAACTCGCGTTCCGACCGCGGCTCCAGGTACATCTCCGCCAGCCGATATGGCAAGTGGTAAACCAGATGCGCCGCCGCCACAGCCAGCAGGTTGCTTGAATCCACGCTGAAGCAATAGAAACCCGGCGTTCCCGTGAACCGGTCTCGCACGTAGGTTCTCAAGTTGAGGTCAGGAAAGCTCCGCAGGCCGGGAATCGCGGGCATGGCGCGGACTTTGATGCGGTCCAGCCAGAATGGAACCGCTCCCAACCACGCCGACCCGTCGATTGTGTCGGCTTCAAGCCAGTCCGGCAGCAGTGCCTGCATCTTCGCCGTAGCGATGGGCCAGTGCGCAAACAGGAGATCGTTCCAGCGCTGGGTCATCGCCCAGCGCCCCGCCGGCAAGGGCCGCGGTTTGTGCGACGTTCGCACCAGATACTCCCGCATGGCTGCTCCCGTGCTTCCGGGGGTTGCGCTCTCTTGATTGCGCTTCCCCGTCAGGGCTCTCACTCCGCCGCCCGGGCGCGGATGCTCCCTTATGACGTATTCTGTCCGCGAGACCATCCTCATGTCCAGTGAATCTTCGCTTCCCGATTCTGCGCGCAATCAAACCGAAGTCATCGCCATCCATGGCGCCGACCCCGAAATCCTCGCCTTCGCCATGGCCAAGTATTCCCGCTCGGCTCTTTCCATGCGCGATTCCCTGGCCGAAATCAGCTCCCAGCGCGCCGAGCAGTTCCTTAACACCTTTTATTTTCAATACGGCCACCGGTCCATTGCCGACCTTGCCCACATCGCCTTCGCCGTCGAGCGCCTCTCCCTCCTTGCGGCTATTGTCCTCGTCGATGAAACCCGGTGGGACGGGCAGGAGCGGTCCACCCGCTATCAAAACTTTCTCGAGTCCGGCTTCTACTACCCCGATTTCGCCGGCGACTCCCACTCTCAGGAGCTTTACGAGCGCACCATCGATTCGCTTCTCGGCGCCTACAAGCGCACCACCGTCGCTGTCGTCGATCTCCTTCGCCGCCACGTAGCGCGCCCTGACGGCCTCAAGCCCGACGCCTACGAGCGCACTCTTCGCGCTCGAGCATTCGACGTCGCGCGCTACCTGCTTCCTATGGCCACCAACACGTCGCTCGGCCAGATCGTCAGCGCTCGCACGCTTGAAACCCAGGTCTCACGCCTGCTCTCCCACCCCGCCGCCGAAATCCGACTCCTCGGCGAAAAACTTCGTGAAGCCGCTACCGGTCCGGCCTGGAACATGAACGCGAAGGCTGCCCAGACCCTCATCGACAAGATCGCGGCTCTCGACGACGAAGTCGCTCCCGACCTCGCCGCTCAGGCTGCCGCACTCTTTACGCGCGAAGTTCGCACCGCGCCCACTCTCGTTAAATATGCCCAGCCCAGCGATTACCTCATCCAGACCCGCGCAGAGCTTACCCGCGCCGCCGCTGAGTTGCTGAAAGACATGCCTCCCGCCGCAGCCCCGCTCGTCGATCTCGTTGAGCGCTCCGAGACGCTCGAAATCGAGCTTGCCGCCACACTCCTCTACTCCGTCAGCCGCCACCCCTACCGCCAGCTACGCGACTTCGTCTCCGGCCTGCCCGCCGCCCGCATCACCGAAATCATCGAAACCGGCCTCAAGCATCGCGGCAGGCACGACGAAACGCTCCGCGCGTTTCATGCAGGCGCCGCCATTCGCTTTGACATTCTCATGGACATCGGCGGCTTCCGCGATTTTCACCGCCATCGCCGCTGCACGCAGATCATCCAGGACTTCACCGCCCTGCACGGTTACGAAACCCCGGGCTGCGGCGACTTGCCCGCAGGTTCCGACATCCTCGCCGAGGCCGGTATCCTCTCGGAATACCGCACTGCCATTGACGCCGCCCATCGCACCGCCAGCGTCATCGCCGCCGCCCCTGTCGTCGAGGCCGCGCAATCCGCCACCTATCTATACCCGCTTGCCACGCGCATTCGCGCCCTGTTCAAAATGGACTTTGCCGAGGCCCAGTACATCTCCGAGCTCCGCTCCGGCCCCGCCGGCCACTTCAGCTACCGCCGCGTCGCGTGGGAGATGTATCTTAAGCTCCAGAGCCAATACCCCACGCTCGCCGCGCACATGCGCGTTACGGATTTCACCCAGCCCATCGACATCTTCCAGCGATAATGAACTCGCGCCCTCGGTGACTCCCCCGCGCATTGCGGGGAGCACTCGCCCTGAAATGGGCGATTCTTTTTCCGTCAGGTGTCGCTGTGCGAAAATCAAACTTTGCACACGCAGTCCAACTTCCGCCTGCTCATTGTTCGTCTGGGTGCAATGGGCGATATTCTTCACGCGCTGCCTGCGGTCACGGCGCTGCGTCTCGCTCACCCCAACTGGCAAATCGGATGGGTCGTCGAGCCCCGCTGGCAACCTCTACTAAAGGCAGCGAACAGTGAACAAGGAACAGGGCACGACGTGGCCAAGAGCACTCCAACGTCCGCGCGTGATTCCGCGATGCCTGTCGTCGACTGCCTCCACTTCGCTCCCAGCCGGGAATGGAAACGCCATCCATTGAGCGCCGCCACGCGCCGAGCCATCGGCGCTTTGCGCCGCGAGCTCCGCGCCGAGGAATACAGCGCCGTCCTCGATCTTCAGGGCGCAATCCGCTCCTCAGTCATCGCCCGCATGAGCGGTTGCCCGCGCCGCATTGGCGAAGCTGCGCCCCGTGAGTGGCCTGCTCAATGGCTTTTCACCGAGCGCGTGGTTACGCATAGTGCGCACGTGATTGAGCAGGACGTGGAACTGGCTTCCGCCGTCGCCGGTGACGCGCTTTCCGCTGCCGACGCGCAGCTGCCCGCCCCGCTTTTGCCGGTTGATCCTGACGCAGAAGCCTGGTGCGCCACATGGCTCGCCACTACGTTCCCAGGCGTTTCGCGGCCCATCGCACTCATCACTCCCGGAGCCGGCTGGGGCGCCAAGCGTTGGCCGCCCGAGCGCTACGCCGCCGTTGCCGCTGGGCTCGTTGAGCGCGGCATGTATGTTGTGGTCAACGCCGGGCCCGGCGAAGAACCGCTCGCCTCCGCCATCGCATCCAGACGCGCCGTTGCGCTCACCGCAACTCTACCGCAACTGATCGCGCTCACGCGCTGCATCGCGCTTTGCATCGGGGGAGACACGGGACCGCTTCACCTGGCCAGCGCTCTCGGCCGCCCGGTCGTCGGCATTTATGGTCCCACCGATCCCAGCCGGAACGGCCCGTACGGCACGCGCGCCCGCGTCCTTCGCAGCCCGGATAGCCGCCGCGACCACTCGCGCCGCGCCGCTCCCGATCCCGGCCTGCTCACCATCACACCGGACGATGTCCTCCGCGCCGCTGACGAATTGCTGGCTGAAGAGAGTGCACGATGAGCGAGCCGACCCCGCACTCCACCCCTCCAAAGGTCCGCTCCGTGGAAGACCGGGGCCCCCAGCGACAGGTCCACGTCGCTGGGGTGGAATGGGAGCGGTGGCAGAAGGTTGCACGCCGCATTCGCGTCCCGCTCGGTTTCTTGACTGCTGCCGTCTATGTTGTTGAGGTCGTTCGCCAGGCAGCGCATCCAACCGCGATCGCATGGAGTCTTGCGCTCGTGCTTCCGGGATTGGCTCTGCGCGCGCTTGCTTCCGGCACCGTCAAGAAGAACCAGGAGCTTTGCGTCACCGGACCGTATGCCTACACGCGCAATCCTCTTTACCTCGGATCAACGCTGATCGCTGCCGGGTTTGCATTGGCACTTCTCAGTTGGCCGTTGGCGCTGCTGCTTGCGGCCGGATTTGCGGCAATCTACATTCCGGTCATCGTGTCAGAAGAGAAGTTCCTTCGTGCCACATTCCCTGAGTTCGACGGCTATTGCCGCAACGTCCCCCGATTCATCCCGCGCCTCACGCACGCTCCGTTTCCTCCAGCTCCGGGCCAAACCGATGTTTCTCAGCCAGTTACCAAAGCGGCTACGGGTGGCTTTTCGTTCGCCCTTTACCTCAAGCACCGCGAGTACAATTCTGCTTTAGGGGCCGCACTGCTTTACCTGAGCCTGCTCTACCTGCGACCGGCGCTGGAGATTTTTGTGCACCGGACCTGGTGAGCGCTTTCCGCGTAATTGAAGTCCAAAGAGAAGGGCCAGGTCAATCTATGAGGAGCCGTGCCGAACATTGAAGACACGCGGCAGTGCAGTCACTCTGTTATTCGTAGTTACGCTAGCGGTTACAGCGCTCGGCCAGGATTCCTCTATCCTGGCGCCGCCGCGTCCCGGCTTCAGCTTTCCGCAGAAACAGACTCTCACATACTCGGTCGATTGGCGTGTCTTTCCCGCAGGCACCGCCGTCGTCCACTTTGAAGCAGCCGGCGACCGCGAGCGCGTGATTGCCTCCGCGTATACCAGCGGCGCCATCAATCTCATCTTTCACGTCGTCGACAACTTCCAAACCGACTTCGACCTCGCAAAGGGCTGCACCTACGACTTCGACAAGCAGACCGTCGAAGGCCGGCGCCAGTTCAATTCCACTCTCCACATTGACTACGGCGCGTCCAAATCAATCCTGGACGAAAAGAATATGGTGACCGGCCAGACCAAGCATGCGGAGTCTCCAGTGAAAAGCTGCGAGACCGATCTGCTCACTGGCGTGTTCTACCCAGGATCGCAACAACTGGTGGTCGGGAATAGCTTCGTAATTCCCGTAGCCGACGCCCTGCGCACGGTACTGGTGACCATGAAGGTGGAAGGTCGCGAAGAAATCAAGACGTCGCTCGGTACCTTCAAAACCATCCGAGTGCAGCCCACGGCGGACGCGGGCGTGGTGAAGAACCGCGGCAACATCTGGATTTGGTACACCGACGACGAGCGCCATATCCCCGTGCAAATGCGCGCGCGGCTTTTCTGGGGAACGATTACGTTCCGCCTGACGGGCAACGAGAACAAGTAAAACAGTTGATCGATCTCAGTTCGTAGTTCACAGCTGATCATGCATAGTGCGGCATTTTCGTGGGGACGCGGACGCGCTCCGCTGTGAACTACGAACCAAGAACCGCGAACTGCGTTCCGGTGTACACTTTCTTTTCGCGCGGAGAGATCATTCGCCCCGCGCGGTGAGGACTCTCATGCCCCCTTCTCTGTCCCTCCAATCCCGGGTGCCCCAGGTCTCGATTTTGAGACCTGGGATAGCACGAACCCAAACCACCGCCTGTCATCCTCAGCGAAGTCTCGCGCCAGCGAGATACAGTCGAAAGCCTGCCCTGAGCGAAGATCGGGGTAGCGATCGAAGTCGAACGGGGACCTGCATTTGCCGGGTGCCCCAGGTCTCGATTTTGAGACCTGGGATAGCACGATCGCTCCTTCTCTTCGCCGCTGCTCTTGCGGTTCTTCCGTTTTGTTCCGCGCAGGCCGCGCCACCCAAGCGGCCCATGACCTTTGAGGACATGATGCAGATGAAGCGGCTTGGCGATACGGCCGTTTCACCGGACGGCAAGTGGCTGGCCTACTCGGTTACGACCGTCGACCTCGCCCAAAACCAGAAGAAAACGGAGTTGTGGCTGCAGGCGATTGCGGGCGGCGACCCGATGAAGATCGCCGTGGCGCAGGACGGCGATTCGGGTGTGCAGTTCTCGGCCGACGGGAAGCGGATTATGTTTCTCTCTGGTCGAGACAACGGCCAGCAAATATGGCTCGCGGATTTCGATCCAACGACGGGCGCGACGAGCAACGCGAAGAAGCTGACGGCGATTGCGACCGAGGCCGATAACGCGAAGTGGTCGCCGGACGGCCACTCGATTGTATTCACGTCGGCGGTGTATCCGGATTGTCCGGCGATTACGACGTCGGACTTCGACACCGGAAACAAGTGCAATGCGGGGCGCGATGCTGTGCTGGCGGCGAGCAAGGTGAAGGCGCAGATCTGGACGCACCTGATGTATCGGCACTGGGACCACTTCACGAACGACAAGAGACTCCATCTCTTTCAGGTTCTGGTTGACGGTGGCGGAATGCGCGATTTGAATCCTGGCGATACGCACTATGTTCCGCCCGACTACGCCTCGATTCAACAAGGCTGCGGGTGCGACATTTCGCCGGACTCAAAGGAACTGGCGTTTACGGAGAATTTCGATCCAGTGCCGGCCGTCTCGACTCATGCGGATATCTTCACACTGGATCTGACAGACCCCTCAACGAAGCCGGTGAAGGTGAGCACGTCGGCTGGCGGCAACTTCAGCCCTGCGTACTCGCCAGACGGGAAATATCTGGCTTGGCGAAGCCAGGCGCGGAATGGATACGAGAGCGACAAGTTCCGGCTGTGGCTCTACGACCGCACGGCGAAGACTGGGAAGGATCTGCTGCCGAAGTTCGATAACTGGGTCGACGAGTTTACGTGGAGCGCTGCTGATCCCGGCTATATTCTGTTTACCGCCGGGGAAGAGGGCGAGGAGGTAGTTCACTCGGTCGGCACCCTTGGCGATGGCCTTTCACGCTACGGCAAAGCTCCTGGTAACCGGAGCTCCATACGGCGAATCGATGTGAATGGAATTCCTTTTTTCATCGCGACCATAATGCACGTTGATCGTCCCGCCGAGGTCGTTTTGGGAAATATGCTGCGAATGAACGACAACGCCATTCATGTCAAGCTGATGACTAATGGCAAGCCGGGCGCGATGATCAGGGATTCTGAGTACGCGCCCCAGCCCGTCACTCATCTCAACGACGCGCTCCTGGCGCAGCTCGATTTGCCGAAGATGGAATCGTTCTGGTTTACGGCCAAGGATGGGACGAAGCTGCAAGGCTTCCTCATTCGGCCGCCGGGATTCGATGCGGCGAAGAAGTATCCGGTGAAGTTCCTGATACACGGCGGGCCGCAAGGCGCATGGGGCGACGACTGGAGCTATCGCTGGAACGCGGAGCTGTTTGCGGCGAACGGATATGTCGTCGTCATGATCAATCCGCGCGGATCGACGGGATATGGGCAGGCGATCGTGGAAGGCGTGAGCGGCGACTGGGGCGGAAAACCCTTCACCGACCTGATGACCGGACTGGATTACGCCGAGCAGCACTACAGCTTCATCGACAAGGATCGCGAATGCGCGCTGGGCGCGAGCTACGGCGGATACATGGCGAACTGGATCCTGGGCCACACGGATCGGTTCAAGTGCATCGTGAGCCACGACGGAATGTTCAACGCTGAGTCGGCATTTGGCACCACGGAAGAAGACTGGTTCAACATCTTCGAGTTCAAGGGGCATCCGTGGGACTACTACGGCAAGCCCGACGATGAGAACCCGTTCCGCAAGTTTTCGCCGTCGTACTACGCAAAGAACTTCAAGACGCCGACGCTGGTGGTTCATGGGCAGCTCGACTACCGGCTCGATTTGAGCGAGGGGCTGCAACTGTTTGACACGCTGCAACTGCTCGGCGTGCCGAGCAAGATGCTTTATTTCCCCGATGAAGGGCATTGGGTGCTGAAGCCGCAAAACTCGCAGCTCTGGTGGAAGACGGTGAACGACTGGGTCGATGAGTGGACGAAGAGCAGCCACTAGCTCCCAGCTTCTAGCTGCTAGCCTGACCATCGAACCAATAGGCCTGGGTGCCCCACCCTCGCGGAGTCTTTGTTTTTGCCGCTAGGGTGGGATAGCACGGAACTGAGCAAGCCGATGCCTTTCCTACGCAAATCGCGCAAGCCGCGTGAGCCGTTGAATGAAGCGGCTCTGTATCAGTACGCCGTCAAAGCCCTGGGCCGCCAGATGCGCACCGAGGTTGAGCTGCGGCGGCTGATGACGGCGCGCGCCGAGCCGGGCGACAGCGGCGAGCAGGCGGTGAGAGCGGCGACTGCGCGGCTCAAAGTGCATGGATACCTCGACGACCGCGCGTTTGCCGAGACCTATGCGCGGCTGCGCCAGGAGAACGAGAAGCTGGGCGCACGGCGTGTGCAGCAGGACTTGCAGCGGAAGGGAATCCGCACCGAGCTGATCAAGGAAACAGTGGATGCGCGTTACGGCGAGACCGATGAAGAGAAACTGGCGCGCGAGCATCTTGAGCGCAAACGCATCCGGAAACCCGCCAACGAGAAGGAAATAGCGCGGGTGATGCGGCGGCTGGTGGCGGCTGGCTTCACGACCGGCACAATCTACAAGGTGCTGCGGAAGTGGGATGTGCCGGAAGAGGAGCTTGCGGCGCTGGACAGCGTGGAAACCGATCCGCACGAGGAGTGAAACTTTACTCGCTCGACCTCTCATTGAGCTGTCCGATTCTTCAGGCCTTCAGTTGTCAAGAGCCTCCTTTCCGAAGAGTGCCGCAAATCATTGATTTTACGGCGCAAATTCTGTGCGCCAGGTTTGCCGGCAATTTACGCCTTTTGGCGCATACTCGATCTATGGTTGCTCAAACCACCCTGAGAGCGGCGCGTCATTTTTGCTCCCGTTCGCGCGCGAACCAACGCGTATTACCGGTGTGAAATTTTTTCGAAAGTTGCCCAGATTTCGGTGCAATTTCGGCTCATTTTCAGCGCCTGTTAAATAGAATCAATAAGTTATCTAGTTACCTATCGATAAACAGCCTATTGACGAATCGGTAACGCAGTTTACGCAAAGGTAAACACCCTCCCTGATCGACCCTCGGTCGGAATCAATCGGAACTACGGAGCAGGAACTGGCGGCGGCCCTGGCGCGATGATCGCGTGGATCGGATTTCCCTCCGTCTTTGTGATTGCCTCTCGAATGTCGGCTAGCGGCGCCGAATCGGAAAACTCAACACCGTCCGGAGCGGCGCGAATCCCGAGCTGGGTCCAGAGCGCGGATAGATCGTACTGGACCGGCTTGTCTTTCCATTGAGCGTAGAGATCGGTGAGGACATGCGTGCCTGTCGCCTTGTCGCCAACCGCGAGCGCCTGCGGCAGGGTCCAATCGTGGTCGATGGTGCCGCCGGCGGCGACGATGGCGCGCAACGCGTCCTGAAGGCCGAGGCGGTTGTGCGTCTGCTGGCGGATTTCGACGTCGGCAACGAGGCAGAACATG
>Ga0265325_10000655_pt1 | contig 25221 bp, 22 predicted proteins | sample 41420metaG_FD_202090 | JGI IMG/M metagenome (GOLD analysis project Ga0265325, IMG submission 202090) | Rhizosphere microbial communities from Carex aquatilis grown in University of Washington, Seatle, WA, United States - 4-14-20 metaG | ecosystem: Host-associated > Plants > Roots > Rhizosphere... | reverse complement strand
TTGAACGATCCGTTGAAAACTCCTTCCCACTGCTCGGGACAGTCAAGGACTGTCACAAAAGTACTATCCGCTGTTTCAAAAAAGAGATGCGGCTTGGGGATAAGGATGGCATTGCCGTTGATAGACCAATATGTCGTGTAACACGATGGCGAAGGAGAAGAGCTCAATATATGAATGCGTTCTCGCGGAGTAGCTGGCTTAATCGCAACTGTATCTCTGATAACGACGCCCTGGGAAGACAAGAGCGATGACACTAAGAGCACGGCTGTGAAACTGCTCCGAACCCTCTGCTTAATAATAGTTCTGTTGTGAAAAAACTTCATGGAAAGATATAGCATGGTGAGACTCCCTGATTTTTCCCCAAAGCGACGTGAGTGCTTACGAATATCTCAGAAAAGGCGGGCAACGTCAAGATATTTTCCGGAGAGTATTCAATTATCAGGAAAAATTTTTCCTGTGCGGGAACTTTTGAAAATAGGGTGTTGGAATGTTAACGTGAGATGAGAACCTATCACGGATATAATCTCACGTCGGAGTGAAATTGACCGGTCTCACCCGTTAGCAAAAAAAAGCAGCGCTGCACTGAAAATGATCTCGCGGAAGTTGCTTCAGAGGGCCATCGAGCATATTGGGGCGTTGCCAAACAGAGTTTGGGAACGAGTTGACGATTTACGAAGAGAATCGCGGCAAGCAAGGAACACGCGCAACACCGAAGCATCACACCGATAAAACAGAAGCGAGGCTAAGCGTTCTTTCTAACGCGCCACCGTCACCAGAATTTCGCTTTCGAATTCAGCAAAGATGGAATTCAGCCGCGCCCTCTCTTTCTCAACACACGGAGGAATTGACGCAAGGTTTTCACCTTCATACGGTTCTTTCGCAGCAAACTGAAGGCACAGGTCCATTCCGTTTTCCAGATTCGCCTTGAACTCACGAAGCTTCTTTACTTCCATGTCGGTGTAGCTGCAGCGCTGAACGACCTTTTCAAAATAATCGACGTACATCTGTATTTCTTTGGCGAACATGTGAGGGCGTTCTGCAGGAACGAGTGATTCGCCTCTTCCGTAAATGTGGTCCACCATTTCTTTCAGAGTGTACAGCTTATTGAACCACGCAATGTTCGGACCGGGGCAAATTGCCTGCGGTGAGTTCGTCGGCTGCACGATACCAAGAGCGATGAGAGCACCGTTGCCCAGATGTTCGCAAAGGCAGGCTTTGTCAATAATTGCACTGCGGGCTTTTCCCTTTTCGGCCGTTGTCAACTCTGAAGCATCGATCTCGCTGATCTTCTGTTTCTGGTACTCCCTCGATGCAACGCAAATTGGGAAGTCTGTGTATTCCGTATTGGAGATAAGAAATCCTTTGGGGCATGTCGATCCGGGCGCGCCTTCGTCGGCTTTCTTATGGATCGCCAGTTCCGACCCGCTTCGTCGTACGTTATTAAACGGAACGCCGAGGGGTGAGAAATCGCTCACGTACAGGTCGTCTTCTCCTGCCTGCCGCAGCAGCTCGCGTGTCGCATCGTCGACGCACGTCGCCTCCGGCACGAGCAAAAAGGGGCTCGCCCATCCGGTGCGGTCCATTCCGAAATCTTCCATCATCCTGCGCGCTTCGCCGTTTGTGCCGATCCCTCCTTGCACGGTGATCAGCGGGCGGGCGTTCTCAGCGGACTTCGGATATTCCCATCCCATCGTTTCATAGTATTTATGAATGAGCGGTTGGAATTCAGCCACAAGTTCATCCCGCTTCTCCCTGAATTCTTTCAACAGGCTTGGAAGAAGATGACCGTTCGAAGCGAATGCGTGCCCTCCGCAATTCAACCCCGATTCGATGCGAAACTCAAATACTTCAAGTCCCTTTTTGGCGAGGAGCCTTCCCTGGATGAGAGTAGAGCGAAAATCTGTTACCTTCAGAATGATCTTCTTCTTCATCTCGCCGGTCGCGTCCCGGTAGAAATCCTTGAACCGCGTAATGTACCCGAACAAACTCTGGTTGATCCCCGCAGAAAGAATGATGCTCGATCTGAGCGTGCTGTTCGCATACCCGCGGAAAGCGGCTTTCGCGTCGGTGAATTCTTCGCTCAGCGGCTTGCCATGTTTATCAAGGTTGATGCGGTCGAGTTTCACCATGATATTCACGTCGATGGAACCGGGAACCATGGCACGGGTCAATTCCTTCTCGACTGCGTCCCGTTCCGCTCCTGCCTTCATGCCGACGAGTTTTTCATACGCCTTTTTCGGAGCGGATTCGTCGGGGAGAAGGTCAAAATACTTTTTCTTGTCGTTGTCAACAAAGAACGGAAGCTTCTTCACCGCTTCCATTTTCCGTTCAACGATCTCGCTGACCGTTTCCAGGTACGCGGTGATCCTTCTCGCCCTTCCGTCCTCCGCATACCGGGGGATCTTTTCATAGGCGATATTGAACTTTTCGTTGTAGTGTTTGCGGATCCGTTCCAGCAGCAGATCATCGACGATCGAGATGACTGACGTGATGCCCAGAGGTGCGACACGGATCGGAGTATCGATCGAATGTCCCGTCCCCATGACCGGTATGTGGAAGGTATGATAAGAACTGCTCATCGGATTCCTTAGAATAAAAATTAATGGTGGAGTGATTTCTCCGGTTGCGCAAACCAAGAGAATACCAGTCGACGGTAGTTTATCGAATGGAGGCGCACGGCGACAGGTTGCATTTTCCAGTGGGGTGAGTGTTCAGGAGAGATCCAAGGAGTCTGACGACTGGAAGCCGGCAATGGTACAATACATGAACCATCATATTAATGTACGTCTTTTTCTTCCCCATATCAACACATATGTTGAGAATTAGCAAATTGAATTCAGGAACTCGTTAAATCATACCCGAAACGCCGCCGTTCGAATTTCTTCAAAAAAACGAGACAACTTGTCTTCATCCAGTTTTCCTTCTGTTCGAACGCCGCTACAGACGTCGAGACCAAACGGGGCAACATCCCGGATTGCTTTTGCGACATTGTCCGGTCTCAATCCGCCTGCGAGGAAAACCGGAATTGAAAGAACTTCACGTATGGTTCTGCTGACGCTCCAGTCGTGCACGCGCCCAGTTCCGCCGAGTTCCTTGACCGATGCTTTGGGATTTCCCGAATCGAGCAATACTGCGTTCACAAAGGGAGCGGCGGCTACCGCCTCGTCGATGGATTCCTTTCCATTGACGTGGATGACCTGGACAAGCGCAATGCCGGGCATCGAATCCCTCAGTTCACGGTACGTTTTCCTTCCGATCTTGTCGCAAAGCTGGATCGTGATCGTGAGGCATTTTTTCTGCTGGGCGATGATCGACGGTGCGTCTTGCCAGCTTGTCAACAAGAATGAAGAGACCCCCGGCGGAATCGAGGCAGCAATTTCCGCTATCGATTCTTCATCAATAACGCCGGGTCCACTCGGCATGGAAGATACGAGTCCCAATGCAGAAGCCCCATAATGGATAGCAAGCCGGGCTTCTTCGACGGATGAAATGCAGCAAATCTTGACTCTCGGGTATCTAGTCGGTTGCACGGGGACTATGGCTAGAAGGAATGAATGGATTGTGTTGCCACTTCAAGTCACTGAGGGAAACCGGAGACTGGAGAAGGGAGGCCGAATATAACATTTTCGCGTCTCCAGCCTCCAGCATCCAGTCTCCTTTTTGAATATCGCAACAAAGTGAATAGCCATCGAAGACCTTCACTTAGCCCTGCGTTCCGCCGAACAACGACTGGAGATTGAGCGACGGCGCCTTTGTTTTGCTCGCCAGCGACACATACGTCCTCGCGAGCGTGTCCTTGCCTGCACCGAGCACCGTGCTGACGAGTCCCAACGCTACTGCAAGTTCGATCGGCGATAGATTTTTCAGGATCCGCATCCAGATCGCCTCCTCAAGCACGTTAAACGCCGTCTGCACTTCGGAAAGATCAAAGCCCGCTTCGAAGCGTTCGCGTCCGATTGTTTCAGCGTGTGCGATCATCGGACCGAGGTTCTTTTCCTTCACAGCGCGGGCAGTGAGAGTAAACAGCGCTTTCAAACGCTGGTGAGTGTGTTCTGCTCCGGACTTTTCGTAATGTGCAAGCCGCGCCCGAGCGATCGCCGCCTCGGCGTCCGAAAGAATTTCATTGGATTGATCGTGAAGAAGTTGATTGAGATCCATAGGAAGTGCAGATAAATTTCTGTGAGTTCCGTTTACTTTGTTTTATCCTTCGTCGGTGACGCACCCTTCCGAAGCGGACGAAACGTTCCTGATATATTTGTAGAGCATACCGTTCTTCACTCTCGGCGGCGGCGCTTTCCATTTTTTCAGCCGCTGCGCAATCGTCTTCTTCGGAACGTCGAGCGTGATCGTATTCTTTTCTCCATTGATGGTAATAACGTCGCCGGTTTTTATTACGGCCAGCACGCCGCCGACCTGCGCCTCGGGAGTGATATGTCCGACCACAAAGCCGTGCGTGCCCCCCGAGAACCGGCCGTCGGTGATAAGCGCAACGCTCTGGCCAAGCCCGGCGCCCATAATCGCGGACGTAACGGTGAGCATCTCCCTCATTCCGGGCCCTCCCTTCGGTCCTTCATAACGTATGACGACAACGTCGCCGGCCTTGATCCTGTTTTTTTCCAGCGCGAGAAGTGTCTCTTCCTCCGAATTAAAAACTTTCGCCGGTCCGGAAAAGCGCAATCCTTCTTTCCCGGTTATTTTTGCTACTGCTCCTTCTTTCGCGAGGTTTCCGTACAGGATCTGAATATGCCCTGTCTTCTTGATCGGATTAGAAAGCGGGAAAATTATTTTCTGCCCTTCTTTTAGTCCCGGCAGATCTTCGAGATTCTCACCAAGGGTCTTCCCGGTTACCGTCAGGCAATTTCCGTCGAGTAATTTTTCTTTCAGGAGCATTTTTTGAAGTCCCGGTACTCCGCCGATCGCCTGGACGTCTTCCATCACGTATTTCCCGCTCGGCTTCAAGTCTGCGAGGAACGGAACCCGGTTGCTGACGGTCTGAAAATCGTCGATTGTCAGTTTTACTCCGACAGACTTTGCTATCGCGATCATGTGCAGCACTGCATTCGTGGAACCGCCGAGGGCAATAACAACGCTGATCGCGTTGAGGAACGCTTTCCGCGTCATGATATCGCGCGGCTTGATATTTTTTTCAAGCAGATTCAGAATTGCTTTTCCCGCATTTTTGCACTCGCGGATCTTCTCTTCGCTCGACGCGGGGGTCGATGAACTGTACGGCAGGCTCATTCCGAGCGTTTCAATCGCCGAAGCCATGGTGTTGGCGGTGTACATTCCTCCGCATGCACCCTGGCCTGGGCAGGCGTGGTGGAGTACCTCGCTCAGTTCTTTCTCGCTCACTTTTCCCGCGATGAATTGTCCGTAGCATTCGAACGCTGAAACGATGTCGAGCGATTTGCCGTTAAGGTGGCCCGCGCGAATCGTTCCGCCGTAGATCATGATACTCGGGCGGTTCAATCGTCCCATCGCGATGAGGGAGCCGGGCAAGTTCTTATCGCAGCCCGGAAGTGAAATATTTGCATCGTACCACTGTGCGCGCATCACCGCCTCGATGGAATCGGCGATAATTTCGCGTGAAGGGAGCGACGATTTCATCCCCTCCGTTCCCATCGACATGCCGTCGCTGACGCCGATAGTGTGGAAGATAAGCCCAACCAGGCCTGCTTCCTGTACACCCTGCTTGACGACCTTCGCAAGGTCGTTCAAATGCATATTGCAGTTATTCCCTTCCCAGCCCATGCTCGCAATGCCGACCTGGGCTTTCTTCATATCCTCGTCCGTCAGGCCGATGCCGTACAACATTGCCTGCGAACCGACTTGCGACCGCTTCTGCGTTAATTGCGCGCTGTATTTATTCAGATCATTACCCATTCTTGCCTTGCTCCTGTCAGAATTTTTCACCGAATTTTTTGTAGGTGCAGGTACAAAGTATTGAAACTCTGGTTCAGCATCAAGTGGATTTATTAAAAGGAAGTGACTGTACATGAAAAAGGCCGTCACATCGCAGGCAACGGCCATTCCCGGGTCTTGCCTGCAAACATTTATAAAAAATACTTGCGCAAAAACGCCAGCATTTTCGGCCAGGCTTTTTCTGTCGCACGAAGATTTGCGCCGTCGCGCTCGCCTTGAGCGCGAAGGAATCCATGTCCAGCTCCCTCGAACATTTCGTATTGAAACGTCTTACCGAGTCTTTGGGTCAGGGCGGATGCAGGCGCAACGGTTGCTCCAACCCTTGCATCATCTCCGCCGTACAAACCGAGCACCGGCACAGAAAGCTTCACCAGATCGGCAGAGTCGGGAGAGGTTCCATAATAGACGATCGCCGATTTCAGCGCAGGATGGCTGCATGCGTACTCAAAACTGCGTCCCCCGCCCCAGCAGAATCCTACCGTCGCGCATTCTCCATTCGATGAAGGAAGCCGAACCGCAAGCGCCATAACAGCGTCCAGGCGCTTGTCCGCTTCATCCGCGGAAAGATTACGTATAAGCATCACGACAGAATCCCGGCTTGATACCGAAGCGGTGCCTCCGCCATTCGGTCCGAAACCGGAAATAAGGTCGGGCGCTACGGCAATGAAACCCTCTTTGGCAAACTGGTCGGCAACGGACCGCATCCAATCCGACAAGCCAAAGATTTCGTGAATCATGATGACGACGGGGGCTTTGTCCTTTCTTTCAGGATAGACGACCCATGTGCGAATCGGTGTTTTGCCGTCGTAGGCGATATCTATCCATTCGCCGTGCCTGGGCGATTTGTCGAGCGCCGCCCGCGCATTCTCTTCGCCCGGCGGGAAGAGATCATTTGAGGCTGATGTCTTCTCCTGGGCAAGAAGACCAGATGACAATCCGAACAGGAGAAACGAGATGAACAAATAATATGCATTTTTCATACGGCAACCCTTCCGATGATTCAATCTCAAAAAGACGGTTTGTTTGTGAGTGCTGGCAAAACAATATAATTGAAAACGTAAGAAGTTGTCAAGTTCATAACAGTAACACAACGCACAAAAAAAATCCGGCAATATACTGCGCCGGAATTGCATATTGCCTGCGATCATTTAATGGTAGGCTGTTGCTTCCCCTCCAATGTATTTGCGCTTTCATCTATTTCTTTTCTTGATAAGTTACCCTTTTCTAATTCCTCATCCGATTTATTCTTTAATCGTCCATAGAAGAGCAGGCCTTCTTCCACAAAGCCCGGCTCCTTGTTCAGTATCTCATACAGCGTATCTTCTCCTTTGGCGTATTGTCCCGTCAGTTCATAAAAGTGAAACAGTTTCTTGTGGATATGTCCTGGAAGATCGTCGTGATTCAGTCTATCGGAAACAGCGCCGATCGCGGTTGCGTGATCGGGATTCTCTGCGGCGCCTCTTTCTATTGCTGCTTCGGTCAGCAGGCTCAGCGACTTCGTTCGTGCATCTATGCTCTCAGAGGTTTTTCCCTGGAGTTCGAAGATGTCAGCCTCCTCTTTGAGAAGCATTCCTGCGAGGTAACACTTCGGGCTGCCGAAATTTTTTACGAGCGTAAGGAGGTCGATAATTTGGACATCGGAGAGGCGGCGAATGACATCGAGCTCGACCCCAATGAGGGTCTTCGATGCATTTTGGATTTCAGTCAATGCTTTAGGATAGTCCTTTTTCTGTTTGTAGGAGAGAATCCTCAGCAGCGCCTGCACCAGCATTTGGATCATTCGCATTATGTAGTCGCGCTCGATCATGGTGTTGAGGATTCATTAATACGGGGCAGGTAAATGTAACAAGATCTGAATGTGGAAGCAACGTGCGGGAATTATCGGCAGAATGGAGATTGTGAAAGCCGTGCGACAACTTGAGCTGTTCCCGTTACATACTCTGGCTTTTTCCTTAAACCGCCAAGACGCTAAGCGCGCCAAGAAAGATCCAGAAATAAAATGTAAATTATACTCTTGGCGTTCTCTGCATCTTGGCGGTTTAACACAAAATTATCGATGAGAAACAGTTCTATATATTGAACCAATACGAAAACTTCACAAGAAAGATATTGTCGGCGACCGTATTGAACAAACGGTCGACCGAATTGCCGAACTGGAAATCGCCGTTATAATTGGTCTGGTTGTAGCGGCTTTGAGTCCACACGAAATAGACGATCGACCCCGGCACAAACTCCCACCGCAGCACGGCGTTGCCGCGCAGAGACTTCGTATTAAAATCGGGATTGCTGAATGCGATGGACCCAGCAGGGCCGCTCCCGTCGGGGTCGGCGGCATAAGAAACTGAACCGTCCGCTGATTTGGTTTCTGTCAGTGTCGATGAGCCGGTACCGTACACCATGAAATCAAACGAACGCGGACGGGTCAGTTCTTTGAAATTTCTATAGTCGCCGGATGAGATCAGCGGTTGCAGGAACAGCTGCAGGCTGAGCGTCGGCGTAAACGTCCAGTCTACCCTGATGTTTGCCGAAAGAGTCCTCTGGTCAAGGTCCGCAAAAATGTACCGGCCGCCGTACGTCGCGTTTGCCGTCGGGTCTGTCGCGGATGTCACCCACTGCGCCGCTTCGAAATCGTGGTCGAGCGTCGGAGCGATGCTTACCGAGATGTTTGCGGCCGGCCGCCATACGATGCTGACATACTCCTGAATGTCTCTCTCCCAACCCGATTGATACGTAAATCCGCTGACGTCTGCCTGGAATGTCTTCCGGCTGTCTGAGCTTGCGTCCAGGCCAACCTGGTAACCGGCAGGATTGAGGGTTAACGGGCCGCCCCGTGTTCTGAAATTATTGAATGTTTGCGGATTGTATGCGAGGTTCCAGTTAAAGCTGTAGTAATTAAGGAATTGGAGATTCCCGTATTCGTACGCGCCTCTCCACGTTACGTTCCCGCCGTAATCAAAATTTTGAAATACAGCACCTCCCATTTCAGCATACCGAAAAACTTCCCCCGGATCGCTCCATGAGTATCCTCCGCCAACATGCATGTTGATGATGTCTGACCGGGACTGAAAACCAAGATCGTCGACATCAAAGCTCGGACTGAGAATTCCGATCGCGGTATTTGAGAAAAACTTCCCTTTATTTTTATTCAACGAGAATCGTGCACCATAACCCGTCATCGCTGTCAGCGAACTATCGACGCCGAGGTACGGCGCGTCGGGGCGCTGGAAATAGTGCTGGGAATTGCTCTGCAGGGCGATCAATCGCGCGTGGTCTCCAGCAACCCGCGATAATCCCGTCCATCCGCTGACCACCCACACTTTGTCTTGGTCCAGAAAAGTCCACCCGTCGACGCCCAATACTTCGCTGCTGCTGTTCACGTCATCCCGAAGGCTGGCCTGGGAAAAGTCTCTTGCGGCCACGGTAGAAATTATTCCGAGTCCTTGATGCCCATCGTTAAAATCTCTTTGCGCCCGAAGCACTCCGTAATACGCCGCGGGTTCCACCTCCCATCGGAAATTGTGTCCGCCGGTATCAACATCGGCCATCTCGCGCGAGGTGACGGCCTGTATCGCCCCGATATTCCATCCATCGATCACCTTCCCGGTGAGTTTCGCCGCGCCGATGATGTGTGTTCCCTCAGGCACATCGGTAAAGTCGGCGTCGGGAAGACTTCCCTGAGGAGTTCTTCCGATTCGCCGGCTGTAAAAAATTGTCGGCTGAGGCCAGTTGAAACTCCAATAGTTCCGCGAGCCTCCCTGACCGAAATTGAATACCGTGGCTCCTTCAAGAAAAAAAGGACGCTTCTCATCGAAATAGCTTTCCACATCGCTCAGGTTCACGACCGCCGGGTCGACTTCAACCTGTCCGAAATCGGGGTTCACCGTCGCGTTCAGCGTCAAATTATTTCCGAGGCCTACTTTCATATCCACTCCGGCGCTCTGAGTATATTTCGAGCCGTCGCTGAACGGATCGTTTGAAGGGAAATGAGTATAGTCCCCTTTTCCCGTCACGTACGGCAGAAGTTCGACGCGCCCCGGCGGATTGATATCCTCTAAACCAACGAGGTCAGCAAACCGCGATACATAGCCGCTCTGGCTTCTCGGCGTGTACACCAGACAATCAGTCTCATGCCTGCGTCCGATATCGCGCTGGAAATTAATTCCCCAAATCAGACTTTTCTCATCTTTGAAGCGAAGCTGCGAATATGGGATCCTGATCTCTGCGGTCCAGCCTTTGTCATCGATATGAGTTTTTCCCTCCCATACGCCGTCCCACGAAAGATCATTCCAATCATCATTATACATGACTCCGTCGATCACCGAACCTCCGGCGCTCAACGCAAACAGATTGCCGGTCCGCTGATCGTGATATCCATCGATAAAGACGCCAACCCAATCGGCAACGGGGTATTGATCCCGCCGGCTGAGGATCGGCATAATAGAATCTGGCGAGGAGTCATACATGCGCGCGCCTATATAGATCGCGGCGTCATCGTACGCAACACGAACTTCCGTTCGCTGGGTCCCGGGAGATCCCTGGTCAGGGTCGCTCTGTTTAAAATCTGTGAAGGCAAATCCGTTATGCCACACAGCTTCAGAGAGAATCCCGTCGATAACGATCGGTTCCTGGAGTCGGACGGCATGAACTTGTATTTTTTGCACTGCCGTTGAGTCCGTCGGCGCGGCTTTTACGAGAGAACAGCAGAAGAGGAAGCAGAGAATTCGTTTCATGGAATGAATATTTGGGAGTTGCTCAGCCCTTCAGGCGCATGGTGTTCTGCTGAGAAAAAGAGGTTGCCCTTGAGAAAATAAACGTAGGTCAAGGAGAATTGTTTCAAAGAGTTGGACTTGAGAAAGAACTAAAAAGATGGGGGAGCAAAAGAAAGCGGCCGTCAATTCTCAATTGATGGCCGCCGTATCAAACATTACCGTCGCAGACACTCTGTGCGGATCATTTGCCTGCCAACTTTTTGATTTCGATATTGCCATTGGTCGTTTCGAGGGTAATTCTATCCCCGCCGCCGTTTAACTTGTAAACGGCGTGGATTTCCTGTTCATCTTTATCGCCAGTCTTCGATTCCTCTTTGAAGTCGGAATGGATATCATAATCATCCCGGTGCCGCCCCCATTCATAGCGAAGTTCAATTGTGGCATCGATGGTAACTTTGGCATTGGAAGGAATCGAAAGAATCACGTTCCCCCCGGACGACCGCAATTCACTGGGTCCCTTTCCGCTTGGAATCAATTCGGCCTCGACGTCACCCCCAGCTGTCTTCGCAACGATCGATCCGCTGATGTTTTCGAGTCGGATATTACCCCCGGCCGTCTTTGCTTCAACGGTGCCGCTGGCGCTGCGCAGATCGATATCCCCGCCTGCTGTCTTAAGCCTCGCGCTGCCGGAGACCTTTCCTACTTTTACTTCTCCGCCGGATGATGAAAGAGTAGCATCGCCGCCGACATCTCCCACTTCAACGTCCCCCCCGGATGTCGATGCAATCAGCGACTTGCCTACTCTATCAACTTTGATATCTCCGCCGGAAGTTTTTACTTCTGCTTCGCCGCTCACGGTGCCAAGCTCAATGTTTCCTCCCGAGGTTTTCATGTCCATTGTTCCTTCGATGTCTCCGGTACGGATATCCCCGCCGGACGTTGAACCCGTGAGCTTCCCTTTCATAGTCCCGCGCACTTCAATATTTCCGCCGGACGTTCGCACATCGGCATCGAACTGTGCCGGAAGGCTGATTTTGAACAGCACGTCGCCCGACGAATTCCAGCGCGGGCGGTACTCGACACGCACGGTATTTCCGGATTGCGTGATCTTCACGTAATCCATATCTTCTTCATCGATGCCATCGACAACGACATTGACTTCGTCCTTATCCCATGTTTTCAGCTGGATATCTCCGCCGCTGACATTGACCTCAAGTTGGCCTCCTTTTGTAACGGTGAACGATTTTGAATCTTTTCCTTCCTCGCTATCGCGAAGGGTGGCGTACGTATTCATCGAAAGCACAATAAGTGCGGAACATGCTAAGCCTATTAACCTTTTCATCGTTGTGCAACCTCCTCTATGACGGTTCGCGCTTGACGGCGAACGTAGTTATTTTTGTCTGAAGTTATTTTTTGTTTGATAATCGAAAGAATATCCTGGTCGAGGTGATGCCCGTCCATGCTCGCCGCTGCCAATCCATTGATCGCCGCGATACGCATCCCTGAATTCTTATCGTGCGCGAGCGTATAGACAAGCGCCTGCTTGATCTCATTATCGAGTGTCTGATGCATAAGCACGCGGAGCGCCTGCTGACGCACCCCGGGATTGTCGTCTCCCTCCAATGCGGAGATGAGAGCCGCTTTCACCTCGGGGTCAACGTTCGTATGTTCCGTGCCTTGTGATGCGATCGCGTTGACCGTTTGAAGGCGAACGCCGGCATTGTCTTCGTTGACAAGCGCACGGGCAAGCACTTTTTGGACCTTCTCGTCATTGATATTTCCGCGCACGTGCATGGGTGTTACCGCCTCGAATGTAAACTCAACCGTGCCATCCTTCCCTCCCGCATCGATAAGATGCAGATCCGACGTTCTCGTATTTCCCTGTGTGAAAGATTCACTGCCGCCGCCCGTCTGCACCGCTCGTTCAACAACCGGCAATTCATGATGAAGAGCATTCTCTTCCACTCTCTGCGGATGGAAAAAAATCAAATATCCAATGAAAACACCGAGCGCTGCCACTGCAGCTCCGCCAAAGACGAGCTTGTATTCGCGGGCTGCAAATTCCTGCACCGTTTCAATGACCCGTTCCCACAAAGATCTTTTCAATCGAATCGCCAGGAGGGACAAATGAAACTGCTTCCGCGCTTCCTCCAGCAGCCGGTCGGATACCTCAGGCGGCGGGTTCCCGGCGATGACCGATTGGAATTTCAACAGATCATCCAACTCCGCCCGGCATTCGGAACACCCCCGGAGATGGGCTTCGAGCAATTGGCGTGCATCGCCCCCCAACTCGTTGATCACTGAGAGCTGAAGCCATTCTTTGAATTGAGCGTGCTTCATTTCAAAACTCCTTCAATCAAATGCACCTTTTAGACGATCTCGCATTCGTTGTGTTGCCGTAAAGAGATGCTTCTTCACTGTGCCTTCGGTGCATTGCATCGCGTCAGCGATCTCTCTCAGTTTCAACCCCTGATAATGCTTAAGCGTGAAGACCATTTTTTGCTGCGGAGAGAGCAATTCCATCGCTCTCCGGATATGCGTGGAGATATCCTCAGCCATCGCTTGTTGGTCCGGCAGCGGGTCTTCGGAAACTGCAACACTCCTCGGATGCGGTTCTCCTTCGCTTTCGTCCTGCTCATCGTCCAGTGAAACGTGCGCCTGCTTCTTTCTCCGTGACCGATGGGTGAGGCACACATTGGTTGTGATCCGATAAAGCCACGTCGCAAATTCGCTTTGCATCCTGAACCTGTGAAGCCCCTGGTAGACACGAAGGAACACTTCCTGATAAATGTCCTTTGCATCGTCCGAATTCCGCACAAACCGGGCGGCAATGGTCAACACTTCCTTGTCATAGCGGAAGACCAGCTGCTCAAAGGAAGAAAAATCGCCCTGCTGGGCTCTTTGGATTAGTTCGGTTTCGTCTGGCGCCATAAGGTATCGTTCTTATGAGGTTAGACTGCGCAATGATAAATTAGTTGGGGGGTGGAGTGAAATCAGCCGGCTAAAATAAGCTCCGAAGCATGAGCAGAAAGCCGAGAATTGCCAGGGGAATTCCGATTGGAGCCGCAACCATGGATACGGAGAGAACAATGCCGGCGATCATGAATACGAGACCGAGCACGGCTCCGATAACCCGGCCGGTGAGTCTCAAGAAGAAGCTGATAACTGACCAGACGATAATGAACGGGAGCAAGAGGATGGAGGTTCTTCTGCGATTTGAGTCCACGGGTGTTTCCTTTCTAAGTCCAAAAAATGTACAGACAAATATTCTGGCGTGCAACAAAAAAAGCGGAGCGCCCGGGTGAAACGGGCAGCTCCGCTTTCGGACGAACCCGGAGGTCGGGTTACTTAATTCGTCCGTGAGCCAAGTATTCTTTCGTGCAATTGCGAATCCACCGACTCAAAGAATTCATCATCTGATTTGACAGCCACTTTCTTTGCGAACCACTCGGGGTTATCGCACACATTCGACGCGAGGTATGCCTTGTAACGGGTCGAGGGAACGCCGGCGTGGATTGCCAGGCTGTCAACAACGCTCTTTGTTTCCGCAATGTTGCTGCCGGGATATGTCATGCTGATTTTTGCCACTTGCATGATCGCCGATTCCTTCAAGCCCAGATTTTCAGACCGAAGAGCAGCCCGCAAGTTCGCGAACCATTTGTCTGCCTTACAGTCAGACACACGTGCTTTCGATGATGCGGCTACCGAAGGATTCTCTTGGGCCATGGCTCCTGCGTATGCTGCGATCGCCATTACTACTGTCAGTATCATTGTGTGCTTTTTCATGACTACCTCCTGTGTGTGTATACGTTCATCGTGGTGGATCAAATTCTTTTTTCATATATGTGAACGGACAACGGAAATAGAAGATGTCTCATGCTCGTAAAGAGTTGTCACAAATTGTCACAGGATGGGCGTACAACAGAGCGTGCGGCCGTCATGGTTCGACGCGCCGCACGCAGAGTGAGTCAAGAAGAGTAATGGCTAACGAAAGATGTCGAAGAAATTCCAGTTCCAATTGGAATTCCTGTTTTCTCTAATAGTATCAGTATGCTTTCGTTCCCACCGGCGGTAGTGATCGCGGGTGACGAATCCGATCGGCCCGTCATAGATCCCGCCATGCAAATAATGGTCGTAGACGCGGACGGCGAGCACATTCTCCTGGCCGAACTTAATGGTCTCCGACGGAACGGTATATGTACGGAATTTCTGGTATTCCCAGCCCTGCACATGTCGTGTGCCTGTGCGGCCGACACGCTCGCCGTTTAGATAGGTTTCGTCGACATCGTCGACCTTCCCCACGAGGAGCACAAGGTCCTGATCCCGGAATTTTTCGGGTACCGTGAATCGAACGCGGTACCATCCGTATCCATCGTAGTCCTTCAGCCCCTGAGTTTCCCAGTACGCAGGGACAATAACGTCCTGCCATTTTGAGTCGTCGAACGAAGGTTTCGCCCAATCGTCATCGTCGCCCTTGTTCAACTTCCACGTTCCCGCAATCGCATAATCGGGAGTAAGATAATCCTCCATTTCAAAGAGCCCGGGTCTGCCCTGGTTAATGCCGCCGACGAGCTGGTCGTCGTAGACACGGACAGCAATGACGTTATCGTCGGAAAAATTCAAATATTCCTGAGGAACGATGAATTTTTGATCAACGTTGTAAGCCGTAATATAATGGGGGGGGAAAGCGCCGGTAAAACTCACAAAATGCCCGTTCAGGTATACCTCGCTCACGTCGTCGATGCACCCAAGATGAATATAGAGCGGTTTGTTGCGCTCTTCGGGAGAAACCCGGAAATGTTTCCGGTACCAGGCATACCCGTCGTATCCGGGATATCCTTCATCTTCCCAATTCGCCGGGACGAAGATCTCGTCCCATTTGCTGTCGTCGAAATTCTGTTTCTCCCACTTTTCATTGTCGCCGAGCTTGAACTTCCATTGTCCGCGGAAGTCGACGAGCATTTTCCAATCCTGCGCGGCACCGCGCTGGAACGTCAGCAACAGAAATAGGATAAATGTGAAGTAGCGCATATTTCCTCCAAGTAGACCTAAGCAATCTACATTGGAAAATGGCGAGATGTGTCTCTATCGGGTAAAGAGATGTAAAAAGATGTCACGGCGGAAGAGCAGTGGAAGGCGGAAGAATTGGAAGTTATCAAATACTAAGAACATCTCAAAAACAAGTCACTTGATCCTTCCCCACGGGTCTACGACCCGTAGGGTCGTGGACGATGCGCTCACTCCGTTCGCTTACTCAGGATGAACGGTCCATTTGTTCACCCTGAGCAATCCCGACGAAGTCGGGAGCGTCGAAGGGCTAAATGCAAGGCCATTTTTGTGATCGCTTCCAGGTGAAACAGTACGGGATAGCTCTTACACAAGCAGTTTATATCCGGTTCCGTGAATGGTGATAATGTGCCGGGGTTTTGAGGGCGACGGCTCAACTTTCTGCCGGATCTTAGCGATAAAATTATCGACAGTGCGGGAGCTGATCGATTCGTCGTAGCCCCACACATTTGTGAGCAGTGCGTCTCTGCTGACCGTCTGGTTCTTGTGCTGCCATAGAAATCGGAGGATCTCGCATTCTTTCGGGGTCATGTCGACCGTTTTTCCTTTTTTGGTGACATCGTATGTCGAAAAATCTATTTCAATATTCCCGATCTTCAATTTTCCTGTCGCCTCCGGCGAACTCCCTTCTTTTCTCCGCAGCACCGCCTTGATGCGCGCCAGGAGTTCGCGCAGACTGAACGGTTTCGTAATGTAATCATCGGCGCCGAGTTCGAGGCCCAGAACCTTGTCCACCTCTTCGCCTTTCGCCGTCAGCATCACGATGGGCACGCGAACACCCTTTTCCCTCGCCCGTTTGCACACGTCGAAGCCGGACATTTCCGGGAGCATCACGTCCAGCAGAACCAGGTCGTAGGTGTGATTGAGCACTTTTTTCAATCCCTCTTTGCCGGTCCCTGCGACATCGACGCTGTACCCTTCAAACTCGAGGTTATCTCGTAGTCCTTTTTGCATTTCAGGTTCATCTTCTATGAGCAATATAGACAACATGATTTTACGCCTGCTTTCGTTTGCTGTAATGGGTCAATACGCACATCCCCGCGGTCGACGCGTGAGACGAGACCTGCCGTCAGGTTGTTTTCATCGGAAGCAATAGCCGGAAAGTGCTTCCCTTTCCCTGAGCGCTGGAGACTTTAACGATCCCCCCGTGGGCTCGGACGATGTGGTCCACGAGCGCCAGCCCCAGGCCGCTCCCCTTCGTCGTGTGGACCAATCCGGTAGAGACACGGTAAAACTTTTCAAAAATCTTCGTGTGGTGTTCGGGAGCTATGCCGATACCGTGATCCTCGATGTCGACGAACGCCGAGCCCGCAGCCGTGCCCGTCGCAACACGGATGTACCTTCCCCCATCGCTGTATTTCACGGCATTGTCGACAACGTTGTACAGCGCTTCTGCGATCGCTTCTTCATCCCCGATGATCACCGGGGATTTTTTTGCAAGCTCGACCACAAGCTGAAAGTGCTGTGTGCGCAGCTGCAGATCGTAAAACTCTACCACGTTCTCGACAAGACTGTTCAGATCCACGTCGCGCATTTGATAATTTCTTTTGCCGGCTTCCATCCTTGAAAAATTCAAAAGATTATTGACGAGACGCGTCAGCCGTTCGGACTCCTGAAGGATCGTGCGGTAGTATTCATGCTTCTTCTTCTCTGTTTTGACGCGTTTCATCTCAAGCGTTTCGGCAAACATGCGGATCAGCGAGAGAGGAGTACGCAGCTCGTGCGAAACGTTGGACACAAAATCGGATTTGAGCTGAATGAGCTGCATTTCGCGGCGAATGGTCCGATAGATCAGCCAGGCGCCGGCCAGCAGGACGAGGTCGAGAATCGTGATGATCGCGAGATTCCTGTAGAACCGCGCCTGAACCAGCTCGTCGATCGTTTTTCCCTTCAGCCGGATCCCGAGCGTGTAATCCGGGAACAGCCACAAAGATTTCTCTTCCTTTATCTCACCGCGCAGAACGGGTGATGTCGTCTCGATCACTCCGCCCGTCTTCTTGTCGAGAGCGGCGAGGATGAATTCATCGCCCGCGACTTCCGCGAGCTTTCGAAGAAGAATTTCGTGAACGAAATTGCGCGCGCCGAGCACCATGCCCGCAACATGCGGGACAGAAGCATAATCTCTGACCACAAAAGCAAGAACGACCGGGTTTTCTTTGTTCAGCGAATCGGTGAACATGAGCGGTTCGATCTTCCTGTATTCAACGCGTTGAAAATCGAGGAGGCGGTCGACCTTGTCCCTGTTTCTATACAGCTCGGTCCGTATGGTATTCTCGCTGAATCGGGCGAGGCGCGGACGAGGACGGTCGGATTCGACGAGGAGAATGTTTTTCAGCAAAGTATCGCAGACAAAGACAGCCTGTACCGTACCCCTTTGCGCAATGAACTCACGTACGGAATTGGCGACCGATGCCGATGAACGCGATTTTGGGTCGGAGAGGATAGTTTGGATTGTTCCCGCCCACGATGATACGGCATCCCAGGCGTATTGATTCACGGAGAACAATACAACGTCGAGCTGCTGGCGGTAGATGTTCCCGACCATCGCCTCGCTTCTGCTGAGCGAGCTGATTTCGTAGCCAGAAAAGAACAATGCAGGAAGGAGAACGATGACGAGCAGAATTGCCGAGACCTTCTTTAACGAAGAGAAATTGTTCACTGTCGTCTGAAAAGAATTCGAGAGTTTTCGATGGACCGTGACGCGCCGAAGTGAATTGGCGCCGCACTGCGAGACGAGCGGTCTTACCCCCTGTTCACGACAAATTGGGGCCTGCCGCTTTCGAAAGCGACAATATTGTCCACCGTCGTCTGTAGTATTCGTTCGATCGCCTCAACACTGTCGAAGGCCATGTGGGGAGTGAGAATGACATTCTCCATCTTGAGCAAAATGTTCTTTTGGAGCAGGGCCTGAAGCTTTTCCACGGGTACATTTTTGGTCAACATCTGGTTTTCTTCCTTCACCAATTCTTCCCCTTCAAACACATCGAGGCCGGCCCCCGCGAAAATGCCCGAATTCAACGCATAATGGAGCGCCTGCGTTTCGATGAGATCTCCCCTCCCGGTATTGATGAACAACGCACCCTTTTTGATGTCGCGGATGTTTTTCATATTCAACAGGTGATGCGTCTGTTCGTTGGAAGGAAGATGAAGCGAAATGATATCCGACTGAGAAAGGAGGTCGTCGAGCGATGCATAGGTGAAGTCCAGCGTTTCCGCGAGAAAATGATTCGGCTTCAGGTCATAGGCGATGACGTTGAGCCCGAAACCTTTTGCCATTCTGATTACGTGCAAGCCGATGCTTCCCGCGCCGATAACGCCGAGCGTTTTCCCTTTCAAGTCGAACCCCCGCAATCCCTGCAGCGAAAAATCATTTCGGAGTGTTCGCATGTACGCTTTGTGGATGTTGCGCGACAGCGACAGGATGAGCGCGAACGTATGCTCAGCAACGGTATTTTCGCCGTAGTAGGGTACATTGCAGACGAGGACCCCTTGCTTCTTTGCCGCTTGAATGTCGATGTGATTAAAACCCGTGCTTCGTGTCGCAACGAGTTTCAGGTTTTTCAAGCTTTTGAGAAGATCTTTTTTCAAAACAGAGTAGATGAACACCGAAACAACATCCGCTTTGGCAAACTTGCTGAGCGGGACTTCTTGAATCGGCTCCAAAAAAAACTGAACAGCAAAACTCTTGCCGATCCGCTTTCGTAAAAAGTGTTCTTCCTGTTTGGTCGTTTCAAAGAAAGCGATGCTCTTCATTCTACTCGTCCTTTGCGGATGATGAGTGTTTCACGGGAAGCTTCAACTCCTCCATCTTCCGGTACAGCGATGAAAGACTGATGCCGAGCTCGTTCGCAGCAAGTTCTTTGTTGAAATCATGATGCTGCAGCGTCTCCTCGATGAACCGCCGCTCGAATCCGCGCGTCGCATCCTTGAGCGTGGAACTGTCCCCGGAAAGACCCGAGTCGCCGGCGGTCGAGAGCTTCTGCATGTTATCGGGAAGATGAATAACGTCGACGTATTCGCCTTCGCAGAAGATCATTGCCCGTTCGATGACATTTTGCAGCTCCCGCACCTCACCCTTCCACTGGTAATGGATAAGCACGTTCATTGCCTGGTTCGTAACGCCTTTAATATTCTTCCCCATCTGGCTCCGGTATGTGTTGATAAAATGTCCGACGAGGAGGGGAATATCGTCCACGCGTTCGACGAGGGAGGGGAGGTGAATTTCGACGACGTTAAGTCGGTAAAATAGATCCTCTCGGAATTTGTTGTTCGCGACTTCTTCGCGAAGGTTCCTGTTTGTTGAAGCGATCAGCCGGACATTGAATTTGAATGCGTCGTTGGATCCGACGGGAAATATCTCCCGTTGTTCGATCGCACGCAAAAGTTTTACCTGCAAGTGGAGGGGCATCTCGCTGATCTCGTCCAGGAGCAGCGTGCCTCCGTCCGCGACCTTGAACACGCCGTCCTTGTCAGCCACGGCCCCCGTAAACGACCCCTTTTTGTGGCCGAACAGCTCGCTTTCAACAAGCGTTTCAACAATGGCGCCGCAATTGATCGCGGCGAAACGTTTTCCGGCCCTCTTGCTGTTGAAATGGATCGCCCGCGCAACAAGTTCTTTTCCGGTACCGCTCTTTCCCGTGATCAACACCGTTCCTTCACTGGCGGCGACTTTTTCGATCGTCTGGAAGACTTTCTTCATCGCGGGACTCTGGCCGATGATATGATGAAAATCGTACTGGCGGTTCAATTCTTTACGAAGCAGTGTGTTCTCCAGCGAGAGGCTCCGATGTTCGAGCAGCTTGCGTACGCGGAAAATAAGGTCATCGAACTCGATCGGTTTGAGGACATAATCATAGGCTCCCTTGCGGAGCGCTTCGATCGCCGTCTCAATGGAACCGTACGCCGTAATAATGATAACGAAGGTATGAGGGGAGCGCAATGAAATTTTTTCAAGCAATTCCGTTCCCCTCATCTCCGGCATCTCGATATCGGTGATCACGATGTCATACGAAGTCGCCATGATCTTTTCCAGGGCCTGAACGCCGTTCTTCGCTTCATCGACGTCATACCCTTCCTTGCGAAGAATGAACGTGAGCGAGTCGCGGATGATCTCTTCGTCGTCGACAACTAATATTTTTTCAGACATTGATCGTTCCTTTCAATGGCAAAATAACGGTAAAGATGCTCCCTTTTCCCTCTTTGCTTTCAACGCGGATGTCACCCCCAAAATTTTTCACAATCCCGTAACTGACCCACAATCCAAGTCCCGTCCCTTTTCCGACTTCTTTCGTCGTGTAGAAAGGGTCGAATATTTTTGCAAAGTCGTCTTCGGGTATTCCCTTGCCGGTATCTTCAATAATAACCTCGATGTTGTCGGGCATCACCTGGCTCGTAATTCTGATCGTTCCCGGTCTCCCTTCGCATGCGTCGACGGCATTCATGGCAATGTTCAGGAATACCTGGACGAGCTGGTCGTGAACGACGGACACCTGCGGAAGACCGTCATCCAACTCAATGACGAAGGTGATGTCGTGAACTTTCTTTCCGTACTGTACGATGTTGATGGCGTCGCGGATGATGGTATTGACGTCCGCCTGCTTTACCTCGTACGCCGACGGCCTGGAGAAATCCACCAGTTCTCTGATGATCTTGGCGATGCGGTTCACCTGGTTCTTCACCAGTTCGAGTTTCTCCTGCGCAAACCGGTCTTTGGTCGTTCGCTGAATGACTTGCACGATAGACGAGATCGACGTCAGAGGGTTGCCGACTTCATGGGCAATACCTGCCGCCAGTGTTCCGAATGTTTCCATTTTCTGCGACCGGACCAGCTGCTGTTCCAAAAGTTTCTGCTCTGTAATATCCCTGTGAGAACCGAGGAACCCCACGACCTGTCCTGTGGTGGCGACGATCGGCGAAATCACAAGCTCCGTATGGAAGAGCTCCCCGTTCTTTCTCCGGTTTTGGATTTGGCCGACCCATTCTTTGCCTTTGAGAATATTGTTCCACACTTGTTTCCAATATTTTTCGTCCTGCACGCCGCTGTTGAGAATACTCGGGTTCTTGCCGAGCAACTCCTCCTTCGTGTAACCGCTTACCTTTTCGAACGCCGGATTGACAAAAATTATTTTCCCTTGTGCGTCGGTGATCTGAATCGGGCTCATCGTGTGCTGCATGACCTCAGAAAATCTCAGGAGGTCGAGCTCCATTTTTTCCTGTTCGGTCATATCATTCGCGATCAGCACGAATACTTCCGGAGAAACCGAATCGAATTTTTTGAGCGCGAGATCAACGTCGATGATGCGGTTGCCGGAATGGCTGAATTGAGAACGGAAGTGCAGATCGGCTTCTTCGCCGTTAAGAACCGATAAAAATTTCTCCCTGTGGGTTCCCTGCAACAAATCGTATATCGACTGAACCGATTCTTGGTCGCCTCCATCCTCCAGCATCCTCGAAACGCTTGCATTGTAGTCCAGAATTGTACCGTTCTTATCAAGGACAAAAATAAGTTCCGGCAGAAGGTCGAATACCCGGCTATATTTTGACTCCAATGCGCCCATCAAATCCAGTTCGATTGATTCTATCCACTGTCACTGTTGAGTTATTATACGCCGAATCAGCAGTCTGAATCGGCTTTCATTCCTTGCATAGTAACACTTTTTCGGACAAGAAGACAACAATTTTCCGATATTTCGGAAAAACTAAGGGATCAAAGGACAATAATCGGTTAAAGGCATGGGGGGAAGGCAGGTATGAAGCACAGGTTAGTTATAGGCTGTTTTGCTAACAATGGCAGATAAAACATAAAGCTATGAATACCGATCAGATGATGCGAGTTATTCGATCGATTGATCCCATCCTGCAAGTGGGACATCGAAAAAAATAACCTCCGATTTCTCGAGCGCTGACAGGATCACCTGACTCTCTTCCTTCACCATCACTGCATCGCCCGGACCCGCGACCGCCCCGTTGATCTGGACTTTGCCATCAATGATATGGAAGTATGCGCCTCGAGAAACATCGAGAGAGATTTTTTCTTCCGCTCCCGCATCGAACGACCCAACCGACATTATGACATCCTGGTTCACCACGACGCCGCCGAGTTCCTTTCGATGAGAGGCTACGGGAAGAAATTTATTCCTTCGCTGGTCTGATGTGAAGTTCTTTTGCTCGTACGACGGCGCCAAGCCCTGTTGATTTGGTACGAACCAGATCTGATAAAAATGGACGGGCTTCTCAGCGGAAGCGTTGTACTCGGAATGTGAAATGCCGGTTCCGGCAGTCATCCGCTGCACATCTCCTTCCCCGATCAGCCCTCTTGCCCCCATACTGTCGCGGTGTTCGAGTGTGCCGTTAAGAACGTATGTGACAATTTCCATATTGTCATGGTCATGCGTTCCAAACCCCGTGCCGGGCATCACTACATCATCGTTAAGCACGAGGAGCGGTCCGAAGCTCACATGCTTCGGGTCGTAATATCTTCCGAATGAAAAACTATGGCGGCTGTTGAGCCAGCCAAGCTGCGTTCTCCCCCGCTCCTCGTTTTTCCTGATCTCAATCATAGCGATGATCCACCATCTCGTTCCGTTTATGATTTCACGAATTCAAGGTTGAAAATGAGGTTGACCGTCGCTCCGGCAACAAGTCCGCCGGTCTCGATCGTGCGGTCCCATTTCAAACCGAAGTCGAATCGATTGATCGCAAGCGTTGCTTTCCATCCTGAACGTTTTCCCTTTCCCGACGGGATCGTTCCGTTCAGTACTGCGTCGATGGTCACTTCTTTTGTGGAATCGCGAATCGTAAGATTTCCCTTGATCGTATAGTGGCCGTCCCCGGATTTTTCGACCGACGTACTCTGGAATTTTATCGCGGGAAATTTCTCTGCGTTAAAAAAGTCGTCGGTTTTCAAATGGCCGTCCCGCATTTCATTCCGCGTATCGACGCTCTTTACCGCGATCGTTGCGGAGATAGCGGCATCGGAAAAATCATCTTTCGAGGACCGGAGGGAAACATTGAAGTCTTTGAAAGTACCGGTCACTTCGGAAATGACCATATGCTTAACGCTGAACTCTATGCTTGAGTGTGCCGGATCAAGCACCCAGTTCCCCGAATCCGCTAACGATGCAGCAGAAGCCAGAAGGCTCGCTATGACAATTAAGAAGTATTTTTTCATTGCAGTTCCTTTCGTATGAATGATTTTTAGTTAGTAAAGAAATCCACCTTCATGGAATCCGGACTCTTTGCCCGGAGAATTTCGGTGGGAAGTATTTCATGCTGCATGATTTCAAACTGCGCTCCATGGTCTTCAAGCTGTTTCGCTGCGGACCGCAGCGATTGCCCGCCGGGAAGTTGAACGCCAAAGCTCAGCAAACCAACGGCATTCTCCGGGGGAGGGGGCGCGCCCAGTCCAGCCCAGGTGTTAACGCCGATATGATGGTGATATCCTCCGGCGGAGAGAAATAGCGCTCCGGGGTACGATCGCTGCGTCACGTCAAAACCAAGCAGTTGATTATAAAAAATGTCAGCCTGGTGCAGCTCAGAGACATGAAGATGCACGTGGCCGATATCCGTATTCGAATCAATCGGATCGTCATCGGAGTCCTCCTTACGCAATTCTGCGATCAGTGAATCAAGGTTGAGCGGCAGCGTTGCCATCTGAACTTGATTCTCCTTCAATACCCATTCCTCGCGAGGCCTGTCAACGTACAACTCAATTCCGTTGCCGTCCGGGTCCGCAAGATAAACTGCTTCGCTTACCAAATGGTCTGAAAAGCCCTGAAATTCCACAGCGTGGTTATACAGACGGCGAAAAACTTTCGCCAGTTCGCGCCTGTTGGGAAAACGGATCGCAACGTGGTACAATCCGGTCGACCGTGGAGGTTTCGGAACGGCGCCGGGAATTTCTGTCAACAGAACGTGGTAGGGGGCATTCCCGGATGCAGAAAGAACGACAATACTTCCGAGGTCGATCGCCTTCTTCAATCCTACAAGAGTCTCATAGAAATGAAGAGACCGCTTTAGGTTTGACACCTGGAGATGGACGTACCCGATGTGGGTCTGACCGGGAATGCGATAGCCGTTCAAAGCATACCCTGCCGCCTGATTTTCAGATGATTTGTGAGCTACCATATTATATACTGCTTTCCTTTATTACTGACATCCGAACGAGAGCAAAAGTTCCTTTTTAGTAGATCATGCCTCTCAACCTCGGTTCCTAGAAGCTATCTTAAAAATGGTCTCCATGCAGAAAGCAGCCGTAAATGTCATGCTGAGCGGAGCGAAGCATCCATGACATGAAAGCCTTGGAGATTCAGGGTGTGTCATTGTCATGAATTCTTCTCCCGCCAAAGAACGACGGTAGACGACTCCCTCCGGGTCTATGACCCGTAGGATCGTTCAACGAATCTACGATTCGTAGAATCGTAGATTCGTAGAATCGTAGATTCGTAGATAGACGACTCGTCGAAGGTTCAGAATGACAATGATCTCTCGGTGTCCCTTGAGAAGGACATGAATAAGCGTTTTT
>Ga0265325_10000654_pt1 | contig 25223 bp, 15 predicted proteins | sample 41420metaG_FD_202090 | JGI IMG/M metagenome (GOLD analysis project Ga0265325, IMG submission 202090) | Rhizosphere microbial communities from Carex aquatilis grown in University of Washington, Seatle, WA, United States - 4-14-20 metaG | ecosystem: Host-associated > Plants > Roots > Rhizosphere... | reverse complement strand
TCGGCTCACACCTCACATGGACTCAGAGCAACCTGCTCGACACCATACAGATCATGTCGCTGAGCCTCAGCGGAACCGACGCGACTTGCAGCAACTGGCCCTCGACAATCGTCGTCACACCGGTCCCTCCCGCGCTTTCTGATCTAGTCGCGGCCTCTTCCTGTATGCCAGCGTTGGCTGTCGGCAATGGGCCGGGCTCGAACCTGGCCATCGTCCAGCCACCGTACGTCGGCGCCGGCTGCGGCGACCCGCTCGCGCTCACCGAAGGGGTTGGCGGGAATTGGCTCGGCTTCCTCGCGGGCGCGAAACCGGCAACCGTCAACGGCGGCTGTGGATGCGGCGGAACTGCCAATAGTTCCGGTGGTGGTTGCGGATGTGGCGCAAGCTGTGGCTGCTCCGGTGGCACCACCGGCGCCGCTGGAAGTTCCCCCTCACCCATGGGTAAGAGTGCCATGGCCGCTCCCAAGGGCGGATCGAATGGTGGCAGTGCTTCTGGAAGCGGGTGTGGTTGCGGATGTGGCTGCGGTACGCCGTTGGTGCCCGCCGCCCTCTCCACCACACTTCCTACGCTCACACAAGCCGGCCCGGGCCAAATCAATCTCTCGAACGGCAACTTGTTCGTTCCGGTCCCCATCAAGCCGGCCGGACCGTTCGCGGCCCAGCCTACGCTCTTCTACAACTCGCTCACACCATCAGTCATATCCGAATTCGGTGCAGGCTGGAGCAACCTTCATAAGCAGAGTATCGCCACCGGCTCCATGTCGGCCGTTACCATCACCAAGGGGAGCGGTACCGTCCTCCGTTACCCCATTTCGGGCACCACTGGCACGCCCCCCGGAGGCGTGCAGAACGCCCTCACCAAGAACATGGACTTCACGTATACGGAGACCCAGCCCAACGCCTCGACGCTCAAGTACAATTCATCGGGAGTGCTCGTCAAACTGCAAAATGCCGCTGGCTCGACCTGGACGCTTTCGCACGACGGTGGGGGCCGAGTCACCAAGATTTCTGATCCGGTCGCCGGTGTCACCACGCTGGCTTACGACGGCTCAAGTAAGCTCAAACGAATTATCGACGCGGCGGGCCGGATCACGAGCTTCACGGTCGATGGAAGCGGCAACCTGCGCCGTCAGACCATGCCCGACTTGACGATTGTTACGTTCCTGTACGACGGGTCGAGCCGCATGCGCGCGCATATTGACGCTGATGCACAACGTACTTCGTTCACCTACGACAGCAACAACTTCATCCATACCGTCAAGTCGCCACTCGGGCACGTCACCACGTATTCCTGGCTCCGCTCAGCGGCCACCAAGATCACCGACCCGGCGGGCAACACCCACACCATCCTCTACACTCCGGGCCGCAATATCCGCGCGCATATTGATCCACTTGGATTGAGAACGACGATCAACTGGGTGGCCAACGCCATCCGCACCATTCAGGACGCGACCGGCGCCGTGATCACGATGGGCTACCGCACGGCGGCCAGCGGAGCATCGCAGCTGCGGACGATCGCCGATGCCATGGGTCATATCGTCACGCAATTGTACGACACGAGCGATCGCGTCAAAACAACGATCGACAGCAAAGGCAACCGCACCTCGCTCGTTTGGAACAGCTCGAACCAGCGCACGGCCCTCATCGACGCCTTGGGCAACCGCTGGTCAACGACGTACACGACGCAGGGCACGGTAAAGACCCAAAAGGACCCCCTGTCACATGTCGTGACGAATCTCTATGACAGTTCAGGCAGGCAGTCGGCGGTCATCAACCAGCTCGGCCAGCGGACTAGTTATGGTTACGACTCCAACTCCCAGGTCGTCCGAGTTCAAAACGCGCTCGGCCAGATCACGACCACGCTCCACGATTCGATGAACCGCGTCCGAGCCATCATCAACCCTCTCCTGAATCGGTCCTCGATGACCTATGACAGCGACGGACGATTGCGGATGACCACTAGCCCGGTCGGCTGCATCACCACGAACCTGTACGATGCCGAGGGGCGGCTGCACGTCGTGATTGATGCTATGGGCGGCAGGGTGACGATGGGCTATGATTCGCGCGATAATCTCGTCACGGTCGCGAACCAGCTCAACCAGGTCGTCACCAGCGTCTACGACGCTTCGAGCCGGCTTGTGGCGACCGTCGCGCCGATGGGCGAGCGCTCGACCGTCGGCTATGATTCGGCCAGCCGCGTCGTTCGGCAGCAAAACCCGCTGGGCTTCATCTGGACGACTGTCTTCGATTCCGCGGGTCGTGTTCGAGCAACAATTGACCCGATTTTGAATCGGACCTCGCTAACGTATGATGCCCAGGGGAATCAAGTAACCGTCAAGAATCCGCTTTCGGCAGTGACGACCACGCTTTACGATGCGCTGAATCGTCCCCGGGCAATTCTTGACCCCTTGGCCAATCGAACAAGCCTTGCCTATGACAATGCGGGGCGGCGGGTAAGCGTCAAGAATCCGCTCGGGTTCATCAACACGACGGTCTTCGATCCCGTCGGGCGCGTGAAGGCCCAGGTGAATCCCTTGGCATTCCGCACCTCGATCGGTTACGACGTGGCCGGGCGCCGCGTGACGGTCACGAACCCGCTTGGGTTCGTTTCCACGACGGTTTACGATGCAGCGGGCCGCACCCGAGCGGTCCTCGATCAGTTGGCCCATCGCACGACGCTGGGCTATGACGCTGCCAGCCGGCCCGTGACGCGGCAGAATCCCCTGGGCTTCGTTTGGACGACACTGTTCGATTGCCTGTCGCGGACACGTGCGACGGTTGATCCGCTTTCGCATCGGGTCAGTACCGGCTACGACGCCGCCTCGCGGCCCATCACCTCCACGAACGGCCTGGGTTTCATGACGACTACGGTTTTTGACGCCGATGGCCGCGCAAAGGCGGTGATCAACCCTCTGGGCTTCCGTTATTCGACCGTGTTCGATGCCGCGTCGCACCGCATCGCGACCGTTGACCCTCTCGGTCGAAGGAACACCAACGTGTTCGACGCCGCCGGACGGACCAAGGCCACGATTAATGGCCTCGGTTTCAGGACCACGCTGACTTACGATGCCGCCTCGCAAAACACCGCGGTGCAGGATGCTCTCGGCCGCATCAGTACCACGCTCTATGATCTCGACGGTCGAGTGCGGGCCATGAGCGACGCCTTGAACTTTAGAACGACGGTCGGATTCGATGCCGCCTCGCGGCCGGTCACGGTCACGAATGCGATTGGGGCCGTTGTCACGACGGCTTACGATGCCGCGAATCGTGTACGTGCGACCGTAGATGGGACCGGGGCAAGGACGACGATGGGTTACGATGCGGTAAGCCGAAACGTTAGTGTCCAGAACCCGCTCGGAAACATCGTCACGAGCGTTTACCTACCCACCGGCTGGCGGCGGGCGACAGTCGATCCGCTTCTACATCGGGTGACCAGCTCGTTCGATGCGGCGGGCCACATCGTCTCTGTACGGGATGCCAATAACAACGTCGTCACGACCGTATTCGATCCCACGGGCCGTGCGGTGGCGAAGGTCAATGCCCTCGGCTTCCGGGTGACAGAAATATTCGACGCCGCGGCTCGCAACGTGGCCCTGGTCGATGCTCGTGGCAACAGGAACTCGTTCGCATATTCCAAGGCCGACCAGCAGGTAATGCGTACCGATCCCCTCAATCGGGTGCAAACCGTCGTCTTCGACGCCGCCTCCCAGCCAGTCGTCCGCATTGACGCCCGATCCTTCCGCGTCAGCCAGGTGTTCGACAATGCTGGACAACTGGTGGGGTTGCGGTATCCTGATAGTTCGAGGGTCACGCAGGTTTTCGACGCCGTCGGCAACCGGCGGGTCTTGCTTGATACCACCGGATCGTACACGACCGCGTTCGACTCGCTGAACAGGGCTCATGCCGTGGAAAACCCCGCCTTGAAAACGGTCACGGTCACGTGGGACGGAGCCGGGCGCAGGCGAACCCTCATCAATCCCGACGGTGGAATTGTCACCTATTCTTGGTCGAAGCGCGACGAATGCGTGGCCCTCCAAAACGCCGATGGTGACCGGACCTCATGGACGTTCGATGCAGCCGGCCGGCAGACAGTGCAGCTCTTGGCCAATGGGGTCCGTGTCAGTATGGCTTACGATGCGGCCGATCGCCTCGTCCGCTTGGCGAACATGAATTCGTCTGGCACCACGCTTTCGTCGTTCCGCGACACGTGGGACGCTGCCAACAATCGAGTTGCCCGGGTCGAGGCTGATGGAACACGGGTTTCTTGGAGTTACGACGCCAGTTATCAGCTCACGCGTGAGCGCCGCAGCGGCACAACTTACGCGTACGACACGACATATTCGTACGATCCTACTGGAAATCGCATCTTGAAGCTCGATAGCGGTGCACGAACGACATCCACGCTCGACGCTGCCAACCAAATCGTCAAATCGGTGGCCGCCGCTGGCACAATGACGTTTTCGTTCGACGCCAATGGCAACCAGCGGTTGCAGATCGCCCCTGCGGGCGGCGGGACAACAACGAACACGTGGGATTACGAAAACAGGCTTACCAAAGTTCAACTGGCCAGTGGGGTCGTGAACACCTTGGCCTTCAACGGCGATGGCCGGCGGGTCCAAGTCCAGGATTCGTCCGGGACGACGAAGCAAATCTACGACGGCCAAAAGGTCCTGCTCGAAACTGACCAGACGAACACAACGCAGGCTGTGTACACCTCGTCGCCTGGCATTTACGGCGACCTGGTGAGCCAAAAGCGGCTGCTCGTACCCCATTACCCTGTGTTCGACCCATTGGGCTCGACAGCTCGGCTGACAAGCAGCGCTCAGGTGGTCACGGACACATACATCTACAAGTCGTTTGGTGAGATTTTGTTGGCAGGGGCGACAGTCAATCCGTTCCGATACGTCGGCAGAGACGGCTATTATTTCGACGGAGACTTCCTTTGCTACTTTGCCGGCGCACGCGAATTTGATTCCACCGCAGGGCGGTGGAAAAACCGCGACCCGCTCGGTTTTGATGGCGGCGACACGAACCTGTACCGTTACGTCTTGAACGGGCCGCTCGTCGCGATCGATCCCAGCGGGTTGGCCGCAGCAAAGCCGGCTCGGCAATGCAGAATGTGGATTTGCTGTTCCACTCTCACCATTGCTTGTGGGGGGAGGTTCCCATGTCACTGTTTCATTAAGGTCACTGATCTACGTAATAATCTTGAAGGGCAATATCACGGCTGGGCGACACTAGGTGATCTAGGGTTGCCAGTTAACAAATGTCGATGTTGCAACAATCCCGAAATGACGTGTGATACTAACGATCATACTGCTGTCTTTTCAGACGTGAATTGCGTCCCATTGGGAACGGCAGACTGTACCGCGATTATGGGATGTTTGGACGCGCAGATTGCGTGGTGCAACAAATTGCCGCCGCTGTGCTACGGTGGTTGTGACAAAAACCCGAATTCAAATACGATTGCTTACAAGTTTGCAAAGGCTTGCGGCGTGATACTCAAGGATAGGCCGAAGCAGATCCCGCCGAAGCTATCATCCATCATTGGAAAGCTCGCGTGTCCGGACGCGCCGGGATACGTGCCTTTCGACAACACGATGAACGCAGCATTCTGCCCGCAAGACGACCACGAATACGACGGGGAGCCGCATCCGAGCGAATGATTGGGGCGTTGGGACGTTTGTGCGGTGCTACCACCCGAAGCCAAGCCTGATCGGTCATTCCAGATCGCCAAGCAGTAACGAACAAATATAGCAGATTCACCCAATGATTACCGGCCCCCTCGACAAGCCGAAGCCCTACCATCGTCGGTTCCAATTCAGCCTGAAGTCTCTGATGATTGCCGTTCTGGTTGTCGGCTCTTGTCTAGGCCTACTGGCGACGAAAATGATGGGGAAGCAAAGAGAACGACGCGCAGTCGCGGCAATTGAGGATCTTGGTGGCTCTGTTCAGTACGACTGGCAGGACGACGACGGCAATGGCACGGCTCCTGGCCCAAAGTGGATACGAGCACTTGCGGGCGACGACTTCTTTGCGGACGTCGCGGCCGTGGAGTTCTGGAGGCAGGATCGACAAGTTGCGGACGACGACTTACTGCACTTGGATCTTGACTCCTTTACGAAACTGAAATACTTTCACATTGCGTCGGGGCGCGTAACGGACCTCGGGCTTGTGCGCCTCGACGCAATGACCGAACTAGAGTCAGTTTGGATTGCCGGGGTCTGGCCTCACGATCAAATCACCGACGCCAGCACGGCCTACCTTAAGAGAATGCACCGGCTCAGCTACGTACGCCTTGCGAGCGGTCAGGTAACGGATGCTGGCGCGGCAAACCTTGGACAGATTACCACTCTGAAAACACTGTACCTTTTTTGCACTAAGATCACCGACGCAGGTTTGAGGCACATAGGGCGGAATACTTCCCTCGAAAAGCTAACTCTTTGCTCCACTCACATTACTGACGAAGGACTAGGACACCTGTGCGGAATGACATCCCTGCATCAATTGACTTTGCAGATGACGCAGGTGACCACCGCTGGCGTTGTTGGACTCCAGAAGGCGTTGCCGAACTGCGACATTCGCACCATGCCGGACATTGGGGAAGCGATACGGGGAAGCTAAGCGGGGCCAATTGGAACGGAAAACGGTCAGAACTGCTCTGTAGGTAATCTGGTTCAGGTCCGTCGGTGGAGCGTTTCCGCCGAACGGACAACCTTGAGTTGGAATTCAATCGGTGAAACAGATGAGCGTACCCACATGCGCCGGCTCTCCGCCGGCCACCACCAAGGAATCCGCCCTCGGTCCCGCGGTGCTTGACCTCGATCGATGGTGCCATTCGACCGACGAGGAACTTGCAACGCTTGACATCGCGGCGTTGAACTTGATGTGCGCCGCGGGCTTGCCGGGCGCGGAAAACCTCGATCCCGACCGCTATTGTGCCTGGCTCGACAACGCCGCGCGCCAGGTCGAGTTCCAAACCCGCAGGCACTGGTATCGGTTCCGAGATTCGCCGAAGACGTACCATGTGTCGCCCGGCTACTTCTGCTGCTCCTTCCTGTTGCAGACTCTGCAGGAGGACTTCAAGGTACGATACAACCCGGCGAAGGCGCGCGACCCCAACTTCCAGGACCTGAAATGTCACCCCGACTTCCGCGACTCACGGGACCAATTCATTCACGGCATCATTGATGGCCCAGGTGGAACCTGCGCTTCGATGCCCGTGCTCTACGTGGCGGTCGGCCGCCGGCTCGGCTACCCGCTCAAACTGGTCGAAACCAGGGGCCATTTATTCATTCGTTGGGACGATCCCTCCGGAAAACGCTTTCATGCCCCGGAGATCCTCAACATCGACGGCGCGGGTGAGGGCATGGCGATGTATCCCGACGCGCACTATCGCGAATGGCCCGAAAAGTGGACCGCGGCCGACGAGGAGGGGGGTTGGTTCCTCAAATCGCTGACGCCACGGGAGGAACTGGCGGCATTTCTCGTGATGCGAGCCGCGTGCCTCGAAGATAACGGCCGGCGCAACGAGGCGGTGCAAGCTTGTGTCTGGGCGCGAGATCTCGCTCCACACGACGGTCGCTACGTGCGATTGGCGGAAAGTAAAGCGAACCGGCTTGCATTCCAACGCCACCAAGAGGTTGCGCTCATGTTGGAAAGCACCCGCCGACACCGAGAGCGGATGATGCAAGGTCTCTCTTCAGGCCAGGAAAAAGGGGTAAGCACGATTGAAACCAAACCGCCGCACGGCAACTCGTGTCGTTGTGCAAGCTGCGAGGCGGCACGGGCCGCCGCGGCCGCACCACGGACTGCATTCGGCCATGCCGAAGGGTGCCAGTGTTTTCATTGTCTGCAAATTCGTCGATTGGCACCGCAACCGACCGCCGTGGGTCACCCGCGAGGCTGTCCCTGCCCTTTTTGCCGCCCCGTTGACCAGCATCGACTCGGTATTTCCGCACATTGGGGGGCGTTTCCACTGAACGTAAAATTCAATTCACTGGAGTTTTAGCCATGTACCTTCCGACGCTTGGACGATTTGCCTCACGAGACCCACTGTCCACGGACGGCGTGGAGTTACTGCACGACAACAATGAATTTGGCTCGCGGTTGGACGCGATGTGTGAACACCCATATGTCTATACAGCTAACAATCCTGTCAACCGAGTTGATCCAAGCGGTATGGCCTGGTGCGATCTTGTCGAGGGTCGCAGGAAGCCAAGGGGCAAGCCATGCAGCTCGTTGGGAGAGGGGTATAACACTCTTACCGATCCGGTTGGAAGGCGACACTGTGTGAAATGCAATTCCAACGCAAAGGCGGGGGACGGCGAGAATTGCGACCCTTGCAAGGGTGAACTCTGTATTGCATCGGTGACGGGCAATCGTGTCGCTAGTTCGTATAAATGTTCCTGCGAATCCGTGGCGGCGATGCCTGCTGATGTATCTCCTCCGGCGACCTTTCGAAGCGAGCTCGACCGGACGGCCGAGGGTAAGTCGCGGCAACCGGCACCGATCGTTGGTGTCGGGGCGCAGCTTCGACTTCAGGAGAGCCAAGAGGAAACGCAATGATCGCGAGGGCAGACGTTGCATCGACCCGCTGGTTCCAATACCGGCTGCGTACCCTACTTGCCGCAATCGCGGTACTTTGTCTTCCGCTTGCGTGGTTGGCGTGGCGGATTCCCGAAAAGCGGCGAGAACGGGCGGCCGTTTCGGAGATTCAGGCATGGGGTGGATGGGTGTCTTATGACTATGAAATTGATGAAGACGGCGCGGAAGTCGCGGGAAGTGAGCCAACTGGCCCTGCTTGGCTACGAAGGCTTTGTGGGGACGACTTTTTTGCGACGCCAACCGCGGTGGATTTGGACCGAACGTCAATCAATGATTCCCATTTGGTCCTTCTCGAGGTCCTCATCGCTCTCGAAGCGCTCGATCTTTCCGACACCCAAATCACCGATGCCGGCTTGCACCATATCAAGAGCCTTGCCTCCCTGAAGTCCTTGAGCTTGGCTGGGACGCCCATTACGGGTTCCGGTCTCGCACACCTCAAGGGAATGACCGAAATACGCGAGGCGTTCTTGGGCGGCTCGCAAATGTCCGATTTTGGATTAGCTAACCTGAAGGGACTTACAAACCTTAAGCACCTGGACCTTCGAAACACGAATGTCACCGAGACTGGCATTGCCGAATTGCAACGGGACCTGCCCCTCTGCGAAATCATCCGGTGAATTGCAGGACCTCGTAGGTAGGGCCAGAAAAGGCCTATTACGTCTCAAGCTATCTGCCCCTCAGTTGCTAGTCGCACGACAGGTCACGCTCACCGCAGCTTACTTGGCTCGACTGTCGCGCATCCCGCTGGCAATGGCGGTGACGCATGATGGCTACCTTGCCGCAGATCAATTTCTCGTGGCTGGTGCAGCGGTGGAACCCACGTGAACGACGATGGTAGAAAACTGACCCTTGGCCGAAAGCGCTGGATCAATTTGAATTCGAGGCGGAACCGGGCTCGGAAATGAGCGGCCGGGCGCGCCCGATGCGATCGCCGTCCAGCCGAACCGTAGCCCGCAGTACCAAGGTCAGTCCATGCTCACCAAGATCGTTTCCGGAGGCCAAACTGGCGTAGACCGGGCTGCCTTGGATTTGGCTCTGGAACTTGGCTTCCCCTGTGGAGGTTGGTGTCCCAAAGGCCGGAAGGCCGAAGATGGGCCGTTGCCTCCCCACTACCCACTGATCGAAACACTGACCGACAACTACGCGGAGAGAACAAGGTGGAACGTTCGAGGTTCAGACGGCACCCTGCTTTTGGTCCGAGGGCCGCTTACTGGTGGCTCGAAGCTCACGGCCGACGTAGCAGTTCGCGAGCGGAAGCCAGTGCTGGTGTTCGACCTGCGCGACGACGGCGGCCCAGACGCAATCCGGCTATGGCTCGAACTCCACTCGATCCAGGTCTTGAACGTGGCTGGGCCGCGGGAGAGCGGGGCTCCGGGGATCTACGAAGAAGCCAAGGCGCTCCTGCGGCAGGTTCTCGGGAAGCCTGGAACGCTTGCCCCTTGAAGCTGGTAGCGGGGTGGTTCGCAGTTGCATCGGAGCGCGACAACCACTTCGTCACAGCGTGAAGCCTCGATGCGACGCCGATGGCGCATTTTGATCGCTTTCGGCCGCCAGGGATTCCTCAATTTTCTTCAAAAAGTTCGTTGCAGCCCCACGATCGTGCCTGTCGATTGGAAGCAGTTCCGAGACTTGAGTCAGGTAGCTTACCGCGTCCTTCCTGTCTTCGGGGAACCGAGCCAAGGCGTACGCCGCATGGCAGCGACTCACGGGGTTGAGCAAAGGGCTGGAGAATACCATCCGGCGTAGATCAGGCACGAGGGATTCGGCTTTCGTTCCAAGCTCCCAGACCACGTCGGCGACGCCGAATACGTGGTGAATCGAATAGTTGGGACGGAAGAAATCGTCTTGTGCCAAATTGCGTTCGGCGGCGGCCAGGTATCGCTTGAGACAAGGAACCAGGTAAGGGCTTTCTGGTTCGATCCTGCCCAATGCCAGGCATACCGATTCCATCAAAAAGCGATTGTCATTCCTGGCCATGACCATCATCGTCGGAATAGCCTCTCGCGCGGCGGGACCGATCCGGCCTAATGCGGTGATCACGACGATGACCGGATGGCGCTCGTCAGAAGGATTCGGGGCGAACGTATTGAGCAACGCCATGAGCTGCGGAATCGCCGGCGCGGCCGCCGGCCCGATCCGGCCGAGAGCCTCAATCGCGCCGTAACGCACTTCTTTGCCGTATGCTTTGCCATATGCGCGCTTGCCGTCGCGCAAGGAATGATCGTCCAGCAGAACCATGAGCGCGGGTACGGCGTCGTTGGCCGCTATCCCAATTTGGCCGAGGACGTCGGCCGTGAACCCACGAACTCGTGGATCGCGGTGACTTAGCGATTCAACAAGCTTGGGAACAGCGGCGGCGCCGAGACGTGCCATCCACGTGAGGTCTGAAAGTCCACCAAATCCACCGTCGCGATCAGGGGCAAGCTCAATCAAGGTTGGCATCACCGTGTCGGCTGGCTCGCCGCAAAATGTGAGGGTTCGAGCCGCTTCCAAGCGTTCCTTCGATCCCGTATCACCCATTATTGCGATCAGATGCGCGCGGCCCGCCCCGTCAAGTATGCCAATATCCTCCAGCGCAGAGCTGGCGGCTGATCGTAGCCTAACGTTGTCGGAGCAAAGCCACTCGCACAGGCGTGGAACCGCTGCCGCGGCGTCCTTGCCAAATGCTCCAAGTCCGAGCGCGGCCTGCTTACGCACATGTTCGTCCGGGTCATCCAGCGCCGTGATGAGCGCAGGCACAACGATGTCGGCGGCATGCTCCATTCCTCGGAATATGGAGATGGCCGACAGCCGCGCGACGGGATTGTCGGACCGCGACAAAACCGTCGCCACGTCCCGAGCCGTGCCAGGTCCAATCCGTTGGAGTGCGTTCGATGCAAATCCGAGGGTCCAAGGGTTCGCGCTGTTGCCGACTTCTTGGTGGAGTATCTGAATGAGTTCCTCCTTCGCGCCGACGGCCATCATCGGTCCTACGTCAGGACTCGCAAGGTAGAGTGCGGCACGCATTTGCAAATCGAAGCCGTCCTCCGCCCGCAACGCGGTTTTGAATACCGCAAGGGCCTCAGGATCGCCTGGCGTCATGGCACCTAGGGCGGCGGCAGCCATGAGGGCGGTGGAACGATCCGTGTCGCGAAGGCTAGCTCGCAAAGCGCCTGCGGCCTCACTGGCTTCCGATCCTAGCCGGCAAAGTTGTTCAGCGGCGGCGGTTCGCACGGCGGGCGATTCGTGACTCATGGCCTTGATCAATCGGGGCGTCACGGTCGCGGCGGGGATAGGCAGCCCCACCAGCGCTTTGATCGCGGCGGATTTCAGGCTGTCATCCGTGATCGCCTCCAAGAGCGAGGGTATCGCAGCAGCCGCGGGCTCGGGCCCTAGTGCGGAGAATATCTCGAAGGCGTCGTAGTTCCAGTGACCACCCATCGTCGGCTTGTCGGCATTTTTGCGATTGGCCGCCAAGTCAAGTAATACCGGTGCAACTTGCGCCGCATCGCCGCCCGCCCACAAGATTGCTTCGGCCGCCGCCAGCCGAACAGTATCGTCGCCGTCGGACAACAGCGGCACGAGTTGTTTGGGGTCACCTCCGACACGGGAAATGGCCCAGGCCGCGGTCGTGCGGACCTCCGTACTTTCGTCATTGAGCGCTGCGACCAACGAAGGCACGGCGCCCTTGCCAATACGTCCCAGGCAACCGAGCTTTCGGGTGGCATCGTGGCGAACATCCTCGCTTTCGTCCTTCAGTTGCTGTTCGAGCAGGCGAACCGGGTTTACCCGGTTGGATAACCAGACGCTGAACAGCGTCACGACGATGAACAACGTGCTCAGGCTGAACTGGAGCCAACGCCGCTTCGGCTTCAAGAGTGGAATGACTTTCGCGACAAAGCTGACCATATCCGTAGCATGACGTGCCGGTTTCCGGCTGGCAAGCTGGCCCGCCACTCACCGATCTGGGCTGGTAGCCGGCATCACCTGACTAGCCGACGGCGAGGCGAATTGAATCCCAGACCACCACGGCAAACCTATTCAAGCCGACGCGGTGAGATCGAGCAGGACCTGGCGGGCGCGGGCTAGCTCGGAATCGGTCGGGTCCGGGGCGACGGCGGTGAAATAGTCGTCCGCGATGTCGAGTTGCCCCTTGATGGATCGGCCCACCTCCGGGTCCCGGTCCATCACCAATTCGGTCATGTCCCAATCTTCATCCCAGAGCACGAAGCTGGCAAGCGTTTCCGTCAAGACGTCCCAATCCCCCAGATCAGATGACGTGCATGATGGCAGCTCATCGTCTTCGCCGTCGATCTCGCGGACCGCCGCAAGGACCATCGACCGCCACCAGGATTGGAATTCTGGTCCAAGCTCCACTTCGATCTCGACCTGGATGGCTTGCGTAAGGGCTCGATACAGGACCGCAACGGTTGCCTCGTTGACGGCGTTGAGCGGCAGAGGGGCGGCGTCCTCTCGCAGCAACGAGGTGCCAACCGCCGCAAGTAGGGCAAACTTCTGGGACGTTTCAAGCTCGTCGAAGAGGACGACCCCGAAATCCCAGCGATCAACATCTCCACGGACCTCGGCATCAAGCCAATCGACGACCTGGGCAATCAGCGCACGGATCAAGGTGGCTTCGGCACCCTTGAGCGTCCGGTCGCCGTTTGGTGTTCGCCACATGGATGCTCGGGGTTGCTGTGGGTGATCGACTGCGATGCGCCCAAGTATGCACACGGGCCGGCTCAGCCGCAACGACGGCCAACGGCGGTTGATCGGGACGGGATACCGCGAGACCATGGGTCCGATGCACGACGGCCGCTGGCATCCATTTCCGAGTCACTGGTCTCCCGATAAGTCCCACTAGGACAGCCGAAGTAGCTGGTACAGCCACCGAACCAGCCATGGGCTTCCAGCACGATCATCGAAAGCCCATGTGATGGCAGGCGGGCGGCCGTGGCCATGCCGCGATCCCGGCACCGACGACGGCCACGTTGTGTATCTCGGGGCCTCCGCCGTGTCGTGCGTGGTTGCGTATGGCGGCCGTCCGTTGTTTATCGGAGCTGCGACCGGAAGCGCATCGTCACGAACCGAAGGAGCTGTCGGCGTCGCGGCAAGCGAAGTAATGTCGGTCGAGGACTAAGACTGAAGAGTTCGAAAGCGATTTCGAACTTTGGCCACGGTAAGCGCAAGCCCAGCTGAGTCCAGTAAGAGCCAGCTGTACAACAGCAGGCCGTGACGCCAGACCGAGGCCTGGCTCGCCGCGGCAACTTGGAGCCGAGCACGGTCCCACGCTGGCCGCAACAGAACGCCGCTAGCAGGCCGCCTGCGGGGCTCGTTTTGGACGCGGCGTTCGGGCTCGCTACGAGGCCCAGGGAGAGGCTGTTGTTGAAGGCGACCGGAAGGAAGAGGTGATCGGAGAGGCGGCGCCAGACGCGAAGCGAGGGCCTCCTGCGAGGTCTCAGGCGATGGCCACTCGCTGCTCGAAGCGGAGCGTTTCACCGTGTACTACTTGTACTACTTTACCCCCGCCGTACTACGATTCTCCGCTATTATTTGCACTTGAATGCGACGGCTTGCAATGGCACGGATTGTGATATAATCACCGTCGCAACAAGAGTTTCCAGTCGATTTCGGTAAGCCTTTTAGGCGGTTTCCCAAGCTGGATGTCGCCGGTCCGAGTCCGGTCGCCCGCTCTGAACGTAAACCCTAATCATGTCTTAGATTACCCGCCGGCGGTCGGCAGTGCGGCCCAGACGTCCAGCGATAAACGGCCGGTAGGACGTTGGGCTTGTCGTTCGCGGGCTTGGGCATGCCCCTTATCTCTGGGTGCTCGATCGGGAATCGGCAGGGCCGTGGGTTTGAACGGGGTTGCAACGCACCGGCGGCAAAGCCCACTTGCCGTTATCGGCAGGCATCGGTGATTGCTCGCGTTAGCTCAGGGGCCACGGAGCGGAAAAGTCGGGCCAGATTCACCAACTTATTCCCAGAAGAAATCTTCAACCACGAAACACACGAAACACACGAAAAAAGGAGCGAGCCAATGGTTGGCGCTCAACTCGCAGGGTAAGGCGCTCAACTCACGGGGCAAGGCGCTCAACTCGCAGGGCAAGGCGCTCAACTCGCAGGGCAAGGCGCTCAACTCGCGTGCGCGAACCGACAGCGCTCAGCCCTCCCGGATGGCGTGCGGTGCGGACAGTTGCGGACACATGCGGACAGTTGCGGGGCGGCAACTGTCCGCAGGGCTGATCTGACGCAAGTTGAAGTAATGACACCCTTTGGGACGGAAGCGGAGGAGATGCGGACAGTGCGGACAGTTGTTTACCCTCTTTGATTAAAATGTGTTTTCGAACCGCTCATCGACGCCAGATTGCCGCTACGTCGATCTGCGACATGGTTCCCCCCGATGCGTTCTTTCAATTCGTTCTCGCGGTGAAATGGTGCTGACGCTACTGCTCGATCGTGCTGACGCTGACGGCCGCGAGCATGAGGCCCGATATCGCAACGCAAGGCGATTGGTTTCAATGGGTTGCGACCTTTGCTGACGCTGCTGACGTTGCTGACGCTGCTTTTCCTAACTTCATGGCAGGGGGGGCGGGAACTACCGACCACTCACCCTCCCTCTCTGATCTGGAATCGCACCACAATGCGAAATTGAATTGCCTCGTTGCCCTGGTGCCGCTGGCGCGGCAACGCGGGGTTTCTACGCGACTGCGTCATCTTGGGGGATTAGGCGGAGCCAATTGAAACGGCGAGAAGCTGGAATCTCCAGGCAGGTCATGGTACACAGCTTCCTGGTCCTGGAGAAACCCACGCGAGCCGGTTGACGTCATGCACGTGATGTTCATTCATCCGAATTTCCCCGCCCAGTTCGGGCATATCGCCGAGCATCTGGCGACGAAACGCGGCTGGCCCTGCACGTTCGTCACGTCGATCGACACCACTCACTATCAACTGCCTTTCGTCCACGTTAATTACCGGCTTACTCCGGGACCGCAGCCCAAGACGTTTTTTAATACCAACAGCTTGCAGGAATTGTTCGACCATCTGGCGGCCGTCTATCGCTGCCTGCGGGAACTGCCGCAGATCAAGCCGGACCTGGTGGTCGGGCATGTTTCGTACGGGACGCTCTTGTACCTCAAGAACCTCTATCCGGAGGTCCCCTTCGTCGGCTATTTCGAGTTGCTGCCGCCGCCATTCTGGACGGACGGGCTCGCCCTGCGGCCCGATTTTCCGCCACCGGAAGGCGTGCGGCTGTTCAACGCCACGTACCACGCGTTGACGTATCTGCACCTTCACGCGCTGGAGGCTTGCTACACTCCGACCCATTTCCAGCTCGGCTTGGCGCCGGCGGAGTTGCGTCACAAGATCCGGGTGATTTTCGATGGCCTGAACACGGAGTTCTTTCAGCGGCGGCCGAGCGGCCGGCCCGCGAGTTTTCGGGGCCTGACCATTCCAGCGGATACGCGCGTCGTGACCTTCGTCTCGCGGGGACTGGAAGCGATCCGCGGCTTCGACATCTTCATGCAAGTCGCCAAGCGAATTTGCCAGGCGATGCCCAACGTCGTATTCCTGGTGGCCGGCGAAGAACGCACTAATTACGGCCACGAAGGCCACCACATCGGCCAGCAGAGCTTCAAGCAATATGTATTATCGCGCGACGATTACGACCTGAGCAGAATCCATTTTCTGGGGCGCATTCCCGCCGACGACCTGGTGACGCTTTACAGCCTGAGCGATCTGCATATCTACTTGACCGTGCCGTACGTGTTGTCGTGGTCGCTGTTGCAAGCGATGGCGACCGAATGCGCGATCGTCAGCTCCTCAACCGCGCCGGTAACGGAGGTCATCGACCACGGCGTTCACGGACTGCTGGCCGACTTTTACGACGTCGACGGCCTGACCGACCAGGCGCTGGCCGTGCTGCGCGACCCGCCCGACTTCCGGCATCTGGGCGCCAACGCGCGACGACGCGTCTTGGAACGCTACGAGAGCGGCCGGTGCATCGACCAATTGGTCGAATTCTTCCAGAGCCTGCGGCCCTGAAGCGCTTACCTCAGGCATCGCTTTGGCTGGCTTGAAACAATCAGGCTGCACGATCCTGATTAATTTGCTCTCACCCCGTTTTCGACCTACATTTCAGATGGTTCAGCCAGTTCTCCATCACCCAGTCGTTGGAGGAGTGAGCTCTCGTCATCGAGTTAGGCTATGCGGTTCAAGTCAGCCGGCCCTTTCGCTGGGCCGGCATCCATTTCAATTCAACCGTTCGTTCGAACGAAGGGGTAGTCATGCAGACCAAGAACCACGGTATTCGGCAAAGGATCGCACCGCGGTGGCAAGCCTTGGGCCTGGCTGCGTGCGCCACGGCAGCCTTGACCGCCGGCCTGGGGGCCCAGAGTCCCAGCCCTGACGTTTACCGCGTCGAAGAAGATTGGGAGCTCGTCGTCGGCGAGCCGGACCTCGATAGCAACGGGCCGCAGGTTACCTGCACGATTTCTCCGGCCGACATGCAGACGGCCTACTGCGCCTTCGACATCAACTACCACACCCAGCCCGAGTACTCGGCCGGTGGCTTGCAGTTGCACACCTGGGACCCGACCGATCCGGTTGAGATCGCCAATTCATCACATACCGGCATGTTGCAATACGGCGGCGAAACGGTTACGTGGACCCAAACCATGACCTGGAACGACAACGTACTCACGTTCCGGGTACTGAATGGTCAATCGCAAACCTGGGGTCACTTCGGCCGACCGAATGGCCTCTTGGTGCTGAACCTGCCTACCTCGCTTGCGAATCTGAACAGTTACGATCCCAACGTTTCGCTCGACAACTCGGGCGTGAGCTTCGCCAGCAACCTCGTCAATTCGCTCACGCTGACCGCCGTTCGCTGGTACGACGTCAACGGCAACCTGATCCAGCAAGTGACCACACCGCAGGTCGTTCACCCACAGAATTAGTGCCGGCGACCGTTCGCCGAATCGATTCGAACCGCAGATGAAGAGGTCATCAACCATGACTCGCCACAAATCGCGTACTCGAAATAACCGCCGAGGGGCCGTGGCCGTGCTGGCCTGCTTCCTGATGATCGCCCTCTTGGCAATGCTCGCCTTCGCCATCGACCTGGGCTACCTGGCCAACAGCCAGGCCGAGCTGCAACGCTCGGCTGACGCCGCGGCCTTGGCCGCCTGCTATGAACTGGTTTACAAAGGCACGCCCGGCGACCCAGTCAACCTGTCGACCAACGTGCAAAACGTGCCGACCGTCGCCGGTCAGTACGCCGCCTTGAATCACGTTTGCGGCTCGGCCCCCGGGCTCGCTGCCGCCGATGTCGTGGTGGGCTTTATGGCCAACCCGAACCAGCCGGGCGGGACCATCAACACCTCGGCCAACCAGAACACGTTCAATGCTGTTCAGGTCACGGTCCACCGTTCGTCGAGTGAGAATGGAAACGTCCCTTCTTTCTTTGGCCGCGTGTTCGGCGTGCAGGGCGAGAGCAGCAGTGCAACCGCCACCGCCGCGGTGATCAACAATTTTGGCGGTTTCCAGGCCCCGTCGACCAGCAGCGGCGCGGGAAACCTGATGATTCTGCCGTATGCGCTCGACCAAGGGACTTGGAACGCATTGCAGGCCGGCAGTACCAGCGTGACCACCGACGTCTGGAACTATAACGCCAGCGGCCAGGTCGTCGCCGGCTCCGACGGCATTCTCGAAGTGAACCTGTTCCCACAGGGCACCGGCTCGCCGGGCAACCGCGGCACCGTCTACATCGGCAACGCCCAGGGCACATCGGATCTGGTGCAACAGATCCTCTATGGTATCAGTCCCTCAGACCTGGCCGTCTATGGCGGACAACTCACCTTCGACAGTAGCGGCAATCTGTACCTCAGCGCCAAGCCGGGCATCAGCGCCGGCACCAAGAGCGCCCTGGCTTCGATTATCGGCCAGACGCGTTTGATCCCGATCTTTACATCGGTCACGGGCAACGGCGCCAACGCCAACTACGACATCGTGGCGTTCGTCGGCATTCGGGTGATGAGTGTCGATCTAACCGGCTCAATGAGCAGCAAAAATCTGACCGTTCAGCCGGCGCTGGTTTACACTCGCGGCGGCATTGCATCCACGTCGAGCACGCAGCAGAGCTACGGGGCCTATTCGCCCGTCTGGCTGGTCAAGTAATCGCGCGAAGGCTGGTTTGGTCGCGGCAAGAGGAACAAAGCCATGCATGAGCGACGGCGTCGGAAAAGCGACTCGCGGCGCGGGGCCGCCTTGGTCGAATTTGCCGTGGTCATGCCCGTATTTCTGGTGTTCATCGTGGGAATGATCGAAATCGGCCGCGCGATCATGGTGCAACAACTCATCACCAACGCCTCGCGCGAAGGGGCCCGTGTGGCGGGCTACGATTCCACGTCCCTGACCTCGACCGTCACCAGCGCCGTGAACGCATCACTGAGCAACGCAAAAATCACAAGCGCCACGACCACGGTCTCGCCCGACCCGCCGTCGGGAGCCTCCGATGGCCAACAGGTGAGCGTTACCGTGAGCATTCCGTATTCACAGGTGAGCTGGGTCCCATCGCCGTTTTTCCTAAAGGGCCGAACACTCCAGGCCACTTCGGTCATGCGCCGAGAACCGGCACCGTAAACCGTGGAGAAGCTGTCCATGCACGTCGTGAAGTCAAGTCGCCTCCGACGCGCAGGCCGCCGCGGCGCCACGCTCGTCGAGTTCGCCGTCGTGGCGCCGGTTTTCTTTCTCGTGGTGATTGGCATGATCGAGTTCGGCCGGGCAATGATGGTCGCCGCGTTGCTGGCCAATGCCGCCCAGCAAGGCGCCCGCGCGGGCGCATTGAACGGCGCCCAGTCGGCGGACGTCACGAGCGCCGTATCCAACTACCTGGGCGACGCCAAGATCTCGGGTGCCAGCACCACCGTTACTCCCAACCCACCTTCGAGCGCTTTGCCAGGCCAGGACGTGACCGTTACAGTGAGCATCGGCTACTCGCAGGTCACATGGCTGCCGGCACCCAAGTTTCTCGCCGGCAAGACACTCACCGCTATGTCGATCATGCAGCGCGAGACGGGGCAATAGCCTAATGGCTGGCCGCTTTTCCGTGGCCCGCCGGCGCGCTCAAATACACCGCGTTGGCCGCGGCCACACTGGCGCCGGGTTCAAAACGATAACCTTGTTCGGCCAGGAGCTGCTCCAATGCCGCGAGAAGGAGCAAGACGTTGTTCTGCCGTGAACCGTGCCCCATCAAGCCGATCCGCCAGGCCTTACCCTTGAAATCACCCAGGCCGCCGCCGATTTCAATGCCGAACCGCTCCAGAAGCCCGCGCCGCACCTTGGCATCGTCCACGCCCGAAGGCACCACGACGGCGTTGAGCATCGGCAACCGGTGACCTTCCTGGGCAGCATAGGGAATGCCGATCGCGTCCAGGCCCGCCGCCAAGGCGCGGTGATTCAAGGCGTGCCGCGCGAAACAGTTCTCAAGCCCCTCCTCGTGGATCAACCGCAGTGCCTCGTACAAGCCATACGTCATGTTGATCGGCGCCGTGTGATGGTAAACCCGCTCCTCGCCCCAGTATTTGGCCAGCATCCCGATGTCGAGATACCAGCTTTGCACCTTCGACTTGCGCTTCAAAACCACCTCGAGCGCCCGATCGTTGAACGAAACGGGCGCAAGTCCAGGCGGGCAGCTCAGGCACTTCTGGCTGCCGGAATAAATCGCATCGATGTTCCAGCGATCGACCTCCACCGGCAAGCCACCCAAGGCTGTCACGGCGTCAACCAGCAAGAGCGCGCCGGCATCGTGGACGAGGTTCGAAATCTCCTCCAAGGGCTGCCAGGCCCCTGTCGAGGTCTCGGCCAGTACGATCCCAACGACCTTTGGCTTGGCCTTGGCCAGCGCGTCCTTCAAATCGGCCGGAGTGAACACCTGGCCCCAAGGACGGTCGACTCGCGTGACCTTGGCGCCCGCCCGTTCGGCCACGTCCACCATGCGGGCACCGAACACGCCATTGACGCAAACCAGCAACGAATCGCCCGGTTCGACCAAATTGACTACGGTACACTCCATGCCCGCCGAACCCGTGGCGCTGATCGCCAGCGTCATCCGGTTCTCGGTCCGAAACACGCCGCGCAGCATTCGCTGCATGTCGTTCATCAACGTCAGGTAGTACGGATCGAGGTGTCCGACAGTCGGGGCCCCGAGGGCCTGCAACACACGTGGATGAATTTCGCTGGGGCCAGGTCCGAGCAGCACGCGGACGGGAGGCGCGAGTGGCGGGCCGGGAAGGATTTTTTCGGTTGTCATTGGTGATTGGTCAATGGTTCGTTGTCGCTAGTCAGTGGTCATCGGTCAGTTGTAATTGGTCATTGGTCGGTGGGTGCTCCTTATCTCCTCATCTCATTTTCTCCTCACCTCCTCCTCATTCCCCGGGCGGCGGTTCTCGCACCAGGCGACTGATCTCCTTGAACTGGGGTGTGCCGGCGACCGCGCACCACTCGAAGAGCGCCGCCTCGGTGGTCGTCAGCGTGGCGCCGGCCGAATCCATGCGCCTCAGCGCGATTTGGTAGTCGATGTCGGCCCGCGAGCCGATCGCGTCGATGGCCAGGTAAACGCGCCGACCGGCGGCCATCAGGTCGAGCACCGTCTGCTGTACGCAGACATGCGCCTCAATTCCCACGACCAGCACCTTGAACAATCCGCGCTGGTCCCAATCGCCAAACAGCTCACCACGCTCGCCGCAACTGAAGCTCAGCTTTGAGGGGATCGGGCCGAGCCGCTCGGCCAATTCCGGCACGGTCGGCCCGAGCCCTTGCGGGTACTGTTCGGTCGCCGCGGCGGCCACACCCAGCACCTTTGCGCCGTCGAGCAGCCGTCGAATGTTCCAGACGATCCGCCGGTGGCCGGGAACCAGCGAAATCAGTTTTCCCTGCACGTCGACCACCAACAAGCCCGTGTCGGCCGGCGACATCAGTTCCGGGCTGCGCGGTAATGGCTCGTGCTCGCTCATTTTGAACAGCATAGCAACACCGGCTGTCCGCCACCAGCTTTGAAGGCCGGTAATGTCAACCTTGACAGGCATCTTGGGCCGGTGCTCCGTTGAATTCCGAGCGACGACTTGGCTAAGATGGTCTGGTGTGGAGCAGAACGGTATCATGCACTCCCTCAATCGAGACCCTTCACCCATGTCCATCGCCGAAGTGCCTTCGCCCGAACGGCGTTTCGTGTTGCGCAATGTTTCGTGGCAAACGTACGAGTCGTTGCTCAGGTTGGGCTTTGCAGCCTGATAAGAACCTCGCGGCTAATTCCGTGGCGATGCTGTCAGCCAGGAAAGGCTAACCTACGTGCCTCACGCGCAAGGAGGGCGTTCCCTGCAAATAGGGGAATTGGTATCCTGGGAAGCATGGCCTCCGACCGCAGCAACCCCGACCGCACGTTGCCGCAGACCGACGAGGACCTGCGCCGCGCGCAAGAGCGGAGTTTGCGGCCGACGAAGCCGCCGATGTCCGTGCCGGGCTACCAGGCCGAGCGCTTTCTGGGCGCGGGGGCGTACGGCCAGGTCTGGGTTGCCGTCGACGGCAATACGGGACGCCGGGTAGCCATCAAGTTCTACAACCAGCGCGGCGGGCTCGACTGGTCGCTATTGTCGCGCGAAGTCGAACGGCTGGCCCTGTTGTTCGCCGACCGCTATGTGGTGCAGTTGGTCGACGTCGGCTGGGACGCCGATCCACCCTATTACGTGATGGAGTACCTCGAACACGGCTCGCTGGCCGACCGGCTCGAGCATGGTCCCCTACAGGTTAAAGAGGCGATCGACTTGTTCCGCGAGGTTGCGATCGGCCTGGTCCACGCACACGGAAAAGGAATTCTGCACTGTGATCTGAAGCCGGCCAACGTGTTGTTGGACCAGGACGGTAAACCGCGGCTGGCGGATTTTGGACAATCGCGGCTAAGCCATGAGCAAGTGCCCGCCCTGGGAACGCTGTTCTACATGGCCCCCGAACAGGCCGACCTCGAAGCCATTCCCGACGCGCGCTGGGATGTTTACGCTTTGGGCGCGCTTCTACACTGCATGCTGACTGGCAGTCCGCCGCACCGCGATCCGCGCCTGATCGCCCAAATGCAGGAGTCGGGCGGCCTGGAAGAGCAATTGGCGCGTTACCGGCAATGGATCCGATCCGCGCCAAACCCCAAACTCCACCGGACCGTGCCCGGCGTCGACCGCGAATTGAGCGATATCATCAATCGTTGCCTGAATGTTACCGCACAAAAGCGGTTCCCCAACCCCCAAGCCGTGCTCGACGCCTTGCACGCGCGCGCGGCGCGGCGTGCGCGGCGCCCGCTGTTGGTCCTGGGCGCAGTGGGTCCGGCAGTGCTGTTGCTGGTGATGTCGGCGTTCGGATGGGACGTTTTCGAAACGGCGTTGGGCGAATCGAGCGATGCACTCACGCAACGCGCGCTGGAAAGCGATCGGTTCGCCGCGCAATTCGTGGCCGAAACCGTAGGCACCGAGCTCGACCGCCGTTGGAGCTTGCTGGAACAAATTGCCGCTCGGCCCGATATTCGCGCGCTGGTGATCAGCGCCGCCGGCCAGCCGAACGCCCCCGCCCGAGGCGAACTGCAGGAGAAGCTGGTCGCGATCCACCGCCAGCACCCACTGAACGTCCTCGACCGCTGGTTTTTGCTCGACGCGCACGGCCACCAGTTGGCCCGCAGCCCACTGTACGCGCCCACCATCGACCGGAATTTTTCGTTCCGCGACTACTTTCACGGCCAAGGGCGCGACTTGCCGGAGGAGTCGGTCGAAGTGGCGCCGATCACTGCCCCGCACCTTTCGATCGTATTCATGAGCGAGGCGACGAACGACCGGACGGTGGCCCTTTCGGTGCCCATCTGGAGCCATGACGAGGGGGACCCCAATCGCACGGTTCTGGGCGTGCTCGGGCACGCAGTGGGCCTGGGGCACTTCGCCGAATTAAGGCCCGACGAGCGATCGGGCAACGACCAGATCGCCGTGCTTATCGATGCGAAACAAGACTTCAAAGGCAAGAAGGGCGCGATCCTCGAACATCCGCGCCTGGCAGCGTGGCTCGAAAAGCACCCGGGCTCACCAGCCGACTGCTACCTTGATTCTCGCGACTTGGACGACTTCGAACAACTTCGCACGCGGCGACGGGAACTGCTCCGCGAAATACAACTACAAAGGCGGCCCATTACGGAGGACGAGATCCGCGCGACCAACCGCTTTGCCTGGTTCGAACGGTACCATGACCCGCTCGGCGGCGATGGTAACGAACGCCTGTTGGCGGCGATCGAGCCAGTGGTGGTCCACGGACGACCGGAGCCGATTCGTGACACGGGCTTGGGGATCATCGTGCAAGAGGGGCACGAGGCCGCCGTGCGGCCCGTCGCGCAATTGCGCGAAGGCCTTCAGCGGCGCGGCATGGTGGCGCTGGGTGTGGTCTTGTTCGTGGTCACGGCGCTCTGGGGTTTCGTGATCGTCGTGCTCAACGAATCGAACCGTTTTCGCTGGCTTTTCCGCCGGCGGCGCAGCGTCACGAAGGGAGGTCCGGCGCCGGGATGCAGCGAAGTGTCGCCAGGCGCCCCTTCGGAGCGGAGCAATTCCCAGCATGCCACGACCAATCGCGCCGACGACACGCGGCCAGCGCCGGAGTAGGAGGAACTGCGAGTGGCGGAGCTCATCGCACAGGGAACTCAACCGCACCAGCGTTGGCGGCGCGCGCTGCCGCAAGGCGAACGAGTCGTGTTGGGCCGCGATGGAAGCTCCTGGTCGGCCCCCTGGGATGCGCACATCTCGCGCAAGCATTGCGCGTTGTGCTGGGACGGTGGGCGACTGGCCGTCGAGCGTTTGCCGAATACACCCAATCCGATTTTCGTCGGCGGCCGTGAATCCGACTCATTCTCAATCGGTCCCGGCGAGCACTTCGTGGTCGGCGAGACAACCTTCACACTGGCCAGCGAGACGATCAACCTGGTGCGCGACTTGCCTCGCCCGCTCGAGGAACAGAACTATACCGCCGAGGAGCTGCAGCGCGTGCGGTTCCGCGACGCCGACCAACGGATTGAAGTCCTCAGCCATTTGCCCGACGTCATCTCGGGCGCGGTGAACGACCCCGAGCTGTTCATTCGGCTGGTCAACATGCTGCTGGCTGGTATTCCACGTTCGTCCGCGGTCGCGTTGATCGAGGTCGATGAATCGGGCCGTCGGGCGGCGCCCGTTTGCATTCTGCACTGGGACCGGCGACTGGCCTCCAGCGCGGCATTTCAGCCCAGCCAACGTTTGATTCTCGATGCCCTGCGGCGCAAGGAGAGCGTGCTGCACGTGTGGGGCGCCGCACCCGATCCGAAGGCGGCCCAGTTCACCGTCAGCGCCAACGTCGATTGGGCGTTTTGCACCCCAGTGTTGGGTGAAGCGTGCCGCGGCTGGGGCATTTATGTGGCGGGCCAATTCGCCGCGGTCACACCCAGCGGCCGCGATACGCTCGACCCAGGCGACTTGCGTGAAGACCTGAAGTTCACCGAGCTGGTCGCGTCGACCTTGAACGCGCTGCGGCACGCACAGTTCATGCAGCGCCGGCAAGCCACCTTGCTGAACTTCTTTTCCCCCGCGGTG
>Ga0265325_10000652_pt1 | contig 25242 bp, 24 predicted proteins | sample 41420metaG_FD_202090 | JGI IMG/M metagenome (GOLD analysis project Ga0265325, IMG submission 202090) | Rhizosphere microbial communities from Carex aquatilis grown in University of Washington, Seatle, WA, United States - 4-14-20 metaG | ecosystem: Host-associated > Plants > Roots > Rhizosphere... | reverse complement strand
ACCGTGTAGGTGCCCGTCGGGGTACCGGAGGCCTGGCAGGACGCAACCGCGACGTTGCCTGCGCTGAGGGCGTTGGTGCCGACGTTGAGGGTCGCTGCAAAGCCGTACACCGCGCCGAAGATCGTCATTGCCAGCAAAGAAGCGAACAGGATCCGTCTCTTCGCCAGCCCCTTGAGTGCCTTCTTCATGTGAGAGCTCCTCTGCTGTCTTCTACCGGCCGAACGTTGTGTCCGACATGCAAAGGATCAGGCGCCCGCGGTTGAAAACGGGGGCAGTCGGAGTATGCGCACCGTATGACCGGAGCGGCCGCTCAGCCACGTGGACGGCCGCGGCGTCGTCGTCGGAGTCAGCGATGGTGGTGTGCCGCCACCGCTTCTTCGTAGCAATCCCCCTCTTCGCCGAGAACGACGCGGGGCTGGTCAGACCCGTCTGGAGTATGTGCGAACGGCGAGCGGAATGAAGATCGCGGCGACCGTGGCGCATCCGAGCAGCGCCCACCCGGCCTGGGCGGTGAAGGTGCCGTGGTTCATCAGCTCACGCAGTGCCGAGACGACATGCGAGACGGGATTGACCCGCGTCAGGGTCTGGAGCCATCCCGGAAGGGTGCTGACGGGGACGAATGCATTGGAGAGGAACGCCAGAGGGAACATGATCATCATGGACATGCCCTGGACGGCGCCGGCGGTCCTGGCTCTGGTGCCGATCCACAGGAAGATCCAGGCGAGGGACCAGCCGGTGATCATGGCGAGAACCATTCCGGCGGCCACGCCGGGCACGCCGCCGCCGGGGCGGTAGCCCATGGCGACGCCCACGGTGAGGGTGATGCCTGCGGCAATGGCGTAGCGGGCGAGGTCGGCCAGCATCGGCCCGGCCAGCGGGGCGATCCGGGCGATGGGAAGCGACCTGAAGCGGTCGAACACGCCTTTGTCCATGTCCTCGCGGAGTTGGATGCCGGCGGCGACGCACGCGGTGATGGTGGTCATGGCGATGATGCCCGGGATGAGGATCGGCAAGTAGCTCGCTCGGTTGCCGGAGACGGCCCCGGCGAACATGAACCCGAACAGCACGGTGAACAGCACGGGCATCGCAGTGACGTCGACGAGCTGCTCGGGGTTTCGGCTCATCTTGATGAGGGCGCGCCATGCCAGCGTCGTGATCTGCGTGAGCGCGTCGCGAATGGGTACCGACGCCTGGACGGCGCGTGCGGACGGTTGGGACGTGGGCCGGGTCGGGTTGATGATGGTTGCGCTCATGCGTCGCTCGCTTCGCTGTCGGAGACGGGGGTTTCGCTGGGGCTGCCGGTCAGGGCCATGAACACATCGTCGAGGCTCGGTTGCTCGACGGTGGCGCTGGTGATGTCGAGGCGGTGGTTCCGGAGCGCGATGAGGACGTCGGCAGCCTGGTTGGCGTCGGTCAACGTGACGCTGAATCCTGAGCCGGTGGCGGCAAGGATCGGTGTCTCGCGGGTCAGGCCGGCAGCCAGTGCGGCCGCCTTGACCGTGTCGGCGCCCTCGACCAGCCGGACGCGGAGGCTCGATGTGCCGATCCTGGCCTTGAGCTCGGCGGGGCTGCCCTCGGCGACCTTCCGGCCGCGATCGATCACGATGATCCGGCCGGCCAGTGCGTCGGCTTCGTCGAGGTACTGGGTGGTCAACAGGATCGTGGATCCCGCGGCGGCGAGGTCGCGGATCGTGTCCCACATCTGGCCGCGAGTCCGGGGGTCGAGTCCGGTCGTGGGCTCGTCGAGGAAGATCAGCGCGGGTCTGGTGATCAGGCTGGCCGCGAGATCGAGGCGGCGGCGCATGCCGCCCGAGAACTGCGAGATGGGTCGGCGAGCAGCCTCGGTCAGGTCGAACTGCGCGAGCAGGTCGTCGCCTGTGCTGTGGGCCTTCTTGGAGGACAGTCCCTGCAGGCGACCGAACAGCCAGAGGTTCTCGCGGGCCGTCAGGTTCTCGTCGACCGACGCGTACTGACCGGTGACGCCGATCAGCTGCCGGACCGCGTGGCCCTCACTGCGGACGTCATGACCGAAGATCCTCGCCTCGCCGCCGTCGATCGGCAGCAGCGTCGCCAGCATGTTCAGCATCGTGGTCTTGCCTGCGCCGTTCGGGCCGAGCACTCCGAAGATCTCACCTTCCATGACGGTGAGGTCGATGTCGTCCACGGCGCGGTTCGCGCCGAACGTCTTCGTCAAGCCTCGGGCCTCGACAGCCGGGGTGATCGTCATGTGGCCTCTCTATTATTAGAGTCGCTAAAAATATAGCACGACACTAAGATTCCGTCTACACTGGGTCACATGACCACCATCGGCGACCTCGACGTGGATGCCGTCCTCGAGACCCTCGAAGCGATGCACCCCGATGAGGCCCCTGACCCGAGCGAGCCCCTGCGCGAACGCAAGAAGCGGCGGCTTCGTCAACAGATCTCGAACACGGCGACCGCCATGTTCTTGAGGCACGGTTTCGACAACGTGACCGTCGCCCGGATCGCGGCGGCGTGCGAGGTCTCCGAGCAGACCGTGTTCAACTACTTCCCGACCAAGGAGTCGATGTTCTTCGATCGCTCCGAGGCCATGACCAACGCCGTGGCCGATGCCGTAAGGGAACGCGGGCGTGCGTCACTGGTCGAAGCCCTCGTTCAATCGCTGGGCGGTGGGATTCGCCCCGGCCAATGGGGGGCCTTGGACGAAGCCGGCCAGCTGCACCTGTTCCGGCTCTTTTGCGACGCCGCCACCGGATCGCCAACGCTTGTCGCGGCGCGGTTCGCTGACTTGCCACGTTTCATAGACGAGGTATCCATCGCGCTTGCGCACCGAATCGGCGCGGACCCGATCGATCCCGAGGTGCAGCTCGCCACGCTCGTCATCGCCGGCATGGTCCGCATCCGGCTGGAGTCAACCTTCCACCACGTTCAGCATGTGACCTCGCTCGCCGCACTCAACAAAGCCGTCAAACGCGACGTCCTCAGGGCTGCCCGGCTCGCCGAGCCGACCCTTACCGCATTCGACAACATGCGCGACACGGCGGAGGGCCGCGGCGCGGCAACGCCTGCCGGCCCGTCGTTGAAATCCGGCGTGGTATGAGACGGATGTCGTGAACGAGAGCGCTCCGCAGAAACCCGTGTCCCCGTCCGAGTTGATCGACGCGAGGATCAGGGAGCTGGGCGACTGGCGGGGTGAGATGCTCTCCCGGCTGCGCGCTCTCATCAAGCAAGCCGACCCCGAGGTCGTGGAGGAGTGGAAGTGGAGAGGGACTCCCGTGTGGTCTCACGCTGGGATCATCTGCACGGGCGAGACCTACAAGAGCGTGGTGAAGATGACCTTCGCCAAGGGCGCGTCGCTGAAAGACCCTTCGGGCTTGTTCAACTCGAGCCTGGAAGGCAACACCAGGCGCGCCATCGATTTTCACGAAGGCGACGAGATTGACGAGAAGGCTCTCGAGGCTCTCGTTCGCTTCGCCGTCGCCCTGAATACATCAAGCAGTGCCTAGTGATCGTGCAGCACCGTCGGCCCGCCGCATCTCAGGTGACGCACAAGATAGCCCGTATGACAAGCGCCGTATCCTGCCATCGGGACACCTCCAAGCAGTCGACACCCATCGCCTTGACCGGCGAGTCGTTGCCGCCCTTGCTCAGTCGATCGCCGACGAAGAAGACATCGTTCTTGGTCACGGCGAGGAGCTCGATGAGTTTCTTGATTCCGTAGGCTTTGTCGATGCCGGGCTTCGTCACGTCGATCGACGTGGAGCCGCCGACCCGAACTTCGAACTCGGGAATAACCTTCGCAACGTAGTCGCGGAGCTTCCGCTTCTTCGTTCCGTCCGGGTCCCACGCTTGCTTGTCGGCGACCGGAGCCTCCTGTCCGAGCGCCGAGAACGTCACCTGGCTGCCGCGGTCTTCGATCTGCGCGCCCCAGAGCTTCGTCGCGCGGTACCCGAGCGCGTCCGCTCCCGTGTCGAGGGCGGCGATGATCCTGGCCCTCTGCTCGGCTGTGAGATCCTCGGCATACACCTGCCGCCAACCCTTGGCCGCACCTTCGAACCGAAAGTAACGCGTCCCGCAGGTCGGCATGATGTGCAAGGCCTCCAGCGTGCGAGGAGCAGCTCCAAGGTGGTTCAGTAGTTGTTCTTCGAACTGCTCGAACTTGCCACCGGAGATGACACAGACCTGGAACTTCCTCAACAATGCGCTCAACAGGTCGGCCATCTCTTCGGTGATCGGCGACTTGCTGTCAGCCAGCGTGTTGTCCAGGTCGAAGGCGATGACCCGTCTCTTCATCGTTCGGTCCCTTTCTTCGTGATCACCCGGAGGATGCGAGATCACCCGTGATCCCGAACACCACGACGAACACATCAGCGGCAGCTGCGCCCATCCTCGGCACTCTGCCACAGCCGACGCTGCCACCTCCGTCAGGCGAGGAGGTGGAGTGGGATTGCGGTGGTGACGATGCCGGGTTGGTGTCGAAGCGCGTGTTGCAGTCGTCTGCCGGTGTGGTTGTGCAGGGGTTGCTGCCAGAAGTGCTTGAGGATCAGTTCGGGCAGGACGATCGTGAGGGTGAGGTCGGGCTGTTGACTGTGGAGGGCGTGGATGTAGCGGGCGAGTGGTGCGGTGAGCGCCCGGTAGGGGGAGTCGACGATCTGGAGGGGCAGGTGGTTGCCCCACGCTTGCCAGTATCCGCGGAAGCGCTGGGCCTCTTCGTCGTCCGGGCTGAGGTGGACTGCGAGAACGGGCCGGCCGAGTGAGGCGGCGTACGCGAGTGCGCGAAGGCTCGAGAGGTCGAGCCGGCCGACGGGGACGACCGTGAGCTGTCGGAGCCGATCGGGGTCCTCTTCGCCTGCGGGTTGCTGCGTGGTGCTCACCGGCACTATCGGGTGCGTCTGCGAGCTCCGCTGGTCCGGGTGGAGCGTGAGCGCTTGCTGGACGTTGCGGTAGTGGCGGCGGATACGCGAGGTGGTGAGGACGAGCAGCGCCATCAGGAGCAGGGCGACCCAGGCTCCCTGGCTGAACTTGGTCACAGCGGCGATCAGGAAGACGACGGCCGACAGCACAGCCCCGATCGCGTTGAGGACCATGCTCTTGCGCCAATGCGGATCGTGGTGGCGCCACCAGTGCACGACCATGCCGGTCTGCGAGAACGTGAAGGCGACGAAGACGCCGACGGCGTAGAGCGGGATGAGCGCGTCAGTCTTGGCGTCGAAAGCTGTGAACACGAGTGCGGCTGCTGCCGCGAGCAGGATCGTGCCGTTGCTGAATGCAAGACGGTCGCCGAGACGCAAGAAGAGCCGTGGCGCGTGGCCGTTGTGGGCCATGAACGAGAGAAGGCGCGGGAAGCCGTTGAAGGCGGTGTTCGCGGCCAGCAGCAAGACGAGCGCGGTGCTGATCTGGACATAGGCGTAGAGCACTCCAGAGCCGAGGCTGTGGCGGGCGAGCTGAGAGAGCAAGGTCTCACCGGGGCGGGGCACGATGCCGTCGAGGTGGATGACGACGATCAGCCCGGCGAACATCGCGACCAGCAGGCCGAGCATCAGCGTCAGCACCGTCCGTGCGTTGCGCCAGGCGGGCGGCTGAAAGGCAGGAACGGCGTTGGAGATCGCTTCGATTCCGGTCATCGCGGTCGCGCCTGAGGAGAACGCGCGCAGCACGAGCAGCACGCTGACGCCCTCGATCGGCGGCCTGAGCCCGACAGCCGGAGTCGAGGCAAAGCCGCGCCCCGAGGCGTGGATCAGCTCGACGCCGATCAGCATGACGATTGCGACCACGAACGCGTATGTCGGTGCCGAGAAGATTGCGCCCGCCTCCCGGACTCCGCGCAGGTTGCCGACAAGCAGGACGGCGATCACGCCCACACCCAGCGGGACGGCAGCCGAGGCGAGGCCGGGGAGAGCCGAGGTGACAGCCGCGACGCCTGCGGAGATCGACACGGCGACCGTGAGGACATAGTCGATCAGCAGTCCTGCCGCGGCGATCAGAGCGGGGATCTGACCGAGGTTCTCGCCCGCCACGATGTACGACCCGCCACCATGGGGGTACGCCCTGATCAGCTGGCGGTAGGAGAGGCCCACGGCGAGCATCAGCACGACGATCGCCGCCGAGATCCAGAGCGAGAGGCCGATCGCGCCGCCGCCGGCGAGCACCAACACGGCAAGCATCGCCTCGGGCCCGTAGGCCACCGACGACAACGCGTCCGACGACAGGATCGGCAACGCGATCAGCTTGCGCATCCGTTCGTGCGCCACCGCGCTGCTCGCCAGGGGCACGCCGAACGCGATCCTGCGCAACCTCGACGCCAGGTCGCTCGGTCGCACGCCGTCGGCCTCTGCGAGCTCGACCTGGGTGAAACGGCCTGGGCCGACCGGCTGCAATGAGCGTGGGAAGCGATGCAGGCCTGGATCGACCGGCAGGTCGCGCAGCCATCCGCTCCGTCCGGCGAGTGCCCGGTCCCACTGCTCGCCCACCTGACGCAGGACCGCGACTTCGCCCTCGTCGAGGCCGGAGACCGTGGCCGTCGGGCCGACGTCTGTCGCCGTCGCGGCCGAGTCGTCCCTTCCCTGTTGCATCGGCCGACTACTCCAGTCGCCTTGTGAGGTGACCGAACCTCTAGTTCTCGACGACGAGCAGCCGGCGAGCCACAGCGTCAGCCTATCCGGCTCCGTGGACCGACGCGAATACCCGGATCGGCCTGTTACGCGGACGGCGTAAGCTCCTAGCCGTCGAGAAGCAGTCCCTACCACCGTATGCAACCCGCGCTTTCGTGACCGCCGATCTCGCGTCCCGCGCCGACCGCCGGTTGGGAGCCGCGGTCAGCCGCACCGTCCGTGCGCACCACCGACGGCGGCTCGAGCGGGTCGGCTGGCTCGCGGCGCTCGATGCTCCCGCGGGCGGCTGGGCCGCCGGAGAGTCGCAACCGCGCCCGGGAGGGTCGCTCGACGTCCTGATCGACGGTGCCGAAGCGCTGCCCCGGATGGTGGCGGACCTCCAGCGGGCCGAGTCGCACGTCCACATCGCGGGCTGGTACTTCTCTCCCGACTTCGCGCTCACACGCGACGGAGAGCCGGTGATCCTGCGAAATCTTCTGGCCGAGCTCGCCGAACGCGTCGAGGTGCGCGTGCTCGTCTGGGCGGGAGCGCCGCTGCCGTTGTTTCGACCCTCACGGGCGATGGTACGAAGGATGCGCGAGCGTCTCTGCGCCGGCACCCGGATCCGCTGCGCGCTCGATGCGAAGGAGCGGCCGATGCACTGCCACCACGAGAAGACGATCGTGGTCGACGACCGCGTCGCCTTCGTCGGTGGAATCGACCTGACGTCGGAAGCCGGCGATCGCTTCGACACCACTGGCCATCCCGCTCGTGGACAGGTTGGCTGGCATGACGCGACCGCGCGCGTCGCAGGCCCGGCGGTCGCCGACGTCGCAGAGCACTTCCGGATGCGCTGGCAGGAGGTGAGCGGCGAGGAGCTCGCTTCTGCCGGGACAGCCGAGCCCGTCGGGAACGTGGAGCTGCAGATCGTGCGAACGGTGCCGGAGCACGTGTACACGGCGAAGCCGCGCGGTGACTTCCGTCTGCTCGAGTCGTACGTACGTGCGCTGCGCTCGGCGCGCCACCTGATCTACCTGGAGAATCAGTTTCTTTGGTCGGTGGAGATCGCATCGATCCTGGTCGACAAGCTCCTGAGGCCGCCGACCGACGACTTCCGGCTGTTGATCGTTCTGCCGGCAAAGCCGAACAGCGGCGGCGACGACACAAGGGGGATGCTCGCTGAGCTTGCCGATGCAGACGCTGACCAGGGGCGCCTGCTCGCGTGCACGCTGTTTGCGCGCTCAGGCCGGCTCGCCGATCCCGTCTACGTGCACGCCAAGATCGGCATCGTCGACGACAGATGGCTGACGCTCGGCTCCGCCAACCTCAACGAGCACTCTCTCTTCAACGACACCGAGATGAACGTCGTCACGCACGACACCGCTCTGGCGCGACAGATCCGTCTTCGCCTCTGGGCCGAACACCTCGAGCTGCCGATTGAGCAGGTCGACGGCGAACCGGCAACGGTGATCGACGAGCACTGGAAACCGATCAGCAAGGAGCAGCTGGCGCGCCGCGAAGCCGGGGAGCCGCTGACGCACCGCCTCGTCGGGCTTCCGCACGTCTCGAGGCGCTCGGGGCGGCTACTCGGTCCTCTCCAGGGACTGCTACTCGACGGTTAGGAGTACCGTTCGAGCGGAGTGCCGTTTCTGCCACGACGGAGCGAGGTGAGCGAATGTACCGGTTGACGCGCGCTTCGAGCACGTTGATCGCGGCCGGCGTCGCCGGGCTGCTGATCTGGCTCGCGACGACCATCAACGATCACACCACCGGCGGGTACTGGGCCGCCGCCGGACTGCTCGCGGGTGCGGGCCTCGTGATGGCCTTGTTCCAGCTGCTGGGTGGATGGACGAAGTGGGGCGTACCGCGCTTTTCCATGACCGTTCTTCTCGCGGCTTTCATCCCGGTGCTGATCGCAGCGGGCTGGATCATCGTCGCCCACCAGCCCCACGGGAACTGGGCTCGTCACCACGCGCTGTCGTGGTCCAGCGGCATCCATATCCGCGGCTTGGTGGACGACCTGACGAGCTACGTCAGCGTGCTCGCCTTCGGGATCGGCCTCGTGTTCGGCTACTCGTTCGACACGACCGGGCCACGGCAGCGCACGGCCGCCGTCGACCAGGGCCAGGACATCGTCACGCCTGCAGATCTCCCTGCCTCGGACGAACCGGTCACGAGCCGGCGTGAGCCGATCGCCCCCGAGGGCGAGGCCGCCGGCGAGGACGCACCCGCCGACGAGGTCGCACCGAACAAGACGACCGACAGCAACTGACCGCGCTCTTCGGTCCGCTACGAGCAACGCGAAGCGACCGGAGCACGCGAGCGGAGGCGGCGGCGGGCGACGCGCCGCATGACGGCTACGAGGCCGGCGCAGTCATGCCCAGCCGCTGGCGAACCACGTTCAGCAGCGACTCGCCGATCGGATGCGCTGCAGCCTGTGCCCGCGCTGCGATCGGAAGACACGCGAAGCCGAGCCCCGTGGCAAGAAGGTGGCCGACGTCGGTGAACGACTGGGACGCCGCGAGCGACGCGACCAGGAGCACGACGAGTCCGGCCGCGTATGCCCGGAGCAGGCGGCGGTCGACGAGTGCCGCCATCAAAGCCGCGACTGCGAAGAAGCCGTAGCTCGGGCCGACGTCGCGCGCGTTGACCACGCTCCTTTCGACGAGGTCGATCCGCAGCGCAACCCACAGCCCCGCCGCCGTGAGCAGGGTGGCGCCGACGTGGCCGACGGCGAACACGAGCGTCGTCCGGCCGGAGCCGAGCCGCCTTTCGACGGTGGCGAGCACGAGCGCGAACAGCGGGGCCCACAGCAGCAGCTGCCAACCGGCTGACAGCCAGAAGGCGCTGCCGACGAGGACGCGGATCGGATCGCGGGCGAGATGGCGCAAGTTCGTGCTCTCGTTCAGCAGCAGGGTGTTCGCAACTCGAGAGCTCGACGTCTGGAGCACCCAGGTCGTGACGACGAGAACCAGTAGGTACGCCGAGGTCACCGGGGCCGTTCGGATCCCGTCTCTCAGCGCCGTGCGCATCGAGAACCGGCTCGTCATGGCTGCGCGGGCTCCGGAGCCCTGGGCTGGTCCGCCGCCAGGACAGCCGTTCCGGGCAGGGCCACCGCGGCCACAAGCGTTGCGAGGAGGATCGTGGAACGCATCTCCACCATCGAGCCTGCCGTCTCTTTGTGAGAAGACCCTCAGAGCGACGTAAAGAAGCACGTGAGACCGGAGGCGGAGGCATCTGACGATCCGTGTCTGCCCCCGACGGCCAGACCGGACGGCGGAGGGGCACCACATTGGCGAGCTACTTGAAAGGCACGGTGACCGGGCCCGGCACGCGTCGATAGACGGAGAAGAAGTCGCGGTCGTCGGGGACGAGGTAGCGCGTCGCGGGCTGCTGGACGTTGGGCACCACCTTGGTGGGGACGAGGCCGCCGTGATGGCTGTAGGTGATCAGGGTCGGCCACTCGGGGTTGATGTCGAACTGCATCGCCCGAACCGCGCCCGCGTGTTGGAGGATCCGCGCCAGGGTGATCACCGTCTGGTCGTTGGCGGCGGCGTAGATGAGGTTGCCGCGACGGTCGATGCCGACGCCGGTCCGCCAGACGCGGACTGCGTTCCCGAGCGTGTAGCCCCACTGCGAGCTGTCGTTCAAGGCCGGGTTGAGCCGGCCGCCCTGGATGATCAGCGGCAGGCTCTGGCGGGCGAAGGCGACCCGCGGCCCGGCGTTGGGCCCGCCCGTCCACGTCTTGATGTCGACGTGGCCGTCGCGGTAGCCGATCAGGGTCGCCAGGCCGTCCTTGAGCGGCTCGTAGCTGAGGCCGTTGACCGACGAGCCGTTCTGGCCGTCTTTGTAGATGAAGCCGCTGTTGAAGGTGGCCAGGAGACGCCAGCGCTGGCCGGACGGAACCGACATCGGCCCGCGCACGGGCGCGCTCGGCGGCTCGTAGCGGCCGGGGTAGAAGGCGAGCGCCGTTCGCGTGTGGTCGAACCAGGCGAGATAGGCGACGATGCGCGGATAGTCGGCCTCGCTGCGGAAGGTGGTGACGAGGACCGGTGCGTGTCCGCCGACGGGCGGGCCTGTCGGCGTCCAGATTCCTTCGCCCGGCAGCGCGACGGTGAAGACCGGCTTGATCCGGGGCGGCCATGCGGTCTGCGCGCGGTGTCGTCGCGCCGGGCGCCCGGAGGTGGTCGCCGGCGTCAAACCGACCTTCGGCAGGCTCCTCAGCTGCGGGCCACCCTTCTTCGGCGCCTTGAAGCCGTAGTAGACGCTTTCGGCTTCGTCGACGAGCCAGTTACCGTGGTGGCTTCTGAGCCACTCGACGCTGCGTACGCCCAGCGGCAGGCTCGAGGGCTGGAGCATCGTCGCGGTGTACGAATAGGCGGCCGGCGAAAGCAGCACGAGCACGGCCACGCCCAGCAGCACCAGCCGCCGCCTCCGCCTACGGCCGCGTGCCGCCTCCCGCCGCTCGAGCCGGCGCTCGGCAAGCCATGCCGGCGCCTCGGAGACAGCTGGCGACTCGGGCGCGTCCGGCGGAGCGCTCACACGGGAACCGGCACCAGGCTGCCGCAGCCTGTCGATTCGATCACGGGCTGAAGCTTGGTCGAACGGAGATGATGGGACAATGAGGGTTGCTACGGGTCGGCGGTGAGCCGGGTCAGCCCAGGACGCTGCGCTGCTTCGCTCAATGCGCGGAGCGGACGCCCCTTCAAGTAGTGGTCGAGGAACGCGATCGTGGCGCGTTCGACGATTCCGAGCTGAGGCTCTTCATCCGTGTACGGCGGGAGGTGCGACGCTCCGAACAGCCACAGCAGGAACTTCGGGCGCTGCGCGAGCCCGAAGTAGCCCGACGTGTCCGCGGGCGCGTTGGTCGTGTCGGCCGTCCCCTGCACCGCGAGGAGCGCGGGGCCGCTCCGGGGAAACGGGCCCATCCCCGGCAGCGCCGAACCCGAGAGCACGATCGCGGCGCGGATGCGCGGATCGCGGTAGCGGTGGTCGTACGCAACGGCGAGCGCGGTCTCGGCGCCGTCGGAGTGACCCGCGACCGCAATGTGCGACGGATCGATCTTCCCGCCGAGTACCCCCGTCGGCCGGCCGTTCAGGGCGAGCAGCTTCGAGATGACGAAGCTCATGTCCCGAGGCTGGTTGACGAGATCGGACTCGTTCGGGCCGCCTGGTGCGTTCGCGTTCTCGAGCGGGAACACGGGGGCGGCAACGACATAGCCGGCCTTGGCCCATGCGCGCAACAGACTGTCGTAGCTCGCCGGTGTGAGCGTGTACCCGTGCCCGAACACGATCAGCGGATACGAGCCGCCCGCCGCCGGATAGCGGACGACGGTCTCGAGCGAACGCGGCACACGCCTCCCGTCCGGCAGCCGGATCGTGCGCGAGCGGTCGACGAACCGAAACACGTGAACCCGGAACGCCGGCGCGCCCGACGAGGCGACCGGCGCCGCAGGGCCGAGGCCGAGTACGCACGCGACCACCGCGCACAACCACCACCGCGCCCGGCTCGGCCTCCTCATGGCGCTTCTACGCTACACGCAGCGTCCGTCCCGGTTTACGAGCGCAGCACGATGCTGCCGGTCACCCGGCGGCCGCCGCCGACGGTCCACGTTCCCGTCACCGTGCGCGACGACCCTTGCGGGAAGCGGCACGTCCCGCTGAAGCCGGTGTTGCCGATCGTGCCGACCGTGCCCGTGCACCTCGAGCCCGTCAGGCTGTCCCTGAGCTGCAACGAGGTGCCCGAATACGTTTGGCCGTCCGTCGTCGCGAGGTCGATGCGCAAGGCGATCTCGCGTGCGCCGGTGCCCTTGCCGACGACCGACACGAGCAAGCCGGAGCTGCCCCGGAGCTGGGAGATCGCGCCGGCAAACGAGACGTCGAACGACGACGGCACGGCGGCCGTGGCCGTGGTGTGCTTCGCGGCGGCGTTGTGCGGCAGCGCCGCGAGCGCAAGGACGGCTGCGGCTCCGAGCGCGGATCCGAGCGCCGCGAGACGCCTCAGCGGCACCGGGGCGAGACGCCGCCGCCAGATCCGCCACGTCAGCGCGGCGGTCACCGATCCGACCGCAACGACGTAGATCGCAGTGAGCCAGAGCGCGCCGCTGTCCGTGCCCGCACCCACACCGTGCACGGTGGCGCCCGCCCAGACGAGGAAGCTCGCGTAGTGCGCGCGCCGCCACACGCGGTGGGGGATCCGCGAGCGGAGTGCGTTCGTGACAGCGAGGGCGACCAGGAGCTCGGCGGCGACGATTCCGACCGCGATCCAGAGCGGCCGGTAGCTCGACGTGAACGGCACGAGGAGCTGCGTGAGCGAGAACCGCGTGTAGGTGTCGAGCCCGACCGTGAGGACGTGCAACGCGACGAACACACCGACGAGCAGGCTGCCGAACCGGTGCACGTCGGTGACGGCGAACTTCGGCCACCGCGGCAGCTGCACGCGGCCCGACAGCGTCAGTCCCACGAGGACGACCCCGGTCAGCAGCACATAGGCGACCACTCCCGCGGCCCGCGCCGCATACCAGTCGATCGGCAAGCTCGCCACGCCGCGCTACGACGTCGACGTCGAGACTTGGGGAGCTGAGGCCGCCGGGGCGATCGTGCCGCCGCTCAGCGACGAGCCGGCCTGGACCTGTGAGAGGAGAGCGCTCGGGGGCGAGAGCGTGGAGCTCGTCGCAGCGGCGCCCGGGTGCGTGGTGCGGGCGAGCACGAGCACAGCCGCGAAGGAGCCGGCCGCTAGAAACGCGACCGCCCGCTTCGCCACGGCAGCGCGCCGGCGTCCCGCAGCGACTCTCGAGCTCTCCTGCATGTCGTCCAGCTAAGCGCGCGCAGATGAAAGCGGGCTGAGTCGCCCATAAGAGTTCCGTGAGAAACAGAGTCGGCGCGGCACACGCTCACCCCTTCCTCATGCTCCGGCGGCACCCTGAGACCATGGAACGAATATCGGTACGGCAATCACCGGCGCACGCGCCGACAGGTCTGCTTGTGACGGGCGCACTGCTGTTCGCGGCGATCGCGGCTCTCGCAGTCGTTCTTCTGCTCCACGCGCACTGAGCGTGCCGGCCGTTCATTCAGCTCTCATCCGAGACTGATCCACTGGCCGGGTGGGAGTCAGCCGGTCCCTAGACCCGCGCGCCCGCGACGCCGCGCTGCGGCGGCTGCGGCGGCTGACAGCCGCCACGGTCGCCGGTGCGACCGCGCTCGCCGGCGTGTTCGCCGGCCTGGCCGCGAGCTCCCTGCCCGGACGGAAGGGCGGGGGAGTCACCCTGCGGACGCCGGTCTCGCTCCGGCTGCCGCAGGCGCACCGCGTCGTGCGGCCGGCACGGAAGACGGCGCACGCGACGGCTGCCGCCGCCTCGGCGCCGGCACATGCGACGCCGGCGCCGAGCCCCGCCGCTGCTCCGGCGCCGCCGCCGGCTGCGCCCGCGCCGACGCCGGCGCCACCGGTCGTCGTCTCCGGAGGCTCGTGACCGCGACGGCGTCGTTCCAGGCGCTGGGCACCACTGCGTTTGTCGTCGTAACCGAGCCGCCGAGGCTCAGCCGGGCACGCGCCGCAGTCGAGGCCGAGCTGGCGCGCGTCGACCTCGCGTGCAGCCGGTTCCGCCCCGACAGCGAGCTCTCGCGCGCGCAGGCGGCCGCGGGCCGGGCGGTGCAGATCGGCCCGCTGCTATTCCAGGCGCTGCGCGCGGCTCTCGACGCGGCGGCCGCCACGGACGGTCTCGTCGACCCTACGGTGGGCCGCACGCTCCGGCTTGCCGGCTACGACCGGACGTTCCGGCTCGTCGCCGCCCGCGACGGCGACTCCTTCGAGGCGCGGTTCGAGCGGGTGCCAGGCTGGCGGGCGGTCGAGCTCGACCCGGAGCGTTCGACCTTGCGGCTGCCCGCGGGCGTCGAGCTCGACCTCGGCGCAACGGCGAAGGCGCTCGCGGCCGACCGCGCCGCGGGCGCGGCGGAGGCGGCAGCGGGGTGCGGCGTGCTCGTCTCGCTTGGCGGCGACATCTCGATTGCCGGAGATCCACCCGCGGAGGGCTGGCCGGTACTGGTCGCCGATGATCACACCGCGCCGCTGAACGGCGGCGGCCCCACCGTCGCCCTCGCCGGCGGGGGTCTTGCCACCTCCGGCACGACGGTGCGCCGCTGGCGGGCGGCGGATGCGGAGCTCCATCACGTCATAGACCCCCGTTCGGGGCGCCCGGCCGTGACACCGTGGCGAACGGTGACGGTCGCGGCGGCCACGTGCGTCGACGCGAACACGGCGAGCACGGCGGCGCTCGTGCTCGGCCACGACGGTCCCGCCTGGCTGGAGGAACGGCGACTCCCGGCGAGGCTCGTCTCGTCGGACGGCGACCGCACGTGCGTCGCCGGCTGGCCCGCGGAGGCGGCATGAGCGGCGGCGTCCTCGCCGTCTCCTCGCCGAGCGCGCTCTGGTACCTGACCCGCGGCACGGGGATCGTCGCGCTCTTGCTCCTCACGGCCGTCGTGCTGCTGGGCGTCTCAGGCGCGACGCGCTGGCGCACAGAACGCCTGCCGCGCTTCGTCGTCGCGGGGCTGCACCGCAACCTGACGCTCCTGGCGCTCGTCTTCATCGTCGTACACGTCCTCACAACGGTTGCCGACGGCTTCGCGCCGGTCGGGCTGAAGTCCGCCGTCGTCCCCTTCACGTCGCCGTACCGGCCGTTCTGGCTCGGCCTGGGCGCGGTCGCCTTCGACCTCCTGCTCGCACTGACCGCAACGAGCCTGCTGCGAGCCCGCGTCGGCCTGCGCACGTGGCGCGCATTGCACTGGCTCGCCTACGCGGCGTGGCCGGTCGCGCTCGTGCACAGCCTCGGCACCGGCAGCGACGCGCGCGTCGCCTGGTTCGAGCTGCTCGGCGCGGCGTGCACCGTCGTGGTCGCGGCTGCCGTCCTGCGCCGGCTCGCCGTGGACGGTGCGTGGACGGCTGGACGGGTGACGGCCGCCGCCGCGGCACTGCTGCTCGTGGTCGGGATCGCCGTCTGGTACCGGGCCGGGCCGGGACAGGCGGGCTGGGCAGCGCGCTCCGGCACTCCCTCCGGGCTGCTGGGCGCGCACGCGGCGTCGCTGCCCAGGCCTCCGTTCGCAGCGCCCGTGCGCGGCACGATCGTGCGATCGCGGGCCGACGGCTCCGGCAACGTCACCGTCGGGATCGATCTCGTCTCCCGGGTCGGCACGGCGCGCGTCTGGCTGCGCGGCCCCGGCCTTGCCGACGGCGGCGTCCGCGTCCAGGAGAGCCGCGTTGCCTTCGGGTCCCCGTCGGTGCCGAACATCTATGTCGGGCAGCTCTCCGCGCTCGACGGGAGCCGGCTGACAGCCGTCCTCCGCAGCGGCAACGGCGCCACGCTCGATCTCGCGCTCGTGCTGTCGATCGACCGGGCGCACGGGATCGTGACGGGGTCCCTGCACGCGGGAGCCGGCGGATGAGCGTCGCGCACGACGAGCGCGGCACCCGCGTGGCCGCGCCGGCGGGCCTGCCGCGCCTGCTCGCCGGAGTGCGGGCCGACGGCCGTCCCGTCACCCTCGAGGCGCATCTGCGCCGCTACGGGCCGCTGCCCGAAACGCGCGGCCGGCAGAGCCGCAGCGCGTTCCTCGGCGCTGTCGCCGCAAGCGGCCTCCAGGGACGGGGCGGGGCGGGCTTCCCGACGGCACGCAAGCTCGAGGCGGTGGACGCGCAGCGCGGCACACCGGTGGTCGTGGTCAACGGCGTCGAGGGCGAGCCCCCGAGCAGCAAGGACAAGGTGCTGCTCGCCTACCTCCCGCACCTCGTGCTCGACGGGGCGGTGCTCGCCGCCTCGGCGCTCGGTGCCCGCGAGGCGATCGTCGCCGTTGGACGCACCGCGCACGCCGCGGTCGCGGACGCGATCGCGGAGCGCCGCCGCGCGCACGTCGCGCACGGAGTCACGGTGCGCGTCGTCCACGCGCCGGAGCGCTTCGTCGCCGGCGAGGAAACCGCGGTCGTCAGCTTCCTCAACGGCGGGCCTGCGAAGCCCACGTTCACGCCGCCGCGCCCGTACGAACGCGGAGTCGGAGGCGCGCCGACGCTCGTGCAGAACCCCGAGACGCTCGCCCACCTCGCGCTGATCGCGCGCTTCGGCCCGAGCTGGTTCCGCGCGGTCGGCACGCGCGACGAGCCCGGCTCCGTGCTTGTCACCCTCTCGGGAGCAGTGCGCAGGCCGGGCGTCCTCGAGGTCGCCATAGGCACGCCGCTCCACGAGCTGGTAGCGCAGGCCGGCGGTGCGACCGCGGAGCTGAGCGCCTTCCTTATCGGCGGCTACTTCGGCTCCTGGCTGCCGGCCGCGGATGCGCTGGCCGCGCCGCTCTCGAATGCGGGCCTCGCGCCGCTCAAAGGCTCGCTCGGCGCGCGCGCGATCGTCGCGCTGCCTGCAGCTTCCTGCGGCCTCCTCGAGACCGCGCGCATCACGCGGTATCTTGCCGCGGAGAGCGCCGGGCAGTGCGGCCCGTGCGTGCACGGGCTCGCCGCGATCTCCGAGGACATGGTGCAGATCGCGCGCCGAAACGATGTCGCAGGCGCACGCCGCGTGATCGAGCGCCGTTTGGGGCAGCTCGAGGGTCGAGGCGCGTGCCGGCATCCCGACGGAACCGTCCGCTTCGTCGCGAGCGCGCTGCGCGTGTTCGCGCGAGAGGTCGAGCTCCACGCCGTCCACGGCCGATGCAGCGGACAGGCCAAGCAGCCCGTTCTGCCGTTGCCCGCCCGGCGACCGGACGCACTCCGGTGAGCGACGTGCTGCGTGTGAACCCGATCGCGTGCGACGGGCACGGCCTCTGCGCTGAAATCGTGCCGGAGTTGATCGAGCTCGACGAGTGGGGCTATCCGATCATCTCGGGCAAGCCCGTGCCGGCCCGGCTCGAGAAGCACGCGAAACGCGCGGTCGCCGCCTGCCCGGCGCTAGCGTTGCAGCTCGTACGTACAGGGCCTGTGACATGAGCAGGAAGGAACCTCAGGTATGACCGTTGGCGAGATGCCGCTCGAAGACGAAGCCCGGGCCGACGACGAGCTCGAGCGCAGGACGACGCCGTACGCGGCGCTGTACGAGCACTGGGAGCGGCACCAATGGTCGGCGCTCGCGCTCGACCTGACGACCGATGCGGCTTCCTTCCAGGCGTTGAGCCAGACCGAGCGGGACGGCCTCGTCTGGATCTTCGCGAACCGCTTCCACGCTGAGTTCAACGTCGCGCGCCTGCTCGCACCGTTCCTGCTGGCGGCTCCCGACTACGGGATGCAACTGCTGCTCGCGACGCAAGTCGCCGACGAGCATCGCCACCTGCAGACTGTGCTGCGCATCTACGAAGAGGTGTTCGGCGTGCAGGGCGGCATCGACGCCGTGCATGAGCTGGCCGACCGCAACCTCGATCCCGTCTCGCGGACGCTCCTCTACGACAAGCTCGAGCAATGGACGCTGCCGCTGCTCGAGCGGCAAGACGAGGACACGTTCACCCAGGCGGTGCTCGTCTATCACGTGCTCGGGGAGGGCGTGATCGCGCGCACCGGCCAGAACCTCGCCGCCGGCCAGTACGCCAAGCTGAGCGGGTTCCCGGGCCTCAGCCGCGGCCAGCGGCTCGTGAGCCGTGACGAGGCCCGCCATATCGGCATCGGCGTCTCGTATCTGCGCCGTCGCATGGAAGCGGACCCTCGGCGCACGCGTGCGCTCGTCGGTGCGGTGATGGACGACATGTTCCTCGTAGCCGACCAGGCGCTGGAGACGGCGAACTCGGGCATGACCGACCTCGTGGTCTCCGGCTACGGCGTCGACCCGCAGGGCTTCTACGCCGAGGTGATGCGCCTCATCGACGTGCGACTGCGCTCGATCGGCTTCATCGAGGCGTGACGGTCGCCGCGGAGCGGACACACGTAGAGCGGGTCGCGGCTCGCGACGGCTACTTCGGCCCGGAGAGCGTCATCCGCCGGATGGGCAACTCGCCGTTGACGCCGCTGCTGAGTGGGGGCGCTGCGGTGCTGCTCCAGGTCGCTCACCCGCTCGTCGCCTGCGGCGTCGTCGAGCACTCCGGCTACGACCGCGACCTCTGGCGTCGGTTGATCGGGACAATGCGTGCCCTCTACCTGATCGCCTTCGGGGACAGGACCGAGGCCGAGGAGGCCGGCGCCGCCGTCCGGCGAGCTCACGAACGCGTGCGCGGGACGACCTCGACCCAGCTCGGGCCCTTCCCGGCCGGCACGCGCTACTCGGCGTCGGATCCCGAGCTGATGCTGTGGGTGCACGCAACCCTCGTGCACTGCTCGCTTGCCGCCTACCAGCAGTTCGTCCAGCCGCTGACCGGCGCCGAGCGGGAGCAGTACCACGGCGAGATGAACACCGTTGCCGAGCTGTTCGGAACCCCCGCACGCGTCCTGCCACGCTCCTACGGCGAATTCCAGGAGTACGTCGAGGCGCAGCTCGCGAGCCGCACGATCACCGTCACACCGCCCGCGCGCGAGGTCGCATCGGTCATCGTCGCAGCGCCGCTGCCGGTACCGCTGCGAATCCTCGTGCCTGCGCACCGGCTCGCGACGACGCAGATCCTGCCACCGCGACTGCGCGACGAGTACGAGCTGCGCTGGACGGCCTTACACGAGCTCGCGCTGCCGCTGGCCGCGCGAACGCTTCGCTACGGCGCACTTCCCGTCCTCGCCGTCGCAGCGCGGATCCGTCGATGACGTCAGCGCCGCCACCCGATGCGAAGAGCCGCTTGCGGCGGTGGGCGCGCCGTCTCGGGCTCGCGGTGTTGATCGTCTTTGCCGCGGTGACTCTGGCGGCGATCGGGTTCGACGTCGCCACGGCAGGCGAATCGCGTCCCGCGACGGCGCTCTTCGGGGGGCCGTTCGTCCGGGTGGGCCGCACGCTGGTCGCCTACCGTCGCTGGGGAGCTTCGGGTTCGCCGATCGTGCTGCTCGGCGGTGCAGCCGAGCCGTCGTGGGTCTGGCACGACGTCGGCCCGCTTCTGGCTGCAGCCCGCCACCGCGTATACGCGCTCGACCTGCCGCCGTTCGGCTACACGCAGCGGCGCGGCCCCTACACGATGTCCGGCTGGCTCGCGCTCGTGCGCGGGTTCGAGGCCCGGCTCGGGATCCGGCGGCCCCTCCTCGTCGGCCATTCCCTCGGCGCCGGCGTCGCAGCCGCCGACGCGCTCGACGACCCCGGCGCCGTCGCCGGCGTCGTGCTCCTCGACGGCGACGCGCTTCCCTTCGGCCACGGCGGAGGCTGGCTGACGCAGCTGCTCGTCTACCCCTACTACCCGGCGCTGTTCCGCATCCTCTCCGGAGCGGACTGGCTCGTCTCGCGCGTGCTGCGCAACGCCTGGGGTCCGCACCCGCCGCCGTTCCACCACGACCTGCTCGCCGAGTTCGAGCGGCCGTTCCGCGTTGCCGGGACCGCCGACGCGCTCAAGCAGCTCGCCGGCGGCGGCATCCCCGGCGTCACGCTCACCGCCCTCCGCCGCCTCGCGGTCCCGCGTGCGGTGGTCTGGGGCGCCGACGACAACGTCGACTCGCTCGCCAGCGGCCGCGCGACGGCCCGGGCCCTGCAGGTCCCGCTCGAGCTCGTCCCACATGCCGGACACCTGTCGATGCTCGCCAACCCGGCCGGCGTCGCGGGTGCGATCGAGCGAGCGGCGGTTGCAGCAACCTGAGCCAAAGGGCTCTTTGCACGGCGCACTTGCCGCGTTACCGTCCGGACTGTGGACAGTGGGCCCGGCGCTGACGACTGGTTCGCACCCCCGGATCCGGAGGTCAACGAACGCTGGCCGGAGGAGAACGCCGATCCTCGCGCCGACGACTGGCTGAGCGAGACGGATAGTGCGCCACAGCGGCCGTCCTGGGTTCGGGCGATCGACAGACGCGTGATTGCGGTCAGCGCGTCGCTGATCGTGCTGCTGATCGTCGGGCTCGCCGCCGGGGGCGTCTTCAGCGGCGGCGGCTCCAACGCACCCACGTCGACGTCCTTGCCGACCTCCGGCACGCCGGCCACAACCGCCGCGACGACGACGGCGCCCCGGGGACGGCAGCTTCCTGCCCCGGCCACGACGCTCAAGCCGGGCGACACCGGGACACAGGTCAAGGTGCTCCAGCGCGCACTCGCCAGCCTCGGGTTCTCGGGCGGGAAGGTCGACGGCCAGTACGGCCCGGCAACGAAGAACGCCGTGGCGCAGTTCCAGGGCTCGGCCCATCTGACGGCCGACGGGATCCTCGGCCCGGTGACGCTGCGCGCCCTCGCCCGTGCGCTGCGCGGCCCGTAATGCCGGAGCGTGCGGTCCTTGCCGTCCTCATTTCGGTCGTTCTGCTGGCCGGATTCGCGCGGCCCGCAGAAGCGAGGCCGAACTTCGCTCCGACGCCGACCGGGCCGGTCTACGGCGGTGTGCCGGGTGCGCTGCCGCCGCACTTCGCGTATGTGTACGACAGCAGCTATCGCGGCTGGCCGGTGGCGCCGACCCAGGTGCAGCATCCGGTGCGCGGGGCGTTCCTCGACCCGCGCGGCCTCGACGATACGGGGTTGTCCGGCTACCACTTCGGCATCGACGTGAGCATCGACGACCGTCTCCCGGAGGCCGGCGCGCCCACCGGCTTCTCGCACCGTGTGTACGCGGTCGAGTCGGGACATGTCAGCATCCCACCGAAGGACGCGACGCGACCTTGTGCCGATCGCCGGCTCCAGGTCGGCCACTTCGCCTACTGGCACGTCTCCCCGATCGTCGCGGTACGCGGCTACGTCAAGGCGGGCCAGCAGATCGGCTGGTCGTGCCTCGGGGTGTGGCACGTGCACGTCTCCGAGTGGCAGCGATTCAAGGGCCGTCAGGTGTGGGTGAACCCGCTGCACCGCGGCGGCCGGATCGCGCCGTACGTGGACACTGCCGCGCCGGTCGTGAGTGCCCTCGTCTTCGTCACTCCGCCCGCCCGGCCATGGGTGCCCACCAAGAGCCTCGCTCAGCAGGACACGGCGACGCGACTCCCGTCCAGTCGGCTGCACGGGCTCGTCGAGTTGCGCGTGAACATCGGAGATCCGCAGTCGTTCCTCGGCTTCCTCGCCGACAAGCGGGCATGGCCGACCGTGTTCACGCCGTATCGCGTGAGCGTGACGATCCGCGCCCACCGCTCGGGCAACACGATCATGCGGCGGACGAGCTTCCAGGCCGACCAGCTGCCGCAGACGCCGTACATCGTCCACTATGCGCCGGGAACGGTCGAGGACGACAACATGCAGGAGTGCGTCGGTCCACCTCAACGGCCGACGTGTGCGGGGACGTACTGGTTCCGACCGTTCTCACAGTTCGGTCACGAGTACTGGAACACGCGCACGACGCCGAACGGCCTCTATGACGTAGCTGTCCGTGCAGAAGACCTGACCGGCAATGCCACGACACGCACCGTGACCGTCTCGGTGCGGAACTAGGCGGGCGAGACGATGACCGTGCTCGCGCTCGACGCGATCAAGCTCCACCGCTTCGGACTTGCGGGCCGCGAGCCGCTGCTGTTGATGCTCGGGGCTTCGCTCCTCACCTTCGCTGCGACGCGGCTCTACACGCGAGTTGCGCGCGTCCGTCGCTGGGGCAGCGGCCGAGTCGGCGACGTCCATCTGCATCACATGGTCGTGGGCAGCGTGCTCACGCTCATCTGCGGAATGCTCGAGATCGCGTTCCAGCCGCGCGATTTCGGTGTCGACCTCCTGGCCGTCGGATTCGGCACCGGCGCGGCGTTCGTTCTCGACGAGTTCGCCCTCTCCGTTCATCTGCGCGACGTCTACTGGACGCCGGAGGGCCGCCACTCGATCGAAGTCAGCATCATCTGGACGCTCCTCGGCCTGATGCTGCTGACCGGCATCTCGCCGTTCGGCATCCACGACGGGACCGAGGGCCCCCGGGCCGTCGGATTCGCAGTCGTGACGGTTGCCATCGGGCTCTCGGTGGTCACGTGTCTCAAGGGGAAGCTGACACTGGGGCTTCTCAGCATCTTCGTACCGCCGCTCGGGCTCGTCTCCGCCTACCGGCTGGCCCGTCCCGGCTCGATCTGGGCGCAGCTCTTCTATGGTCAGCAACAGATCGCCCGGGCACAGACGCGGTTCGATCCGGCTGCCTCACACGTCGAAGTGCTTCGCCGCAGGGTCGCGGACCTGCTCGGCGGGCGTCACGACCTTCCGTCCCCCTAGGACAGCGGCTCGAGCATTGCGTCGATCAGGTGCGGGCCGGGCTCGACAAACGCCGCACGTAGCTGCGCGGCCAGCTCTTCGCAGGTCGTCGCGCGTGATGCCGGCACGCCCATGCCGATCGCCAGAGCGACGAAGTCGATGGTCGGCGGCGACAGCTCCAGCAACTCGGCTGCCTTGCTGCCCGTCTCCGTAACGCCGACGCGCTGCAGCTCCATGCGCAGGATCGCGTAGGAGCCGTTGTTCAGGATCACCGTCGTCACGTTCAGCTGCTCGCGAGCCTGGGTCCAGAGCGCGCTCAGGGAGTACATCGCGCTGCCGTCGGCCTCCAGGCAGAGCACCGGCCGGTCGGGGCAGGCGACCGCGGCGCCCGTCGCCATCGGCAGGCCGTGTCCGATCGCGCCGCCGGTCAGCGTGAGGAGGTCGTGAGGAGGCGAGCCGGCAGTCGTCAGCGGCAGCGACCGGCCTGACGTGATCGACTCGTCGGCGACGATCGCATGCTCCGGCAACGTGGCGCCGATCGTCTCGGCCAGGGCCTGCGCGGTCAGCTCGCCGCTCGGCAGCTCGGGGACGATGGGCTCCTGCAGGATCGGCTCGGCACCGGGTGCGACCAGGTCGGCCAGCCGCTCCAGGGCGTCCACCACGTCGTCGCCGCCGCGTGCGAGGACGTGCACGGTGCAGCCGTCGGGTACGAGATCGCTCGGCTTGCCCGGGTAGGCGAAGAAGGAGACCGGCGCGCGCGCGCCGACGAGGATCAGATGCTCCATCCCGGCGAGCTGGTGCTCGACCTGCTCGGCCAGGTAGCCGAGGCGATCGACCGCCGGCAGTCCCGCACCGCGCTCGAGCCGCGCGGGGAACGTCTCGACGAGCAGCGTCGCGCCGCTGCCGGCGCCGATCCGGCTGGCCGCACGCAGGCCGGGCTCGCGCGTGGCGGCACCGCCGAGCAGGAGCGCGCACCGGGCGCCGGAGCGCAGCAGGCCGGCAACTGCCGTGACCTCGGCGTCCCCGACTTCCGTTCGCCCGGCAGGGGCCGCGGGCGAGACGGCCCGCCCGCCTTCCGACCACGAGACGTCGGCCGGGAGCACGAGCGTCGCGATGCGCCCCGGCGGAGTCAGCGCCGCCGTGATCGCCTCGGCTGCGTCGGCGCCGACTTCGGCCGCGTCGTTCGTCCTCTTGAGCCAGCCGCCGAGCCAGCCGGCGAGCAGGTCGATGTCCGAGTTCAGCGGTGCGTCGTACTGCCGGTGGTAACCCGCGTGGTCGCCGACGATGTTGACGACCGGCGTGAAGGCGCGCCGCGCGTTGTGCAGGCCCGCGAGGCCGTTGGCAAGACCCGGCCCGAGGTGGAGCAGGGTTGCCGCCGGCCGGCCGGCCATGCGGCCGAACCCGTCGGCGGCGCCGGTCACCACGCCCTCGTGCAGTCCGAGCACGGCACGCATCTCGGGTACCTGGTCGAGCGCTGCGACGAAGTGCATCTCGGACGTGCCCGGGTTGCCGAAGCAGACGTCGACACCACCGGCAACCAACGTCCGGATCAGCGCCTGGGCGCCGTTCACGGCGCTCCGGAGGCGGCCGAAGTCGGTCTTGCTGATCGCGAACGTCTCGGCGTCCTCGAGTAGACACCCGCCGGCAGTTGCCACTGCATGGCCCGAGATCCTAGGTGCCCGCGAGCGGTGGGGTGCACCACGACCGGCCCAGCTCCGCACTCGAGAGCTCGGCACTCGCGGATCCTGCGGCTCAGCCGACTCTCGAACCGGATGCCCGGGAGCCGTAGAAGGGGGAGACGCATGCCCGGGCGTCCCTCGCCGGCCGCGCGTAGGGTTCGAAGATGCGCATCCGCTGGTACGGGCAGTCGGCGTTCTTGCTCCGCGGCGAGCGAAGTGTCTTCATCGATCCCTTCGGCGCAGTAGCAGGACTGACCGCGCGAGGACTGCAGTTCGACTACCCGCCGATCGAAGGCGTCGAGGCAGACCTGCTGCTCGTCACGCACGAGCACGGCGACCACAACGGCGTCGAGGTCGTCGGCGGCTCGCCGCAGACGCTGCGCTCGACCGCGGGTACGCTCGACTCGCCGATCGGCGAGGTGATCGCCGTCGCGTCCGAGCACGACGCCGCCGCCGGCACCAAGCGCGGTCCGAACACGATCTTCCGCTTCGCACTCGACGGGCTACGCGTCTGCCACTTCGGCGACTTCGGCCAGGCCGCGCTCCGCGCCGAGCAGCAGCAGGCGATCGGCGAGGTCGACGTTCTCTTCCTGCCGGTCGGCGGCGGCCCCACCGTCGGCGGCGAAGACGCCGCCGCGATCGTGCGCGCGCTCCGGCCGCGGCTCGTCGTACCGATGCACTACCGGACGGACGCCGTCAACTTCCTCGACCCGCCGGACGCGTTCCTCGACGCGCTCGGGGCCCGCGTCGAACGCCTCGACGCGAGCGAGCTCGAGGCCGAGGACTTCCTCGGCACCGCCGACCAACCGACCGTTGTACTGCTCGCGGTCCCTGCAGCGAGCT
>Ga0265325_10000649_pt1 | contig 25279 bp, 25 predicted proteins | sample 41420metaG_FD_202090 | JGI IMG/M metagenome (GOLD analysis project Ga0265325, IMG submission 202090) | Rhizosphere microbial communities from Carex aquatilis grown in University of Washington, Seatle, WA, United States - 4-14-20 metaG | ecosystem: Host-associated > Plants > Roots > Rhizosphere... | reverse complement strand
GCTCTTCGGCTTGGTCTGCACCCCCTGGAATTGGATGCCGTGATCGAGCTCGTAGAGCTCGACACCTTCGAGGCCATCGTAGAAGTCGAAATGCCAGAACATGCGGCGATATTCGCCGTCGGTCGCGCATTGCAGGCCGACCTCTTCCTGCTTCTTGATGACCTTCGGGATTTCCTCATCCTCGATCTTTTTCAGGTCGGCGGCGCTGATCTCGCCCTTGTCGCGCTTGGCGCGCGCCTCGTGGATCGCAGGCGTCCGCAGGAAGCTGCCGACTTGGTCGGCGCGATAGGGCGGTGTGGTCCTCTTCATTGCAGCATCTCCTCACCAAAATTATCGGCGTTGCTGGAAGCATCGCACGGTCGCCTGTCAGTGGTCGAGAACGGCCCCGTTCGTCAACCCTGCGTCCCGCCGAGGCAGGCATGACCGGACACCGTGGGATGGCTCCCAATAGCGACCCAACGTTTGCGCGAACCGGCATGGGCAAGCGGATTTACGCCCTCAAATGCGCCGATCCGCCGCGCCCGGTTCTGCCCATTCGCTTGCGACCGCTTGCCCTTTCGCCATAGTATCCGGCCGACACCGGATGCGCTCGGGGGCGCCGGTTCGCATCACCTTTGGGAGGATTTCGATGATCAAACGCGTACTCATAGCGTCGGCCGCACTCGTGATATCGGCTGCGCTAGCCCAGGCCCAGGAGGTCAAGATCGGCCTTGTGGCGCCGTTCACCGGCATCGGCGCCGAGCTTGGCCAGCAGATCGACCGTGGCGTGCAGCAGTATCTCAAGCTCAAGCCCAATGAGTTCAAGCCTTACAAGCTCACCATCATCAAGCGTGACGACAAGGACCCTTCGGGTGCCAGTTCGAAGACCGCCGTGCAGGAACTCTTGACCCAGGACAACGTCGATGCGCTCGCCGGCTGGATCTATTCGCCGAACGCGATCGCGTCGGCCCCGGTGGTCAGCGCCGGCAAGAAGCTCGCCGTCATCATGAATGCCGGCACCGCGCACATCACCAACATGTCGAACTACTTCGTGCGCACTTCGTTCAGCATGTGGCACTCCGGTTACGCGCTCGGTGAAGCAGCGGCAAAGCAGCTTCACGCCAAGACTGCCGTGATCGGCTACAGCGACTTCCCACCCGGCAAAGATAGCTTGAACGCGTTCAAGCGCTCGTTCGAGGCCAGCGGTGGCAAGGTTGTCGACGAAATCCCGATGGGTGGCCCAGCGCAGGTTCCGGACTTTACTCCGTTCTTCCAACGCGCCAAGGACAAGAAGCCTGATGTCTTCTTCGTGTTCGTGCCCGCCGGCGATCACTCGCTCGCGGTCGTGAAGACCTACGCCGCCCTCGGCATGAAGGCCGCCGGCATCAAGCTGATCGGGCCGGGCGACATCACCCAGGATATCAAGCTCCAGGCGATGGGCGATGCGGCGGTGGGACTGATCACGATGCATCACTACAACGCCGACCTCGACAATCCGGAGAACAAGAAATTCGTTGCGTCCTGGAAGAAGGATTACGGCGCCGACTCGACTCCGGACTTCATCGGCGTTGCCGCGTTCGACGGCATGGCCGCGATCGCCCATGCAACGGTCGCGTTGAAGGGCAAGCTCGGTGATGGCGACGCGGCGGTGAAATCGCTGCTCGGCTGGAAGTACAACAGCCCGCAGGGCCCGATCGAAATCGATCCCGCCACGCGCGACATCATCATGAACGAATATCTCGTCGAGGTGGTGAAGGGCAGCGACGGCAAGCTGCACCAGAAGAAGCTCGGCGAGATCGACCATGTGAAGGACCCGTGCAAGGAGCAGAAGATCGGCCCCTGCGCGCCGAAGACTTGATCGGAATCGCAAACTCAGAAAAAGCGTCTCTGCGAGCCGAAGGCGAAGCGATCCAGCAATAAGCCATTGGCATGGATGCTTCGTCGCTCCGCTCCTCACAATGACGTCACAACAGACCGCTGCCCCCTCGGGCGGCGGTTTTGTTTGGGCGCCTGATCGATACCGGCATTGATCCGTCATCCTGAGGCGCTCGGCCGAAGGCCGAGCCTCGAAGGATGCACGGCCGGGATTCCAAGGCCGTCGCCCTTCGAGGCTCGCCGCTGCGCGGCTTGCACCCCAGCGTGACGGAGCAGGAGCACAGCAAGCTTCATTCCCGCAGGATCATGCTCTACACTTTCGACCATCAAGCCGGGCCAACCGGTCGGGGGATATTTGGAATGAAGCGGGCGCAAGCCGGGGCGCGATACGCCCTTTTTCGGCGGATTCGCGTGTGATTTCGGGCGTCGAGATCGCCAATATGCTGCTCGGCGGCCTCGCCGCCGGCATGGTGCTGTTCATCGTCTCGGTCGGCCTGTCGGTGACGATGGGGCTGATGGGCTTCGTCAACCTCGCCCACGGCGGCTTCGCCATGATCGGCGGCTATGTCGTCGTGCTGCTGATGAACCGGCTCGGCGTTCCTTTCATCGTCGCCCTCGCGATCGGGTTCATCGTCGTCGCCGCGATCAGCGTGGTGTTCGAGCGGCTGCTCTATTCGCGTCTCTATCGCGCGACTGAGCTTGACCAGGTGCTGTTCACCATCGGGCTGGTGTTCGTCATGATCGCTGGCATCACGCTCCTGGTCGGACCGGAGACCCAGCCACTCAACCTGCCGTCGTGGATGCAGGGCCAGGTCGATCTCGGCTTCGTCACCTACCGCACCTACAGCATCGTGCTGATCGTCGTCGGCGTCATCATCATGCTGGGCTTGTGGCTTGGCTTCGAGCGCACCCGCATGGGTGCGCAGATTCGGGCCGCGGTCGACAATCGCCGCATGGCGGAATCGCTCGGCATCAATATCACGCGGCTGTTCACCATCACCTTTGCCTTCGGCAGCGGGATGGCCGCGTTCGGCGGCGGCATCGGCGCCGAATTTCTCGGCCTCGATCCGCAATATCCGCTGAAATACCTCGTCATGTTCCTGATCGTGGTCGCGGTCGGCGGCCTCGGCCGGGTCACCGGAGTGTTCTATGCCGCACTGATCATCGGCGTGCTCGACTTCATCCTGAAGAAATACTTCCCGCAGGGCGGCACTGTCTTCATCTATGCAATGACCATCCTGCTGCTGCTGTGGCGCCCGCAGGGCCTGTTCGGGCGGGCGCCATGAGCGTCACCTCCATGAGCGACAACCCGGCTGCCCGCGCGCTGGCCCGCCGCCATCGCTTCCAGTGGTGGGAGGTCCTGCCGTGGCTGCTGGGCCTTGCCTTCTACTTCGCGTTCCCGCGCTATCTCGCCTTCGGCACCGACGTGCTGATCACGATCCTGTTCGCGATCTCGCTCGATCTCGCGCTGGGCTATGCCGGTATTGTCACGCTCGGCCACGCCGCGTTCTTCGGCGCCGGGGCCTATACGGTCGGCATGCTGGCGAAGAACGGCATCTGGACCGAGCCGATCACGCTCCTGATCCTCGCCGGCGTCGTTGCCGGGCTGGTCGGGCTCGCGTCGGGTCTGGTGCTGCTGCGCACCACCGGGCTGACGCTGCTGATGCTCACGCTCTGCACCATGGGGCTGCTGGAAGAATCCGCCAACATGGCCGCGGACGTGACCGGCGGTTTCGACGGCCTTGACAGCCTGCCGATCAAGCCGATCTTCGGCCGCTTCGAATTCGACGTGCTCTATTCAAGCACGCAGTATCTCTATGTGCTCGCGGTCGCGCTGGTGTGCTTCGTCTTCGTACGCACGCTGGTCTATTCGCCGTTCGGCCATAGCCTGACCGGCATTCGTGAGAACACGTTGCGCATGCATGCGGTCGGCGCGCCGGTGCGGTGGCGGCTGGTGCTTTGCTACACGATCTCGGCGGCGATCGCCGGCGTTGCCGGCGGCCTGTGGGCCGAGGCGAACCAGTACGTCAACCTGTCGACGCTCGGCCTCGACCGCGCGGCGACGGTGCTGATCATCCTGGTGCTCGGCGGCTATGGGCGGCTGTACGGCGCCATGGTCGGCGCCATTGCCTACATGGTGCTGGAGCATTTTCTGTCGAAGGCCTATCCGACGGCATGGCAGCTCGGCCTCGGGCTATTGCTGATGGCGATCGCGCTGTTCGCCCGCGGCGGCATCCTCGGCATTGTCGAAGCTTTCTCGCGGCGGCGCGATCGGGACCGCAAGCCATGACGGCGCTGCTGGAGACGCGCTCGCTCAGCATGAGCTTCGGCGCCTTGCGCGCCACGCGCGACGTGACGTTTGCGCTCGAGGAAGGTGCCCGGCACGCACTGATCGGCCCCAACGGGGCCGGCAAGACCACGTTCGTCAATCTGCTGAGCGGCGTGCTGGGTCCCAGCTCCGGCGAGGTGTTGTTCAAGGGCCGCGACATCACCAAGGTCGAGCAGGCGGAGCGGGTCAAGCTCGGGATCGCGCGCACATTCCAGATCAACCGACTGTTCCGCGGGCTGTCGGTGCTGGAGAACGTCTACATGTCGATCGCCGAGCGCGTCGGTGCCGCGCCCGACATGCTGCGCCCGGCCGGCGCGCGACGCGATGTCATCGACGAGGCCATGGAGCTTTTGACCCGGCTGAAGCTCGCCGACATCGCGCACAAGACGATCCCGGAACTGCCCTACGGCCGGCAGCGGCTGGTCGAACTCGCCATCACGCTCGGACTGAAGCCGCAGGTGCTGCTGCTCGACGAACCCGCGGCCGGCGTGCCGAGCGCCGAAAGCCACATCATTCTCGATGCGATCGACGCATTGCCGAAGTCGATCGGCGTGCTGATCATCGACCACGACATGGACCTGGTGTTCCGGTTTGCCAAGAAGATCACCGTGCTGGTGCGCGGCGCGGTGTTCGCCGAAGGCTCGCCGAAGGAGATCGGCGCCAACGCCGATGTCCGCGCGGTCTACCTCGGACAGGCGGCGCACCATGGCTAGCGTCATCGAGCTCAGGGGCGTGTCGGCGGGCTACGGCGAGACCGTGGTGCTGGAGGACATCAATCTTGCACTGGCGCCCGGCGAGAGCGTCAGCGTCATCGGGCGAAACGGCGTCGGCAAGACCACGCTGCTGTCGACCATCATGGGGCACACCACGCTGCACAAGGGCGAGGTGCTGCTGTCGGGGCGAAGCCTCAACGGCGTACCGGTGTATCGCAGAGCCGCTGCCGGGATCGGTTTCGTGCCGCAGGAGCGCGAGATTTTTCCATCGCTCAGCGTGCTGGAGAACCTCGAGGTCGGCGCGCGGTCGGGCGAATGGACCAAAGACCGCGTCTGCGAGCTATTCCCCAATCTCAAGGAACGGCTCGACAACCGCGGCAACCAGCTTTCCGGCGGCGAGCAGCAGATGCTGTCGATCGCGCGTGCGCTGCTCACCAATCCGACCGTGCTTTTGATGGACGAACCGACCGAGGGGCTTGCTCCGGTGATCGTCGAGACGCTGACCGCGGTGCTGGCGAAGCTTCGCAGCGAATCCGGGCTGTCGATCATCCTGGTCGAGCAGAACAGCCGCGTCGCGCTCGGCTTCTCCGACCGGACCGTGGTGCTCGACAAGGGCCGCATCGTCCATGACGGCACGTCGGCTGCGCTGCGCGACGACCCGGAGCGGCTGGCGAAGCTGATCGGCGTGAGCGAATGATGATCCGGCGCCGGCTGATGGTTGCGGCGGCAGCGCTTTTGACAATGCCCACGATGACTCATGCGCAAAGCTATCCGTCGAAGCCGGTGCGGCTGGTGGTCGGATTCCCGGCGGGCGGGCCGAACGACATCCTCGGCCGGCTGATCGCGGACTGGCTGTCGCAACGGCTTGGCCAGCCGGTCGCGGTCGAGAACAAGGCGGGGCAGTCCGGCAACATCGGCACCGCCGAGGTGGTTGGTGCGGCGCCCGACGGCGCGACGCTGCTGCTGGTCGGGCCGGCCAACGCGCTGTCGGCATCGCTTTATCCGAATTTGAGCTTCAATTTCCTGCGCGACATCGCCCCGGTCGCCGGCATCAGCCGCGAGCCGCTGGTGATGGTGGTGCATCCGTCGGTGCCGGCGAAAACGGTGGCGGAGTTCCTGGCCTACGCCAAGGCCGATCCGGCGCGGGCGAAGATGGCCTCGACCGGCAGCGGCAGCTCACCCCATGTCACCGGCGAGTTGTTCAAGCAGATGACCGGATTGCCGCTTGCCGTGACGCACTACGCCGGCGGCGGGCCGGGATTGAAGGCGATGATCGCGGGGCAGGCCCAGGTGATGTTCGAGCCGATGTCGGCCTCGATCGGGCCGGTGCGTGATGGCAAGTTGCGGGCGCTGGCGGTGACCACGGCGGAACGCTCGGCGGCGCTGCCCGACCTGCCGACGATTGCGGAAACCGTCGCCGGCTTCGAAGCGAGCGCGGTCACCGGCCTCGGCGCACCGAAAGGCACGCCCGCCGATGTGATCGCCACGCTGAACAAGGCCGTGCAAGCGGCATTTTCCGATCCGACGATGCAGAGGAAGCTCGCCGACACCGGCGGCACGGCGCTGCCGGGCACACCTGAGGATTTCGGCAAGCTGCTCGCCGCCGAGACCGAGAAATGGGGCCGCGTGGTGAAGGCGGCCGGCATCAAGGCGGAGTAAGGCGGCGCCCGTGACTTACGCGTGGGCCTTGCGCTGCGGGTCGATGATCTTCTCCAGCTTCCCGAGCACGTGCATGCACGGCAGCAACTGCTGCAGGCTGCCGTTCGGCTCGCGCTTTTCCTGGATCGCCTTGATGAACTCGCGATCTTCCAGCTCGATGCCGTCCATCGACACATCGACCTTAGACACGTCGATCTTGTTGTCCTTGCCATCGCTGAGATCGTCGTAGAACGCCTTGAACGTGCCGTTGTCGCAGATGTAGCGGAAGAAGCTGCCAAGCGGCCCGTCGTTGTTGAACGACAACGACAGCGTCAGCACCGAGCCCTTCGGGGTGCGCGCCACGATGCCCATGTCCATCGCGATGTTCAGCTCGGGATGGATCGGGCCCTGCACCGCGTAGCAGTCGGAGATGGTCTCGCCGGCCTGATACTGGAACAGGTCGACGGTGTGCGCGGCGTGGTGCCACAGCAGATGGTCGGTCCACGAACGCGCGTTGCCCGCGGCATTGATGTTCTTCCGCCGGAAGAAATAGGTCTGCACGTCCATCTGCTGGATCTTTAGCTCGCCCTTCTCGATCTTCTTATGGATGTACTGGTGGCTCGGGTTGAAGCGGCGAACATGGCCGCCCATCGCGGTGACGCCGGTTTCCTTGGCGATCTTCACCAGGTTCTCGGCGTCTTCGACCGAATCCGTCACCGGAATCTCGACCAGCACGTGCTTGCCGGCGCGCATCACCTGCTCGCCCTGGCGGAAGTGCATCTTGGTCGGTGTCGTGAGGATCACCGCATCGGCGCGCTTGATGCCCTCGGACAACTCGCCCGTGTAGTGCGGGATGCCGTACTTCTTGGCGACGGCGGCGGTCGAATCCTGATTGCCCCCGACCAGCGAGGTCACTTCAACGCCCTGAATGCGCTTCAGCGCATCGAGATGCTTCTGGCCAAAGGCGCCCTGGCCGGCAACGCAGATTTTCATCTTCTACCTCTCAAACAAGTTCACTCGTTCATGGAAACGTCATTGCGACCGAAGCGAAGCAATCCAGCCCTGATGTTACGGCCCTGGATTGCTTCGTCGCTTCGCTCCTCGCAATGACATGTCAGCTGCGGACGCGGTCGATCTTCGCTCGCGCGGCGGCGCGCTTCATTTTTGGCGCGGATTTCTTCGCCGCCTTCTTGCGGTTCTCCAGGATGATATGGCCGACCGCAGTGTTCGAAGCCGGCACCGTGTAGAAGCGATAGACCTCGTCGACCTTGTCGTCGAGCGCGCCGCGCATGATCAGCCACATCACCATCTCGACGCCCTCGGCGCCGGCCTCGCGCATGTATTCGAGGTGGTCCATCTTGACGAGCTTCTGCGGATTCTTGGTGAGGTTGTCGAGGAAGGCGTGATCGAACTTGGAGTTGATCAGGCCGGCGCGCTGGCCGCTGATCTGGTGCGACATGCCGCCGGTGCCGAAGATCACCACCTTCAGGTCCTCGGGATAGGACTCCACCGCCTTCTTGATCGCCTTGCCGAGCATGAAGCAGCGATGACCGGTCGGCGGCGGATACATCACCACGTTGACCGCGAGCGGAATCACCGGGCACGGCCATTCCTTCGGCGAGCCGAACATCAGATTGAGCGGCACGGTGAGGCCGTGATCGACCTCCATCTTGTTGCAGAGCGTCAGATCGAATTCGTCGAGGATGACGGACTGCGCGATGTGGGCTGCAAGCTCGGGATGACCTTTCACGATCGGCACCGGCCGCGGGCCCCAGCCCTCGTCGGCGATCGGGAATTCCGTCGCCGTGCCGAGTGCAAAGGTCGGGATCATCTCGACCGAGAACGCCGAGGCGTGGTCGTTGTACACCACGATGCAGACGTCGGGCTTGATCTTGGCAATCCATTCCTTGGAGCGTTCGAAGCCTTCGAACACCCGCTGCCAGTACGGCTCACCCGTACGATGATTGTCGATCGCGGCGCCGATCGCAGGCACGTGCGACGACGTCACTCCTGCCACGATTCTAGCCACGGCGCTTCTTTCCTTTGCTGGACTTCGATTTCGCTTTCTCTGCCTTCACGATACTCGACCCGGCGTTGGCGTATTTGCCGGACCTGCTGCGGTTGCCTTTGATCTCGACCGAGCGCCCGCCGCGCAGCATCAGGTCGGCGTAGTCCTGCTGGGTCGAGCCGGTCATCAACGCAGCAAGGTGCTGGAACGGATGGCCGTCGCTCGCGCCGAGCTTGGCGGTGAAGTAGATGTTGCCGCCCAGTTCCAGCAGCCGATTGTACTGGCGTTTGAGGATCGCCTCGCGCTGCTCGCGCGTAAGCTGCGGGAAGCGATCGTCGAGGTATTTCTCCTCGTTCTCCTTGAACGCCTTGCGGTTCTCGGCCTTCATCAGCGACATGCAGAACATGTTGAGATGGTAGCCGAGCCGCGAGCGATCGGCATCGAACACATAGGTTCCAGGAATGTCGTCGTACTCTTTCTCGGTCGTGTGCTTGGCCGGCGCCATCGCGCTTCTCCGTTGCGGCCGCAGTCCCCCGAGGACGTGCGAAAAACGCTGATTTAACGATGATATATCCACCGGACCCCACCTTTGCAACGGCGGGCCGGATTGCATTTGATCGAGATCAAAACGGCTCAAAACTGAAAATGGCCCACCGTCATTCCGAGTGGAATTCAGGACGACATGCTCCAGGCAAGCTGAGCCGCGGCGCGCCACCACCTGCAAATGCTATGATGTCTGCGGGATAGTCTACCGGAGCGTCCTATGGCGGCGACGGACAAGGTCTTTGCCGGATCGATCCCGGAATTCTACGACCGCTTCCTGGTGCCGATGATCTTCGAGCCCTATGCGCTCGACCTTGCCCAAAGGGTCGCCGTGGCACACCCATCCGACGTGCTCGAAACCGCGGCCGGCACCGGCGTCGCCACCCGCGCCATCGCGGCGCGGCTGCCCGCCGGGACGCACATCGTTGCCACCGATCTCAACCAGCCGATGCTCGATTATGCCGCCACGCGGCAGCCGCAGGATCGCCCGGTGACGTGGCAGCAGGCCGACGCGTTGGCCCTGCCGTTTCCCGATCAATCCTTCGATGCGGTGGCCTGCCAGTTCGGCGCGATGTTCTTTCCAAACAAGGTCAAGGGCTACAGCGAAGCACGCCGCGTGCTCAGGCCGGGCGGCCGATTCTGCTTCAACGTCTGGGACCGAATCTCCACCAACGAATTCGCCGACGTGGTGATCGAATCCCTCGCCGCGGTATTCCCGGACGACCCGCCGCGCTTCCTCGCCCGCACTCCGCACGGCTATCACGACACCGACCTGATCCGCCGCCAGTTGGCCGAGGCGGGTTTCTCCGACATTGCGGCCGATGCCGTGGAGCACCGAAGCAAAGCGGCCTCGCCGCAGCTTCCGGCGGTGGCCTACTGCCAGGGCACGCCGCTGCGCAACGAAATCGAGGCGCGCGATGCCGCGCGGCTGGAAGAAGCGACTAACAAAGCAGCCGACGCGATTGCCAGAAAATTTGGCAGCGGGGCAGTCGACGGCCGCATCCGTGCCTTCGTCTTTACCGCGTCCTGAGGACGATCAACTCCAGTAAAGCCGCATCGGGTTGTCGACCAGGAGCTTCTTCTGCAGCTCCGCGGTCGGCGCGATCTTCGGGATCATGTCGACCAGGACGCCATCGTCGGGCGCCTCCTTCGGCATGTTGGGATGCGGCCAGTCGGTGCCCCAGATCACCCGGTCGGGAAACCGCTCGACGATGGTGCGCGCGAATGGCACCACGTCATCGTAGGGCGGGCCGACGAGCGTGAACCGCTCCGGGCAGGTCACCTTGGTGATCCAGTTCTTGTTCTCGTCGAGCGCCTTGAGCCAGTTCTGGAAGTGCTTGCCATCGACGCCTTCCTTCACGTTCGGGCAGGCCATGTGGTCGAACACCAGCGTAGTGGGCAGCGATTTCAGGAAGGGACCCATCTCGTCCAGATCGGCGTGCTCGAAGTAGATCACGATATGCCAGCCGAGCTTGGCGATGCGGTTGGCGATCCGCACCATCACGTCCTTCGGCGTCGAATCGACCAGCCGCTTGATGAAGTTGAAGCGCACGCCTTTGACGCCGTCACGGTCGAGGCTTTTGAGCTGTTCGTCGGTGAAGCTCTCGTCGACGAACGCCACGCCCTTGGCCTTGCCGTTCGACGAAACCAGCGCATCGACCAGGGCGCGGTTGTCGACGTCATGGCAGGTGGCCTGCACGATCACCGCACGTTCGAAGCCGAGGAACTGGTGCAGCGCGAACAGCTTCTCCTTGGGCGCGTCGCACGGCGTGTACTTGCGCTTGGGAGCGAACGGAAACTTCGCCTCGGGCCCGAACACGTGGTTGTGCGCATCGACCGCGCCCGCCGGCGGCTTGTACTTCGGCTTCGACGGATTGGGATGGAACGGGATGTACCCGGCGCTCATCGGCACGAGGATTTCTCCTTTTTGATTCGTTCTTGATTCGTGCCGTCTCTTACACGCGCTCGATCGCGAGCGAAACACCCTGCCCCACACCCACGCACATCGTCGCCAGCGCGCGCTTGCCGCCCTGCCTCACCATCTGGTGCGCGGCCGTAAGCACGAGCCGCGTACCAGACATGCCGAGCGGATGGCCGAGCGCAATGGCACCGCCGTTCGGATTGACGTGCTCGGCGTCGTCGGGAAGGCCAAGCTGGCGCAGGCAGGCCAGCGCTTGTGAGGCGAACGCCTCGTTCAACTCGATGACGTCGAAGTCGCCGATCTTCAGTCCGTAGCGCGCCATCAGCTTCTGCGTCGATGGCACCGGCCCGATCCCCATGACGCGCGGCGGCACGCCGGCCGCGGCCATGCCTGTAATGCGCGCGACCGGCTTGAGGCCGTGCTTCTTCATCGCGGCCTCCGAGGCGATCAGCATGGCGGCGGCGCCGTCGTTGACGCCGGACGCGTTGCCGGCGGTGATGGTGCCGGGCTGGCGAGCGAACGGCTTGAGCTTGGCAAGCGCCTCCGCGGTGGTGTCCGGGCGCAGGTGCTCGTCTCTGTCCACGGTGATCGGTCCGGCTTTGCCGCCCGGCACGATCACCGGCTCGATCTCCTCGGTGAAATAGCCGGCGGCCTGCGCCTTGGCGGCGCGCTGCTGCGAGCGCAGCGCAAACGCGTCCTGGTCCTTGCGCGCGACCTGATAATCCTCGGCGACGTTCTCGGCGGTCTCCGGCATGGCGTCGACGCCGTACTGCTGCTTCATCAGCGGATTGATGAAGCGCCAGCCGATGGTTGTGTCCTCGACCGTGGCGCTGCGCTGAAATGCTTCATGCGCCTTGCCCATGACCAGTGGCGCACGCGTCATCGACTCGACGCCACCGGCGATGGCGAAGTCGATCTCGCCAGCGCGAATGCCCTGCGCGGCGAGCCCCACGGCGTTCAATCCGGACGAACACAGCCGGTTGACGGTGATTCCCGGAATCGACTCCGGCAGGCCCGCGAGCAGCAGCGCCATGCGGGCGACGTTGCGGTTGTCCTCGCCGGCCTGGTTGGCGCAGCCAAAGAAGACGTCGTCGAGCGTGGTCCAATCGACCTTGGGGTTGCGCTTCATCAGCGCCTTGATCGGGATCGCGCCGAGATCGTCGGTCCGCACCCTGGCGAGCGAGCCAGCGTAACGGCCGATCGGCGTGCGCACGCTGTCGCAGATGAAGGCTTCGGGCATTGGGGATCTCCTGAAATTCCTGGCTACTCTATCACCTCGTCGGCCCGCAACAGGACCGACGTCGGCAGCTCGATGCCGAGCCTCTTGGCTGTTTTCGCGTTGACGACCAGCTCGAACTTGGTCGGCCGCTCGATTGGCAACTCGGCGACCTTGGCGCCGTTCAACACCTTCCCCGCCATGCCGCCGGCCTGACGGAACGCACCGAGCAGATCGACGCCATAGGCCATGAGCCCGCCGGCCCGGGCAAACTCCGGAAACAATGTGATGGCCGGAAGCCGGTTCTTCGTCGTCTGCTCGGCAAGCTTGTCCGGATTGGTGCCGAACAGCGGCGACGACAGGATCAGCACGGCGCCGGGATGCTTATCGGCGGCGGAGCGGAAGGCGTCGTCGAACTCCGGCAGGCTGCGGACGTCGATCACATCCAGCGATATGCCGGATGATGCGGCGACCGCGTTGACGCCCTTGAGTTGCGGCGAGGGGCTCGCCGGATCGCGGATCACCACCATCTTCGACAAACCCGGTTTGGTCTCCTTGAGCAGCTCCATCCATTTGGTGCTGAAATCGGGGAAGTCGAAATACACCCCCGTGATGTTGCCTCCTGGACGCGACAGATTGGCCGCGATGCCGGCGGCGACCGGGTCGGTCTCGAGGTCGAAGGCAACGATCGGTATCGTCTTGGTGGCGGCGCGCGCCGCTTCGACGGCGATGAAGGCGATCGGGCACAGCACGTCTACTTTGGCCGCGACCAGTTCCTCCGCCAGCGGCGCGTTTCTGGCGGCAACCGTCTCGGCAAAGCGGACCACGATCTCGACACGGTCGTCGCCCCAGCCCGCCTCTTTCAACCCGTCCCGGAATGCGCCGAGCCGGCTGACGCCGGCCGACGCCAGCCCTGGATAGAGAAAGCCGATCTTCTTGCGCGTCTCGCCATGCCCCGGCACGGGCCACGCGCTCGTCGCCGCGGCGGCTCCCAGCAGCTTGATCGCGTCGCGGCGTTTCATGACGGAAACCAAAGATTTGCCCGGTGAACAGCCGCGGCACGTTATATTCGCGAGAAATCTAGGGGTCGCCACCAGTGGGGTCAAACAACCATGCCGCTCGTCTCCGACAAGCCGATCTTCGCGATTTCCTGTCCGCTCGGCGACATCCAGAAGCTCGGCGATACGCCCTATGGCGAGCGGCGGGTGATCGACATCATGGGCGGCACGGTCGAGGGGTCGAGATTGAACGGCAAGGTGCTGCCGGGCGGCGCCGACTGGCAGATCGTGCGATCGGACGGCGTGGTGCACCTGCAGGCGCGCTACACGATCGCGACCGACCGCGGCGGGCTGATCCTGGTCAACGCCGAAGGCTACCGCCACGGGCCGCCCGAGGTCATGGCGCGGCTGGCCCGCGACGAGACCGTCGATCCCGCGCTTTATTATTTCCGCACCGCGATGCGCTTCGAGACCGCCGACCCGGCGTCAGTCTGGCTCAACCGCATCCTCGCGCTGGGCCGCGGCGCCCGCGCCAACAAGGCGGTGCGGATCGAGGTGTTCGAGGTGTTGTAGGGCGCTTGACCGGTTCGGCCGGACCCCGCATGAGTCAACGCATGGCGACACGATCCAAGCGTCCCTTCGCACCCAAGCTGCCGGCCTCGCTCACCGCGAAACGGCGCGGCGATATCGCGATCTTGCGGCTATCGCGGCCGCAGAAGCGCAACGCCATCAACGACACGCTCGTTCTTGGCATCGAGACGTTTTTCCGGGCGCTTCCCAAGGACATCAAGGCCGTGGTGATCCACGGCCAGGGCGAGCATTTTTCCGCGGGCCTCGATCTCAGCGAGCTGACCGAACGGGATGCGCCCGCGGCAGTCGCGCATTCGCAGACCTGGCACCGGGTGTTCAACCAGATCCAGTTCGGCCGGGTGCCGGTGGTCGCGGTGATGCACGGCGCCGTTGTCGGCGGCGGACTCGAGCTTATCGCGGCGTGCCACCTGCGCGTCGCCGAGCGCTCGGCCTATTACGCCCTGCCGGAAGGCAGCCGCGGCATCTTCCTCGGCGGCGCCGGCTCGGTGCGGCTGCCGCGGCTGATCGGCGTGTCGCGGGTGATGGAGCTGATGCTGACCGGCCGCACTTATGGTGCGGAGGAAGGCCAGACCTATGGACTGTCGCACGTGGTGGTCGACAACGGCGCAGGGCTCGCCAAGGGGATCGAGCTCGCCGAGCGCGTCGCCACCAACGCGCCGCTCTCCAATTATGCCATCATGCATGCGCTGCCTCGGATCGCCGAGAGCGATCCGGCGAGCGGCTCGATCACCGAGTCGCTGATGGCCGCTGTGGCGTCGAGCAGCGACGAGGCGAAGGGGCGGCTCAAGGACTTTTTGGAGAAGCGCGCCAAGAAGGTGCTCCGCGAATGAGCATGGGCGCGACACGCGATGCAAATCCTGCCGCGGCGCCGCTGCGGCCGGTCAAGCTTGCGCCCCCCGAGGTGCTGCTCGATCGCAGGCTGGACGGCACGATTTATCTCCGCTCGCCGCATCCGCTTGGAAATTATCCCGACAAGCTGACGCAGCGCCTGGAGCACTGGGCTGTGGCCGCGCCGGACCGTGTGTTCCTGGCACAGCGCGCGCCTGACGGCTCGTGGCGGACGCTGACCTACGCGCAAACCTGGGCGAAGGTGCGCAACATCGCGCAGGCGCTGCTCGCACGGCCGCTGTCGGTCGATCGGCCGATCGTGATTCTGTCAGGCAACGACCTGGAACACGCGTTGCTCGGACTTGCTGCCATGACGATCGGCGTACCCTACGCACCGATTTCGGTGCCGTATTCGCTGATGTCGAGCGATTTCGGCAAGCTGAAATCGATCATGCAGACCTTGATGCCCGGCCTGGTGTTCGCGGCCGACGGCAAGGTGTTCGCCCGCGCCATCGAGGCAGCGGTGCCACGCGATGCCGAGATCGTCGCCACCGCAAATCCCGGCGAGCGGCCGGCCACCGCCTTCGCCGATCTGCTGGCAACCCAGGTGACTGCCGCAGTGGACGATGCGCACCGCAAGGTCGGGCCCGACACGATCGCGAAATTCCTGTTCACCTCGGGTTCGACCGGCCATCCCAAGGGCGTCATCAACACCCAGCGCATGCTGTGCTCCAACCAGGCGATGATCCGCGCGAGCCTCGCCTTCATCGCCGACGAGCCGCCGGTGCTGGTCGACTGGCCGCCGTGGAATCACACCTTCGGCGGCAACCACGATTTCGGCATGGTGCTGCACAACGGCGGCTCGTTCTACATCGACGAGGGCAAGCCGCTGCCGGGTGCCATCGAAGCCACCGTGCGCAATCTCCGCGAGATCGCGCCGACGATTCATCTCAACGTGCCGAAGGGCTTCGAGATGCTGCTGCCGTACCTGCGCAGCGACCCAGTGCTGCGGCAGAACTTCTTCAGCCGGATGAAAGTGCTGTTCTACGCCGGCGCCGGTCTCGCGCGGCACGTCTGGGACGAGTTGCAGGCGATGGCCGTCGCCACAACAGGCGAGCGAATCCTATTCCTGGCGAGTCTCGGCTCGACCGAGACGGCGCCGGCTGCGCTGGCGCGCACCTGGGAGTCCGAGCATCCCAGCAACATCGGGCTGCCGATCCGCGGCGTGGAGATCAAGCTGGTGCCGAGCAGCGGCAAGTTCGATTGCCGGCTCAGGGGGCCCAATATCACACCGGGCTATTGGCGGCGGCCCGATCTGACCAAGGAAGCGTTCGACGACGAGGGCTTCTACAAGATCGGCGATGCGATGAAGTTCGCCGACCCCAACGATCCGAAACAGGGCCTGTTGTTCGACGGCCGCCTGGCCGAGGATTTCAAGCTCGCCAGCGGAACCTGGGTCAGCGCCGGCGCGTTGCGCGCGCGCTTCGTCGACCATTGCGCGCCGCTGGTGCGCGACGCCGTCATTGCCGGTCTCGACCGCGACGACATCGCGGCGCTGGTGTTCCCGGATATCGAGGCCTGCCGCAAGTTTGCAGGGCTGCCGGCCGAAGCGCCTCGCACCGCGGTCCTTGCCGACGCCGGGCTGCGCGCCGAATTCCAGCGCCGCCTCGATTCGCTCGCGCAGCAGAGCACCGGCAGTTCGACCCGCATCTGCCGGATCGTCCTGATGACCGAGCCGCCGTCGCTCGATGCCGGCGAAGCGACCGACAAGGGCTCCATCAACCAGCGTGCCGTGCTGACCCGGCGTGCCGCTTTGGTCGAAGAGCTTTACGCGGCGACGCCCGCTGCCAATGTGATCGCGCTCCAGCAACGGACCTAACATGGACCCCAAAGGACACGCCGCCATCGTCACCGGAGCGGCCTCGGGCCTTGGCGCCGAAACCGCGATGCATCTCGCCAAGGCCGGCGCCAAGGTCGCCTGCCTCGACATCAACATGGACGGCGCAAGGCAGACGGCGGACAAGATCGGCGGACTCGCGGTGCATTGCGACGTGACCAGCGCCGACCAAGCCGTCGCCGCGCTGAAGGAAGCGCGCGACCAGCACGGCACCGCGCGCATCCTGGTCAACTGCGCCGGCATCGGCCCGGCCAAGCGCATCGTCGGCCGCGACGGCCCCCAGCCGCTCGCCGACTTCGAGCGCGTCATCGCCATCAATCTCGTCGGCACGTTCAACATGATGCGGCTTGTCGCTGCCGAAGCGCAGAACCTCGAGCCACTGGCCGATCACGAACGCGGCGTCATCGTGTCGACCGCTTCGGTCGCAGCCTACGAGGGCCAGATCGGACAGGCGGCGTATTCGGCCTCCAAGGGCGGCGTCGCGGCACTGACCATTCCGGCGGCGCGCGAATTCTCCCAATTCGGCATCCGCGTGGTGGCGATCGCGCCCGGCATTTTCAGCACGCCGATGCTGCACGCGCTGCCGCAGGCCGCGCAGGATTCACTTGGCGCTTCGGTACCGTTCCCGAAGCGGCTCGGCGAGCCGCGCGAATATGCCGATCTCGTCATGTTTATCGTGCGCAGCAATTACCTCAACGGCGAGGTCATACGGCTCGATGGTGCATTGCGCATGGCGCCACGCTGAACGCGAAAGGGGCCGCAACGACCATGCTGACTTACACGCGACACACGCGGATCGAATGGGGCTGGTGCGATCCAGCCGGCATCGTTTTCTTTCCGCGCTATTTCGAGCTTTTCGATTCCTGCACCACCGGGCTGTTCTGTCAGGCGCTCGGCATGAGCAAGTACCAGTTCCTGCGCCACTACAAATTCGAGGGCTATCCACTGGTCGACACCCGCGCCCGCTTCCTCAAGACGACCAAGTTCGGCGATGACGTCGTCATCGAAACCAAGGTGGCCGAGTTCCGGCGGTCGAGCTTCGACGTGCAGCATCGCATCCTCTTGAACGGCGAGCTCTGCGTCGAATGCTCCGATACGCGGGTGTGGGTGGCGCGCGATCCGGCCGATCCGGAGCGATTGAGGGGACAACCCATCCCGGACGATGTCATCCAGAAGCTGTCCGCGGCCCAGGCCTGAGCGCCGACGCCGGCCCGCCGGCGGGCGCCGCGATATTCGCCAAAAGTGGCACCGCGGCTTGCTTTACAAAGCCCGGGTTCTGGGGCTGAATCGAAAAAAATCCGAAGCGGCAATCATTCTCGGGAGGAGACGAACCATGGCACTGCGCCTTACCACATTTGCGGTTGGACTGACCGCCCTGCTGACCACCGCCCCGATCGCCCAGGCGCAGGACAAGACCTTCGAATTGAAGCTGTCGCACTGGGTGCCACCGACCCATCCGCTGCAGAAGGCCATCGAAGAGTGGGGCGCCGACATCGAGAAGGAGTCGGGCGGCACGATCAAGTACAAGGTGTTTCCGTCACAGCAGCTCGGCAAGGCGTTCGACCATTACGACATGGCTCGCGACGGCATCGCCGACCTCGTCTACGTCAATCCAGGTTATCAGCCGGGCCGCTTCCCGATCATCGCGGCGGGCGAGCTGCCGTTCCTGATCGGCGAAGCCCACGGCGGCACCCGCGCGGTCGATAGCTGGTACCGCAAGTATGCTGCCACCGAGATGAAGGACACGCACTACTGCTTCTCCTTCATCCTCGATCCGCTGACCTGGCACTCCACCAAGAAGAAAATCGTGGTGCCGTCCGACATCAAGGGCATGAAGGTGCGGCCATCGCAGGCCACCGTGGCTGCCTGGGTCACGCTGCTCGGCGGCACCAACGTGCAGGCCAGCGCCACCGAAGTCCGCGACGTGCTGGAGAAGGGCGTGGCCGAAGCGGTGACCTTCCCGTGGGGCTCGGTGCCGCTGCTCGGCGTCGACAAGGTCACCAAGTATCACATGGAAGCGCCGCTCCACACCGTGATGTTCCAATGGCTGATGAACCCGCGGACCTACAACGCCATGTCGGCGTCGCAGAAGAAGGTGATCGACAATCACTGCACCAACGAATGGGCCGGCAAGTTCGACGATCCATGGATCGATTTCGAGCACTCGGGCCTGGAGAAGGTCCGCGCCATGCCCGGCCACGAGGTCTACAAGATCACCGACGCCCAGCTTAACGAATGGAAGAAGTCGGCGGAGCCGCTGAAGCAGAAGTGGGCCGACGGCGTGAAGGCCGCGGGCGGCAATCCCGACCAGATCATGAAAGAACTCAACGACTCGCTGGCTCAACACAAGGCCTCCTACTGAGGCATCGCTTCGCGGGCGCCCGACGACGCCCTGTTCGACCCGACGGCAGCGGCCCACCGCTGCCGTCATCTTGCGGAGGCTCGCATGGCCGGGGGGCCAGCCGACGAAACACAGAGCGCGCCCGCGACAGCGCGTGGGCCGATGAACTGGTTCATCGACGTCATCGAGCTGGTGGCGGCAGGCTTCGTCGGCATCGTCATGGTCGACATCTTCGTGTCGGTGATGCTGCGCTACTTCTTCAGCGTGCAGATCCCGGACGCCTACGACTTCGGCCGTCTGCTGCTCGGCATCCTGATCTTCTGGGGCATTGCTGCGACCAGCTATCGCGGCACGCACATCACCGTCGATCTCGTCTATTCCAGCGTCGGCCCAAGAATGCAGCGATTCATCGACGTGTTCGCCACGCTCGTGCTGTTGTTCGTCGTGACGGTGCAAACCTACACGCTGAACGACAAGGTCTGGACCACCAAGGCGGATCACGTGCTGACCTTCGATCTTCGGCTGCCGACATGGCCGTTCTTCCTGGTGGCCTGGTTGGGTGACGTCTCCGCGGTGCTGCTGATCGCGATTCGCACCTGGCGGCTGATCTTCCAGCCCGACGAGTTCGGCGGCAAATACCAGATCAAGCCGGTCGAGTGATCGCCGTGAGCAGCACAGCCGTCGCCATCATCGGGTTTGTCGCGCTGTTCTCGCTGATGCTCGCTCGCGTGCCGGTCGGCATGGCGATGGGCCTCGTCGGCGTTACGGGCTTCGGCTATCTGGTCAACGGCGACGCCGCGCTGAAGATCATCGGCCACACCTCGATGCGGACGGTGACCGACTACACCTTCGGCGTCATCCCGATGTTCCTGCTGATGGGCGCGTTCGTCACCAACTCGGGCATGAGCCGCGAGTTGTTCCGCGCCGCCAACACCTTTCTCGGTCATCGCCGCGGCGGGCTGGGCATCGCCACCATCGCCGCCTGCGGCGGTTTTGCTGCGATCTCCGGCTCGTCGGTCGCAACCGCGGCGACGTTCTCCACGGTCGCCTACCCCGAGATGCGCCGCTACGGCTATCCGAAGTCGTTCGCCGCCGGCGTGATCGCGGCCGGCGGCACGCTCGGCGCCATGCTGCCGCCGTCCACCGTGCTCGCCGTCTACGGCATCATCACCGAGCAGGACATCGGCAAGCTGTTCATCGCCGGCGTCCTGCCGGGCCTGCTCGCCGCGTCGATGTACATGACGACCGTCGCCATCATCGGCTGGGCGCGGCCCGGCTATCTACCGTCGGGTCCGCGCTCCTCCTGGAAGGAGCGGCTCGAAGGCATCCGAGACGTCTGGGCGACGCTGCTGCTGTTCACGTTCGCCATCGGCGGCCTGTACGGCGGGTTGTTCACGCCGACCGAAGCCGGCGGCGTCGGCGCCGGCGGCGCGCTGATCATCGGCGTGCTGCGCGGCCGGCTCGGCCGCGCCGAGATCCGACGCTCATTGTTGCAGGCGACCCGCACCGCGGCGGCGGTGTTCACGGTGCTGATCGGCGCGCTGCTGTTCGGTTATTTCCTCACGGTGACGCAGACGCCGCAGAACGTCACGGCGTTCCTCACCGGGCTCGGCATCGGCAAGTACGGCGTGCTCGCGCTGATCATGCTGATGTATCTCGTGCTGGGTTGCCTGATGGACGCGCTCGCCATGGTCATCCTGACCGTGCCGATCATCTTCCCGGTCATCAAGGAGCTCGGCTTCGACCCGATCTGGTTCGGCATCATCATCGTCATGACGGTGGAGCTTGGCCTGATCCACCCGCCGGTCGGCATGATCGTGTTCGTCATCAAGAGCGTGATCGGCGATATCGATTTTTCGACGATCTTCTATGGCGTCATTCCGTTCATCATCACCGATCTGATCCGGCTGGTGATCCTGATCACGTTCCCGATCATCGCGCTGTGGCTGCCGTCTCACATGTGAGCCAACGAGTGGAGTGTGTCATGAGGAAAATCGGTTTTGCTTTGACTGCCCTGGCCTTGATGCTCGCGACACCTTCGGCCTTCGCCGCCGATGCGGCGCAGATGGAGGCGAACAAGAAGGCGGCGATGGAGTTCTACGAGGCCGCGATCAACAAGAAGGATTTCGACGCCGCCTCGAAGTTCCTCGGCAACCGCTACACCCAGCACAACCCGGGCGCGGCCGACGGCCCCGAGGGCCTCAAGGCGTTCCTCGCGTTCCTGAAGGACAAGTTTCCGCAGTACCACAGCGACATCAAGCGGGCGTTCGCCGACGGCGATTACGTGATCCTGCACGTGCACAACATCCCGACGCCGGGCGCTCGCGGCCGCGCCATCATGGACATCTTCAAGTTCGAGAACGGCAAGGTGGTGGAGCACTGGGACGTTGCCCAGGACATCCCCGAAACCCCCCGCAACAACAACACGATGTTCTGACCGCGAGTTTCGGTCTCCTAAGTCCCTTTGCGCCTCGTCCTGAGGGCGCCAAGCGTGTGCTATTGTCGCGCCATCTTCAGAAAAGGAACACTCCATGGCCCAGCCGACCGCGCAGCGCGCCGAGCGCAAGGACCGTCCGCCGATCGCTGGAGAGGCCTTCCTCCGCGCCCTGGCCGACCATGGCATCGAATACTTCTTTGCCAATCCTGGCACCGATTTCCCGCCGATCGTCGAGGCGTTCAGCCGCTCCAAGCAGACCAATGCCAAGGTGCCGACCCCGCTGGTGATCCCGCACGAGAATCTCGCGGTGGCGATGGCGCACGGCGCCTATGCCATGACCGGCAAGCCGCAGGCGGTGATGCTGCATGTCAATGTCGGCACGGCAAACGCGATCAACAACCTGATCAACATGAGCCGCGACAACATCCCGCTGATTCTCGCGGCCGGGCGCACGCCGATCACCGAGAAAGGCAAATTCGGCGGGCGCAATCGCTACATCCACTGGGGCCAGGAGATGTTCGACCAGGCCGGCATGCTGCGCGAGGTGGTCAAGTGGGACTACGAGCTGCGCCTGCCGGAGCAAGCCGCCGACGTGGTCTCCCGCGCCTATGAGATCACCATGTCGAGCCCGCGCGGCCCGGTGTACCTGTCGCTGCCGCGCGAGCCGCTGGCGGCGCCGCTGCCCGAGCCGATCGGTCCGGTGAAGCCGCGATCGGTGCCCTCGGTTCCGCATGCCGATCCGGCGACGATCGCGACGTTGGCCGAATGGCTCGCCACCGCCGAGAAGCCGCTGATCATCGCCACGGCCAGCGGCGCGGACGCCATGGCCCCACTCGGCCGGCTTGCCGAGACGTATGCGATTCCGGTGGTGACGCAGCGCCAGCGCGTCGTCTGCTTCCCGACTGACCATCCGATGCACATGGGTTTCGATTGCCAAGGCCTGATCCAGGAGGCGGACCTGGTGATCGTGATCGACGCCGACGTGCCCTACATTCCGAACGAGCAGCAGCCGCGGGAGGACGCCCGCTTCGTCACTCTCGGTGAAGACCCGGCGTTTCGGCGCTATCCGATGCGAAGCTTCCCGAGCGATCTCGCGATCACCTCGAAGACATCGAGTGCGCTGGACATGCTGGAGCAGGCGATGGCGAAGCACACCGTGCCGGCAGCGCGCATCGAGGCGCGCCGCACCCGTGCTGCCGAGTTCAATCGCAAGCGCATGGAGGCGCTGACCAAGGCGTCGGCCACGCCGGCCGGCGACAAGATCAACTTCGCCTATCTCAGCCGGCTGGTCGGCGAGACGGTCGGCGAGGACGCCGTCATCTTCAACGAATACTCGATGATCCAGGAGCACGTGGCGCGCACCAAGGCGGATACGTTCTACGGCCTGTCCGCCGCCGGCGGTCTCGGCTGGGGCTTCGGTGCGGCGCTCGGCGCCAAGCTTGCGGCGCCGGACAAGCTCGTGGTCGCGACGCTCGGCGACGGCGCCTACATGTTCTCCAACCCGATGGTCGGACACTGGGTCGCGGACGTGCACAAGCTGCCTATCCTGGTGATCGTGTTCAACAACAGCCTCTACGGCGCGGTGCGCGGCGCCACCATGTCGATGTTCAAGGACGGCGTGGCCGGCGAGGACGGCGGCCGCTTCATGGCCGATCTCAAGCCGAGCCCGGCGTTCGAGGAGGCGGTGAAGGCGCAAGGCGGCCATGGCGAACGGGTCGAGAAGGCCTCCGAGCTTCCTGCGGCGCTGGCCCGCGCCCGCGATATCGTGGTCAAGGACAAACGGCAGGCGCTGCTCAACGTGATGTGCCCGGCGTGATCTGCCAACAAAGCACTCGACAAATCGAGCCGCCCCTATAAACAAACCTCAATCTTGGAGGAAACCCGAACATGACCATGCGCGTCGACGCCTATACCCATTTCATTCCGCACCGTTTCTACAAGGATGTGTTGTCGGTCGGCGCCTACGCGGACATCGGCAAGCGCATGATGGGCGTGCCGTCGATCTACGACGTCAACGTCCGGCTTAAGGTGGTCGACAAGTTCAAGGACTACGCGCAGATCCTGTCCTATCCGATGCCGCCGTTCGAGCTGATGACCAAGGACCCGGCGAAGACCGAGGAATACGCCAAGCTCGTCAACGACGGCTTCGCCGAGCTGTGCGCCAAGGAGCCCGACCATTTCCCCGGCTGGGTGGCGCAGGCGCCGATGTTCGCACCTGACGTTGGCGTACGCGAATCCGCCCGCGCCATGAAGATGGGCGCGCTCGGCGTACAGATCTACACCAACGTCGCCGGCAAGCCGCTCGATCACCCGGATTTCGAGCCGTTCTGGAAGGCGATGAACAAGTCCGAGACGCCGATCTGGCTGCACCCTTCGCGCACCTCGAGCTTCCCGGATTACCAGAGCGAGACCAAATCGAAATACGAGATCTGGTGGACGCTCGGCTGGTCGTACGAAACCGCCGCCGCGATGTCGCGGCTGGTGATCTCCGGGATGATGGACCGCTATCCGAAGCTGAAGATCATCACCCACCATTTCGGCGGCATCGTGCCGATGCTGGAAGGCCGCCTCGGGCCGGGCTGGGACCAGATCGGCGCGCGCACCTCGGACGAGGATTTGCAGAAGGTGAAGAACCGGCTGAAGAAGCGCCCGCTCGACTATTTCAAGCACAACTTCTACTGCGACACCGCCGTGTTCGGCGGCAAGCCGGCGACCGAAGCTGGTCTGGCCTTCTACGACACCGACAAGATCGTGTTCGCCTCGGACTGCCCGTTCGATCCCGAGAAGGGCACCTACTACATCCGCGAGACCTTGAAGATTCTCGACGGGCTGAAGATGTCGAAGGCCAAATACAAGGCGATCATGCACGGCAACCTTGAGAAGCTGACCGGCCGGAAACTGGTGAAATAACCTGCATTGACGCTCTCAACGCCAGGCGAATCCGATAGCTTCATGGCCGGGCTGCAACCCGGCCATCTGTTTTGGCGCCTTGCACAACCAAGCGGCGCGCTTCAGATTCGCCGGCGAGGATCGAGACTAAACTATGAAGCGACCCGTGATCGGTGTGATCGGCAACACCCGCCAGGTCGAGAACCGATTCCCGGCGCAGTTCGTCGGCGAAAAGAACCTTCGCGCCGTGGCGGATGTCTCAGGCGCCCTGCCGCTGATGTTCGCCGGCACGCCCGAGATCACCGACATCGGCGCCTTGCTGGACGTGGTCGATGGGGTGCTGCTGACCGGAGGCCGCGCCAACGTGCACCCAAGCCGCTTCGGCGTCGAGCCGCACCCCAAGCACGAGCCCTATGATTTGCATCGCGATGCACTGGCGCTGGCCCTGATCGAGGCCTGCGTCGAGCGCAGCGTGCCGCTTCTTGGCATCTGCCGAGGAATGCAGGAGATCAACGTCGCGTTCGGCGGCACGCTGCACCCTGAAATCCGAGAACTGCCCGGCCGGGTCAATCATCGGATGCCGCGCACCGAAACCGGCGAAATCCATCCCGACCACGAGGTGGTGTTCGGCGACCGGCACGACGTGCACCTGGTCAAGGGCGGCACCTTCGCCAGGCTGTTCGGCCAGGAGACGATCCGAGTCAACTCGCTGCACGGCCAGGGCGTGCAAGAACCGGGCAAACGGATTGTGATCGAAGGCATTGCCGACGACAGCACCGTCGAAGCGATCCGCGTCGCCGAGGCGCCCGGATTTGCGCTCGGCGTGCAGTGGCATGCGGAATACGATCCGCAGCGCAACCCGATCAACCGGGCGCTGTTCCAGGCGTTTGGCGAGGCGGTCGCATCGAGCAAGCGCGCCGCGTAATCACTGCGCACGTCAGCGCGGCTGCAGCGACAGGTCCTTGGCAAACTTCGCCCAGAGTTCGCGGTCGGCACGGATATGGTCGTCGAGCTGTTGAGGAGTCCCGGCGCCGCTCGTGGCATAGCCGAACATCTGGAACCGCTTCAACACGTCC
>Ga0265325_10000646_pt1 | contig 25305 bp, 21 predicted proteins | sample 41420metaG_FD_202090 | JGI IMG/M metagenome (GOLD analysis project Ga0265325, IMG submission 202090) | Rhizosphere microbial communities from Carex aquatilis grown in University of Washington, Seatle, WA, United States - 4-14-20 metaG | ecosystem: Host-associated > Plants > Roots > Rhizosphere... | reverse complement strand
GCTATGACTGCAGCTTTACGGTCGTGGCCACATCGACGGGACCGGACCCTTATCATGGGACGGTGGAACTCGACGAGCAACTGCCGACTGGAACAACGTTCAAGGCGAGCGACTGGACCTGCGTGCCGACCACCGGCAACGATGTTCACTGTTCGCTGCCCTACCACGACATCGCGGTGGGTAATTCGGTGAGCATGCACATCTCGATCTTCGTGCCGGCGGCGACGGCGGTGCGAAGCGACTGCCAGGTCACCAACACCGTCAACGCCTCGATCTCGGCGGCGGTGCTGCATTCGAGCAAGGGCGCGCAGTACACCGCCTCGGCGAACGCCAAACTGCCGCCGGAAGCGTGTGCTTCACCGCCACCGACCTGTCCGCCCAGCCAGCTGAAGCCGGGCGGCGGCTGTTGCGACCAGGGCCTCGCCTGGAACGGCCGCACCTGCGCTCCGCCGGTCGTCGGCAAGCCGTGCCCGCCGGACAGCTCGCGCAACGACGCCGGTGCGTGCGCATGCGACCCCGGCACCCATGGTGACCCGGGCCACTGCCGGCCCGACCAGCAGGCGTGCCCACCCGACAGTTCGCCGAACTCGAATGGCGCCTGCGCGTGCGACCCTGGCACCCATGGCGATCCCGGTCACTGCCGGCCCGACCAGCAGGCATGCCCGCCCGGCAGCGTTCCGTCGGACAATGGGAACTGCGTGTGCCCGCCCAACACGCATGGCCGGCCGGGACGGTGCGTCCCCGACAATCCGCTGCCGCCCCCGCCGCCGAACTGCGCTCCGGACAGCACGGTGGTGAACGGGGCCTGCGTGTGCAAGCCGGGAACGCATGGCGATCCGGGACGGTGCATCACGGACCAGGCCACCTGCCCGCCTGGCAGCGTGCCGTCGGACACCGGGAACTGCGTCTGCCCGCCCAATACGCATGGCCGGCCGGGACGGTGCGTGCCCGACAATCCGCTGCCGCCTCCGTCGCCGCCGTCGTCGTCGTCGGACTGCGCCAAGGACAGCCATGTGGTCGACGGCAAGTGCATCTGCCTGCCCGGCACCCACGGCGATCCCGGCAAGTGCGTGCCGGATACCGCCGGACCGCCCGTCTGCCCGAAGGACAGCATCTATGATCGGCGGACTAAGGCGTGCGTCTGCAAACCGCCGCTCGCCGGCAAGCCCGGCGAGTGCACGGCACAGCTGACGCTGCAGCTGCCGAAGCTCAACTAGCCGAGGAGCCGCTTCCCGATGAGCCACCGTTGCGGCGCACAAAGCGCGCTGCAACGGTGCGGTAGCGGACCGAGGCGCCCCGGCTGAGCCCGATATTTAGTAAATTTCCTTGCCGCCCCTGCCCGGCTGCGTCTATGCGAGGGCGCGGGAGAGCCTGTCGGCATGGTCACGCTCAAGGAAATCGCCCAGGCAGTGGGGGTCTCGACCGCGACAGTGTCGCGGGTCCTTAATTTCGACCAAACCCTGTCGATCACGGCCCACAAGCGGCAGGCGATCATCGAGACCGCCGAGGCGATGAACTACGCCACGCCACGGGCGCGCAATCGCGGCCGGGGGCAGGCCGGCCTCAGCAAGGTGGCGCTCGTCCATTTCCTGCGACCCGAGCAGGAGTTGATCGATCCCTATTACGTGGCGCTGAGGCTTGGGATCGAGAGCCGCTGCCACGCGCTCAAGATCGAGACGGTCAAGGTCTATCACACCGACTCTCTGCCCGATGCGGCGCTGTTGCAGGGAGCCTCGGGCGTCATCGCCATCGGGCGGCACGACGACGCCGAGGTCGCCTGGCTCGTCAAGCACAGCCGGCAGCTCGTTTTCGCCGATTTCGCGCCGCCGACCGACGAGCTCGACAGCGTCAACTCCGACCTGTCGCTGGCGACGACGAAGCTGTTGAACGCGCTCAAATCCATGGGCTTCGAGCGCATCGGCTTTGCCGGCTGGATGGAGGAGACGCGGAGCGATCCCTTTTCGGAGATCCGTTGCCACAGCTATATTGAGTGGTGCCGGCAGAATGGCGGATTCGACCCTACGATCTGCGTCACGGACCGCGCCGTTGAGCGCAACACCGAGCGCACCGGCTATAACCTCGCGATGAAGCTGATGACGCACAAGCGGCCGCCGGACGCGATCGTCACGTGCAACGACAACATCGCGGTGGGCGCCTACCGGGCGATCCACGAGCTCGGGCTCGAAATCCCCCGGGACGTGGCGATCGCGAGCTTCAACGACATTTCGGTCGCGCAATTCCTCAACCCGCCACTCAGCACCGTCCACCTGCCGGCCGAGGAAATTGGCGAAACCGCGGTCGATCTCCTGCTCGAGCGGGTCGGCGGGCGCGAGCTTGCCAAGCGCATCACCCTTGCAAGCCGGATCATCTGGCGGGCCAGCGCGCACGCCGAACAGGCCCAGGAAACCCTCGCCTAAATATTTACTGAATTGTTGCGCCGTCCCGGGGACGCCGATAGGGTGCACCGACGAGGCCAGAGGAAGCCTCGCATCCTGGGAGGATTTCAATGAACTACCTGTCAAAGGGCTGGCGCCGCATTGTCGGCGTCGCCGTCGCAGGCGCGACCATGCTGTCTGCGTCGGCGGTGCTCGCCGCGACAACGGTCAACGTCTGGTGCTGGGACACCAATTTCAACGGCGCCGCGATGCGCGCCGCCGCGGCCGACTACAACAAGGCCCATCCCGACGTGACCATCGCGATCAACGACGGCATGTCGCAGCAGGACATCCGCGACAAGCTGCAGACGCAGCTGCTTGCCAACAACACACAGGGCCTGCCCGACATCGTGCTGATCGAAGACGACGTCGCGCAGAAATACCTGCAGTCGTTCCCCGGCGCCTTCGTGCCGCTCGGGGACAGCATCGATATGTCCCAGTTCGCGCAGTACAAGGTCGCCCCGGCCACCTTGAGCGGCAAGTCGTATTCGCTGCCCTTCGACTCGGGTGTGACCGGCTTCTTCTATCGCTCGGACTACCTGGGGGCTGCCGGCTACAAGGACGCCGACCTGCAGGGCATCGACTGGGACAAGTTTATCCAGATCGCCAAGGACGTGAAGGCCAAGACCGGCCACGACATGATCTCGTGGGATTCGACCGGCGACGGCATCATCCGCATCATGATGCAGTCGGCCGGCAAGTGGTACTTCACCCCCGACGGCAAGCTCGACATTCTCGATAATGCCCCGCTCAAGGCGGCGCTGCAGACCTACGCCAAGCTGATGCAAGCCGATGTGGTCAAGACGGTGTCGGGCTGGACGGACTATACTGGCGCCTTCACTTCGGGCCAGACCGTCGGCACCATCGACGGTGTCTGGATGACCGGCACGGTCAAGTCGCAGCCCGATCAGTCGGGCAAGTGGGGCGTTGCTCCGATTCCGAAGCTGGCCGGCGTTGACGGCGCGACCAATTATTCGAGCGAAGGCGGATCGAGCTGGTACGTGCTGACCTCGGCCCCGGCCAAGGACGCGGCGATCGACTTCCTCAAGACCATCTGGGCGGGTGACAAGGACTTCTACCAGAAGATCCTGACCGGGCAGGGCGCGTTCAGCTCGTGGATGCCGGCCGTCGACGGCGACGCCTACAAGTCGTCCGACGCGTTCTTCGGCAATCAGCCGGTGTGGAAGAACTTCTCCGACTGGCAGGGCCATATCCCGGGAATCCAGTACGGCACCTTTACTGCCGAAGTGGACCAGGCGGTGCTCGCCCAGCTACCGGCGATCGCCAAGGGCGGCAGCGTCGACGATGCGCTTAAGGCCATCAACGACCAGGCCGCGCAGCAGATCCAGTAAGCCCTCCGAAGGCGCGAGTCTCAAGGACCCACGCCTTCGTCCTCCCGGCGATCGCGCAGCTCAAAGCGCAGCGCGATCGCCTCCTTCCGCGTAGCCGATGGCCTGTCACGGGCTTAGGGTACTCGGACCCTCGTGGAGGAGCGAGAACCGGCAATGACCCAGACACAAGCACGCGACTCCGTCGGACCGCGAACCTGGCGCTTCACCTCACCGGCACGTCTGGCCCGAGGCGAACAGATCAACGGCTGGCTCTTCATTGCCCCGGCGCTGATCCTGCTCGGCATCTTCATGATCTATCCGATCATCTGGTCGCTCTGGATGAGCGTTCAGGTCGGCAAGGGGATGAACTTCAGCTTCGGCGGCTGGACCAACATCATCCGCCTTACCAAAGACCCGGTCTTCCTGCGCGCCCTGACCAATACCTGCATCTTCTTTGTGGTGCAGGTACCGATCATGATCGTGCTTGCGCTGCTGTTTGCAAACGCACTGAACGACGACAGGCTGCGCTTTCGCGGCTTGTTCCGGACCGCGATCTTCCTGCCGTGCGTGACTTCCCTGATCGCGTATTCGACGCTGTTCAAGTCGATGTTCGCGCAGGACGGCGTGGTCAACAAAGCCTTGTTGTTCCTGCACGTCACGTCCGACCCGATCCCGTGGCTGCAGGATCCGTTCTGGGCCAAGGTGCTGATCATCATCGCCATCACCTGGCGCTGGACCGGCTATAATATGGTGTTCTACCTAGCGGCGATGCAAAACATCGACCGCTCGATCTATGAGGCGGCACGCATCGACGGCGTACCAGCGTGGGCCCGCTTTACCCACATCACTATTCCCATGCTGAAGCCAGTGATTCTGTTCACCACCATAATTTCCACCATCGGGACGCTGCAGCTCTTCGACGAAGTCTACAATTTGACCGCAGGGACCGGCGGTCCATCCGACTCGACGTTGACCATCGCGCTCTACATCTACAACCTCACTTTCAAGTTCATGCCCAGCTTCGGCTACTCGGCGACGGTCTCCTGGGTCATCGTGGTGATCGTCGGCATCCTGAGCGCCTTGCAGTTCCTTATTGCCCGCGATCGGAGGCCGTCAGAATGAGCCCGGCCGCGTTTATCCGCCGCGGCATTGTCTACGCGCTGCTCAGCATCGCCGCGTTCCTGTCGGTCTTTCCGTTCTATTGGATGGTCGTCGGCGCGACCAACAAATCGGCCGACATCGTCACCGGCAAGCCGACCTTTGGCGGTAATCTCTTTGCCAACATCGCGACCTTCTTTGCCACCATCGACGTGCCGCGCGTCTTCTTCAATTCGACCTTCATCGCGGTGCTTGGCACGGTGCTGACGCTCGCCGTGTCGTCGCTGGCCGGTTATGGGTTCGAGATGTTCCGCTCGCGCTTCCGCGAGCACATCTTCGCGTTCATGCTGTTGCTGCTGTCGATCCCGTTCTCGGCGCTGATGGTGCCGCTGTTCGTGATGATCTCGGCGGCGCACATCACCAATACCTTCCTCGCGGTGATCGTGCCTTCGATCTCGTCGATCTTCATCATCTTCTACTTCCGGCAGGCGACGAAAGCCTTTCCATCCGAGCTGCGCGACGCGGCGCGCGTCGACGGGCTCAAGGAATGGCAAATCTTTCTCTACATCTACATGCCGGTGATGCGGTCGACCTATGCAGCCGCCACGATCATCGTGTTCCTCGCCAACTGGAACAACTACCTCTGGCCGTTAATCGTGCTGAGCACGCCGGACACCAAGACGGTCACGCTGGTCGTCTCGGCGCTGACCTCCGCCTATACGCCGGACTACGGCATGATCCTGTTCGGCACCGTGCTCGCTACGCTTCCTACTCTTATCATCTTCTTCCTTCTCCAGCGCCAGTTCGTTCAGGGGCTGGTTGGCTCCGTAAAATAAGGTTCTATCTGCCATGCGTTCGGTGACGTCGTTCAATGATGGCTGGCTGTTTGAGGGAAAGCCGATCACGCTTCCTCATAATGCGCAGGACTTGCCTTTCGCCTATTTTGACGAGCGCAGCTATCAGCGACCGTTCACCTATACGAAGCGGTTCGCTACGAATCCGGAGTGGACGGGGCGCGAGGTCTCGATCGTCTTTGACGGAGCGATGGCGAATGCCCGGGTGCGCCTTAACGGGCAGGAGGTCGCGCGCCACAAAGACGGTTACACGCCGTTCACGGCGCGATTGACGGGATTTCTCATGACTGGCGACAACGAGCTCGTCGTCGATATCGATGGCAGCGAGAACCCCAGCATTCCTCCTTTTGGTGGGCGCATCGACTATCTCACTTATGCTGGCATCTATCGCGACGCCTGGCTCAAGATCACGGACCCCGTGTCGGTGGGTTCGATAAAGATCGAGACGCCCGACGTGCTTGCCGAAGGCAAGACCGTGACGGCCTGGGTGATGCTGAGCAATCCCCAGAAGCAGCCGCTGTCAGGCACGGTCGCGGCGACGCTCCGAAATGCAACGGGAGGGGTGATTGCCAAGACCGAAGTGCCCGCAGCGGACCGCGTCCAGCTGAGCTTCCACGACCTTCAGGGCATCATCCTGTGGGATATCGATCGACCGGCGCTCTACACCCTCGAAGTCACGTGCGGAGGCGACACGGTCACGACACGCTTCGGCTTCCGCGACGCGAAATTCACCGCTGAGGGCTTCCGCCTCAATGGGCGGCCGCTCAAGCTGCGCGGACTCAATCGACACCAGTCCTACCCCTATGTCGGATATGGCCTCGGACGCGCCGCACAGGAGCTCGACGCCGAAATCCTTAAGCAGAAGCTGCACGTCAACATCGTCCGGACTTCGCACTATCCGCAATCGCCCTGGTTTCTCGATCGCTGCGACGAACTCGGGCTGCTGGTGTTCGAGGAAATCCCCGGCTGGCAGCACATCGGCGACAAAGCTTGGCAGGCCGAGGCGATCGAAAATGTCCGTCGCATGATCACACGTGACTGGAACCATCCATCGATCGTGCTCTGGGGCGTGCGCATCAATGAGTCCCAGGACAGCCACGACTTCTACGCCGCGACGAATGCGCTGGCCCGGGAACTGGATACGACGCGCCAGACGGGCGGCGTGCGCTACATCACCGACAGCGAGCTGCTCGAAGACGTCTACACGATGAACGATTTCGTGCTCGGCAACGAGGAGCTGGGCGGCAACCGGCCGCGCACCGCGCTGCGGCCGATCAGCGAGACAACGGGGCTCAGCCGACCAGTGCCCTATATGATCACCGAGTTCGGTGGCCATATGTATCCGACCAAGATCTACGACCAGGAGCAGCGGCAGGCCGAGCACGTGCGCCGGCATCTCGAAGTACTCGACGCCGCTTACGGCAATCCCGGGATTGCCGGTGCGATCGGCTGGTGCGCCTTCGACTACAATACGCACAAGGATTTCGGGTCGGGCGACCGCATCTGCCACCATGGCGTGATGGACATGTTCCGCGAGCCCAAATTCGCCGCCTGGGTCTATGCCAGCCAGTGCGAACCAAAGGAGGAAGTCGTTCTGCAGCCGGTGACCTTCTGGGCCCGGGGCGAGCGAAATATCGGCGGCGTGCTGCCGCTGATGGTGCTCACCAATTGCGAGGAGGTAGAGCTCCGCTACGGTGATGCGCGACCCAAGCGCCTTAAGCCCGATCGCGCGCAATTCCCCAACCTGCCGCATCCTCCCGTTGTCTTCGATCGCGCGCATTTCACGGCCGACGAACTTGGTCAGTGGGGCATGGAGTGGCAGGGCGCGCGGATCGTCGGCTATGTCGGTGGCAAGCCGGCGGCGGAAATCCACTACGCCGCAGACCCGATCGCGCATCGGCTGGAGGTGGTGGCCGATCGCGGAACGCTATCGGCTGGCGACAAGGACTGCGTCCGCGTGATGGTTCGCGCGCTCGACCAAGCCGGGAACAAGCTGCCGTTTCTGTTCGACCCGGTCGAGATCGAAGTCGACGGGCCGGCGCGTCTTGTCGGCCCGAAACTCACGCCGCTCCGTGGCGGGGCCACCGGCTTCTGGCTCGAATCGAGCGGGACGAAGGGTGCGGTTGACGTGCAGGTGTCGAGTCCAGCGTTCGGCACGACGAGCATTCAACTGATGGTGCAGTGAGGGCAAGCCATGAGCGGGTTGAAACTGACTGGCGTTCGCAAGTCCTTCGGTGCCGTCGAAGTCATAAAAGGCGTCGACCTCGAGATTGCCGACAAGGAATTCGTGGTGTTCGTCGGACCATCCGGATGTGGAAAATCGACGCTACTGCGGATGATCGCCGGGCTTGAGTCGATCACCGAAGGCGAGCTCCAGATCGGCAATACTCTCGTCAACGATTTCGATCCCAGCAAGCGCGGCATTGCGATGGTGTTCCAGTCATACGCGCTCTACCCGCACATGACGGTGCGCGAAAACATGGGCTTTGCGTTGCGCTTTGCGGGGGTCGCGAAAGCCGAGATCGAGCGGCAGGTCAACGAAGCGGCGCACATCCTGGAGATTCAGCCGTTGATGAACCGGCGGCCACGGGAGCTCTCGGGCGGCCAGCGCCAGCGTGTCGCGATCGGACGGGCGATCGTGCGGCACCCGCAGGTCTTCCTGTTTGACGAGCCGCTGAGCAACCTCGATGCCGAGTTGCGCGTCCACATGCGCATCGAAATCGCCCGGCTCCACCGCGAGCTGGCAACGACGATCATTTATGTCACGCACGACCAGGTCGAAGCCATGACGCTTGCCGACAAGATCGTCGTGTTGCGCGAGGGCTCGGTGGCGCAGGTCGGCTCGCCGCTCCAGCTTTACGACGACCCGGACAATCTGTTTGTCGCGGGCTTTATCGGCTCACCCAAGATGAACTTCCTGCGTGGCGTCGTGTCCGGCAACGCAACGAGACTGCCCGACTATGACGGCCAGTCCGTGCCCGTGGCGACGGGGCTCGCCGACGGCACCGAGGTAACGATCGGGATCCGGCCGGAGCATTTTTCGGCCGGCGGCTCCGCTCATCTAGACCTGGTGGTCGAGATGATCGAGCACCTAGGCGCAGAGACTTACGCCTATGCCCGCGCCGGGCAGGGTGCACTACTCACCATCGCCGCTCGCAATGACCGGACGATCGCCGCTGGCGACCGTCTGCATGCGAGTTTCGATCCGCGCTCAGCGCTGGTCTTCGACGCAGAGGGCCGCCGCGTGCGAAGCGCCGCCTGAGGTCACGCGCCCACCCGAGACAAGTCGCGTCGAAAGACCGATGCCCGTTCCGCTCAGGAGGCGGTAGCGGCCTTAAGCTTGGAAAGCGCACGGATCTTGACCCGAACGCTCGCGGGCTTCGCCGCGCCAGGCACCATCTCGCCGGTCGAGGGATTGCGGATCATCGTGCCGGCTTTGCGGGCGGGCACCTTGCGCAGCGAAATCTTCAGCAGGCCCGGCAACGTGAACTCTCCGACGCCGCGGGGGTGGATCGAGCCCGTCATAACGTCCTCGATGGTGGCGAGCACGCCTTTGGCCACGTCGCGCGTGAGGCCGTTCTGTTCAGCGATCAGATTGACCAAGGCCGACTTGGTGAGCGTTTCCTTCACCGGCTTGAGTTTAGCGGTGGGCGGGGTCGCCGTGGTTTTCTTGCCGCGCGGTTGAGCCAAGAGAATCTCCCTCAATGTGAGAACGTTTTCGAACTCGGCACTTACCAATTTGGCGCGCCCGCACCAAGAAGAAGCTTGCGAAAGTCACAGGCTTCGGGCGACCCGAGGATATTGGCTATCCACCCATCCTCGCGGCGCGGCGTAACGCAGCCCAGGTTCGAATCGGGACGAGTTCGAAGCAGTTTCCAAGGCATCTGCGCAGAATGTCGTTCTGAGCAGACCACCCGAAAGCAGATTTCGACCCATCGAGATGATCGAACGCCGCTGATCCGCGAAGTCCCGTCCTCAGCTCGTTTGCCGAGCCTCGCCGGCGAGCTGGGCCAGCTTGATCTGGGTCAGCAGGCTCATCTCATCGTAAACGTTCCACTCGTCGACGATCTTGCCGTCCTTGATGTGGAAGTGCGTCATGCCCATGACCTGCAGGCGATGACCGGTCGGGTTACCAAGGCCTTCGAGAATACCGTAGCCAAGATGATGGCCCTCGATGATCCAGCGTACGGCGACCTTGGTGCCACCCTCCTCGCTTTCGACCGAACAGACATACTGCGGGAAGTAGCCGCCATCCGGGATCGAACCGATGAGCCCTAGATGCTGGTGGGTCACGGCGGCAACGCCGTAGAGCTCCTTCATCAGCGGACCATGGTACTGCACGGTCGGGGCGTAGACGTCCCTGATCTTGCCGAACATGCGCTTGTTGAAGATCTCGTGCAGCCAGCGCAGCACGTCGGCTTCCAGCTCGGTGTTGGCGAGCGACACGTCGGCTTCCCACTCGGGCGGGTTCTGGCCGAGGATGCGGCGATTCTCGCCGATGTCGAGTGAAAGCAGTCCGGCATCGAACTTCGCCTGCGCAGTGCGAAGCGCAAAGGCGTCCGGGTCGAGGCCGAGCTGACGAACGATGGCCATGTTGTCGGCGACGACCCACTCTCGATAGATCTTGTTGCGAATGACCATGCAGTCGGCGATCGTTCGCGACACGAAGGGACGGCCGGTCGGGGCGCCGAGATGGCCGAACTGCGTATGGCGGCCCGAGCCGGTGACGAGGTGGGACGTATAGAAGCCGTCCTTGTCGTTGCCGTTCCAGATGACCTGCGTGGCCATGCCGCGACGTTCGGGGAAACTCACCAAGCGCTGGATGGTGTCGCGAACGACATCCTCACGATTGTAGATCGTGCCGGTGGTGCCATAGAGCACGCAATTGTGCGTGTAGTGCGTGTAGATCAGGCCGATGTCCCGTTCATCCCAGATCTTGTGGGTGCAGCGCACGATGTAGTCGACGATGTCGGTATAGATATCGTCGAAGCCGTCGAGCGACTGGCTGCGGGGGCGGTCTGACGGTGCGAGCTCGGGATAGTCGCGACGTTCGACCTGCAGCACCTGCTCTTTCGGGCTTTCAATGCGTGTAACGCGGGCCGATCTGGCGCTCTTGTCGTTGGTCTCGTCGGCCATGGGGTGATCCTTCAGTCGTGTGAATGGGATGGAGTGGCGAGCCACGCGGAGAGTTCAGCTGCCACCGCCACGGGTTTCTCGAGCAGCACGTGGTGGCCGGCGTCGGGGATGATGGCGAGGCGCGAATGCCGGATGCGCGCTGCGATCTCGCGACTCATCGCCGACGGGCAGACAGCATCGTTGGCACCGCAGAGTACGAGAGTTGGAACGGCGATCTGGCCCAGCCTCGAACGGCTGTCGGCGCGGGACAACGTGATGGCCGTCTGCTGGCGGTAAGCCTCGTCGGAGGTCGCTTCGGCCATACGATGGAGAACCGGCATGGCCTCGCCCGCGAGGAAAGACGACTTGTCGAGCGCCGCCCGTCTGCTTCGCGCCTCTACGTCGAGTGCGGCGGAGTTGCAGCCGATAAGCGCGAGACGGGCCACACGCCGTGGCGCCTGCGCGACAATCTCAAGCGCGACGATGGCGCCAAGGGAGAAGCCGACGAGGGAGACGGTCGGTGGTGCCTCGGCGAGGATACTACGAGCGAGGGCGGAGGCGGTATCGGCGCCACCGAGCGCTGGGACCTTGGCGGCGATCCCGAGACGGTCCAGCACGGGCGCGAACAATTGGCCGTCGCAAAGGGTGCCGGGCAGCATCAACAACGGCGCGGCGGCAAGCGATATCGTTGACTGGTGCGGACGATCGAGCATCGCCTTGATCTTACGCCTTCGCTACGGCCGCGGTGCGCGCAATCGCGAACGCGGTGAATGCGGACTTGGCCGTCTCAAAGAAGCCCCGCAAGCTGCACAGAAACTTCTGGCAAATTATGCATACGTATGCAAGAGGATTGTCAACCGGCCGGACTGTGGTTTGCCGGTGCTCATTTCGTGCACTTCCCGAGGTCTGGCCGATGTCTGATTCCACAAAGGCGCCTGTCGGCGTCACCTACGTCAAAGCCCCGTCGCGCGACCAAGCCAACGACAACAAACCGGTTGAGGCGCTCGTCTCCGAAATCCTCAGGAACGTGCGCGAACGCGGCGACGCGGCTGTGCGCGAGTACTCGGAAAAGTTCGACAAATCGACTCTCTCCGTCTTCGAAGTCACCAAGTCGGAGCGTGTGGCGGCCCTGGATGCGCTCGCGCCGCAGACCCGCAAGGACACCGAGTTCGCGATCGACAATGTGCGTCGGTTCGCCGAAGCACAGCTCGGAACGATCCTGCCGCTCGAGATTGAGACGCTACCCGGCGTCCACCTCGGCCATCGCGTCATCCCGATCGAGCGGGTGGGCTGCTACGTGCCGGGGGGACGTTATCCGCTGCTGTCGGCGCCGATCATGACCATCGTACCGGCCAAGGTCGCGGGAGTCGATGAGGTCATCGCCTGCCTGCCACCAAACGCGCACAAGGCCATGATCGCCGGCTGCCATCTCAGCGGCGCCGACCGCATCTTCAAGATCGGCGGCGCGCAGGCGATCGCCGCCCTCGCCTACGGCACCGAAAGCGTGCCGGCGGTCAACAAGATCGTCGGCCCGGGCAATGCCTTCGTCAACGAGGCCAAGCGGCAGGTGTTCGGGCCGGTGGGCATCGACCAGCTCGCAGGTCCATCGGAGATCTTCATCGTCGCCGACCAGACCGGCGATGCCGAAATGATCGCGACCGACATGCTGGCGCAGGCGGAACACGATGTACGCACGCGGGTCGGCCTGATCACCACGAACCGCAAACTCGCCGAGGAAACTCTGAGGCAGGTCGAGCGGCAGCTCGCAACGCTGTCGACGGCGAATGTCGCGGGCACCGCCTGGCGGGACTACGGCGAAATCGCCGTGTGTCCCGACGAAGCCACGATGATCGCCTATTCCGACTACATAGCGGCCGAGCACCTGCAGGTCCACACTGCCGATCCGCAGGCGATGGCTAGGAAGCTCCGCAATTACGGTTCCCTGTTCATCGGCCAGCTCGCGAGCGTCGTCTATTCCGACAAGTGCATCGGCACCAACCATACGCTGCCCACGATGGGAGCGGGTCGCTATACCGGCGGGCTATGGGTCGGCGCTTACGTTAAGATCGCGACGCACCAATGGATCGATGAACGTGGCGTCAAAGCCGTAGCGCCGCCTGCGGCGCGCCAGAGTGCGAGCGAGACACTCGAGGGCCATCGCCGGGCCGCCCAGCTGCGACTCGATCGGCTCGAGGCATAGCCGCGAGGGCCGGCGCAGCCGGCTCTCACCTATTTGATCTGGTCGGCCTCGAGCCAAGCGGCCTTGAGCTTTTCGACCGTAAAGCCAGCAGCGCGGGCAGCCTTGAGGATGGGCTGCTCCTTGCGCAGCACGATGTCGATGGCGGCTGGCATTTTCTCAATGTGCTCGGCCGGGATCGTTACCGCTCCGTGCCGGTCGGCGTGGATGAGGTCGTCAGGCCGCACGGTCATCCCGAACACCGTCACGACACAGTCGAGTTCGGTGACATGCACGAAGGCGTGGCTCGGACCGACAGAACCCGCAATGACCTGGTAGCCCAAGTCGAGCATTCCGAGGTCACGTAGAACGCCGTTTGTCACTGTGCCGGCTACACCAAGCCCCTTGTGCTGGGCAACCTGCATCTCTCCCCAGAAGCCGCCGATGCAATGCGGCCAGTCGGTGTCCTCGATCACCGAGACGGTCGGCCCCTCGCCGCTCACCATGTGCTCGTAATAGGCCATGCGCAGGGCGCGCACCTCCGCGGCCGGCTTCTGGGCCGGGGACGAAGCGCGGATTTTGGCGGTGCGGGCGAAGCCGACGATCGGTGGCAACGCGGGATCGGCGCAGACCACAGGCGACTTGGTGAAGCCTTCAGCCGTGCGGCCCCCCATCACGTGCTCGAGCGCATTGCAGATGGTCGGCGTATCGTGCCGGCGCAGCATCGCAAGGGTTTCGGCGGTTATCGGCATGGTCAGTTGAGCTTCAGCCGGCTGCTGACCAGATCCGCGCCCTCGCGCAGTGACTTGAGCTTCAGCCAAACAATGTCCGGATCGACCGTGCCAAAGCCTGCAAAGGTCGAAAACCCGCAATCGGTGCCGGCGATGACGCGCTCGGCGCCGACAATGTTGACGAAGTTCATGAGCCTTTCGGCGATCAGCTCGGGGTGCTCGACGAAGTTGGTCGTCGAATCCAGCATGCCGGGGATAAGCACGTAGTCGTCTGGCAGATCGACGGACCTCCAGTCGACCCACTCATGCGCATGGCGTGGGTTCATCGCCTCGAACAGCAGGGCGCGCGGCTTTGCCTTGAGGATGGCCGGCAGGACCTTTTTGAGCGCGATGTCGCAGTTGTGCGGGCCCTCGTAATTGCCCCAGCAGACGTGCATGCGGACCTTGTCGCCCGGAATGTTGCGCAGCGCGTGGTTGAGGACTTCGATGTGGCGCTCGGCGCGCTTCACGAAGCCATCGTCGTCCAGCTCTTTGTACATCATGTGCCGGCCAAGCCCGAGATCAGGACTGTCGAGCTGGAGGATCAACCCGGCGCCGACAATGCCCTCGTACTCGGCGCGCATGCCCTCGGCGACGGCCTCAAGATACTCGTCCTGCGTCTTGTAGTACTCGTTCGGCTGGAACAGGGCGATGACGCCCGGAGTCGCCGAGTTCATGAAGCCGCGAGCGTAGCTGTTGGCCCTGAGCGCGGCGGCAAAGTTATCAATGTCGTCCTCGAGCGGCTCCATCGTCTTGACGGTGATCTCTCCGACGCACTTGGGCCGCTTGTAGGTCGCCGTTCCGCCGCTGCGGGCCTGGCGCTCGAGAAAGCCCGGGACCAGTTCCATGTCTCGTGGCGGACGGCGCGGGCTGTCGCCGGCAAAGCCCGTCAGGCGATCCTTGATGTAGGTCGCATAGGAGATCTTGCTCATCTCGCCGTCCGACGGCAGATCGACACCGGCCGCACGCTGCTGCGCCACGATGTCGTTCACGGCGGCACCAACAATACGGTTGAAGCCCAGCTCGTCGATCGGCACGCCAGCCTCGCGGGCAAACACCAGATCGGTGATCTGCCTCGAGCGGGGCAAAGAGCCGACATGCGTCGTTTGAATGCGCCTCATCACTCGGCTGCCGCGCGGTTTTCGGCGAACATCGGCGCGGCCGGAGCCGACGCGCCGCGAATGACAAAGGCGATCGCCTCTGCCGAGGCCGGGTTGCGATAGGCGTGCATTAGGCCGACGGGCACCGTGAGCGTATCGCCCGCCCCCATTACCAGGCTGCCGCCCCCCCAGGTGAATTCGAGCGTGCCAGATTGCACGAAGATCACCTCCTGCTCGGCGCGGGAGTGCGTTGGGATCGTCGCGCCGGTCTCGAGCTTCAGCCGCCTCAGCGCAAAACCATGGTCCCAATGACCCACGATCGGCCCTGCCTTGAACCCGTCATGGGACTCGACATCACCGATCAGGCCGTCCTCTTCGACCCCCGGGCCCGCCAGCGGCGAGTTTGGATTGCCTTTCATGCCGGCAGCCTTGACTGCATATTTGGCGAGTTCGCTCATCGGCGGCGTCGCGAGTTCCCTGAGCTTGGCGGCATCGGGAGGCTGCTCCATCTCGGCGCCGGGCGGCACTTTCTCGCCTAGCGTGGTGTCAATCAGCTTGCCGCCTTTGAGCAGCTTGAGACCGTAGTCCTCAGCCATCTTGAACACCGAAGGAGCCCAGACCACCTTGCCCGGATCATCATGGCCAAGCACGACGAAGAGAAACCCCGTGCCCTCGTCGCGCTTCTCGAAGCCGCGGAACATGTGCGTCGGAACCGTGGCCACGTCGCCCGGCTCCACGTCGATGTAACCGTCGGTCTTGTCGGGGCCGAATACAAAGCGCCACTTGCCGGTATGGACGACGAAGGTCTCGGCAGTCAGGTGGCTGTGCTGTGAGTTGGTGCATCCGAACGGCTGTCGCGCCGCACCGACATTGAAGCCATGGGCTTCCGGAATGTGGACCACCTGCGCCGGGTTCTCCGAGACACCCGGCCCGATGATAGTAAAGTTCTCCTTGCGGTCGGAGCCGGGCGTGCGCGCGTCAATGAATGCGTTGCGCAGGCCCTTCAAGTCGGCGTAGCGCACCAACCGCTTTTCCATGGCGTCCTGGGTCCACTGGGTCATCTTCCGGTCTCCTCAATGCAAGGTCGAGGCAATATTGCATACGTATGCATAGTGTGCACTCGTAAAATGCGGGGGCGCGCAGGATTCTATTTCTTGGGACGATAGATCCGCTGGCCGTCGACCTCGACGACGCCCCGCTTGGGCAGACGCGCGGAGCCCCGAACGATCAGCTCGCCAGCAATTGTCTTGTGCTGCGGCTCGATCTCACCGGAGGCGATCTGGTCCATGAGGATGTCGACCGTCGCCTCGACCATTGGCGCAATTGGTTGGGTAACGGAGGTGATCGAATAGCTGGGCCATCGCGCGGGGCCGACGTCGTCGTAACCGACGATTGAGAGGTCCTCGGGGATCGACAGACCGAACTCAAAGCGGGCGACGTCCATCACCGCGACCGCCATGTGGTCATTGGCGACGAAGATCGCCTGGGGGCGCTTTTTCAGGGAGAGCAACTCGCGGGCCGCCGCCTCGGCATCGGCGCGATTATAGTTGCCGGTACGCACCTCTATCTTGTCGAAGCCGGCCTCGCGAAGGCCATCTCGAAAGCCTGCGAATCGGTCGCGATTGGTGGAGGAACTCTCCAGACCTGAAATATAGCCGAAGCTCTTGTGGCCCCCTGTTACCAAGAAATCGGCAAGCATATGGCCACCGTCGCGGTTGCGCGTCGTGACCGATGACGCGACGTTCTTTTCGGTGGTGCGATTGAACAGGACGACCGGGATCCCCGCGACCGTGCACTCCTCGGAGAGCTGCGAACTGAGCGCGGTCGAGGCGAGAATGATCCCGTCGACGCGATACTGCATGAGTTGGTCGAATACCGGATCGGAATCGCGATCCTTGAAGCCGGTGAAGAGAAGAACGTGATAGTTTTCGGCGGCGAGACGCCGGCCGAGCTCCTCGAGCACATCCGGATAGAACAGGTTTTCAAGATACGCCATTACGACCGCGATAATCCGCGAGCGTGAGGTGATGAGCGAGCGGGCGATGGCGTTGGGCCGGTAACCGAGCTCCTTGGCCGAGGTCAAAACCTTGCTGCGGGTCTTGGGTGAGATCGACGCGCCGGGCGTGAAGGTGCGAGACACCGCCGACTGCGAAACGCCGGCATGCTCCGCGACCTGCGACGATGTTACGGAAGGCTTCTTGCCGCCTATTCCGCCGTCCATCCGCCATCCACCATCAGTGACGAGCCCGTCATCAGGGATGAGGCCTCGGAAGCCAGGAACACCACCGGCCCCATCATCTCTTCGATCCGACCGAGCCGTCCGAGCTTGATCTTGCCCAGCACCCACGCCCTGAAGGCCGGATCGGCGAGATATCTGGCAGAAAGGGCGGTCTCGATGAAGGTCGGGCAGATCGAGTTCACCCTAATATTGTGGGGCCCGAGCTCGATTGCCATGGCCTTCGTCAGCCCCTCTACGGCGTGCTTACTGGCGGCGTAAACGGCTCGTCCGGGGCCGCCGACGTGGCCCATCTGCGAGGAAATGTGAATGATCGATCCCGGTCGGCCCGCAGCGACAAGCGCGCGCGCCACCGCTTGCGACAGAAACAGCGTGGCCGCCACGTTGAGGGCCATTGTCGTCTGATAGTCCGACTCGGCTATCTCGAGGAATGGCGCGTGCCGGGCGACGCCAGCGCTGTTGACGAGAATGTCGAATGGCGCGGCCGCCTCCACGAACGCGCGCGCTGCCGCAAGGTCAGTCACATCAAGAGCCTGGCCGTCGGCGACGGACCCGGCGGCAACCAGCGCCGCCGCTACCTCGCCGACGTCGGCGGCGCTGCGGGCGACCACCGTGACCGCAGCGCCGGCCTCGGCAAGAGCTGCGGCCGCCGCCAACCCGATGCCGCGGGTTCCGCCGGTGACCAGCGCACGTTTACCGTCAAGGCGAAAGCTGGGGGTGCGCGGCAGGTCCATCGTTCATTCGGCGGCCCGGGGGCTCGCGGCGGTGGCATAGGGGATATTGCGGCCGCCATAACGGCGGACGCGGACGTTAGCCTGCTCGGCATGCCCCGCAAAGCCCTCGAGCATGCAGAGGCGCGAGGCGTATTCGCCAACCATCGCCGAAGCCTCATCGGTCGACACGATCTGCCAGGTGCAGGTCTTCAAAAACTTGCCGACCCAGAGGCCGCCGGTGTAGCGCGCGGCTTTCATGGTGGGGAGCGTATGGTTGGTGCCGATCACCTTGTCGCCGTAGGCCACGTTGGTACGCGGGCCAAGGAACAGGGCGCCGAAATTGCTGAGGTGATCGCGAAACCACAGGTCGCGATCGGTCATCACCTGCACGTGCTCGCTGGCGATGCGGTCGGCCTCTGCCAGCATCTCGTCATAGCTGTCGCACACGATCACCTCGCCGAAATCGGTCCAGGATTTGCGGGCGATTTCGCCGGTGGGGAGGATGCCCAGCAGACGATCGACCTCGGCCATGGTGTCGCGAGCGAGTTTTTCGGAATTGGTGAGAAGGATCGACGGAGTGGTCGGGCCGTGTTCGGCCTGGCCAAGCAGATCGGTGGCACAGATCTCACCGTCGACCGTCTCGTCGGCAATGATCAAAGTCTCCGTCGGACCGGCGAACAGGTCGATGCCGACACGGCCGTAGAGCTGGCGCTTGGCTTCGGCGACGAAGGCATTACCGGGGCCGACCAGCATGTCCACCGGCTTGATGCTCTCGGTGCCGATCGCCATCGCGGCAATCGCCTGTACGCCGCCGAGAACATAGATCTCGTCCGCGCCCGCCATATACTGCGCGGCGACGATAGCCGGTGCCGGCTTGCCGTGAAAGGGCGGCGCGGCGGTGATGACCCGCCCGCAGCCGGCGACCTTAGCGGTCAACACCGACATGTGCGCGGAGGCAAGGAGCGGATACTTGCCGCCCGGCACGTAACAGCCGACCGCAGCGATCGGGATGTGCCGGTGTCCGAGCGTCACACCGGGCAGTGTCTCAACCGACAGCTCAAGCATCGTGGCCTTCTGCCGTTCGGCGAAGTTCCGGACTTGCGTCTGGGCGAAGGCGATGTCGCTCAGGTCCTGCTCGCTGAGTTCGGCCATGCACGCATCGATCTCGGCCTGGCTGAGCCGGAAGTCGGGTCGATCCCAGCCGTCGAACTTGCGCGACAGCTCACGCACCGCCTCGTCGCCGCGCTTTTCGATGTCACCGAGAATGGACTCGACCGTCGCGCGAACCTGCCGGTCCGCTTCCGCTCGCGCCGCAACATCCTTGCCGCGCTTCAGCCATCTCGCCATCCCGTGCCTCCTAACTGTCAGCCGTTCAAATCATGCATACGTATGCACCAACGCGAATACAAGGACTAGATCGATGGCCTCAAAGACGCCGGTGCGGCGCAGAAGCTGAATGCGGCGCGATCAGATCAGCCGTCCCTGCAGCGCGCTCATACGCGTCGCCGATCTGGCAGATCATGGCTTCGTCGAAATGCCTGCCGACGATCTGCATCCCAATCGGCAATCCTTCACTGCTGAGCCCGATCGGCAACGCCAGGACAGGGTGTCCGGTGACGTTGAAGCCGATGGTTCGCATCGGGGTCCAGACAGCGGACTTACCGAAAGCCGCGACGGGAAGCGCAGTGGTCAGAGTGCACACGGTGATCATCGCATCGACGCGATCGAAGACAGCGTCGATGTGTGAGCGGAGAGCCCGGCCGGCGCCCAGCGCGGCCTGATACTGATCCTCCGTGAGAGCAGCTCCCGCAGCGAGGGTCTGGAATGACTTTCTTCCATAGGCCTCGGGGTGATCTCGCAGTGCGACTGCGTGAAGCCTGAACGCTTCGGCATGAAGGATCGCAGCGCCTGCGGCTTCGAACAAGTCGTAGTCGGGCAGGTCGACCTGCTCAACGATTGCGCCCAACAAGGAAAGCTGCGACGCCGCGTCGTCCATGGCCGCAACGATTTCGGGCATCGCCTGCGGATCGCCGGCAAACCAGGTCCGGGCGTAGCCTACCCGCAAGCCGGCGATGTCCTGCCCGAGCCGGCTCGCGGCGGAATCGGGGCCGGAGCGGGCCGCGATCACATCGAGCGTAAGCGCCGCATCGCTCACTTGGGCGCTGATCGCGCCGACATGGTCCATGCTCGGGGCGAGCTCGATAGCACCTGCCTTGGGCACCGACCCATAGGTCGGCTTCAGTCCAACGACCCCGCAATAGGCGGCAGGGCTGCGCAACGATCCGCCGGTATCGGTGCCGACACTCGTTCGGACGAGGCGGCCCGCGACTGCCGCAGCGCAACCGGACGACGAGCCCCCTGTAATGTGGTCCAGACTCCACGGATTTCGTGCCGGTGGAAACAGCGTGTCGAACGCCGGGCCGACGGTTCCCCACTCGTAGGTCGCGAGCTTGCCGATGACAACTGCTCCGCCGTCGATCAGGCGTTGCACGATCGCGGCGTTTCCTTCTGGTATGGCGTTCTCGCGCGATTTCGAGCCTGCCGTGGTCGGTACGCCTGCGACGTCAATCAGGTCCTTGATCGCGACAGGAATCCCGTGGAGCGCTCCCCTGTCCTGTCCCGCAGCGAGCTCAGCGTCGGCACGCTCCGCGTCGGCCAAGGCACGCTCGGCCAGCAGGGCAAAGAAAGCGCGGAGCGTGGTGTTCATCGCTGTGATGCGCGCGAGATGCGCGCGGGTCAGTGCCACGGAACTCAATCGACCGTCGCGCAACTGCCGGCCGGCTTCGGAGATGCTGATGTCAGGTGCGGTGTCGGCTTCGACCTCCGCGGCTGGGCTGCGCGAGGGCTTCACAGCGGCCAATTTGTCGACACCTGCGCCCAGCCAGTCGGCCAAGCTCCCTACGCTCTCAGCTTCGTCTGGGGCCAGAACGATGCCGTGCGCCTCAAGCGCCGCTGCGAAGGCGGCATGCTCGGTCAATGCGGCCGGCTTGTTGCGCTGTGACGAGCCTTTCGCCATCAGGCGGCGAGCTTCGCGCCCGTCTCGCGATCGAAGAAGTGGCAGGCCTTGGCCGGCACCGTCGCAGAAATCATCGCGCCGATCTCGGCCGCAAAATCCTTGCTGGTCTTGATCGACACCAGCTCGCCGCCGACACGCATCGACACCATCGAGGCCTCACCCAAGAGCTCGAGCGAATAGATGGGCGCGCTGATTTCGCCGGCAGAGGTGGTGAGCGCCGCATCTTCGGCGCGGAACCCGAGGGTTACCGGTCCGTCGCGCCACTGCACGCCGTTAATGCGAATGTTTTCACTGGTGAACACACCCGATTGTACCATGCCGGGAATGAGGTTCATCGCGGGCGAGCCGATAAAGCCCGCGACGAACGTGTTGGCCGGATTGTTGTAGATCTCGCGCGGGGTGCCAATCTGCTGCACGACACCCCGGCTCATCACCACCACGCGGTCGGCCAGCGTCATTGCCTCGATCTGGTCGTGCGTGACGTAGATGGTCGTGGTCCTGAGCGTATGATGCAGGTTCTTGATCTGCGCTCGCGTCGACACGCGCAGCTTGGCGTCGAGGTTGCTGAGCGGCTCATCCATCAGGAATGCATTGGGCTCGCGAACGATGGCGCGCGCCAGGGCGACGCGTTGGCGTTGCCCACCGGACAGCGCTGCAGGACGACGCTCGAGAAAGTCGTTGAGCTCAACCATGCTGGCGGCCTTCATGACCTTGTCGTGGTGGAGTTCCTTGGGGATTTTCCGCACCCGAAGCGGGAAGCGAATATTTTCGTAGACGCTGAGGTTAGGGTAGAGCCCGTAACTCTGGAACACCATGGAGATGTCGCGGTCCTTCGGCTCCAGCCGGTTGACCATCCGGTCGCCGAGCCAGATCTCCCCCTCCGTCACGTCCTCGAGGCCTGCGATCATGCGCATCGTAGTGGTCTTGCCGCATCCCGAGGGGCCGAGCAGCACCAGGAACTCTTCATCGGCGATGTCGAGGGTAAAGTTGTCGACCCCAGTGAAGCCGCGCCACTTCTTGGAGACGTTCTTGAGGCGGATTTCTGCCATGGCGTTGTCCTGGGCTAGCCCTTCACCGCGCCGGCCGTGAGGCCGGACACGATCTGGCGCTGGAAGAACATGACGAGAATGAAGAGCGGCACCGTGGCTGAAACGACCGCCGCGACGGCATACATGACCTTGCCGGTCTGCTCGATGGAACCGAGGAAGCTCGCGATGCGCGGTACCATTGTCTGGTTGTCTTCGGACAGCAGCATGGAGGTGACCGCGAAGTCGTTATAGGCGAGGAGGAAACTGAAGAGTCCGGTGGTGACTACTCCCGGCCACATCACGGGGATCACCGCGAGCCGGAAGGCCTGGAACCGGCTGCAACCATCGACCAGTGCGCTCTCGTCGAGGTCCTTCGGAATGGACAGGAAGAACGAGTGCAACATCCAAAGCGTAAAGGGCTGATTGATCGCAACGAGGACGATGATCGCCGTAGGCAACACGCCCCAGACGTTGAGCTGGAAGAAGGGCAGCAGATAGCCGGAGACCAGCGTGATGTGCGGCATGGCGCGGAAGATCAACGCGACGATGAGGATGAGGAAGGCATAGCGGTGCCCCGACCGCGCCAGCGCATACCCCCCGAGCGTGCCGAAGGTCAGTGAAATCACCGTGACGCAGACCGTCACGATCAGCGTGTTGCCGACCGCACGCCACAGACCGTCTACGACCCAGGCGCCGTAATAGCCGGCCCAGGTAAAGGGTGATCCCGTTTGCAGGATGGTCTTGACGCCGAACAGTGCGTTGAGCCAGGTCTCGCGCGAGAAGAAGTCGCCCTCGACCTTGAACGAACCCCAGACGGTCCACAGGAACGGGAACGCGGCGATGATCAGCCAGACGATCACAAAAGTCGTCGAAGCGACCCGCAGGAGCGGTGGCTGGCGATGAGCAACAGAGTCCATCAGACCACCTTGAGGTTGAATTCGCGCCAGGTGCGAACAAGCACCGGCACCAGGAGAATGACGACGCCGACGATGGTCAGCATCGAGGTCGCGGCGGCTGACGAGAACAGCTGGCTGAACTGACCGTTGAGGTCGGAATAGATCGAATAGCTGAGCGAGGTCGCGTTGGCCTGCGCGTTGAAGCCGACGATCGGCTCGAAGACCCGGAAATTGTCCATGAGCTGCACCAGCGCGATGAAGGTCGCGAGCGGCGTCAGATAGGGCACAACAACAAAGCGGACGCGCTCCCACCGATTGGCGCCGTCGATCATGGCGCTCTCGAGCGTATCCTTGGGCACCATCTGCAGGCCGGCATAGAAGACGACGAACGAAAACGGTCCGTTGGTCCAGATGCCGTAGGCGAGAAGCACGATCCAGGTGAGGATTGGCGAGGCCTTCAGATAGAGGTTCGGATCGTGGAACAAGTCCTGCAGCGCCGCTCCTAGAATCGCATTCGCATCGATCATCCAGTAGACGATGAGGGAGCCGACGATCGGGGTGATGATCATCGGCAGGAGCGAGAAGAAGATTACCGGCCCTTTGATCCACGGCGAGACGGCATTCACGGAGAGCGCGATGACAAAGCCCAGCAGCATCGCGAGCGGCGTCACGACGAAGGTGTAGACCAGCGTAAACGACAGGGCTCGATAAAAGGGCAGTGCGTAGATGCGCGTGGCGGCGTCCGACAAGCCGGTGTTGTTCGAAATGATCGCGCCGACCTCCGCGACGGCGAGGTGGTTACGGTCGAGATAGGTGCCGAGGCCGTTGAACTTTCCGAGGGGCTCCTTCTTCTGGAGGTCCTCAGTTGCCTTGTTGTCGACATGGACATTGGTCGAGCAGCCGAACGGGCCGCAGCTTTGCACCGAGACCATCACCTTGTCGTGGGCGATAAAGAGGGACTGGACGGCAACCGAAACGACCGGGGCCGCGATAAAGACCAGCATCGCCAGCAGCGATGGGAGGATGAACATCAGGAACGTCCGGTGCGGCACGGGCTCATCCTCCTTCCTGCGTCCATCGCCAAGGAGGGAGGCAGTGGACTGCCTCCCAACTGATGCTTGCGAAGACTTTAGAGGAAGCCGCCCTCTTTGGCAGCGGCGTTGTAGTCGGCCTCGATGTCGGCGAGAGTCTTGGCTTCGTCCTTGCTGCCCTTGAGGTAGTCGCCGATCTCGTTGCTGAGAGCGGTGTGCAACAGACCCATATAGGGCAGCATCGGATAGGCCTTGGCGTCAGGCGCGGACGCGGTCGCCATCACGCCGACCTGGGCAGCGCCGGGCTGGAAGCCCTTCATCAGCCACGGTGCGGCATCGGGATGGGCAGCGGCGACCGAGGGATCGAGCGCGTGCATCATGGCCTTGAACGAGGCTTCCGCGTCGGCGTCCGAGATGTTCTTGGCGATCGAGAAGCCGTCCCACCACAGCGATGCCGCCGGGATGTCATTGCCACCGACGGTCGGCGCCGCGGCGAGGACGGTGTTGGTGGCGACGTTCTGGTCCGCATCCTTGGGACCGATGACATCATTCGCGTACGAACCCCAGCCATCCATCATGGCCACCTTGCTCGAGGTATAGGCGGCCTTCATCGCGTCGGCGTCATAGGTCAGATAATCAGGGGGCATGTAGGCGGTCAGCGCCTTCATCATCTTGAGGGTCGCGATGCCCTTGTCATTGTTGATCGCGAGCTTGGCCGAACTGCTGTCGAAGAAGTCTCCACCCTCGCCGATGTACATGTTCACGAATTCGGCGCCGAGGTCCCAGCCGGGTTTGTCCGCCGCGGCGAGCGGATACTGCATGATCCCCTGGTCCTTGATCGCCTTGGCGGCAGCAAGCACGTCCTCATAAGTCTTGGGCGGCTGCACACCGGCCTTGGCGAGGATGTCCTTGCGGTAGAACAGGTGCTGCGAATTGGCGTCAAACGCGATCGCCATGGTCTTGCCGTCGACCTTGATCAACTGGTTCGGCTGGAGCTGCTGGCCATACTTGGCGATCAGATCATCGAGCGGGCGGACAAGGTCAGCCGAGAGCAGCGGCGCGATCGAGTTGTTGGCGACGAACGCAACCGTGTACTGGGCCGGGTTCACGGTGAGCGCCGGAACCTGGAGGTTCTTGTGCTCGGTGGTCTGGTTCGCCGTGACGGTAACCTTGTCGTTGGCGCACTCCTTGGCGGCGTCGGCGAGGATACGCAGCGCATTGAAGTCATTGGACAGAATGGCGACCTTGCCTGACGTGATGCCGCAGTCGGCAGCGAGCGCCGCGCCGCCCATCAGGCAAAGGACGGCAAGCGATACGCCGGCGCCCAGAAGATGTCTCATCGATGTCTCTCCTTGTCGGCGAACCGCCCTGTCCGGTTCGCGAAATGTTGCTCCGCGCAGCGCATTCCGGCGACTTTGCCATCGCCGGGAGCCTCTCCAGAGAGCGCTCCTGCCGCCTGCACTCGGAAAACGTAGACTGGTTTTGCATACGAATGCAAATTGATTC
>Ga0265325_10000644_pt1 | contig 25381 bp, 24 predicted proteins | sample 41420metaG_FD_202090 | JGI IMG/M metagenome (GOLD analysis project Ga0265325, IMG submission 202090) | Rhizosphere microbial communities from Carex aquatilis grown in University of Washington, Seatle, WA, United States - 4-14-20 metaG | ecosystem: Host-associated > Plants > Roots > Rhizosphere... | reverse complement strand
GGTTGTTTACCGTCCTGGTCGAAGGCGACGACCACAATGAGCCGATTTCCGATGCGGTACGTGGCATTTTGGACGGCCATATCGTGCTCGATCGTGCCATTGCGGAACGCGGAAGGTTTCCGGCCATCAACATCTTGAAGTCGGTGAGCCGCGTCATGCCGGGCTGCAATACGGCCCAGGAGCAGGACATCGTGGCGCGCGCGCGCAAGCCGATGGCCGTTTACGACGATATGGCCGACCTGATCCGGCTGGGCGCCTACAAAGCGGGCTCCAACGCCGAAGTGGATCACGCCATCGGCCTGCATCCGCAACTCGAAGCTTTTCTGGCGCAGAAGAAAGAAGAATGCGCGACGTTAACCGATGGGTATCAAGCGCTGAGCACAATAGCCGGCGGCGGGAAGGGTAAGGTGTCATGAAAAGACAAGACACATTGGTCCGGTTGCGCAGGTTCCGCATCGACGAGCTTAAGCGGCGCATGGCAACGCTGGACGGCATGAAGGCCGACGTCGAGCGCAAGCTCGCCGATCTCGAAGAAAGCGTGGCGCGCGAACGCCAGCGTGCCGGCGAGACGGACATCGGGCGTCTAGCGTTTCCGTCGTTTCTGCGCTCCATCGAAGACCGCCGCGAAAACCTTCGTACCACGCTCAAGGACATCGAACGCGAACGCACGGTCTGCCAGGACGATCTCACGAACGCCTTTCAGGAGCTGAAGAGCCTGGAGTTCGCCAACGAGCAGCAGGACAAGCGTCTGGCCGAGATCGAAGCCCGCCGCACCCAGTCCCGCCTCGACGAGATGGCGCTGGTGCGCCACCTGCGCAAGCACGCACTGGGCGGGGCATAGGAAAAGCGAATAGCGTTTAGGGGCTGCGTTATTCCCCAGTTGCTATCGGCTATTCGCTATTCGCTCGATTGATCCTAGAATCCGCCGATTGCTTCGCCGAGGAGGGTTTCATGTCCGCATCGGAATTTTTGTCGCCTACCATCGGGCGGCTCGTGATTGCGTGGTTTTTTCTGGCCCAGGTGGCCTTCTATGGCGGCGACTGGGATGCGACGGTCTCGCTGATGACATTCAGAGGCATTCCGGCGGCGCCATTCCTGCTGCTGCTCGCGCTGTTGTTGCTTGTTCTGGGAAGTCTGTCGCTGATACTGGGCTTTCACGTCCGCCACGGCGCCGTGCTGCTGTTCGGCATAACGATTGTCGCCACCGTGCTGATGCACGATTTCTGGCAGATCCACGACAATCCGGTCGCCCGTCATGCCGATTTCGAGCTGTTCGCACGCGGCATTGCCATCGCCGGCGGCCTCCTGCTCCTGGTTGGGATGGGGCCGGGACCGCTCGCGATCGACAATAGCGGCAAGAAGAGGAAATAAGCCTCACGCGGCGGAAAGAGTCGTTTCCGCCGGGTTTGGCAGTCTGTCGCGTCGGCTGGGTCTAGCGAGAAACCGCAGAGCGAACGAAGTTTACGATCGCAATCAGCACCGCGAACAGCACGGCGTAGGCGACCAGGGTCAGCATCCTCAACTCGAGGAAGGTGTGCCAATCCGTCGTTATATAGGCCACGGGTTCATGCCCGCCCACCGTCACGGCGCGCCCAAAGCACAGCAGCGCAAAGACGATTAGAGACAGCACCGTCGCCGAAATGATCGACTGAAAGCTCGACATGGCGAAGCCGGCGGCAAGCACGACCACAACGGCAAATACCAGCGTGATGGTGTCGGCTGTCGTCACGATGCCATGAATCGTGTTCCAAATATCGGTAAGCGCAGACATATTCCCATACCCCCTTGAACGCCTGTTGCTTCAGCAACACGTTTCCCCACGCCCCTAACAGGTGGCCGTGTAACGGTGCCTATTAACAGATCATACACCAAAACGGTTCTGCCGCGAGTTCAGGCAGATTTGGCGTATTCCAAGATTATTATAGTTAACGCAGCGAGTTTGCTGTCTGCGGACTGCCTGTTTGTCCGCCAATCGCATCTGCCAAAGCTGCAATTGCCGTGAGGGCAACGCTCTGTGGATAGACTGTGCACAACGCCATCTGGCGGCGCATGGCATCCATCACCCGTGCGTCGTTCGGCACGAAGCCGAGATAGGACGGCGCAATCTTCAGGAATGTCCGCGCCGAACGGACCAACGCATCCGCGGTGCGGCGCGCTTCGCTGGCGCTGGCTGCCATATTGACCACAAGCGAGGGTGCACGCCCCCCAGTGCGCTTCAGCATCAGTTTGACGAACGCGTAGGCGTCCGTCAGTGCGGCCGGATCGGGTGTCGTCAGCACCAATGTATCGTCGGCATGCGCCGCCAGCGTCATCACGGCGGTGCCGATGCCGGCGCCAAGATCGATCAGCACGCGGTCGTAGCCCGGCGCGCGCTTGAGCAACATTGCAAGCTGCTGCGCCATTTCGCCGTCGGCGTCGGCCAGCGTACCGACCCCCGCGGGCGCGGCTAAGAGGTCGAAGCCGGCGTGAGAAACCGTGTCCACGTGCACGACAGCCTGCTTGAGCGTCGTTGTTCCCATCAGCAGCGCCGGCAGATCGCCGCCGCGCGCCAAGCCAAGCTGCACCGAGGTATTTGAAAGACCCAGATCGGCGTCGCACACCAGCACGCGCTCGCCGAGATCCGCGAAGGCCTGTGCCAAGGCCAACGTGACGAAGGTCTTGCCGGTTCCGCCTTTGCCGGAGCCGATCGCGGTCAGATGCGGACCAAAGGGCTTCAGCGTCATTGCGCGCTCTCCCGTTCGCCCTCGATCAGAAGGCGCGCCAGCGCCAGAGGGGTCATCGTTTCGAGCCCGCCCGCCACGAACGGCGAGCGCGTCACGGCGGCGAGACCGAGATTGGCCGTCATCGCGGCGGCGGCAAGCGCGCCGGCGCGCCGGGCCAGGTCTGCCCCCGTCACGATCAACCGCGTGGCGCCAAGCCGTGCCAGCGCACCCGCAATCTCGGCGATCTCTTCGCCGTCGGTCAGCGCCGAGAGCACACCTATGGTTTCCACCGATTCGATTTTCGCCAACGCCGCGAAGGCCGTCGCGGCTTTGGGGTGACGCGGATCGAAACCTGCCGTGTCGATGATGGCGAGCACGCCTTGCGCCACGCAGGCCTCGGTTAGGTTTGCCAGCACGAAGGCGGAGTCCGCGACCGCAATTTGGGCATCGACGTGATCGGCAAATTCTTTGAGCCGTGCCACGGCACCCGCCCCTGTCGGATCGCCCGCGATCAACATCACTTGACGGCCCGCGAGCTTGGCGTGCGCAGCGAGCTTGGCGGCGATCGCGGTCTTTCCCGCGCCGTTGGGGCCGGCCAGCAGGAATGCCTTTGCCTTGGCAAAATCCAGCGGCATGGCTTTCATTCGCGCATCGCTGGCCGCCGCGAGGGCCAACGTCATGTCACTCAAATTTGTTTTCGCGCTTTCTTCGGCCAGTGCATGGGCGAGGGCCTCGGGCAAGCGGTGCTGTGCGAAGGCGGCAAGCAACGCCCCGCGGTCGAAACGCCGCCGGCCGGGTTTTTCCGCAGGCGCCTCGCGCAGGCGCCGGATCAACGCATTGCGGTAGTTGCTATCGAAGTCGGCGACGGGTTCGGCGGTTTCTTCCTCGGGCTCTTCGGCTTTGTCGAGCGCCGCGCGCACGATGATGCCGCCGCCTTTGGCCTTTTCGCTGGCGACGATGACCGCGTCCGGTCCCATCTGCGAGCGCACGTCGGCCAGCGCCGCACGCATATCCTTGGCGAGGAACGTGCGCAGCTGCATCACACTTGACCCAGCGTACGCAGACGGATCGAGGCATGGATTTCGTTCTGCGACATCACCACGGTCTGGTTGCGGAAGCGTTCGATGATCGAGCGTACGAAGGGGCGGATCTGCGGGCCTGTAAGCAGCACGGGAACTTCGTTCTTCTGGGTGGCTTCGTCGAAGCGGTCGCGCACGCTGGTGATGAACTGCTGGAGCTGGCTCGGCGCCATGGCAAGCTGGCGGTCTTCGCCCTGGCCGATGATCGATTCCGCAAACGCCTGTTCCCAGGCCGGCGACAAGGCGAGGATCGGCAGGTAACCGCCAGGCGAAATATTGGCGTGGCATAGCTGTCGCGCCAGCCGCGCGCGGACATGCTCGGTGATATAGAGCGCGTTCTTGGTGTGGCCGACGGCCTCGGCGATGCCTTCCAGGATAGAGGGAAGGTCGCGGATCGAGACGCGCTCGGCCAGCAGCGTCTGCAGCACGCGCTGCACGCCGGTGACCGAAATCTGCGACGGGATGAGTTCTTCCACCAGCTTCTTGTGTTCGGCCGGCAGATCGTCGAGCAGCTTCTTGGTTTCGGCATAAGACAAGAGCTCGGACATGTGCGCTTTCAGCACTTCGGTCAGGTGCGTGGTCAGCACCGTGCCCGGATCGACCACCGTGTAACCGCGGAAGCTGGCTTCTTCGCGCAAGGCGCCCGTCACCCAGGTCGCAGGCAGGCCGAAGGCGGGCTCGGTGGTGTGCGTGCCCGGAAGATCGATCGGCAGACCCTTGGGGTCCATCACCAACAGGCTGCCGGGGTACAGTTCACCTTTGCCGGAATCCACTTCCTTGACGCTGATGCGGTACTCGTTGGCGCCGAGCTGCATGTTGTCGAGGATGCGCACGGCCGGCATGACGAAGCCCATCTCCTGAGCGAGCTGGCGGCGCAGCGCCTTGATCTGGTCGGTGATGCGATGGCCCTTGACGTCATTGATCAGGGGCAACAGACCATAGCCGAGCTCGACGCGCAGCAGGTCGAGCGCCAGCGCCGTGGCAATCGGTTCCTCTTTGGCAGCGGAATCCGTCTTGGTCTTTTCCTCTTCGACGCGGACCTTGGTTTCGTCGGCGCTCTTCTTTTTGTAGGCGCTCCAGGCTAGCGCGCCGACGCCGGCGGAAAGCCCGGCGAACGCAAACGTCGGCATGCCGGGCAGCACCGAGACGATGCCCATCACGGCCGAGGCCATGCCCAGTGCCTGCGGATAGAACGACAATTGGCGCATCAGCGCGCGGTCGGTGGACCCTTCCACGCCCGCCTTGGAGACCATCAGGCCTGCCGCAGTGGAAACGATCAGCGCCGGCATCTGGCTGACCAGGCCGTCGCCGACGGAAAGCAGCGTGAAAGTTTGCGTTGCGTCGGAAAAGCTCATGCCGTGCTGGACGACGGCGATGATGATGCCGCCGACAACGTTAATGCCGACGATCAACAGGCCGGCGATGGCGTCGCCGCGAACGAACTTGCTGGCGCCGTCCATGGCGCCGAAGAAATTGGATTCCGATTCCAGCTCTTTGCGCCGGGCACGCGCGTCCTTCTCGTCGATCAGGCCGGCGGAGAGGTCTGCGTCGATCGCCATCTGCTTGCCGGGCATGGCATCCAGAGTGAAGCGTGCCGCGACTTCCGCGATGCGGCCCGAGCCCTTGGTGATGACCACGAAATTCACCACCACCAGGATCGCGAAGACGATCAGGCCGATGACGAAATTGCCGCCCATGATCAGCTTGCCGAAGGCCTGGATGACGTAGCCGGAGGCGGCCGTTCCCTCGTTGCCATGGCTCAGGATGAGGCGCGTGGAGGCGAGATTCAGCGCCAGCCGCATCATCGTGGTGATCAGAAGGATCGCGGGAAACGAACTGAATTCCAGCGGTTTACGGATGAACACCGCCGTCATCAGGATAAGGATCGCAAACGACAGCGAGAACGCCAGCGAGATGTCGAGCAGCCAGGTCGGCAGCGGCAGGATCAGCACCACCAGGATCGCCATGATCCCGAGCGCAAGCCCGAGGTCGCTGCGCTTGATATAATCGCCGATGCCCGCAAGCGCCAAGTTGAAGCCCGACGCAGGTGCGGCCGTGGCAGTGGTGATGTCGGCCATCTAGATCCTCAACCCGCCGCCCGTTGTTCGCCCGGTTGGGCGACGGCCAGGCCGGCATGGGTGTATTCGCGCAACTTGTTGCGCAGCGTGCGGATCGAAATGCCCAAGATGTTCGCCGCGTGCGTGCGGTTGCCCAGGCAATGATCGAGCGTATCCAGGATCAGATCGCGTTCCACTTCGGCGACGGTGCGCCCGACAAGCCCGCGGGTGACGGCCGCCGCCGACTCCACGGCCGAACGAACCGGCCCTGGAAGGTCGCTGCCGCCTGCTCCAAAGGATAAACCGCCGACTTGCGTGCCGTCGGGAAGACGGATCGCTTCGTGTCCGATCTCGGTGCCGGTAGCGAGCAACACGGCGCGATGGATGGTGTTCTCCAGCTCGCGAACGTTGCCGTGCCAGGGATGGGATGCCAGCAGCCGTTCGGCCGCGGGCGCAATGGCGCGATAGGGCACGCCGTTGGCGTCGGCGTATTTGCGCGCGAAATGCCGTGCTAGCGCCTGGATGTCCTTGGGCCGCTCGCGCAGTGCCGGCAGACGCAGGTTCACGACATTCAGACGATAGAGCAGATCTTCGCGGAAGGTGCCACGCTTGACGGCTTCGGCAAGATCGCGATTGGAGGTCGCGATGATGCGGATGTCGATCTTGACCGGGCGAGTTCCGCCGACCCGGTCGATCTCGCGTTCCTGGACGGCGCGCAGAAGCTTGGCCTGCAGACGCTGGTCCATCTCGCTGATTTCGTCGAGCAGCAGCGTGCCGCCGGTGGCTTCCTCGAACTTGCCGATGCGACGTGCAACGGCACCGGTGAACGCGCCCTTTTCATGACCGAATAATTCGGACTCCAGAAGATTCTCCGGGATCGCCGCACAGTTGACGGAAATGAACGGCTTGTCGGCGCGAGCAGATTTGCGGTGGACGTAACGCGCCAGGACTTCCTTACCCGAGCCGCTTTCGCCGGTGAGCAGGATTGAGGCGTCGCTGCCGGCCACTTGATCAGCCAGCGCGATGACAGCGGCCATCGCCTCATCTTCGTAGACCATCTGGTGGGATTCGTCGGCGACGGCGGCCAGGACGGCGGCGATCAACTCCGGATCGGGGGGCAGGGGCAAATATTCTTTGGCGCCGGCGCGGATTGCGTCCACCGCCCGGCGGGCATCGGTTCCCACACCGCAGGCAACCACCGGCGTACATATGCGTTCGGCCGCGAGACCGCGCACCAGTGCGCCGATGTCCATACCGACGTCGCACAGCACCAGATCGGCGCCGTTGCCGCCTCTGAGGCTGGCGAGGCCCTGTTCGATGTCGCTGGCGTGCGTGACCTTGGCGCCGCGATCCATCGCGATCTTGCTGGCCGCCCCGATCTGGCCCTGCAAACTGCCGACGATAAGTAACCGCATTGTCTTGTTCCCCGTCTAATCGGTCAGCTTTGGCCGGCCTTGATGATTTCCGTCATGGTGACGCCAAGCCGGTCTTCCACCAGCACCACCTCGCCGCGCGCCACCAGCCGATCATTCACATAGATATCGATGGCTTCGCCGACCTTGCGGTCGAGCTCGACGATGGTGCCCTTGCCGAGCTTGAGGAGCTGGCTGACTTCCATCGCGGATTTTCCCAGCACGGCCGAAACCGTAACCGGAACGTCGAACACCGCTTCCAGATCCTGGGCCGAGCGTTTGACATCCGCCTCGGCGGCCGCATCGCCGTTCAGCAATGCAGGCGCGTCGGCCTCTTGCGTGTCGTGGGAGAGGTCCGGCAGATCCACGTCGTCGTTTCCCGCCATGATCTATCCTTTCGGGTGCACAGTGTTGGAAGGGTTTGAAAACCGTCGTGCGATCAATGCAGCGATGGCGTCTTCGAGAGAGGCGAGGCTGCGCTCGGCGCCGCCGCCGCGCCACTCGATGCGGCAGTCAGCCCCGGCGATTGTGGGATCGACCTTGGTCACGATGCGCCCTTCGAAGCCTTCTTCATGGGAGATTTCCGCCAGACTCTCCGACAGCGCGGCGATGACGTTCTGTGAGGCGCGCAGCACGATGCGCGGTTCGCCAATCGCCTGATGCACCGCTTCGCGGAGCGCCGCTTCCACGTCGCCGGACGGGAACGAAGCGATGGCGACGGGCGCCAGCTTGCGGGCGGCCGCGAAGGCGATCAGCGCGGCTTCCTCGCGAACGGATTCAATCTCGGCGCGCGCGCCGGCCAGCACCGTGCGCACGTTTTCGCTGAGATGCACGACAGCCGCGGCGACCGCTTCGGCAGCCCGCACCTGGCCCGCCTTGAGTCCTTCGGCGCGCGATCTGGCGCACATCTGATCGATTTCATCCTGGGTATGGACCTTGCGCTGGCGGGCGCGCGCGGCGTTGGAAATAAGGTCGCCCTCCGAACGGAACTCCGTATCGAAGGTGAATTTTTTCGCGGTCTCCATCTTCTGGTCCATCAGTACACCAACTCGTCTTCGCCTTGCTTGTTGGCGATCATGATCTCACCCTTGTTGGCAAGATCTTTGGCGACGTTGACCATGCGCATCTGCGCCTCGTCGACATCCTTCAGGCGCACCGGCCCCATGGCTTCCATGTCTTCGCGCAGGATCTTCCCGGCGCGCTCGCTCATGTTGGAGAAGAAGACGTCGCGCAGGGAATCGGTGGCCCCCTTGAGCGCCAGCGCCAGCTTGTCCTTTTCGACATGGCGCAACAGGGTCTGGATGGAGCCCGGATCGAGCTTGCCGAGGTCCTCGAAGGTGAACATCAGGGCCTTGATGCGTTCCGCCGAGTCGCGGCTTCGTTCCTCCAGCGAGGTGATGAAACGGCTTTCTGTCTGGCGGTCGAAATTGTTGAAGATTTCCGCCATGTGCTCGTGCGCATCGCGTTTGGCGGTGCGCGCCAGGTTGGACATGAACTCGACGCGCAGCGTGCGCTCCACCTTGTCCAGGATGTCCTTCTGGACGCTTTCCATACGCAGCATGCGCTGCACGACTTCCAGTGCGAATTCTTCGGGTAGCGCGGCCAGCACGCGCGCGGCATGTTCGGGCTTGATCTTGGAGAGCACGACGGAAACCGTCTGCGGGTATTCGTTCTTCAAATAGTTCGCCAGCACCGTCTCGTTCACGTTGGCAAGCTTGTCCCACATCGTGCGCCCGGCCGGACCGCGGATCTCCTCCATGATCTGGGAGACTTTTTCGTTGGGCATGATGCGGGTGAGCATGCGTTCGGTGGATTCATAGGAACCCATCAGCGAGCCAGTGCCCGACAGCTGCGAAACGAATTCGACCAGCAACTTTTCGACAACGCTCGAACTCACCGTGCCCAGGTTGGACATGACCTGAGAAATTTCCTTGATCTCGTCTTCGTCGAGCATCTGCCAGAGTTTGGCCGAATGATCCTCGCCGAGCGAGAGCATGAGAACGGCGGACCGCTCCGCGCCGGTCAGGGCGCGGACGTCTTCTCTAACAGCTGTTTTGGCGCCTCGCGACATGTTCTACACCGGTTCGTGGAGCCAGGTACGAAGGATCGCCAGCGCTTCCTCGGGATGCGACTGGACAACTTCGCCGACTTTTTTGACGGAAGATTCGCGCACCTGCCCCTCGATGCGACTGATGTCGATCATGCTTTCGCGCGGAGCGGCGATCTGCGCGGGCGCCCCCCCGGACAGGGCCTGTGTTTCTGCGCTCCTCGCCGCGGACGGCGCGGGCAGCTGCCCGGCCACCGGCGTGCCGGATGCCAACTGCGGCGCCGTGGCGGCGTAGGAAACGGGCGCGAACATGCGCGCGATCAGAGGGCGCAGCACGAAGAGACCGATCAGCAGGGCGGTGATCGAGAGAATGGCCGCTTCGATGATCTTGAACCAATCCGAACCGTCCAGGCCCAGGAGCGGCGTCGGCGCCGGTGTGCCGCCGCCGGTATCGACGCGGGCGAACGGCATGTTGATGACCTGCACCTGGTCGCCGCGGCTGGCGTCGTAGCCGATGGCGGATTTCACCAAAGCGTCGATCTGCTTCATGTCCTGTGCGTTGCGTGCCTTGTAGGCGCCGTTGTCGCCTTGAATGCCGTCGACCACGACGGAGACTGAGAGCTTCTTGACCGTTCCGGTATCGACCGTGCTGGTCTTCACCGTCTTGGAGATTTCGTAGTTCGTCGTTTCTTCCGTGCGGCCGGAACTCGATTTGTTGTTATCGCCGGCCGCCGCGCTCTGTTGGCCCGGCAAGGCGCTGGCGACCGAAACCGCGCCACTGCCGGCGGGATTGCTGTCGCTGGCGTTCTGTTCGACAGTCTGAGTGGAGCGCACGACTTTGCTGTCGGGATCGTACGTCTCGCTGGTCTCGCTGGTGTGGTCGTAGTTCATGTTGGCGGTGACCTGCACGCGCACGTGACCCTGGCCGACCACGCTCTCGACCTGGGATTCGATGCGCCGGCGCACGCGGTCTTCGTAATCGGTGGTATGCTGTTCCTGATTGGCGGCGTTGGCGTCGTCGGTCGATTTTTCCTCGCCACCCGCCAACAGATCGCCTTTGTCGTCGACGATGGCCACGCGATCCGGCGTCAGCGCGGAAACTGCGGCGGCAACCAAATGCTGGATCGCCCCGACTTGGCCGCGGCCGAGCACACCGCGAGTCTTGAGAACGACCGAGGCGCTGGGCGTCTGCGCATCGCGCGAAAAGATTTGCCGTTCGGGCACAACCAGATGCACGCGCACGCTCTCGACGCCTTCGATGGTTTGGATCGAACGCGACAACTCGCCTTCCAAGGCGCGCAGGCGGTTGATGTTTTGTACAAAAGCGGTGGTGCCGAAGGTGTCCGCCTTGTCGAATATCTCGTAACCGACGCCGGCGGCCGGCAGATTGTCCTGCGCCAGTTCCATGCGCAGCTTGGTCACCTGATCGGAGGGCACCAGGATGGTGTCTCCGTTGCCCTTGATCTCATAGGGCACATTCATGGAATCGAGTTTGGCGGTGACGGCGGAGGCGTCGCGCGATTCAAGCGCGGAAAACAGGATGCTCTTGGGAGGCTCGGAGATGACGCCCGCGACGTATAGGAAAAAGGCCGTGAGGGCTGCGGCGACGCCCGCCATCACGCCGAACCGCGCCGCACCGATCGCTTTTATGAAATCCGGCAATGCCTGCTCCCTCGCGAACTGGCGAAGGGTCGGGAGCGGACCAACGTCCATCCCGGCAATTCGCCGTGCTAGGCAAACATTGCCGCGTGTTGGGTAAAGGCGCGCTTAACAAGCGCGCAAATCGGAAGTAGGAACTCGGAAATCGGAATTAACGAATCCTTATCTGGTCTCCGCTTCCTAGGTTCAGTTGCGATACTGCTGCACGCGTGTCGCACGCAGACCCGGCATTCCGAAGCGGTCGATCGCGCGTTGCCAGGCGAGGAACTCCTCGACTGTCAGCGTATAGCGGCGGCATGCTTCATCCAGACTGAGAAGTCCGCCGCGCACGGCGGCGACGACTTCAGCCTTGCGGCGGATCACCCAACGCTTGGTGTTGGGTGGCGGCAGATCGGCCATTGTCAGCGGGCTTCCATCCGGTCCGATGACGTAGCTCACGCGACCTCTGCGGTCTTCGCCCATCTTCATTACACTCCTGACTCCACTACCCTCGAGCAAAGTAGCCGTAACGCCTTAAAAAAATGACCTATGGACAAGGTAAACAACATGGTAAAGCGACCCGTAGATTTGCAACTAGTCTTCGGCTTCCGGCGCCTTTACTTGGTAAAGGCGCCGGGAATTTTTGTTAACGACCCATCTGCATCAAATCGTCGAGCATCGTCGATGCTGTGGTGACAATGCGCGAAGCCGCTGAATAGGCGCGTTGCGTCGTGATCATGTTTGCGAACTCGGTGGCCAGATCGACGGTTGAGCTTTCGAGTTCCTTCGACTGGATGGTACCAGAGCCGCCGGTGCTCGCGACGTTGAGGACAGCCGTGCCGGAACCCGGCGTAGAGGTGTAGGCGTCACCGGAAATTGCCGCCAAGCCGTCTGGATTGGCGAAGGTAGCCAGCGGTATCTTGTACACGTCCTGGCTCAAGCCGTTCGAGAAGTTCGCCGTAACGGTGCCATCGGTGCCGATCGAAATGCTGCTGACGCTGCCGTATACCGCGCCGTCCACGTTGGAGTTGGTCTTTGTCGAAGTAGTGTCGTATTGCGTGATGCCGTCGGTGCTTCCGATTGTGCCCATATCAACCGTCAAGGCCTGCGAAGTGAGCCCCGAAGAAGCGGACCACGGAATCGAGAACGAGATCGATCCTGTAGTGCTTGTCGTGGTCGTGCCCGAGCTGTCGGTCGACGTGACACCCTTCAGCGAGCCGTCGGAGTTGAAGGTTATCGTGCCGGAGTCGACAAGATTGTTGGTAACCGACGAACCGAGATTCGACGAGTCGCCACCGTAAGTGACTTCGTACCCCCAGGTGTTCGCCGCTGTCTTGACGAAGGAGTATTTCAGGGGCTGCGTGCCGCCCTGGCTGTCATAGACGTCGATCGTGGTCTGAAAATCCGGCGTCACGGTACCGCTCGCCATATCGCCGGCGGTGTAGCTTGCTGTTTCCGCCGTGGTGCTCGCCTGGAGGTTGGCCTGGACCGAAATGTTCGACGAAGCCACCGCTTTACCTGCCAGATTGCTGACATTGATCGTGCTCAAGTCGCTGGCATTGGTCGGCGTGCTGCCGCTGGCGTCGATCTTGTAGCCCATCAGATGGAGCCCCGCCGAATTCACGAGGTCGCCATTCGAGTTGGTGGTGAAGCTGCCGGATCGGGTGTATTCTTGCGTTCCGGAACCTGTTCCGTTCGTGTTGACGACAAAGAAACCGTTGCCGGAGATACCCAGATCGGTTGCTGACGTCGTGGTCGTCAGCTGACCCTGCTGGGTGACGTTCTGCCCGGTCAAGGTCGTGACACTCCCCGAAGAAGTGTCGCTGGTGCCGGCCGCAGCGGCGAGCATGGTTTCGAAGTCGCAGGTAGCCGTCTTGTAGCCGGTCGTGTTGACGTTCGCGATATTCGACGAGGTGACGCTCAGGGCTGTGCTGTTCGCCGTCAATGCCGCAACGCCGGTCATCATAGCGCCATAGAGACTCATTGGTTTCTTTCCTTCTCGGCGCTCCGGACTTCGTTCGGTTGCCGTATTTCGGAGAGTGCAGCCGGTTCTCGGCCGCGGTTGATTTTCAATTCGTAACGACTGTCGCGTCCGCGATCGGCACTTCCGACGATCCGATCACAAGCTGCGGAGTGCTGCCCGACAGGTCGACCCCGGTAACGGTGCCTTTGCTGGCGACCGAGGTCGTTACCGCTGTGCCATCGCTGGCGGTGGACGATACGGCGAGCGTGTAGGTTCCGTCGGAGAGCTGGTTGCCGTTGCCGTCTTTTCCGTCCCAGGTGAAATCATGGGTGCCCGCGGCGGTTTCGCCCGATTTGCTGTAGACAACCTTGCCGCTCGAATTCGTCACCGTCAGCGTTGTCGTGCTGGCGGCGCTGTCGAGAGCGTAGGTCCAGTCGGCCTTACCGCTCGAAAGCGACGCCGTCCCGTTGGTTAGCACGACACTCTTGCCGAGATAGCTCATGGCGTAGCTGTTGGTCTGGTTCGTACCGAGCGAGATCAGCGAATCGAGCTTCGAGTTGGTGTCGATCTGCTGTTCGACCTGGCTGTACATGACGAGCTGCTGGGTGAATTGGTTGGAATCCATCGGAGACATAGGATCCTGGTTCTTGAGTTGCGTCGTCAGCAGCGTCAGGAAGGTCTGAAAGTTGCCGGACAGCTGCTGCGAGGCGGTCGACGTCGAACTGGTCGTTGTGGCTGCGCTGGTGGCAGAAGTGACGGTGGTCATGGCAGTGCTTCCTTTCGCGCGCTACACGCGGATGTCGAGCCGCACGCTGTCCGGCGCGAGGCTATAGATGGAACTTGAAGTCGAGATCGCGTCCGTACTCATGACGGCCTTCACGGACAGTTCGCGGCTGCGCCCCTTGACCACGCTGCCGCCGTCACTCTGCCGATCCTGCCCTCTTAGCGAGAAATTGAGGCCATTGTTCGACAGAGACAGACCCGCCTCGCTGAGCGCCCGGTTCAGGTTGGACGCATCGCGCTGCAACAGTTCGAGGGTTTGCGGTTTGTCGACGATCAAAGACGCCCTGGCATTGCCGGAATCGTCCATCGAGAGGCGAACGTCCACGCGGCCGAGATCGGGCGGATCCAGGCGAATATCGAAATGACGGGCGCCGTCCGCCGATTTTGCGGCAATCGTGACGCCCAGGGAATCCAAGGTGGACGATGTCGCTGCATCGTGGTGCTGCGGCGTAACCTGCAGATTGGCGCCGACCGCGGTTGCGCTGCTCGTTCCTGCCGGCGCCTGCGCCGAAGCTGCCGTAGCGGCAGACGAAAGGCTGCCGTCCAATTGTCCGGAGCCGGACGATTGAGCGTTCGGACCCGCGTCCGTTGGCGGGGCAGTCTGAGCGGATGTGGTGTTTGTGTGGGCATCCACCTTGCGCGCATCGAATTGGGGCGTGTCCGCGTTGGCGGCTATCTGCTTTGTGGCGGCTGATTTGGCTGACGTGTCGCCGGTATCGGACGTCACGGCATCGCCCGCCTGCGACTGATCCGCCACGCGTATGGACGGTTTTCCGCTGTCTTTCGAAGGCGCCGGAGCTGACGGCTTCGCGCCGATAGCTGCAGTTGCAGTGGCCGATTCGGCGTCATTGGATTGCAATTGATCCGCCTCGCGCGCGGACGCGGCCTTGCAGCCATTCGCTGACGCCGGAGCGGCTGGCTTCGCGCCAGCGGTGGCGGTCGCGATGGCGGTCGCAGCGTCGCTGACAGTCGATTGCTGCTGAGACGGGGCGGTCTGTTGCGGCACGGCCTGCGACAACATGGCGATGGCGGAATTGGCGTCCGGTACTTCATTCGACGCGTTCTTGGCAGTCGGCTTTGTAGCGTCCGCGGGTAGCGCGGCCGCGTTGTCCGTCTGCAATTGCGTGGCCGATGCACGATCCGGTTCGGCCGAAATCTCCGAATCGGATTTGGATTCTCGCGGCGGCCCGCTGGATGGCGACAGAGATGGAGCCGCGGGCGCTTGCGCGTCCTGTAGCAGCAAGACCGTGATGGCCGGCCGTGAAGCGGTGCCGTCTTGTAGCGCAGGCTCGGCTGCCTTTGTTCCTGCCGTTACCGGTGTTGCCATTTCTCCGGCGGCGCCGGAAGGCCGCGGGTCGGTGGTTGATACGGCATTTGTTGTCGGCTGCTGCAAACCGGTGTTCTGCAACAGTGCGATCAGCGCTGAAGAGTCGAAAGCCGCTTGCGGTGTGCTTTGCGGCGAGGGATCGGTTTGGGCTGCAGGCGCGACGTTGTCTTTCCCGGCCTGGTCGAGATCGTTGGCGGGCATAATAGAAGAAGGCGTGACGCTCGCATCCGGCGCCAACTGCTGCAGCAACGCGGCGAAACCCGCATCGAGAGCGCCTGGCCCGCCGGTCGTTACGCCCGCAGAGGCGCTCGCTGTGGTTGCTTTGGTCATAGAAATAGCTGTCGCGATGTCCGCCACGATGCCGATCCGCAATTCGTCTGCGATTGGCAGAAGCAAGGCCCGGACCACAACTACGGCATCGCCGCAAACGGTTGTTCGGCGGGAGATGGGCGTCTGTTCCGCATAATTGCGCAGGGCACGATCTGCCGAAGGCGGCAAACTCTGCCGCGTCGAATCGCGTCTAGGGTGGCGTTTTCGGGGTCCGCGCGGACTTTTGGGATGGCATGAGGCTTGCGATCCCGTAAGGCGGCGACAACGTATTTTGGGACGCACGCCTTGAGCCTGAACGGAATCATGTCGAGCGCATTGTCAGCGCTGCAGACCAACACGGCGGCGTTGCGCGTCATCTCGAACAACGTCGCCAACGTCAATACGACGGGCTATGTGCGCCGTGTCGCGGACACCACGACGACCTCCTCGGCCGGCGAAGTGTCGGGCGTGGAAATCTCCGACATCACCCGCGTGGTCGACAAATATCTCGAACAAGAGACGTACACCTCTCTTGGTACATCCTCGCAATACACGACCGAGAGTTCGATCTACGATCGGTTGAACGCCCTGCTAGGCCAGGTGGGCGACGGCACCTCCATCGCTTCGCAACTGAGCGACATCACCTCGGCGCTGGCGACCGCCTCGCAGAGCCCGTCGAGTAGTACCAGCCAATCGAGCGTTCTTACGGCGCTGAAGAATTTCGCCTCCACCATTTCCAATCTTTCTTCTTCCTTGAGCAGTCTGCAGACTTCAACCGATCAGCAGATTTCGACCACGGTCGATTCCGCCAATACGCTACTTAAGCAGATATCCGACCTGAATTCGCAGATCAGGACCGAAACCATCTCCGGCGATGATGCATCGGGATTGTGCGATCAGCGCGATCAGGCACTGCAAAGCCTGGCGAAGCTGATGGATGTGCGCACGACGGAGCAATCGGACGGCACGGTCAAGGTCACCACCACCGACGGGACCACGCTCGTCGGCGATGTCTATGCCCAGCTTTCCTATTCGGGCGGCGCTACCGGCAGCGGTTACAGCGCGATAGCGATGTCGTACGTTAATCCGCAAACCGGCAACACGGTCGGACAAACAAGCGAACTCGATTCGCATTTGGTATCCGGTACGCTCAAAGGCCTGATCGAGATGCGCGACGGGACCATGGGCGATTTGCAGCAGGAGCTGGGCAATCTGTCCAAGACCGCCGCAAACGCTTTCAATTCCGTGAGCAACAATTACACCGCCTGCCCGCCGTCCCAGACCTTGAGCGGCCGGCAGACCGGCCTGGTGTCGGGAGACAGCCTGAATTTCACCGGCAAGACCACGGTTGCGGTTGCGGATTCGAGCGGTAAACTCGTCTCGCGCGTCGATATTGATTTCGATGCCGGCACTATTTCCGTTGACGGCACGCAAGTATCGAGCTTCACCTCTTCCACCGAGACGGTCGGCGGTTTCACGTCGCTTTTGAACGACGCGCTAGGCAGCAACGGTAGCGCCTCCTTTACGGACGGAAAGCTGACCGTCGCCGCAACGAGCAGCAGCAATGGCATCGTCGTTCAGGACGCTTCGACCAATCCATCAAGCCGCGGGGGCGCGGACTTCTCGGAATTCTTCGGCCTCAACGATATTTTCCAGACGGCGGAGCCGGCGCTTTCGGCAACCGGGCTTTCCGCCGGCGATTCCTGTGGCCAGAGCGCCGGTCAGGACGGGAAGATCACTCTTGTGCTCAAGAACGCCGACGGGACGACCGTCAAGACCGGCACCGCCACCATCACGTCCGGCATGACCATCGGCGACGTGGTGACTGCGCTCAACAGCGCCATGGGCGGCGCGGTAACTTTCAGCTTGAACAGCGACGGCTCGCTATCCTCCTCGCGGGCTGCCGGTTATTCGGGTTGCGATATCGTCACAGCCAGCGATACGACCGATCGCGGTTCGACCGGCGTCAGCCTCACCGGACTGTTCGGCATCGGGACAAATGTGACGGCGTCTTACGCGTCCGGTTTCTCGGTGACGGATTCGCTTGCCGCTTCGGCAGAGCGGCTGCCTTTCGCAAAGGCTTTGATCACCGCCTCGACGGCGGCTGGCGATACGATTGCGGGCAGCGGCGATTCAACCGGCGCCGTCGCGCTCGAAAACGTCGAAACCGCCACCCAAACCATTGCCGCCGCCGGAGCGCTCAGCGCGCGCACCGCAAGCGTCAGCGATTACGCCAATTCGCTTTACCAGGACATCGCCACCCGCAGCTCGACGGCGTCTTCGAACAAGACCACACAAAGCGACAGGCTGACGGAAGCGCAATCGCAGCAATCCAGCACCGAAGGGGTGAGCTTGGATGAAGAACTGGCAAACATGGTGATTTATCAACAAGCCTACAGCGCGTCCGCGCGCCTGATCACTGCGGTCAACGACCTTTACAGCGCACTGCTGCAGATCCAATAGGTGAAATATGAGTGTCGATCGCGTCGCAACCAACAACCAGTCGGCATATCTCACTACCCAGCTTCTAAAGTCAGAAGCGACCGTGTCGAAATACACGAATCAGGTGTCGAGCGGCAAGGTTTCCACAAGTTACGAAGGCATCGGCGACAAGACCCAAGCTCTGGAATCCGCTCGGGCCGTCGTGGCGCGCACCACCGCCTATCAGACGGCAACCACTCTCGCCCAGACCCAGACCGATCTCCAAGACACGCAACTGAGCGAACTTTCAACGCTGGCTAGCGATCTCAAGACGGCAATCACCGACGCATTGGCCAACGGCGACGGTTCGACGCTGTCGGCCACGATTCAAGATACGTTCGATCAAGTCGCCTCCATCCTCAATTCGAAGGATTCGAACGGCAATTACCTTTATGGCGGGGGAAACGATTCGAGCCAGCCCGTTACGGCCAAATCGCTTTCCGACCTCACCTCGCTCTCGTCGGTATCCGACGCTTTCGCCAACGGCAGCAGCGTCAAATCGGTGCAGATCGCCGACGGGCAGACGGTCGGTATCGGCGTTCTGGCCTCCGATGTCGGCACGCAACTGATGCAGACGCTAAAGGATATCTCTTCTTACGTGAACACCAACGGCGATTTTTCGTCGACGCTTACGTCCAGTCAGAGCAGTTTTCTCACCTCCGAAACTTCCAGCGCTTCCTCGGCCTATTCCGCGATCAACACGATCTCGGCGGAGAACGGCGACGCCTACAATCGGCTTAAGACGGCGTCCGATACCCAGAGCACGATGCTAACGCTCTATAAGGGCTTTGTTTCGGATATCGAAGATGCGGATATGACCACCGCCGCCACCAACCTGAGCAACGCCCAGACATCGCTCGAAGCGGTCGCAAAGGTGACGGCCTCGCTGAACAGCATCTCGCTGCTCGATTACCTTCCTAAATCGTAAGGCTGGACAAGCTCGCCCGCCAGCGGATAAGACCGCTGCCATGAGCGTCAAGACCTTACCGCGCATCGTCGCAGCCATGTCCGGCGGCGTCGATTCCTCCGTGACCGCGGCGCTGCTCCAGCGCCAGGGTTTCGAGGTGATCGGCGTCACGCTGCAGCTTTACGATGCGGGCGCCCAGGCAAAACGCAAAGGCGCCTGCTGCGCCGGCCAGGATATCTACGACGCCAAGCGCGTGGCGGAGAAGCTCGGCATCGCCCATTACGTGCTCGATTACGAGCAGCGCTTCCGCGATCGCGTGATCGCCGATTTCGCCGAGACTTATGCCAAAGGTCAGACGCCGATCCCCTGCGTGCGCTGCAACGAACGGGTGAAATTCGCCGATCTGATGGAGAGTGCGCGCGCCCTGGGCGCCGAGGCGCTGGCCACCGGCCATTACGTGCGTCGCATCGACGGCGCCGGCGGGCCCGAGCTTCATCGCGCCGCGGACGAGAGCCGTGACCAGAGTTATTTTCTGTTTGCGACGACGCGCGAGCAGCTTTCCTTCCTGCGCTTTCCGCTCGGCGCCATGCAAAAGCCCGAGGTGCGCGCCATCGCGGCCGAACTGGGACTCGCCAATGCCGAAAAACCCGACAGCCAGGACATCTGTTTCGTGGCCGACGGGCGCTATGCCGGCATCGTGGAGAAACTGAAGCCCGACGCCGTGCGGGGAGGCGAGATCGTCGATCAAGCCGGCAAGGTGCTCGGCCGCCACGACGGCGTGATCCATTTCACGGTCGGCCAGAGGAAAGGGCTCGGGTTGTCGGGCAATGGCGAACCGCTGTTCGTGGTCGCGCTGGATGCGGCGCGGGCGCGGGTTGTCGTCGGCCCCCGCGAGTCGCTCCGTACACGGAACATCCTGGTGCGGGACGTGAACTGGCTGTCCGATCCGGCCGAGGCTACGGCGTGTACCGTCAAGGTCCGTTCCATGCGCGCGCCGGTTGCGGCACGCGTGGCGGCTGGCGAGGGCGGCACTGCTGCGATCGAACTCGCCGCCGCCGAGGAAGCGGTCGCGCCGGGTCAGGCCTGTGTTTTCTACAAGGGTTCGCGGGTCCTGGGCGGCGGCTGGATTGCATCCGCCGCGCCCGCGCTGGCCGCGGCGGAATAGCCTCCCGGCCTTTACGCACACTTCTTGACAGGCCCCGGCTGGCGCTCCTACATCCCCGCCGCGTGGCAGCGTAGCTCAGCGGTAGAGCAGGGGAATCATAATCCCTTGGTCGGGGGTTCAAATCCCTCCGCTGCTACCAACTCCGATAAAGGATGCGTTCTTGTCCGCGCTTGCGATCACCATCGAGGATGTGCGCGCGGCGGCAGCGGCCATCAAGGGCGCGGTGGAACGCACGCCCACCCGCCTGTCGCGCACCCTCTCCGAGATCGCCGGCTGCGAGATCTGGCTCAAATTCGAGAATCTGCAATTCACCGCGTCGTTCAAGGACCGCGGCGCGCTGAACAAGCTGCTCTCGCTGACGACGGAGGAGCGGGCGCGCGGTGTCATCGCGATGTCCGCCGGCAATCATGCCCAGGGCGTGGCCTATCACGCCGGGCGGCTGGGCATTCCCGCCACCATCGTGATGCCGCTGGGAACCCCGTTCAACAAGGTCAAGCACACCAAGGGGTTCGGCGCGCGCGTGGTTCTGGACGGTGCGACGCTGTCGGAGTCCTTTACGCGCGCGCAAAAGATCGCGGCGGAAGAAAACCTTGTCTTCGTACATCCCTATGACGATCCACGCGTGATCGCGGGACAGGGCACGGTGGCGCTGGAGATGCTGGAGGATGCGCCAAGGCTCGATGCCCTGGTCGTGCCAATCGGCGGCGGCGGACTGATTTCCGGAATCTCCATCGCGGCGAAGACGCTTTCGCCGAATATCGAAATTTATGGCGTTCAGACCCGCGTCTATCCCTCGATGTACAATGCCGCGAAGGGCGAGAAGTTTCCCTGCTCGGGCCAGACCATGGCCGAAGGCATCGCCGTCAAGGAAGCGGGCGCGCTGACCACGCCGATCGTGCGCGCGCTGGTGAAGGACATTTTGCTGGTCGGCGAAAGCGACATCGAACACGCTATCGCCTCCCTGTTGGAAATCGAAAAGACCTTGGTGGAAGGCGCTGCCGCCGCGGCTTATGCCGCCGTGATCGCCAACCGCGCTCTGTTCGCGGGGCGCAAGGTCGGGGTCGTCTTGTCGGGCGGCAATGTCGACATGCGCCTGCTCTCCAACGTTATCGTCCGCGAGATGTCGCGTGAGGGGCGCATCCTGTCCATCGTCGTGGAGATCGTGGACCGGCCGGGCATTCTGGCGCAGGTTTCCACCCTGATCGGCGAGGCGGGCGGCAACATCCTGGAAGTCAGCCACAACCGGATGATGACCGATACATCGGCCAAGCTCGCGGACCTCGGCATGACGGTGGAAGCGCGCGATGCCGAACACGCGGCGGAAATCCGCAAGGTTTTGCAGGCCGCCGGCTTCAAGCTGAAGGCGTAGCCTGCGCTATCGCGAGAATTTCTCCGACAGCACGATGGACGACACCGTCCGCGCCACGCCGTGAAGCTTGCCGATGCGGTCGAGCGCGGTATCGAGTCGCGCCGGATTTTCGGCCTCCACCGTCGCGATCAGATCGGAGGCGCCCGACACCGCCGCCAGCGAATGCACCTCGGTGATTTTCTTCAACTCGGCGCTGACGCGGTCGGCCTGTTTGGGATCGGTGGAGATCATCACCACCGCCTTGAGCCGGCCGGTGACATCCTCCGACAGTTTCACGGTATAGCCCTTGATGGTGCCTTCGCGCTCCAGCCGCGCGATGCGCTCCTGCACGGTGGAACGCGCCAGGCCCAGTTTGCGCGCCAGCGAGGCGGTGGGCTCGCGCGCATTGCTGCGCAGCAGGGCGATCAACTTGGCATCGGAAGCGCGCATACAAGAATCCTCACCCTGAGGAGCGGCCCAAAGGGCGGCGTCTCGAAGGGCCGTCATTCCGCCGGGTAACCCGGCGATTCGCCGGATCATACAGCAAGTTCCGGCGCTTTGCCGCCTGCCGTTCGACGCCTTTTGGGCTCACATTCTGCGCGAAACGCAGTGGAGTGCGGTCCATGAAAAACGTGATGCTTGTCGGCGGCGGCAAGATCGGCGTCGCCATCGCCCAGTTTCTCTCGGAAACCGGCGATTATCATCTGACGGTGGTGGACCGCGAATCGGCCAGCCTGGCGCGCATGCCCAAGGGCGTGGACGTGCGCAAGGTCGTCATCGACAACCCGCGCAGCTTTACCGAAGAGATCAAGGGCAACGATGTCGTGCTCTCCGCGACGCCCTATCACCTGACGGCGACCATCGCCGAAGCCGCCAAGCGCGCCGGCGCCCATTACCTCGATCTCACCGAGGACGTGGAGTCCACCCGTACCATCAAGAAGCTGTCGGAAGGGGCCGAGACGGCCTTCATTCCGCAATGCGGACTGGCGCCGGGCTTTATCTCCATTGCCGCCTACGATCTGGCCAAGAAGTTCGATACGCTGCGCGACGTCAACATGCGCGTCGGCGCGCTGCCGGTATTTCCCACCAATGCGCTGAAATACAATCTCACCTGGTCGACCGACGGGTTGATCAACGAATACTGCAACCCGTGCGAATCCGTCCGCGACGGCGTTCGCGGCGAGGTTCCGGCGCTGGAAGAAACCGAACTTTTCTCTCTTGACGGCACCGAATACGAAGCTTTCAACACCTCGGGCGGACTCGGCACGCTGTGCGACACGCTGGACGGTAAGGTCGAGAACCTCAACTACAAGACCGTGCGCTATCCCGGCCATCGCGACATCATCAAGATGCTGGTGCGCGACCTTCGGCTCGGCATACGCCGCGAAATCCTCAAGGACGTGCTGGAAACCGCCATTCCCATCACCTACCAGGATGTCGTTCTGATCTTCGTCACGGTGTCCGGCTGGCGCGACGGGCTGTTGACGCAGGAAAGCTACGCCAAGAAGATTTATGCGCAGCACGTCGGAGGCCGTTTGATGAGCGCCATCCAGGTGACGACCGCAACGGGCATCTGCGCGATGTGCGATCTGCTCGTGGAAGGCAAACTGCCGCAGAAGGGCTTTGTGCGCCAGGAAGAGACCAGTCTGGCGGATTTTCTGTCCAACCGCTTCGGGAAGTACTACGCGTAGTATTGCTCCCCCCTTGAGGGGGAGCCAAATCTGCGAAGCAGATTTGGTGGGGGTCGCGCGAAGCGCGCCGACGCGCACCCCTCCCTGAAATTTGCTCGCTCAAGTGCTCGTAAATTTCGACACTCCCTCAAGGGGAGAGTGAAGATAAAGGTGGAGACATCGATGCACGCCAACCTCCTTTCCGAATTCGGCATCACCCCGGCCGGTTCCCATATCGTGCGTTCGCCGATCGACGGCGCGGAAATCGGCCGCGTGGCGTTCGACGATGCCGCTGCGATCGGCGCCAAGATCGAAGCCAGCGTGGCGGCCTTCCAGGCTTGGCGCGATGTTCCGGCGCCCAGACGCGGCGAGTTGGTGCGGCTTTTGGGCGAAGAGTTGCGCGCCAACAAGGAGGCGCTCGGCCGTCTGGTCACCATCGAGAACGGAAAAATCCTGCAGGAAGGTCTCGGCGAAGTGCAGGAGATGATCGACATCTGCGATTTTGCGGTCGGTCTATCGCGCCAGCTCTACGGCCTCACCATCGCCAGCGAGCGCGCCGGCCACCGCATGATGGAAACCTGGCATCCGGCGGGTCCGGTGGCGATCATCAGCGCCTTCAACTTCCCGGTGGCGGTTTGGGCGTGGAACGCGGCGCTGGCGCTGGTCTGCGGCGATAGCGTGATCTGGAAACCCTCAAGCAAGACCCCGCTGACTGCGCTGGCCACCCAGGCATTGTTCGCGCGCGCGGCCAAGAACTTCGGCGATGCTCCGGCGGCGCTGTCGCAGATCGCATTGTGCACGCGTGAAGCGGGCGATCTTCTGACACGAGACAAGCGCATACCCCTCGTCAGCGCCACCGGATCGACGGCGATGGGCCGTGCGATGGCACCCGTCGTGGCCGCACGATTTGGCAGAAGCATCCTGGAACTGGGCGGCAACAACGCGATGATCGTCTGCCCGTCGGCGAAGCTCGATCTGGCGGAGCGCGCCATCCTGTTCGCCGCCGTCGGCACGGCAGGCCAGCGCTGCACCTCGCTGCGCCGTCTCATCGTGCACGAGAGCATCTACGACAAGCTGGTCCCGGCGTTGAAGGCGCTTTATGCGAAGCTTCCGGTCGGCGATCCCTTGGCGAAGACGACGCTTGTCGGTCCGCTGATCGACGCGGGTGCCTTCAAGGACATGGAGCATGCGCTGGCTGAGGCCGCGCGCGAAGGCGGCAAAGTGACGGGCGGCGGACGCACGCTCGCGACGGAATTTCCGAACGCCTACTATGTGCGCCCGGCTATCGTGGAAATGCCTGTACAGACCGCCATCGTGATGCACGAGACCTTCGCGCCGATCCTGTACGTCATGCGGTATCGCGACTTTGGCGAGGCACTAACGATTCACAATGATGTGCCGCAAGGGCTTTCGTCCTGCATTTTCACGCAAAATCTTCAGGAGGCGGAAAAGTTTCTCGCCGCTTCGGGTTCCGACTGCGGCATCGCCAATGTCAACATCGGCCCCTCGGGTGCGGAGATCGGCGGCGCCTTCGGCGGCGAGAAGGAGACCGGCGGCGGGCGCGAGTCCGGCTCGGATTGCTGGAAGGCCTATATGCGCCGGCAGACCGCGACCATCAATTATTCCGACGCGCTGCCTTTTGCCCAGGGAATCCACTTCGGCGTCTGACAACCCGGCGCCGCCTTAATCAAGAAACGTCTTAAGGATGTCGTGGCGCGCCGGACATCGTTAGGCTATTGTCGGGCGACGATCGAATACGACACCGTGATCGTTCCGCGGTCCTTGGCGAAAGGCACCGGCATGATCAACGAAAAAATCGAAGCGGGGTTTGCCGTTTTCGTCCGTGACGGCGACAAGGCCGTCGGCGCCGTGCGCGAAGTCCTGCCGGACGAACTTGTGGTTTATGTCGAGAACGCCGGTGACTTTGCCGTGCCGCTTTCCGCGGTCGCGGAAGTCCTGACGGAAAAGGTGGTTCTCAATTGCCGCAAGCTTGAGACCCGGCTGCGCCGCGCCGTCAATCATGCGCATCAGCGCGAAGATCCGAACCTCCCCTAATCGGCGCCTGCTGCGTTAACCTCTCCTTAAGCATTTGCTTTTTTCCGACAGCGCCCGGCTCTAGGCTTGCCGCATAGTTCGGGGGAAGAGGCATGCCGAAAGTGGCACAACTGACGGGTATGATCGTTACGGCGATCGTCGTCTTCGGCACGGACACGGATGTGCTCACCGCCGTGCCGCTGGGGATCCTCGCGGGCGCGATGGCGATATTCTTCGTGTCGCTGGCAGAGCAGCGCGAAGCCGTGCGGATCCGCAATAGGGACTGAGTACGGTGCTTAGCCGTGATCCGGCGGAATGTTGTCCAGCGCCTGTTCCAATTCCTGGAAGGTTGGCTGGGCTTCGGACGGAATGCTGCCGCGTCCGATCTCGACCGAGACCTGCGCCGCGTTGCCGTGCAGATGCGCGACCAGGATGTCGCGGATCACGTGATAGAACAGA
>Ga0265325_10000643_pt1 | contig 25400 bp, 21 predicted proteins | sample 41420metaG_FD_202090 | JGI IMG/M metagenome (GOLD analysis project Ga0265325, IMG submission 202090) | Rhizosphere microbial communities from Carex aquatilis grown in University of Washington, Seatle, WA, United States - 4-14-20 metaG | ecosystem: Host-associated > Plants > Roots > Rhizosphere... | reverse complement strand
GATGGGCTTGCGCGTGCGCGGCGAAACGGTCGATGAGATCACCGGCGCCGTCACCACCATGCGCGCCAAGATGCTGGGCGTGAAGGCGCCGGCCAATGCAGTCGACATCGTCGGCACCGGCGGCGACGCCTCCGGTTCGTTCAACATCTCGACCTGCGCCGCCTTCATCGTCGCCGGTTGCGGCGTGCCGGTCGCCAAGCACGGCAACCGCGCATTGTCCTCGAAGTCCGGGTCGGCCGATGTGTTGCAGGCGCTCGGCGTCAGGATCGACCTCAATGCCGACGAGGTCGGCCACTGCATCAGCGACGCCGGCATCGGCTTCATGTTCGCACCGAGCCATCATCCGGCGATGAAGAACGTCGGCCCGACCCGCGTCGAGCTTGGCACCCGCACGATCTTCAATTTGCTCGGGCCGCTGTCGAACCCGGCCGGCGTCAAACGGCAGATGATCGGCACGTTTTCCAAGCACTGGCTCGAGCCGATGGCGCAGGTGCTCAAGAATCTCGGCTCGGAGAGTATCTGGGTGGTGCACGGCTCCGACGGGCTCGACGAGATCACCACGTCCGGACCGACCAGCGTCGCCGCATTGGAAAACGGCAAGATCCGCACCTTCGAGATCAAGCCGGAGGATGCCGGGCTGCCGCGCCACAAGCCCGAAGCTCTGCGCGGCGGCGATGCCGAACACAACGCCAAAGCGCTGCTCGAAGTGCTCAAGGGCCATGCCAGCCCGTTCCGCGACGTCGCCATTCTCAACGCGGCGGCGGCGCTGATCGTTGCCGGCAAGGCCAAGGACCTCAAGGCGGGCGCGGCGCTGGCGGCAAAATCGATCGACAGCGGCGAGGCCGAAGGCCGCCTCGACCGGCTGATCGCGGTGTCATGCGCGGTGACTGCGTCGTGACGGATATTCTGAAAAAAATTGAGGCTTACAAGCGCGAGGAGATCGCAGCCGCCAAGCGCGCGCGTCCGCTTGCCATGCTCGAGAAGATCGCGGAGCTCGCTCCACCGCCGCGCGGCTTCCTCCGCGCCATCGAGGCCAAACTCGCCGCCGGCGATTACGCGCTGATCGCCGAGATCAAGAAAGCGAGCCCGTCGAAGGGGCTGATCCGCTCCGATTTCGACGTGCCGCATCTCGCCAAGGCTTACGAAGCGGGCGGCGCCGCCTGCCTTTCGGTGCTGACCGACACCCCGTCGTTCCAGGGCAGCCCCGAATTCCTCGCTCAGGCGCGCGAAGCAACCGCATTGCCGGCGTTGCGCAAGGATTTCGTCTACGAGCCCTATCAGGTCGTCGAATCGCGCGCGCTTGGGGCCGACTGCATTCTCATCATCATGGCCGCGGTCAGCGATGCCGACGCCAGAGCGATCGAAGATGCAGCTATTTCCAGTGGTATGGATGTTTTGCTTGAAGTTCACCAAGAAGATGAACTTCAACGCGCGCTGAAGCTGAAATCGCGGCTGATCGGCATCAACAACCGCGACCTGCGCACCTTCAAAACCTCACTCGCGGTAAGCGAAAAACTGGCGCCGAACGTGCCGTGCGACCGCATCATCGTCGGCGAGAGCGGCATCAACACCTCGGACGACCTCGCGCGCCTCGCCGCCATCGGCATCTCGACCTTCCTGGTCGGCGAAAGCCTGATGCGGCAGGCGGATGTCACCGCTGCGACCCGCGCCTTGCTCGCCCGTCACGCTACCCGCGCCGCGGAGTGAGCCATGGCGAAGCGGGCAAAAAAACGTAGCCAGCTCAAGAAAAAACGGCCTGCCCCGCGCGCCAACCGGCCCGTGCCAAAGCGCACAACCCCGCCGGCACTCAGCCACCTCGACACGCGCGGCCAGGCCCACATGGTCGATGTCTCGGCCAAGAGCGTCACGGAACGCGTCGCGGTCGCCGAAGGCCGCGTCATCATGCGCAAGGAGACGCTCGACCTCGTCATCGAGGGCAACGCACTCAAGGGCGACGTGCTCGGCGCCGCGCGCCTTGCCGGCATCATGGCGGCCAAGCGCACCCATGGGCTGATCCCGCTCTGCCACCCGCTGCCAATCACCAAAGTCGAGATCGACATCAACCCGGAGCACGCCCTGCCCGGTTTCCTGGTGCAGGCGACGGTGAAGGTTGCGGGCCAGACCGGCGTCGAGATGGAGGCGCTGACCGCCGTCTCGATCGCGTGCCTGACCATCTACGACATGGTCAAGGCGGTCGAACGCGGCATGCACATCGAAGGCATCCGTCTGCTGCGCAAGAGCGGCGGCAAGTCGGGCGAATACACAGCCGAGGGATAGTCCGTGGCGCAGTTGTTGCCGGTTGCCGAGGCGCTCGCGAACATTCTCGCCGACGCGAGCCCCCTGCCCGTCGAAGACGCAACGCTCGACGACGCCCTTGGCCGCGTGCTGGCGCAGGACCTCAAGGCGCTGCGCACCCAACCGCCGGCCGATGTTTCGGCGATGGACGGCTATGCGGTACGCGCGGCAGACGTCGCGACTGTGCCGATCACGATGAAGCTCATCGGCGAAGTTGCCGCCGGACACCCCTTCGACGGCTCAATTGGCGCAGGCGAAACCGCCCGTATCTTCACCGGCGGCGTAATGCCAGACGGTAGCGACACGGTTGTCATCCAGGAGATTGCCCAGCGCGACGGCGACAAGGTCACTTTCGCCAAGCCGACAGCCAAGGGCCGCAACGTGCGCCTGAAGGGCATCGACTTCACCGCGGGCCAGGTGTTGCTCGCCAAAGGCCGCCGCCTGAGCGACCGCGATTTGATGCTCGCCGCGGCCATGAATTATCCGCGGCTCTCGGTCCATCGCCGCCCGAAGGTCGCCGTGCTCGGCACCGGCGACGAACTCATCGCGCCGGGCGGCACGCCCAAGCCCGGCGAGATCGTCTACTCCAACGGCTTTGCGCTGCGGGCCTTGGCGCAGAGCGAGGGCGCCGAAGCGATCGACCTCGGTGTCGTGCCCGACAAGGTCGAGGCGATCAGCGCCGCGGTGCGCCGCGCGAGTGAGGCAAAGGCCGACGTGCTGGTGACGACCGGCGGGGCTTCGGTCGGCGAGCATGATCTGGTGCAGCGGGCGCTCGTCGCCGAGGGGCTTTCGCTGTCGTTCTGGCGGCTGGCGCTGCGCCCCGGCCGGCCGATGATGTACGGGCGCTTGCGCGGCACGCAGGTGCTCGGCATGCCGGGCAATCCGGTGTCGTCCTACGTCTGCTCGTTCCTGTTCCTGGTGCCCGTGATCCGCCGGCTCGCCGGGCGGCAGGACGTGGCGCTGGCGCGCCAGGATGCCGTGCTCGGCGCCGACTTGAAGGAAAACGACGAGCGTGAGGACTACCTTCGCGCCACGCTCAAAGATGGCCCAAACGGCCCCATCGCTACCCCGTTACCAAACCAGGACAGCTCGCTGATGGCTCCGCTCGCGGCGGCGCACTGCCTCTTGATTCGGCCGCCTTTCGCGCAAAAGGCGCCCGCCGGTTCACGATGCGTCATCCTTAAGCTCGCGCTCTAGCGGTGTTTCGAAGTTTTCACTCCAAATTAAATGGTTGCAGAACACATATGGAACGGATAGTGTCCGTTCATGATTTGTTTCGTGGTCGAGCGTCAAATCGGCCGCCTGGGGAGAGACAGATGCTCACGCGCAAGCAGTTCGAGCTCCTGCGTTTCATTCACGAGCGCCTAACCGAGGCCGGCGTCCCGCCCTCCTTCGACGAGATGAAGGACGCCCTCGATTTGCGGTCGAAATCCGGCATCCACAGGCTGATTACGGCATTGGAGGAGCGCGGCTTTATCCGCCGCCTGCCCAACCGGGCCCGCGCCATCGAGGTCATCAAGCTGCCTGACTCGGTCGCCCATGGCATCGGCGGCGGCGGCCGGCGCGGTGGCTTCACCCCGAGCGTCATCGAGGGCGACCTCGGCCGGGTGCGCCAGACCTCGGAGGACGACAATAGCGGCCGCTCCATTGCCGTCCCGGTGATGGGCCGCATCGCCGCCGGGACGCCGATCGAGGCGATCCAGACCCGCAGCCACACGATCAACATGCCGCCCGACCTCTTGTCGAGCGGCGAGCATTTCGCGCTCGAAGTGCGCGGCGACTCGATGATCGAGGCCGGCATCCTCGACGGCGACATCGCGCTGATTAAGCGCAGCGAGGCCGCCGACACCGGAGACATCGTCGTGGCGCTGATCGACGACGAGGAAGCGACGCTCAAGCGCTTCCGCCGCCGTGGCGCGTCCATCGCGCTCGAGCCGGCCAATACCTCCTACGAGGTTCGCATTCTTCCGCCGAACCGCGTCCGCATCCAGGGCAAACTGGTCGGATTGTTCCGGCGCTACTGATCGCCCGGTTCGAGGTCTTCCACGCGCGGCGTGGCGTCTCGCTCGGCCGGGCGTAAGGGCGGCGTAATACTGTCGCCTGCGCCGCGGACCGGCGGCGCCCAGGGCCGCACATAGCCTGGGGGACGCCCCGCGCTGAGTTCGAAACGATCGCCTACCGCTCGCAAACCGATCGCGCCCTCGGCGCGCCACGTCCTGCGGTCGATGAGCAACGCGGCGCAGTCGCCCGGCGCCTGGCGCGGGCTCACGACGACCGCGGCGCGCCCGCAATCCTCGGCGAAGGCTTCCGCCGACAACGCCATCGACACTAGCCGCCCGTCTTTAAGCCTGCCGATGCAGCCGGCCGGATCGCAGCGCACGCCGTCCTTGAGGCCCGGGTCCTTGGGCGTTCGGGTATCGCCGTCGGCGGCGAGCCATTCCTTGATCGCAAAGGTGTCGCGGCCGCTGGACAGCACCGCGAGCCGGCCATCGGCGCCGCGCAAGGCCGCCGCCTGGCCGTCATTGGCGATCAGCACGTCGGGCCGCGGCGTCGTCACTGCCCAGAGGCTGGCGGCGACCGCCAGCACCAGCCCGCTCCAGCGCAACGGCGTGCGCAGCAGACACAGCAGCAGCAGGGCCGCCGTGCCGAGCAGCAGCGGCCCGGTGCCGAAAGCCTGGATGCGGCCGACGGCGCCCGGCAGGCTCGCGACCCAAAGCGCAACGTCGTCCATCCACGTGATGCCGGCGCCCATCATTTTCCAGAACAGCGCGTCGAAGCCGAATGGCATCGCCAGCACGCCGAGGATGCCCATCGGCATCACCCAGGCCGACACCACCGGCATCGCCAGCAGGTTGGCGATGACGCCGTAAGGCGCGAGGCGATGGAAGTGGTAGGCGGCGTAAGGCGTGGTGGCGAGGCCGGCGAGAAACGAGGCGAGCACCAGCCCGACGATCTCGCGCAAACCCCACAGCGCGGCGCGGGCGGCGACCGAACTGTCGGCGTTGCCGTGCAGCGGCAGGCCCTGCTGGTAGCCGGCGATGAGCGCGAGTGTTGCCGCAAATGACATCTGGAAGCTCGGCTGCACCACCGCTTCCGGCGTCAGCAACAGAACGCCGAGCGCGGCAACGCTCAGCGTGCGGAAGGTCAGCGCCGGACGGTCGAACAGCACGCCGAGCAGCACGATGCCGATCATGATGAAGGAACGCTGCGTCGCGACCTCGGCGCCCGACAGCAGCATGTAGAACGTGACCGCGATCAGCGCCGAGAGCGCAGCCCATTTCTTGATCGGGTAGCGGCTGGCGAACAGCGGGATCAGCGCCAGCGCGGCGCGCACGAAGAAGAACACGATGCCGGCCACCACCGCCATGTGATAGCCGGAGATCGACAGCACGTGCGCGAGGCTCGAGATGTACATCGCGTCGTTGACCGGCGTCGAGATCGCATCGCGCTTGCCGGTGATCAGCGCGGAGGCGATTGCGCCTTCGTCACCGGGGATGACGACACGCATGCGCTTGTCGATTGCATCGCGGATGCCGTCGAGCAGCGACGCGTAGCGCAGCCACAGGCCTGGCGCGCCGGACGCCGTCGCCGGCTTGATGGCGCCCAGCGCGTAGCCCGAGGCGCCGATCTGCAGGAAATACATGTCGCGTGCGAAATCGTAGCCGCCGGGACGCAGCGGCTGCAGCGGCGGCGACAGCCGCGCCTTCAGCGACACGAAGTCGCCGACCGCAGGCGCCGTGCCCTTGCGCACGGCAAGACGCACGCGGTCCGGCGCGTCGTCGAGACGGCGGCCGTCGATGCTGGCGACACGCAGCACGATGCGGTCGCTGCGCTCGCGCTCCTCGCGCACCTCGACGAATCCTGTGAGGCCGACGCTCGATGCCGGATAGTGCAGGATGGGATGCGCGATGCGCGCGGTCTCGATGCTGGGGATCGCGAGCCCGGCCGCCATCGCGGCAAAGCCGAGCGCCAGCGGAAAGCCGACGGCGCGTCGGCGCGCCAGAATTGCAACCGCGACGCCGATCACGGTCAGCGCAAGCGTCGCCCACCACAACGGTTCCCGGTCGGCGGTGAAGTAAAGGACGATGCCGGCGCCGAAGGCGACCGCCAGCCAGGGAAACAACCGGCCCGACGCGACTTCGGCGGCCGCCCATTCGCCGGCAAGATTCTGCGCGCGGCCGGCGGCCGCGGCGACGCTGTCCGGCCAGATGAGGCCGGCGCGGCGGCGCGCGGCATCGACCTCGGCCGCCCAGGCTTTGGCGCGGGCGCGCCCTCTTCCATCCTGACCCGGTTGCTCGGCCATGGCGCGGCCCCCCAAGGCCCACGCAAGCTCAGGCCATGCTAGGTCGTGCGGTGATTATGGCTAGGAGAACGGTTGCGAACGCGGCCGTCAGCCCGCGGCTTTTTCCTTCGCCACATCCCTGGCGTAGGTGTCGCGCAGGCCGATGGTGCGGTTGAAGACCAGCTTGCCGGGGGCAGACTCCGCATCAAGGCAGAAATAGCCGTTGCGCTCGAACTGCACCGCCTGACCGACCTTGGCCTCGGCGAGCACCGGCTCGACGCGGGCAACGATCATTTCCAGCGAATTCGGATTGAGGTCGGCGGCAAAGTTCTCAGCCCCGGCGGGATCGGGCTTGTTGAACAGCGGATTGTAGAGCCGCACCTCGGCGGGCAACGAATCCGCCGCCAATACCCAATGGATGGTGCCCTTGACCTTGCGGCCGTCCGGCGCGTTGCCGCCTTTGGTTGCCGGATCGTAGGTGCAACGCAGCTCGACGACCTCGCCGGCGGCATCCTTCTTCACCTCTTCGCAGGTGACGAAGTAGGCATAGCGCAGCCGCACTTCGCTGCCAGGCGCGAGGCGGAAGAATTTCTTCGGCGGAATTTCCATGAAGTCGTCGCGCTCGATATAGAGCTCGCGCCCGAACTTGATCTTGCGCGTGCCAGCCGCAGGATCATCCGGATGATTGACCGCCTCTAATTCCTCGATCTGCCCTTCCGGGTAATTCTCAATCACGATCTTGAGCGGCTTGAGCACCGCCATGCGCCGCAACGCAATCTTGTTGAGCGCCTCCCGCACCGAGAAATCGAACATGCCGGCGTCGACCACGCTGTTCGCCTTGGCGACGCCGATGCGCTTGACGAAGTCGCGGATCGCCTCCGGCGGCACGCCGCGCCGCCGAAGCCCAGCGATGGTCGGCATACGCGGATCATCCCACCCCTTCACGTGCCCGTCGCGCACCAGCATCGTCAGCACGCGCTTCGACAGCACCGTGTAAGTCAGGTTGAGCCGCGCGAATTCGTACTGGTGCGGCTTCGACGGCACGCTCAAGTTGGCGATGAACCAGTCGTAGAGCGGCCGGTGATCCTCGAACTCGAGCGTGCAGACCGAATGCGTGATGCCTTCGATGGCGTCGGACTGGCCGTGCGCGAAGTCGTAGCTCGGATAGATTGTCCACGTCGTGCCGGTGCGCGGGTGGCTGGCATGCAGGATGCGGTAGAGGACCGGGTCGCGCAGATTGATGTTGCCCGACGTCATGTCGATCTTCGCGCGCAGTACCCGCGTGCCGTTGGGAAATTCGCCGGCGCGCATGCGGCGGAACAGGCCGAGGTTTTCGTCGACGCTGCGGTCGCGGAACGGGCTGTTCTTGCCCGGCTCGGTCAGCGTGCCGCGGTTCTTGCGGATCTCTTCCTGGCTCTGGTCGTCGATGTAAGCTTTACCGGCGCGGATCAGGTCCTCGGCCCAGCCATAGAGCCGCTCGAAATAGTCGGAGGCATGATAGAGGTTCTTGCCCCAGTCGAAACCGAGCCAGCGCACGTCGCGCTCGATGGCATCGATGTATTCCTGCTCTTCCTTGGCCGGATTGGTGTCGTCGAAACGCAGGTTGCAATGGCCGCCGAACTCCTGCGCGATGCCGAAATTAAGCACGATCGACTTGGCGTGACCGATATGCAGGTAGCCGTTCGGCTCCGGCGGGAAGCGGGTCACCACCTGTTTGACGCGGCCGGCGTCGAGATCGGCCTGCACGATGTCGCGGATGAAGTCGCGGCCTACTTCGGCCGCCGGCGCCTCACCAACTGTCTTGACGTCTGCCATGCTCGTTACGGTTCCCAGGCCGAAGCGCGTGCCGCGGCGGCGGCTTCATGACGCGCCGCCCCGCTCGATGTCAAATGCCGCAGCAATTGCACTCTCCATTCCCACGCAACTGTGGTAGAGGGAGCGCCCGATGAGCGAGCCTGTCGTCACCCGTTTTGCGCCGTCCCCCACCGGTTTCCTGCACATCGGCGGCGGTCGCACCGCCCTGTTCAACTGGCTCTACGCGCGCCGCTTCGGCGGCAAGATGCTGCTGCGGATCGAGGATACCGACCGCGAGCGCTCGACCGCAGCGGCCATCGCCGCCATCATCGAGGGACTCACCTGGCTCGAGTTGAGCTGGGACGGCGACATCGTCTTCCAGTTTTCCCGTGCGGCTCGCCACCGGCAGATCGCCGAGCAGTTGCTCGCCGCCGGCAAGGCCTATCACTGCTACGCGACGCCTGAGGAGCTTACCGCCATGCGCGAGGCCGCCCGCCGCGAGGGCCGCTCCAAGCTCTATGACGGACGCTGGCGCGACCGCGACCCTTCCGAGGCGCCGCCGGGGGTCAAGCCGGTGATCCGCCTCAAGGCGCCGCAGACCGGCGAGACCGTGATCGAGGATCAGGTGCAGGGCCGCGTGGTCTGGCAGAACTCCGATCTCGACGACCTGGTGCTACTGCGCTCTGACGGCACGCCGACCTATATGCTCGCAGTCGTCGTCGACGACCACGACATGAGCATCACCCACATCATCCGCGGCGACGACCACCTCACCAACGGCGCGCGGCAGAAACACATCTACGAGGCGCTCGGCTGGAACGTGCCCAACATGGCGCACATCCCGCTGATCCACGGACCGGACGGCTCGAAGCTATCGAAACGCCACGGCGCGCTCGGTGTCGATGCCTACCGCGCGATGGGCTACCTGCCGGCGGCGATGCGCAACTACCTTGTCCGCCTCGGCTGGGCTCATGGCGACCAGGAGATCTTCTCGACCGAGGAGATGATCGCGGCCTTCGACCTGGCCGCCATCGGCCGCTCGCCGGCGCGCTTCGACTTCGCCAAGCTGGAAAGCCTCAACGGCCACTACATGCGGGCGACCACCGATGCCGACCTGCTGGCGGCGCTGGAGCGGCTGCTGCCGCATATCGCCGGTGGGCAGGAGCTGGCCAGCAAGATGACGCCGGCGCTGCGCAACAAGCTTTTGGCCGCCATGCCGGGGCTTAAGGAACGCGCCAAGACTTTGGTCGAACTCTTTGATGCGTCGCGCTTCCTGTGGGCCAACCGCCCGATCGACCTGGACGACAGGGCCAAGGCGATGTTGACGCCGGAAGCCAAGAGCGTGATCGCGGCGGTGCTCCCGCAGTTCGAGGCCGGTGGCGACTGGACGCCGGCGGCAATCGAGGCCAACGTCCGGGCCTTCGCCGACAAGGCGGGCCTCAAGCTCGGGGCGGTCGCGCAACCGCTGCGCGCCGCCCTTACCGGCCGGACGACCTCGCCGCCGATCTTCGACGTGCTCGCCGTGCTTGGTCGCGACGAGAGCCTGGCGCGGCTCCGTGACCAGTCGGCCTGACAGCCGTTTGGCTTGTTCAGGCCAGTCATGCATATATTCAAGGCAGTGCCTTCTTGCGGGCAGCGTGCTCCGTTGCTCTATCTTGCAGCGCACAATAGGATAGACTGACTGCTCCCCCGACACGTTGAGGGCTCGACCATGGACGCCAAGACCGACGCCAAGAGCAAAACCGGCACGCTGACGATCGGCAACCAGAACTGGGATTTCCCGATCTACTCGGGGTCGATCGGCCCGGACGTCGTCGACATCTCCAAGCTCTATGGCGTCAGTGGCGCCTTCACCTACGACCCCGGCTTCACCTCGACGGCGAGCTGCGAGTCCAAGATCACCTATATCGACGGCGACGAGGGCGTCCTGCTCTATCGCGGTTATCCGATCGAGCAACTCGCCGAGCACGGCGACTTCCTCGAGACCTGCTACCTGCTGCTGTACGGCGAATTGCCGACCCCCGCGCAAAAGGCCGATTTCGACTATCGCGTGACCCGGCACACGATGGTGCACGAGCAGATGAGCCGGTTCTTCCAGGGCTTCCGGCGCGACGCTCACCCGATGGCGATCATGACCGGATCGATCGGTGCGCTATCGGCCTTCTACCATGACTCCACCGACATCTCCGACCCGGTGCAGCGCATGATCGCGTCGCTACGCATGATCGCCAAGGTGCCGACACTCGCTGCGATGGCCTACAAGTATTCGATCGGTCAGCCGTTCGTTTATCCGAAAAACGAACTCGACTATTCAACCAATTTTCTGCGCATGTGCTACGCGGTGCCCGCCGAGGAGTATAAGCCGAACCCGGTTCTGGCGCGCGCCATGGACCGTATCTTCATCCTGCACGCCGACCACGAGCAGAACGCGTCGACCTCGACGGTGCGGCTTGCCGGCTCGTCCGGCGCCAATCCGTTTGCCTGCATCGCGGCCGGCTGCGCCTGCCTGTGGGGTCCCGCGCATGGCGGCGCCAATGAAGCCGCGCTCAACATGCTGCGCGAAATCGGCAGCGTCGAGCGCATCCCGGAATTCATCAAGCGTTCGAAGGACAAGAACGATCCGTTCCGCCTGATGGGCTTCGGTCATCGCGTCTACAAGAACTACGATCCGCGCGCCAAGATCATGCAGAAGACCTGCCACGAGGTGTTGACAGAATTAGGCATCAAGGACGATCCGCTGCTCGACGTCGCCATGGAGCTCGAGAAGATCGCGCTGCACGACGAATATTTCATCGAGAAGAAGCTGTACCCGAACATCGATTTCTATTCGGGCATCACGCTCAAGGCGATGGGCTTCCCGACCACAATGTTCACCGTGCTGTTCGCGGTTGCCCGCACCGTCGGCTGGATCGCGCAGTGGAAGGAAATGATCGAGGATCCGAAGCAGAAGATCGGCCGTCCGCGTCAGCTCTATACCGGCGCGACGCAGCGCGACTACGTCCCGATCTCGCGGCGGAAATAACGATCAGAGCCAGGGCGATTTTTCGAGCTTGCCGCTCGGCGCGTTGCCGTTGAGCTTCGGCGCCTTGGCGCCGTCATAGGCCCAGGTCACGTAGGCGCCGCCCCAGGTGAAGCCACCGCCGAATGCCGCGAGCAGCAGACGGTCGCCCTGCTTGAGCTTGCTCTCGTAGTCCCACAGGCAAAGCGGAATCGTCGCCGTGGTGGTGTTGCCGTATTTGTGGATGGTGAACATCACCTTCTCGAGCGGCAGGCCGAGACGCTCGGCCGTCGTCTCGATGATGCGGCGGTTGGCCTGGTGCGGCACGCACCAGTCGATCATATCGGCACGCAGATTGTTGCGCGCCATGATGTCGCGCGTCACTTCCGACATTCCGGCGACGGCAAACTTGTAGACCGAGGCGCCTTCCTGGTGGATGTAATGCAAGCGTTTGGCGACGGTTTCGGCCGTCGGCGGCATCCGGCTGCCGCCGGCCTTCTGGTGCAGATATTTCGCGCCGGAACCGTCGGAGCGCAGCACGGTATCCATGATGCCGTAGCCGTCGGCGTTCGGCTCGAGCAGCACCGCACCGGCGCCGTCGCCGAACAAAACGCAGGTGGCGCGATCGGTATAGTCGACGATCGCCGACATCTTGTCGGCGCCGACCACGATGACCTTCTTGTAGGTGCCGGCGGTGATGAACTGCTGCGCAACCGTCATCGCATAAAGAAAGCCCGAGCAGGCCGCCTGGACGTCGAAACTGCCGACGTTGCGGATGCCGACCATGTCGCAGATCAGGTTGGCAGTGCAGGGATGCACGAAATCAGGCGTGGTCGTGGCACAGATCAGAAGCTCGATGTCCTTCGGGTCCGTTTTCGTCTTGGCGAGCAGACCGAGCACGGCCTGCGCACCCATGTGCGATGAGCCCAGTCCCTCGCCTTTGAGGATGCGGCGCTCCTTGATCCCGGTGCGCTCGGTGATCCAGGCATCCGTCGTATCCACCATGCGCGCGAGGTCGGCGTTGGTGAGAACGTCAGGCGGAACGTAACCGTGGACTGCAGTGATGGCGGCTCGGGCGGGAACAGGCAAACGTGATTCTCAAGTTGTTGCCGGCTCGCGGCCGGACGGATTCGACAAACTACGCCGTTAACGGGGGCCGCGCCACTGTTTCCCGCAGGCCACCAACCCTGCGCCCAGCGCATTCCAGAACCGCTATGGCAGCACGGTCGCTGGGGACAGCCGTGCCGATCGCCATGATGGCGTCGAGCTTCGCAAAGGCCTCGATTTGGCGCCGCCTTTCGGGCGTGTCGGACATCAACGGCAGCAGCATCGTGGCAAGCGCGGCCGCCGTGCAGTCGCGCTGGAGCAGTTCCGGCACGATGTTCTCGTCCAGCACCAGATTGGCAAGAATGATCGACGGCACTTTGATCAGCATCCGCGCCGCCAATTCCTCGAGCAGCGAGACCTTGTAGGCGGCGACCATCGGCACGCCGGCGAGCGCGAGTTCGAGCGTCGAGGTGCCGGACTTGGTTAACGCCGCGCGGGCGACACGGAACGCCTTGTTCTTCCCTTCGGTGTCCGTCACGACGCGCGCCGGCACCTTCCACGACTCGATGCGCTCCCGCACCATGTCGGCGAGCCGCGGCACCGCCGGAATAATGACTTCCAGCGCGCCGATGCTGTCGGCCACGAGCGCCGCCGCTTGTCCGAAGACCTCCGTCATGCGGCCGATCTCGCCAGCGCGGCTGCCCGGCAGCACCAGAAGAACCGGCGGGTCGCTCGCGCGCCGCTGCGCCTCCTCGGCATCCGGACGCAATTCGCCGATGCGCTCGCTGAGCGGATGTCCGACGAACGTGGAAGGCGGGCCGCCCAGCCGCCACAGCGCCGGCGGCTCGAACGGCAGCAGCGCCAGCACGTGATCGATATACCCGCGCATGACGCGCGCGCGCCCGGGCCGCCAGGCCCAGACCGAAGGGCAGACGTAATCGACAATCGGTATCGACGGCGCCTGCGCCCGCACCCGTCTTGCGACCCGGTGGGTAAATTCCGGGCTGTCGATGATCACCATCACATCAGGCTGCGCGGCGATCGCCGCATCCGCCGCTGCGCGGATAAGCCGGAGCATTTTTGGCAGTTGCATCGGCAGCGCCGCAAAGCCGAAGCCCTCGATATCGCCGAGCGGAAACAGGCTGCGTAGTCCTTGCGCCGCCATCTGCGCACCGCCGACGCCCGAGAATTTCACGTCCGTGCCACAACGCTGCCGCAGCGCACCCATCAGCGCCCCGCCCAAGCGATCGCCAGACTCTTCGCCCGCGACGAGGAAAACACTAAACTCGGCCGACCTCATGCGGGCGGACCGGGCGGGTCACCCACAACGAAAACGTTAGCGCGATCCGCCTGCGCGACCACCTGGTCGGGCTCGGCGATGATCGTTTCGCCAGCCACGACTGCGATGCCGGCGAGCCCCGCGCGAACGACGCCGGCGACGGTCTTCGGACCGATAGACGGCAGGTCGAAGCGCCGGTCCTGGATGGTCTTCGCCGCCTTCACCAGGACGCCGACGCCGGATGGCGTGCGGACGCGGCCGGTCGCCCGCATCTCGGCGACGCGCGCGAGCATTTGGTCGGTGCCCTCGGCGGCTTCGACGGCGAGCACGTGCCTGCCGGCGACCACGACGGCCTGCCCAACGTCGAACGGGCTAATTGCACGCAGGCAGTCGAAGCCGACCACGATGGCCTCGCGGTCGCGCGCCGAAGGTTGTACGCGGCCGAGCACGCCTTCCGGCACCAGGATTTCCGGTGCGACATCGTGCGCGCCGAGCATACGGAAGCCATCCTCTTCAAAGATCTTGCCCATGTTGGTGAGCAGATGGTTGTCGCCGCCGCGAAAGGCCAGTGCGACACGCGGTATCACGCTCAGGCCCTTGAGGTCGGGGTGCACGCTCCAGAGCGACGGACGCACCATCGAACCGATAAACACCACGTCGCGGCAGCCGGCGGCGCGCGCAAGGCGCATGAACTTGCCCATCTGGCCGACATAGACCCAGTGATGCTTGAATCGATCGAATGCGCCGTCTTCAGCCGCGCCGCGCAGCGGGAACAGCACCACATCGCGGCCACGTTTGGTGACCGACTCCGCCACGGCGAGCGGCATCGCTCCGCCGCCGCAGATCATGGCCAGCGGACCCTTCCCGCCCGAAGCCGCCGCGGCGGTCATGCGTCCTCGTCGCCGGCGTCGGCCCCGCCGGTACGGTCTGCCATGGTCAACGGCCGCTTGCCGGCCCTGATGAAGTCGATCATGGCCGTGACGTTGCGATCGCCGGCATAGTCAGCCGCGACCTTTTCGAGGCGGCCGCGAAATTCGCCGTCGCCGAGGAAGAGCGCGCGGTAGGCGCTACGGTAGCGGTGGATGTCGGCCTTGGCGAAGCCGCGGCGCCGCATGCCGATCACATTGAGGCCGACCAGATTCGCCAGCGGGCCCTGCGCCATACCCCACGGGATGATGTCGGCACGCACGCCGCTGATGCCGACGATCATGGCGCCTTCGCCGACGCGTGCAAACTGGCGCACCGCTACCGCACCGCCGAAAACGACGTTGTCGGCGATGGTGGCATGGCCGGCGACCAGGACGTTGTTAGCGAAGACGACGTTATTTCCAACCTTACAATCGTGAGCAATATGGGTGCCGACCATGACAAAACAGCGGTCACCAATTTCGGTGACGCCGCGGTCGTCCTCGGTGCCGATATTCATGGTGACGTTTTCACGGATATCGCAGTCGGCGCCGACGACGAGCCGCGTCGCCCCGCCGCGATAGCGCACCGACTGCGGCGGCGAGCCGAGCGACGCGAAAGGATAGATAACGGTGCGCGGGCCGATCGTCGTGTGGCCGGAGATACTGACATGCGCAATCAGCCGGCAACCGTCGCTGAGCGTGACGTTCGCGCCGATGGTGCAATAAGGCCCGATCGAGACATCGCGCCCGATTGTGGCGCCGTTTTCGATCCGCGCGGTCGGATCGATCATGTGCGCGTTCATGCGTCGTTGATCATCGCGCCGACCTCGGCTTCAGCCACGACCTGGCCGGCAACCTTGGCCTCGCAGTTGTACCACCACATGCTCCGCCGCCGCGCGATGCGCGTCAGGTGATACTCGATCGTATCGCCCGGCAGGACCGGCTTGCGGAACTTCGCCTTGTTGATGGTCATGAAGTACACGGACTTCGGCTGGTTGGCCCCGGTCGCCAGAACGCAAAGCACACCGCCGGTCTGCGCCATGCCTTCGATCAGCAGCACGCCCGGAAAAACCGGGTTGCCGGGAAAATGCCCCTGAAAATGCGGCTCGTTGAAGGTGACGTTCTTGATGCCGACGCCCGACATGTCACCGCGGATATCGACCACGCGGTCGATCATGAGGAACGGATAGCGGTGCGGCAGCAGCTTCAAGATACCCGCGATGTCGACCGATTCCACAGTGGTGACGGCTTCATCCATGGCAACCGCTCACTCGTCCTTGGCCGCTTTGTCGTCGGCCTTCTCGCGCGCCATTCTCGCCAGCATCGCGATCTCACGGAACCAGAGCTTCACCGGCTTGGCCGGCGTGCCGCCCCAGCGCGCACCGGCCGGCACATCGCCATGCACGTTGCTGATCGCGGCGATTTGCGCGCCCTCTCCGATCGTCACCTGGTTGTTTAGGCCAACGCGCGCACCCAAGACAACGAAATCCTCAAGCGTCGAACTGCCGGAAATCCCGGTCTGCGCCACCAAAATGCAGTGACGGCCGATCGCGACATTGTGGCCAATCTGCACGAGATTGTCGATTTTGGTGCCTTCGCCGATGACGGTATCGCGGATGGCGCCGCGGTCGATGGTGGTGCCGGCGCCGATCTCGACGTCATCCTGGATGATGACTCGCCCAACTTGGGGGATCTTGAGATGGCCTTTGCCCCCCATCGCGAAACCAAACCCATCCTGGCCGATCTTGCATCCCGGATGAACGATAACGCGGTCGCCAAACAGCGCATGGCTGATCACCGCGCCGGCGCCGATCGAACACTCCCGCCCGATGCGGACGTCGGGCCCGATCACCGCATTGGACCCTACGACCGTACCACTGCCGATCTCGGCACGAGGGCCGACGACAGCGCCCGGATCGATTGTCACACCATCTTCGAGCCGCGCTTGCGGATGCACGTGCGCGCCGGTGACGCCGCGGCCATCGTAGAGCGACGACGGGCGCAACGCGGCGGGAAACAGCTTGCGCGCCACCGTTACAAAGGCGCGATACGGCTCACGCACGACCAGCACGGCGACCTGGGTCGGCAGTTCGGCGGCGAGAGCTTCCGTGGTCAGGCAAGCACCCGCGTGGATCGTCGCAACCAAATATTTGCGGCTTTCCAAGAACGCGATGTCGGAAGGGCCGGCTCGGTCGAGCGGCGCCACGTTGTTGATGTTGCGATTCTTCTCGGCCGTCGCGCGCAATTCGGCGCCCGTCAGCGTGGCGATCTCGTCGAGCGTGAGAGCCGGTGCATGCTCCTGGAAAATCGGATCGGTCATGCCGCCCCGCTGCAATACGAAGTCAGAATCAAGCCGTCTTCAGAATTTGGTGCCGCCGCTGAAGCGGAAGAACTGCGTCTTGTCGTAACTCTGCTTGGTCAGCGCGTAGGCAAGATCGAAACGCAACGGCCCGAGCGGCGAATCCCAGACAAGACCGACACCGACTGACGAGCGCACCGCGCTGGCATCGCCGACGGTCAAACTTTCGCCGGTCGCACTCCAATAGGTCGGGCCGCGGTAATCCCAAAGCGAACCGGCATCTGCGAACGCCGCGACTTTGATGCCGACATCCTTCGGCAGGAAATAAAGCGGCGTCTGCGCCTCGATGCTCGCCCCCCAGAACATGGCACCGCCGAGCGCGTCGTTGGTCGGCGAGGTCAAGTCACGCGGCCCGATACCGGACGGCGCGAAGCCGCGAACCAGGTTCGGACCCATCTGGAAATGATCGAGCGACCGCAGTTGTTGGCCGCCCCACGAACTGATGGCGCCGCCCTGCAAGTGCAGCACGCTCACGACGTCCGGGAACACTTCGTAGTAGTTGCGCACGTCGGCAGTCTCGCGAACGAAGTCGACGTCGCCGCCGACGCCGGCGAAATCCTGCTTGAACTCGGCGTAAAGTCCGCTGGTCGGGTTTCTGTTATTGTCGACCGTGTTGTAGGCGAGCGTATAACCGACCAGCGACGTGAGCGTCGCCCCGTTCGCGAGGGCGATACGAACCGGCAACGATGTTTCGCCGTCGGAATAACATTCGTCGCCCGGATTTTTGACCGGGTTCGTGTGCGAAGAATATCCGGCTGGCGTACTGCTGAACAACTCGCCGGTCGGCGAAATACAGTTGTTCAGATTCCACGGCAGCGACACTTCCTGCCGGTAGATCGAATAGCGTGGCTGCAGCGACAATTCTTCGGTTAGCGCAAAGCCGACCCGGAAATTAGCACCCACGGTGTTGGTATTGTACGACAGATAGTTGTTGGCCAAACCTTGCTGCCAGAACAGATCGATGCCGCCCGCCATCCGATAGCCGAGCAGATAGGGCTCGACGAACGACAGGGTGACACCGCGCGAATATTGGCCGTAGGTCAACGACGCTTTGGCGAATTGACCACGACCCATCAGATTGCGTTCGGCGACACTGACCTCACCGAGGAAGCCTTCAGCCGTCGAGTAGCCGCCCGAGATGGAGAACTCGCCCGTCGCTTTCTCCTCCACATCGACGTTGATGACGACGCGGTCCGGCGCCGAGCCGGGCTCGTTGGTAATCTTGACCGTCTTGAAGAAATCGAGGTTCTTCAGGCGCCGCTCGGCGCGGTCGACCAGCGCGCGGTTGTAGGCGTCGCCTTCACCGATATCGAATTCACGGCGGATGACATAATCGCGCGTGCGTGTATTTCCCCGGATATTGATTCGCTCGATGTAGGCGCGCGTGCCCTCTTCGACCACGAATGACAGATTGATGGTCTTCGCCTCGAAATTGCGATCGCCGCGCGGACGCACATTGGCGAAGGCATAACCGCGCTTGGCCGCTTCGATCGTCATCGCCTCGACCGATTTCTCGACAAGATCGGCGTTGTAGACGCTGCCGGAGCTGAGCTTCACTCGGCCGCGCAGCGAATCCGGATCGAGCGCGTGCACGTTCGAGATGACGTCGATCTTGCCGACGTGATACTGGCTGCCTTCGTCGATGGTGAAGGTGACGGTGAAGCCCTTCTTGGCCGGATCGTAGATGCCGGTCGCCGAGGTGATGCGCACGTCTGCATAGCCGTGAGCGAGATAAAAGCGGCGGATCAGGTCGCGGTCCGCTTCGACACGATCGGGATCGTAAATGTCCGTGGTCTGCAGGAAGCTGAACCAACCGCTCTCACTGGTTTTGATGACGTCCTTCAGGCGACCAGCTGAGTAGGCATGATTGCCGACGAAATCGAGTTCCTTGACGCCGGTCTTCTGGCCTTCCTTGATCTCGAACACGAGATTGACGCGGTTGTTCGGCAGCTCGATGATTTTCGGATCGACGCTGACGTCAAAGCGGCCGCTGCGTTGATAAATCTCGATGATGCGCTGCACGTCGGCCTGGACCATCGCCTTTGAAAGCGTGCCGCGCGGCTTCGACTGAACCTCAGCCGTGAGCTGTTCGTCCTTGGCCTTCTTGTTGCCCTCGAACGCGACCTGGTTGATCACCGGCGCCTCGACCACGCCCACCACCAGCCGGCCGTCGCGATGGCTCGTATGGATGTCCTCGAACAGGCCAGTGGCGTAAAGCGCCTTGAGCCCCTCGTCCTCTTGCTGGGCGTCGAGCCGTCCACCCGGACCGGCCCGGAAATAGGAGCGGATGGTCTCCGCCTCGACCCGGCGGTTACCTTCGACGACGATGGAGCTTACGGTTTGAGCGACCGCAACGCCGGACGACGCCACGCTCGCTATCCCGATACCGACAAGGGCACCGCCGAGGACGACCAAACACAGAGTCAGCCCCCGCAACACCCGCACACACCGTCCCATTCGCTACGCGCCCTTTGTCTTACGGCCGCCCCCACTGCGGATTCGACCGGCTGTCGGGCTAGGATTTTGTCCGCTTTTTACAGCCTTTCCCCCGCGCTGCAAACGAACTTCCTAAGCCAACTTTCCCTTTCCACTCAAAAAGTTGCCCCCAGGCAACGCTTTCGAAGTGCCCCCTCCAGAATGTCATCAAAGGTTGCAGAATTCATCAACGCGGCCCCCGGATTCGATACCCGTATTCCGATTCTATTCGGTTGAAATTAGGGCCTAGGAACCGCTGCACACGCCAATTTTGGCGAACCAGCTCCACTGGCAGAGGTCGTTGCGCATGGCGAAGCCCATCAGCAGCAGGACCAGCACCAATCCCAGGCGAAATCCGACCTCAAGGGTGCGCTCGGGCAGCGGCCGGCCGCGGATCGCCTCGATTCCATAGAACAAAAGGTGACCGCCATCGAGCAAGGGAATCGGAAACAGGTTCAGCAGGCCAATCGAGATCGACAGCACCGCGGTGAGGTCGATGAGTGCGGTGAAGCCGGCGCTCGCGACCTGCCCTGACACCTGTGCGATGCGGATCGGGCCGCCGAGCTGATCGGCGGATTCCTTACCGGTGAAGACGCCGCCGATGTAATAGAGCGTGCGTTGCACGACGAACCAGGTCTTCTGCACGCCAAGCCCGACCGCCGTCAGCGGGCCAACCTTCTCGGTCTTGATATCGCCTTGCGCCATCGAGCGGCTGATGCCGAGCACGCCGATGCGCTGCGCATTGCCGAAGTTGTCCTTGAGCTCCTTGAGCTCGGGAATCGCCTTGATCGTGAGGTGGTCACCGCCACGGTCAACGTCGATCGACAAAGTGTCGCCGGCGCTGACGCTGACGATACGCTGCATGTCGGCGAAGCTCTCGATCTTCTCGCCGTCGATGGCGAGAACCAGGTCGCCGGGCTTGAAGCCGGCGGCCGCCGCGGCGCTGCCGGGCTGCACCGCATCGACGCGCGCGCTGGTCGTCTGCTTGCCGACCAAGAGGAAAATGCCGGCAAAGATCAGAATCGCAAGCAGGAAATTGGCGATGGGGCCAGCGGCGACGACCGCGGCGCGCGAGGCGACCGGCTGGTTGACGAAACTGTCCTTCTTCTCGGCTTCGGTCATGGCGGCGACCGCGGCTTGATCGGGCACGCTCGCGGCATTGTCGTCGCCGAAGAATTTCACGTAGCCGCCGAGCGGCACCGCGGCGATCTTCCAGCGCGTCCCGTATCGGTCGTTGAAACCGATAATCTCGGGTCCAAAGCCGATCGAGAAGGCGAGCACCTTGATGCCGCACAAACGGGCCACCAGGAAATGACCAAGCTCATGAAAGAAGACGACGACGGTCAGTACGAACAGGAAGGGCACGATATAGCCGGCGATGCCGCCGCCGAACGCGCTCAAGCCCCCCATGATATCCATGCCCATTACGACCCTCGTCCCGCCGGCTTGCCGTCCAAACGCTTAAAAGCTTCCTAGAATGCCTTTGCGGCAATTTCGGGCAAGAGGTCCCGGGCTAAACTTCTCGCAATATGGTCAACGGCGAGGGCCGCATCGATTCCGCCAGGTTCCGCAGTGAGCCCTCGGGATTCGGCCGCTTCAAGCGTCTTTTCAACCAAAATCGGGATATCCCCAAAGCCGATGCGGCCGGCAATGAATTCGCCGACCGCGATCTCGTCAGCGGCATTGAGGACGGTCGGCGCCGCCCCGCCCACTTCGAGCGCCTGCCGCGCCAAAGCCAGCGCCGGAAACCGGTCGAGATCCGGCGCCTCGAAGGTCAATTCGCGAACGCGGGCGAGATCGAGTTGCGCCGCCGGCCCATCGATGCGCACAGGCCAGGCAAGGCAATGCGCGATCGGGATACGCATGTCGGGCGAGCCGAGCTGCGCCACCACCGAACCGTCGCGGAATTCGACCAGCCCGTGCACCACCGACTGCGGGTGCACCAACACGTCAATCTGCTCCGACGGGGCCGAAAACAGATGATGCGCCTCGATGATCTCGAGACCTTTGTTCATCATGCTTGCGGAGTCGACGGTGATCTTTGGGCCCATCGTCCAGTTCGGGTGCCGCAAAGCCTGCTCCGGCGTCGCGGCCCTGATCGCCTCGCGCGCCCATGTGCGGAACGGTCCGCCCGACGCAGTGAGAATGATCCGCTTGACGTCCTCGCGGCGCCCCGAGCCCATCGCCTGGAAAATCGCATTGTGTTCGGAGTCGACCGGCAGCACGGTGGCGCCGGTCGCCGCGGCGCGGCGCATGAACAGCGCGCCCGCGCAGACGAGACATTCCTTGTTGGCGAGGGCGACCGTCGCGCCCCGCTCGATCGCGGCCAGTGTCGGCCCCAGTCCGATCGAGCCGCTGATCGACGCCATCACCCAATCGGCCGGACGCTCGGCCGCTTCCTTGAGCGCATCTTCGCCGGCCGCGGCTTCGGTGCCAGAGCCCGACAACGCGCGCTTGAGATCGTCATAGGCGTCAGGGTCGGCAACGACCGCCACGCGCGCGCCGACCTCACGCGCGATTTTTGCAAGCGACGCGGCGTTGCGCCGCGCGGTCACCGCCTCGACGCGGTAGCGTGACGGATCGCGCTTGATCAGGTCGACCGTGCTGGTGCCGACCGAGCCAGTCGCGCCGAGAATGGTGACGGAGCGCGGCGCGGTGGACGGCATTGGCTGAGCGCGCGCGAGGCTTGGCGGGTTCATGCGCTCACCATACCAGCAGCCCGCGCGCAGCGCCTTCGAATCCTCCGCGCGCAATGCCGATCACCGCGGCGACGATCGCTGCGGCCCAAAATCCATCCAGCCGATCCATGACGCCGCCGTGTCCCGGGATGATGTGGCTCGCATCCTTGGCGCCGAAGCGTCGCTTGATCGCCGACTCGAGCAGGTCGCCACATTGCGCGACGGCGGATAGCACAAGAGCAATCAGCGCAATCGCACCAAGATTGAACTGCCCGACGATCTTCGCCACCACGACCGCAATGACGACGGCGCCGGCGGTGCCGGCAATCGCGCCGGCCCAGGTCTTTTTCGGACTGATCGCCGGCATGAGCTTCGGACCGCCGATGGCGCGGCCGGCGAAGTAGCCGCAAATGTCGGTGGTCCAAACGATCGCAAACAACAACAGCATCACCTGAAATCCGAACTCCGCATCGGCGCGCAACGCAAACGGCGCGGCAAACATCGTCACGGCATAGCCGATACCGCCGGCAATCCAAAGCGGCCCGGTCACCAGGGCGACCCACTCCCACAGTACCGCTGCCGCCGCCACCCCCCAAAACAAGGCGAACGGCACTCCGCCTATATAAGTCACGAGCAACGCCAATGGTGCCAGGACCAGCGCCGAAACCACGCGCAACACGAGATTGCTGCGGGCAGCCGGCACGCCCGGACCGGCTTCACTGGGCCCGGGCTGAGTCACGCGGCTCAGGACCCGGTCTTGGCGACCAAGCCGCCGAAGCGGCGCTCGCGCTGCCGATACTCGCGGATCGCGCCTTCGAGCGCGGCGCGGTCGAAATCCGGCCAGTTGACCGGAACGAACACAAGCTCGCTGTACGCGGACTGCCACAACAGGAAGTTCGACAGGCGCTGTTCGCCGCTGGTGCGGATGATGAGGTCGGGATCGGGAATATCGGGGGCGTCGAGAAACTTCCCGACCCTGTCCATCGTCACCTCAGCCGGAGTGAGATCGCCGTGCGCGACACGTTCGGCAATGCGTCGCGCCGCGCGCGCGATCTCCTGCCGCGCGCCGTAGTTGAACGCGACCACCAGTGTCAGCTTGTCGTTGCCTTGCGTGAGCTCCTCAGCCTCGATCAAGAGCCGCGCAATGTCGGGGTCGAGGCCCTCGCGTTCGCCGATGATGCGCACCCGCACGCCGCTCTTGTGCAATTCGGCAAGATCGTTGCGGATGAAGCGGCGCAGCAAACCCATCAGCTCGCGGATTTCGTCCGGCGGACGAGTCCAGTTCTCAGCGCTGAACGAGAAGATGGTGATGATCTCGATGCCGATCTCACCGGCGGCACGGATCGTGCGGCGCAACGCCTCGACGCCGCGCCGGTGGCCTTCGACGCGCGGCAACCCGCGCGCCGCGGCCCAGCGTCCGTTGCCGTCCATGATGACGGCAACATGGCGCGGCACGTCGAAGCCAGGCTTGGCGCTTTGCGTTTCCGCCTCAGGCATTGATCATTGCGACCCTCAGACGGTGAGGATCTCCTTTTCCTTCGCCGACAGCATGTGATCGATCTCGCCGATCGTTGAATCCGTCAGCTTCTGGATGTCGGCGGAAAAACGATCGTGATCGTCCTTGCTGATCTGGTGATCCTTTTCCTGCTTCTTGACCACATCCATACCATCGCGACGCACATGGCGCACTGCCACGCGCGCCGTCTCGGCATATTTGTGCGCGACCTTGACGAGCTCCTTGCGGCGCTCCTCGTTGAGCTCAGGGATGCGCAACCGCAGCGTCTGCCCTTCGGTCGCCGGCGACAAGCCAAGATTGGAATTTATGATTGCTTTTTCGACCGCGTGCACCAGCGAGCGATCCCAGACGTTGACGCTGATGAGACGCGGCTCCGGAATGGAGACGCTTGCGACCTGGTTGAGCGGCATTTGCGAGCCGTAGGCGTCGACCATCACCGGGTCGAGCAGGTGCGCGGAGGCGCGGCCGGTGCGCAGGCCTGAGAGTTCGCCTTTCAGCACGGCGACAGCGCCCTGCATGCGGCGTTTGATTTCGTTGATGTCGTGCGTTGCATTTGCCATCGCGTTACCCCCGGACCCGGCGCTCCACGGTCGTGGCAGCGTCTCAAACGGCTAGCCGACGACGGTTGCCCTACCCTTGCCGCGCAGAACCGACGCGATCGCGCCCGGCTCGCCGATCGAGAAGACGATGATAGGCATCCGGTTCTCGCGGGCAAGCGCGAAGGCGGCGCCATCCATCACCTTGAGGTCCTTTTCCAGCGCCTCCTGGTGGCTAAGGCGATCATAGCGCGTCGCCTTCGGGTCTTTCTTCGGATCGGCGGTGTAGACGCCGTCGACATTGGTGGCCTTCAGCACCGCCTGGCATTCGAGCTCGGCGGCGCGCAGCACGGCAGTCGTATCGGTCGTGAAGAAGGGATTGCCGGTGCCGGCCGCAAGCAACACGATGCGGCCCTTGCCGAGGTTCTTTACAGCCCGCTTACGGTTGTAGGTCTCGCACACCGCCGTCATCGCCAGCGCCGACAGCGTGCGCGCCTCGCGCCCCTGCCGCTCGATGGCGGCCTCCAACACCAGGCAGTTCATCACCGTCGCCAGCATGCCCATGGTGTCGCCGACCGGGCGCGGCACGCCTCGCGCGGACACTTCGACGCCGCGAAAGATGTTGCCGCCCCCGACCACGACGCCAAGCTCGACGCCGAGCTTGGCGGCAGCGACCAGATCGCCCGCCAGAGTTTCGACGGTCGCCTGGTCGATGCCTGAGTCTTTTTTGCCGGCGAGCGCCTCGCCGGACAACTTGACGATCACTCGTCGGTAGGCCGGCTGGCTCATGTCAAATCCCCGGCCTTTCGCGGTCAGCTCTGTCCCGCCACGGCGGCCACTTCGGCGGCGAAATCGGTTTCCTGCTTCTCGATACCCTCGCCGAGCGCATAGCGCGCGAACCCGGTGATCTTGATCGGCCCGCCGACTTTGCCTTCGGCCTCCTTGAGCGCCTGCGCCACGCTCTTCTTGCCGGAGTCGTCGAAGATGAACGGCTGCTCGAGCAAAGTCTGTTCCTTGTAGAAAGTCTTGAGGCCAGACTCGACGATCTTCTCGATCATCGCCTCGGGCTTGCCTTGCTGCCGAAATTTGTCGGCGAGGATGTCCTTCTCGCGCTTGACGGTCGCCGGATCGACACCCGACGGGTCGACCGAGATCGGATTGGTCGAGGCGATATGCATCGCGATCTGCCGGCCGAGGGCGTTGAGCTCGTCAGCCTTGCCGGTCGACTCCAGT
>Ga0265325_10000642_pt1 | contig 25412 bp, 25 predicted proteins | sample 41420metaG_FD_202090 | JGI IMG/M metagenome (GOLD analysis project Ga0265325, IMG submission 202090) | Rhizosphere microbial communities from Carex aquatilis grown in University of Washington, Seatle, WA, United States - 4-14-20 metaG | ecosystem: Host-associated > Plants > Roots > Rhizosphere... | reverse complement strand
AAAGCACGACGTCTTCGCACGCCGCTTTGCTGCCGCGGCCAGTCTGCGCGCCGCCGAATGAACACCGGCCCGATGGCCTTCATGCGGGGCCTAACCTTTCCGGGCGGACAACAGCCGATCATCAAGGGCGGCGGCGTTTACCTCCGCTATCCGCGCATCGGCGACTTTCCGGCCTGGGCAAGACTGCGCGGCGAGAGCCGGGCTTTTCTCGCGCCGTGGGAGCCGGTGTGGGCGAGCGACGAGCTGACAAAGGGTGCATTCCGGCGCCGCATAAAACGTTATCAAAAAGAAGCGCGGCTCGACTCGGCCTACGCGTTCTTCGTCTTCCGCGAGGAAGACGACGTGCTGATGGGAGGATGTACGCTGTCCAATGTGCGCCGCGGCGTTACCCAATGTTGTGCGCTCGGCTACTGGATCGGCGAACGATTCTCGCGCCAGGGCTACATGTACGAGGCGGTGCGCGCATTGGTGCCTTTCATCTTCTCGACGCTCGGACTGCACCGCATCGAAGCCGCCTGCCTGCCGTCCAATCAGGCATCCCAAAACCTGCTGATGAAGGTCGGTTTTCGCCAGGAAGGCGTGGCGCTGCGTTATTTACAGATCAACGGCGAGTGGCGGGATCATGTGCTGTTTGCTTTGCTCGCGGACGAGGCGCAGGTAAGTTAGCCGTCGTGCGGCTGCGCATGGGGCGCCGAATCACGCGAGACTTCATTTGCCACGCGGCGTGCCTCCGAGGCGGTCGCACATCAGGACTGTACAGACGCCGGTGATGAAAAGTTGGGCCATTGTGGCGGCGTTGTCCGTCATCCTCTTCGCCGCGTCCGCGTCGGCCCAGGGCGCGCCCGGCGATGCGGCGCTGGTCGACTTCGCAAGCTCCGAACCCGTCCTGGAACTCAGCGGCGCGCTTGCGCCGTACCATGGTCCGTCCAATTCCCAGCCCGACGGATCGAACTGGTATCTCATCAAGGCAACGAACAGCGCGGTGCGCCCTGCAAGCCGAGTGTTTCTCGCGACGCAGACGCCCAGCGTGAGCTTTCGCCTGCTGCCGCGCCCGACGCGTCCGGCGATCGTAGGCATCGCCAGTTCGGACTCGGGCGTCAGCATCGAAAACATGAATGCCTATGGCAGGCGCGCCTATCGCATCATCATTCCACCAGCGACATCGGTTGCAATCGTCGTGCAATTGGCGAACGCCGGTGACCAGCCTTCGTTGCGTGCGTGGACGGAACCCGCGCTCGCCGCGCATAACCGGCAGCTCGCAATATTCACCACTGCCGTCTGGGCGCTGATCGGTGCCGCAGCGTTGATGGTCTCAGGTCTCGCGGTCATGCTCAGACACGCGCCGGCACGCTGGGCGGCCCTGACGCTTGTCCTTGTCTTATGTGAGCGGCTGTCGGAAACGGGACTGTTCGATGGCAGCCTCGCAACCGGGGTCGGCGGTCCTTATGGCCTTATCGCCATGTTCGCCGGCTTCTCGCTTGCCGCGGCGACCGAACTTGCGGATGCGATCGTTCCGCTGCGCGATATCTGGCCGCTTTATGTGCGATGGCTGCGCCGCGGCCAGGCCGCGCTGGTCGCGATTTCAATCTTCGCCTTTGTCGGCATTCCCGGCGCCGTCGTCGTTTGCGACATTCTGGTCGTGACGGGCACGGCCGCGATCGCCGCCTATCTCTTCTATAATGGCCGCCTCGGCTCGCAGGCGGCGCGCGTTTCCTTCCCAAGCGGCCTCGTTTTCGCGTTCGTCACGCTCGCCTCTGCGCTGGCCACGATCGGCGGCACAGGCGACTCGATCGCTATATCTGCAGCGGGCGCCTTCGCCGCGGCGGGCTCCATCCTACTTGCGCTCGCCATCGCGGCGGGCGAGGGCATCGCGGTCCTTCCATTCCAGTCTGTCGCGGCGCTGCCGCAGGGGCCAGCCGTGGCACTTCGCTCGAACAGCGCTGCGCTGCAGGCGATCGGCGCATCGCATCAGGGCATCTTCGACCTCGACTTCGCCGCCGATGCGATCACGCTCTCGCGCGAGGCGGCCGCTCTTGTCGGCGTGTCTGAAGCCAATTCGCGGATTCGGCATTCGGACTGGATCGCACGCCTGCATCAGGAGGACCGCGAAATCTATCGCCGCGCCATCGCGGATTACCGCGATCATCCCGGTCTCGCATTCCGCATCGAGTTCCGCGCGCGCAGCGAGAGTGGCCGGTATCCCTGGCTTGAGTTGCGCGCGACGATGATGGGCGACGACGCCAAGGCGAGCCGTTGCCTTGGCCTGATGGCCGACGTCACCACGCGCAAGGAAACCGAGGAGGAACTTCTCAACCGCACCCTGCGCGACCCGCTGACCGGTCTTGGCAATCGGGTTTCGATGATGGAGGAGCTCGAACAGCGCGGTCCGCGTTTCGCCGACACGACCTTCGCGCTGCTTGACGTCGACCGCTTCAAGGTCATCCATGCCAGCCTCGGCGATACCGGGGGCGACGGAATCCTCACACAAATCGCCGAACGCCTGACCAAGCGGTTTGCGGGCGTTGCAGAGGTCTTCCGCGTGGGCGGCGACGCCTTTGCCATCATCTTTTCGCACGGTGTCAACGATCCGTCGGCCATCGGAAGCGAATTGATCGACGCCTGCAGCGCACCCTATGACATGGACGGCCGCAACATCTTCGCGCCGGCCAGCGTCGGCGTGGCGCTCGGCCGTGACGCGCGCGATCCGCTGGATCTGCTCAAGAACACCGAACTGGCCTTGATGCAGGCCAAGCGGCTCGGCGGCGGTTGCGCCCGCAGCTATTCGCGCGAGCTCGAGATGCTCGCGCCGGGCGATGCGGTGACTCTCGAGACCGATCTGCGCCGGGCCATCGAAGACAAACAGCTCGACGTCTACTACCAGCCGATCGTGCGGCTTGCCGACGGGGTGATCGCCGGATTCGAAGCGCTGCTGCGCTGGAATCATCCGTCCAAGGGTCTTGTGACGCCGTCTGACTTCATCGCTCACTCCGAGGAGACGGGAACCATCGTGGCGCTGGGGCGGATTGCGCTGGAGCGTGCCGCCAACGACCTTGGCCACTGGCAGCGCTACTTTCCGCTCAATCCGCCTCTGTTCGTGAGCGTGAACGTCTCCCGCCGGCAGTTGCGGGATGAGGATTTCTGCAAGTTCCTCGGCGCCGTCATGAACAATGCGAAAATTGTTCCGACCTCGCTCAAGATCGAAGTCACCGAAAGCGCCGTCGCCGGCAATCAGGATCTTCGCGACGCTCTGGATGAGTGCCGCGATCTCGGCGCCGGCATCACGATCGACGATTTCGGGACGGGCGCCTCAAGCCTCAGCCAGCTCAAGGACCTGCCGTTCGATACGATCAAGATCGATCAGAGCTTTCTTGCCAAGCACAAGGATCCGCAAGCCAAGGCCGACGGCGACGTCGTGCTCAAATCGATCATCGCGCTCGCCCATGACCTGAAGCGCAGCGTCGTCGTCGAGGGCGTCGAGACCGAACAGGATGCCAACTGGCTCAAGCAGCTCGGTTGCGAGTTCGCGCAAGGCTTCTATTTCTCGCGCCCACTGCCGTCGGCCGAAGCGTTGAACTTCATCGCCCTGCACTTTGACGGGCAGGCGGCACGCTCAGGCGTGGCCGATGTCGCTGGAAAGGCCTGAGATCGACGCGCCGAGCTTGGCCAGCGCCAGCTCCCACTTGGAGGTCGCGTCGCCGCGGAAAATGATTTCGCTGTCGGCGTCGCAGTGGATCCAGCCATTGCCGGCGATCTCGTCCTCGATCTGTCCGGGCCCCCAGCCGGCATAGCCGAGCGCGAAGAGGAATTTCTGCGGGCCTGTGCCGCGCGCGATGGCACGCAAAATGTCGATCGTCGGCGTCAGCGAGATTTCCGAAGTCACCGCGAGCGACGCCGACACGCTTGCGCGCTCGTTGCTGTGCAGGACATAGCCGCGGTCGGTTTCGACCGGTCCGCCGAACATCACCGGTACGCTCGGCGTGGCGTCCGTGACGGGAATGTCCATTTGCGTCATCAGTTCGCGAAACGGCAAACCGTCCAGCGGCTTGTTGACAATCAGGCCCAGCGCACCCTCTGCCGAGTGCGAGCACATGAATATGACACTTTTTTCGAACCGCATGTCGGGCATGCCCGGCATGGCGATCAGCAGCTTTCCCGTCAGAAAGCCGTCGCTGTTTCTCCATTGCGGCGAGTCGAGCGATGCCATGGGTCGAACTTACGACTTTCGGGGCCCCTTTGCGACCGGACGAAGTGTGCGGTAAAACGCCCGCCACTTCGCAACCACAAGGAGCAGGACATGACCATCAAAGTCGGCGACAAAATTCCCTCTGCCACACTCATGCAGATGAAGGACGGCGGTCCCAAGCCCGTGAAAACGGACGAACTGTTTGCCGGTAAGAAAGTTGTCGTCTTTGCGCTGCCGGGCGCGTTTACACCGACTTGCTCAGCCAAGCACCTGCCGGGCTATGTCCAGAACGCCGATGCGCTGAAGGCCAAGGGCATCGATGCCATCGCCTGCGTCTCCGTCAACGACGCCTTTGTCATGGGCGCCTGGGGCGACCAGCAGAAGGTCGGCGACAAGGTCATGATGCTCGCCGACGGCAATGGCGACCTCACCAAGGCGCTCGGCCTCGAGATGGACGGCTCGCGCTTCGGCATGGGCAAGCGCAGCCAGCGCTTCGCGATGATCGTGGACAATGGCGTCGTCAAGGAACTCAACGTCGAAGAGCCCGGCGCTTTCGCCGTCTCCAGCGCCGAACATGTTCTGACGCAGCTTTAAGCGGACCGTCTTGCAGGAATGGCCGCGCGGGCGAGGGCGTCCGCGCGGTCGTTTTCTGCGTGGCCGGAATGTCCGGCGACCCACTTCCAGGAAATCTTGTGCTCCGCCATCGCGGTATCGAGCACGCGCCACAATTCTTCGTTCTTCACCGGCTTCTTGTCGGCTGTCTTCCAGCCATTGGCTTTCCAGTTCTTCATCCACTTCGAGGCGCCGTCCATGACGTAGCGCGAATCCGTGTGCAGCCGGATCGCCGACGGTCGCTTGAGCGCTTCGAGCGCGCGGATGACAGCCATCAGCTCCATGCGGTTGTTGGTCGTGTGCTCCTCGCCGCCGGAAATCTCGCGTTCATGGCCGTGCACGCGCAGGATGGCGGCCCAGCCTCCCGGCCCGGGATTTCCGGAACAGGCGCCGTCGGTAAAGATGTCGACGATACCGTCCGTCACAGGCCGTACTCGACTGGGTTCCTGATCGTGCGGTGGAAGCGCAGCCGCTTGCTGAAATCGCGCGGATCCTTTGGCCGCACCAGCGCCATCGGATCATGATTGAGTCGGTCATAAAGCCTGGTCAGCAGGAAGCGCAGGGCCGCGCCGGCAGCAAGAATCGGCAGCGCCTCGATCTCGTCATTCGTCAGTTCGCGGCGCTTGCGATAGGCGGCGATCAGGCTCTTGCCCTTTGTGATGTTGTAGCCGCCATCCGTTTCGAAACACCAGGCATTGAGCATGATGGCGAGATCGTAGGCGAATGCGTCATCGCAGGCAAAATAGAAGTCGATCAGACCGGAGACTTGTGCATTCATGAACAGCACATTGTCCGGAAACAGGTCGGCGTGAATGACGCCGGACGGCAACCCGCTGGGCCAGTCCACCGACAGATCGCGATAGCTCGTGGCGACGAGATCGCGCAGTCCGCGTTCGATGCTGTCCGCGCCGTCCGCCGTCTTGTCGACCAGTTCGCGCCAATCCTCCACGCCGAGCGCATTCGGCCGCTGGATCGCAAAATCCTTCCCCGCTTCGTGAAGCTGAGCAAGCGCCGCGCCTGCCGCTGCACAATGTCCGACTTCGGGGCGCCGCACCGACAGGCCGTTGAGAAAGCTGACAAGGGCCGCGGGACGGCCGTTGACGTGCGTCCATTGCGCGCCGTCGTTGCGGCGGACAGGCTGCGGACAGGCAATGCCGCGCTTGGCGAGGTGTTCCATCAGACCCAGAAAGAAGGGCAGGTCGCCCTCCTTCATCCGCTTTTCGTATAGCGTCAAAAAAAAGCTGCCGCGATCGGTCTGGAGGTAGAAATTGGTGTTCTCGACACCCTCGGCGATGCCCTTGAAGCTCAGCGGCTCGCCGACATCGTAGCCGGCCAGCAATACCTCCAGGTCCTCAAACGAGACGTCGGTGTAGACCGCCATGGTCCATGCTTCCCATTGAGAGCCCGCTTGGCTACAGTCCGGCCCGTTTTGCGCCGCTTTTCAGAAGTCGGCTGCGACCCGAAAAAAGTCAAGCGAAGGAACCAAAATGGCTGCCCCGGTGGTTGCACAGAAGTCTCCCTATTCGGTCGAAGTCGAGGCCGGCAAATCCTATTGGTGGTGCGCCTGCGGCCAGTCCAAACGCCAGCCGTTCTGCGACGGCAGCCACAACACGGACAAGCAATTCACGCCGGTCGAATACAAGGCTGACGCGACCAAGACCGTCTGGTTCTGCGGCTGCAAGAACACCAAGTCGGCGCCTCTGTGCGACGGCACGCACAACAGGCTATAAAATTCCACATGGATCGGTTCCTGCGTACCTCGGTGGCGTTGTTTTGTGTTGCGCTGGCGCTCTCTGCCTGTTCGACGGACCGCAAGCACGGGCTCTGCCCGACAGCGAGCGTCTTGTCGAACACGGCGAATGCCACCGTGTTCAGGGACAAAATGAGCGGCGACCCGTCCGGAATTTTGTATGAAGTTGCGGTGACCGGCGTCACGACGGACTGCAGCTTCGACAAGGACGAGGGCACCGCCGATTCCAGTGTGACGGTGACGTTCCGTGCCACGCGGACGCCCACGGGCGATGCGGCCGAATATTCTGTTCCCTACTATCTGGCGATCACGCGCGATTCGACGACGATCGTCAGCAAGCAAATCCTCGCGGCGACGCTCACGTTCCAGCCTGGAGAGGCGACCACGACATTTACGGCAAACGTGCCATCGACCGTGGTGCGCCTCGACAACGGCAAGAAGCCGTATGACTACGCGTTCCTGACCGGCCTGCAGATGACGCAGGCGCAGCTCGACTACAACAAGAAGATGGGACGCTTCACGCCATGAGCGGGCTCAGCGCCGAGCTGAGCGCGATCGCGGGAGCCGCGTTCGCAGCCGAGGGGCTTTCGCCGTCCTTCGGGCAAGTCTCCCGCTCCGATCGCCCGGACCTTGCGCAGTTTCAATGCAACGGCGCTCTTGCGGCTGCCAAGCAGGCAAAGGCAAATCCCCGCGCCATCGCAGAAAAAGTCGCGGCGCATCTCAGGACGAATCCGCTGTTCGCCAAGGTCGAGATTGCCGGACCAGGGTTCATCAACCTCGACATGACGGACGATGCGCTGACCATGCGCGGCGTCGCGCTTTCGAAGGACGCTCGGCTGGGCGCGCCGCAGACGGGCACGGACAAGACCATCGTCGTCGATTTCGGCGGAGCGAACATCGCCAAAGCCATGCATGTCGGTCACCTGCGGTCCGCCATTCTCGGCGACTCGCTTCAGCGGCTCTATCGGGCGAACGCATGGACTGTCGTCAGCGACGTCCATCTGGGCGACTGGGGGCTGCAGATGGGGCAGCTCATCTCGGAAATCGGGCATCGCGGGATCGCGCCGATCTACTTCGATCCCCACTTCACGGGCCCCTATCCGGAACAGTCGCCGGTGACGATGGAGGATCTGGAAGAGATCTATCCGACCGCATCGGCCGCCTGCAAAGCCGACGAGACGCGGCTCAGCGAAGCGCGCCAGGCGACCGCCGAATTGCAAGCCGGGCGAGCAGGTTATCGCGCACTCTGGAAGCATTTCTTCAACGTCTCCAAGTTCGGGCTCGACCGCGAATATGACAGCCTGGGCGTGCACTTCGACCTATGGAAGGGCGAAGCCAGCGTCGACCACCTCGTCGGTCCGATGATCGAGGACCTGAAGGCGCGTCACATCGCCATCGAGAGCGAGGGCGCGCTTGTCGTCCCGGTCGAGCGGAACACCGACAAGAAGGAGATGCCGCCGCTGATTCTGGTCAAGCAGGACGGCGCGGTGCTCTACGGCACGACCGACCTTGCGACGATCATCGACCGGGTCAGCGAGCAGAATCCGGACCTGATTCTGTATGTCGTCGACCAGCGCCAGCATCTGCATTTCGAGCAGGTGTTCCGCGCAGCCGACAAAGCCGGAATCACCGGCAAGGCCGTGCTCGAACATGCCGGCTTCGGCACAATGAACGGGACCGACGGCAAGCCCTTCAAGACGCGCGCCGGCGGCGTGATGAAGCTGTTCGATCTCATCGCCATGGTGACCTCCGAAGCCGAGAAGCGCCTCGCCGAGCAGGGCATCGGCGCGGAGTATCCCGCGGAAGAGCGCGCCGACATCGCCAGGAAGGTCGGCATCGCCACGCTGAAGTTCGCCGACCTCTCGAATTACCGTCTCACCGATTACATATTCGACATCGAGCGGTTCTCGCGGTTCGAGGGCAAGACGGGTCCCTACCTGCAATACGCCGCCGTGCGCATCCAATCGATCCTGCGCCGCGCGGACGCGGAGGGACACGCCATCGGCGAACCGGCGATCCGCTCGGCGGAAGAACGCACGCTGTTCCTCCAGCTGTTGTCGCTGCACGACGCGATGGCGAGTGCGGAACGGGCCCGCGCGCCGAATATCCTGTGCGACTACGCGTTCACCCTGGCGCAGCAGTACAGCCGCTTTTATGCCGAGCACCACATCCTGTCCGAATCGGACGCTGCGGTCCGGGCCTCGCGCCTCGGCCTGTGTCAGCTCACTTTGGCCGCACTTGTCAAAACATTGGGCATTCTGGGCATCGAAGTACCGCAAAGAATGTGAGTAAATCAGCCATTCCGGCGGCTTTAATTGACTCGTCACCCACCCCCTTTAGAATGGGCCCAACATCGTCATCCGCCGTGAGGCGCATGGCCATGGCCAACACATGATCCCTCGCGGGAGACATCGGGAAAAATCCCGAGGCCGAAGGAGCAACCGCCCCGGAAACTCTCAGGCAAAAGGACCGCGATCGGAGATGAACTTCTGGAAAGCGCGACGGCCGGTGGGGCTGTTGCCACCGAAGGGGTAACCGCCGGCCAATTTTCGAATTGGCGCGCGCGGGAAATCTCTCAGGTCCAATGACAGAGGGGCGCGAGTGCCGCAGGGATGCGGGGCGCGCCGCTATAACCTCTGTACACGGACCTTTTATGGCCGACACGAACGAAGTCCTTTTGAAGACGCCGCTGCATGCGCTGCATGCCGAGCTGGGCGCCAAGATGGTGCCGTTCGCAGGCTATGACATGCCCGTGCAGTATCCGACCGGCGTGCTCAGGGAACATCTGCACACGCGCGAAAAAGCGGGACTGTTCGACGTCTCGCACATGGGACAGGCATTTCTCTCCGGCTCCGATCCTTCGAAGGCGCTGGAGCGCCTGACGCCCGCGGACGTGCTGGGCCTCAAAGAGGGTCTGCAGCGCTACGGCCTCCTGCTCAATGACGCGGGCACGATCAAGGACGACTTCATGTTCTCGCGCCTCGCCGGCGAGGGTCCGCTTTATCTCGTCGTGAACGCCGGCACCAAGCAGGGCGACTTCGACTATATTTCGACAAAGCTGAGGGGCATCGCCTCGCTCGAGCCGCGTCCGGACCGCGCGCTGCTGGCTCTGCAGGGACCGGCGGCCGCAGCGGCGCTGGAACGGCACTCGCCGGGAATCTCGAAACTCACCTTCATGAAGGTCGTGCGCTGCACTGTGGCCGCGGCGCCGGCAATTGTCAGCCGCTCCGGCTACACCGGCGAAGACGGGTTCGAGATTTCCATTGAGTCTGTCCACGCCGAACGCGTTGCGCGTGCTCTGCTTGGCGAGCCCGAAGTTCTGCCCATCGGACTGGGGGCGCGTGACAGCCTTCGTCTCGAGGCGGGTCTTTGCCTCTACGGCCACGACATCGACGAGACCGTCGGCCCTGTCGAAGCCAGCCTCGTCTGGTCGATCGGCAAGCGCCGCAAGCTCGACAGGGATTTTCCGGCTGCCGAGAAGATCATGGACGCCGTCTTCAATGGCACCGCCAGGAAACGCGTCGGCATCCGTCCGGACGGCAAGGCACCGGCGCGCGAAGGCACCGAGATCGCCGACAAGTCCGGCCGCGTCATCGGCAAGATCACCAGCGGAGGTTTCGGGCCGAGCCTGAACGCGCCTGTCGCCATGGGTTATGTCGAGACCGCGTTCGCGGGCGACGGCACGGAGATCGACCTGATCGTGCGCGGCAAGCCGTTGCCGGCGCGTGTCGCACCCATGCCTTTCGTCCCGCACCGCTATCGCCGCGCCATTTGATACCGAGGAGTTTTTCATGAGCGAAGTCCGTTTTACCGAGCAGCACGAATGGGTCCGCGTCGACGGCGACGAAGCGACCATCGGCATCACGAAATATGCTGCCGAGCAGCTCGGCGACGTCGTCTATGTCGAACTGCCGGAAGCCGGCCGCAAGGTCGGCGCCGGCGGCGAGGCGGCCGTTGTCGAGAGCGTCAAGGCCGCGAGCGAAGTCTATGCGCCCGTCGGCGGCGAGGTGACGGGTTCGAACGACGCACTCAGCGGCGATCCGGCCAAGGTCAACGCGGATCCGGAAGGCGAGGGCTGGTTCTTCAAGCTGAAGCTCGCCGACAAGAGCGAATTTTCCAAACTGATGAGTGCCGAGCAGTACGCGGAATTTGTGAAGGGAATTTGATCCATGCGTTACCATCCGCTGACACCCGACGACCGGCTCGCGATGATCGAGCGCATCGGCGTCACGAGCGTCGATGCCCTGTTTCGCGACGTGCCGGCGTCGGCCGTCGTGCCGCTCTCGGCGTTCGATCTTCCCGACACGCAGGGCGAGCTCGAAGTCGAGCGCAAACTGACCCGCATCGCGGCCAAGAGCGTCGCGGCGGGAGCAGGACCGTTCTTCTGCGGTGCCGGCGCGTACCGGCATCATGTTCCCGCCTCGGTCGATCACCTCATCCAGCGTTCCGAATTTCTCACCTCCTACACGCCGTACCAGCCCGAAATCGCCCAGGGCACGTTGCAATACATGTTCGAATTCCAGACCCAGGTCGCGCTGCTGACCGGCATGGAAGTGGCCAACGCCTCGCTCTATGACGGCTCGACGGCGACCGCCGAGGCCGTTCTGATGGCGCAACGCATTACGCGCCGACCCAAGGCGATTCTTTCCGGCGGACTGCATCCGCACTATTCCGAGACCGTCGAGACGATGGCCGAGCTCTCGGGCCAGGTCGTGCGCGCCAACGCAACGCCGGGCAAGCCCGACGACGTCATCGCGCTGATCGACGACAAGACGGCCTGCGTCGTGGTGCAGAGCCCCGACGTGTTCGGGCTCATCCGCGATCTGAGGCCCATCGCCGCCGCCGCGCACGCAAAAGGCGCGCTGCTCATCGCCGTCGTCACCGAAGCGGTGTCGCTCGGCTTGCTCGAAGCGCCGGGCTTCCAGGACGCCGACATCGTCGCCGCAGAGGGACAGTCGATCGGCAACGGTCTCAATTTCGGCGGACCCTATGTCGGCCTCTTTGCAACCAGGGAGAAATATCTCCGCCAGATGCCGGGCCGCCTCACGGGCGAGACCGCCGATGCCGCCGGCAAGCGCGGCTATGTGCTCACCCTCTCGACGCGCGAACAGCACATCCGGCGTGAGAAGGCGACGAGCAACATCTGCACCAATTCGGGCCTGTGCACGCTCGCCTTCACCATCCATCTCTCGCTGCTCGGCGAGGAGGGATTGACGCGGCTCGCCCGCCTCAACCACGTCAGGGCCTGCGCGCTTGCGGACCGCCTCGCCAAGGTCAAAGGCGTGAACGTCATCACGCCGGCCTTCTTCAACGAGTTCACGGTGAAACTTTCCAGGCCGGCTGCCGAAGTCGTCGAAGCGCTCGCCGGCAGAGGCATCATCGCCGGCATTCCGGTCTCGCGCCTGATGCCGCACGATCCGAATGTGCGCGATCTCTTGATCGTCGCGGTGACCGAAACCAGCACGGACGAAGATTGCGACGCCCTCGCCAAGGCGCTCGCGGAGGTTCTGTCATGACCATGAACAACCAGGGCCGCCCGTCCGCACCGGGTACGATCGACAATCACGAACTGGCCACCATTTCCGGCGATCGGGGTCTCGACCACGAAGAACCGCTGATCTTCGAGATCGGACGCGACGGCATGACCGGCGTCGACCTGCCGAACGTGCAGATCGCCGACACGCGGCTCGGCGGCATGCGCCGCAGGCAACCGATCGGCCTTCCGGGCCTCTCCGAGCCGGAAGTCGTGCGCCACTATGTGCGACTGTCACGGATGAACTACGCCATCGACGCGGGTCTCTATCCGCTCGGCTCCTGCACGATGAAGCACAATCCGCGCCTCAACGAGAAGATGGCGCGGCTGCCGGGCTTCGGCGATTTGCATCCGATGGCGCCGCAATCGACGGTGCAGGGCGCGCTGGAAGTGATCAGCGAACTCATGAAATGGCTCACGACGCTGACCGGCATGCCGGCGGTCGCGATGTCGCCCAAGGCGGGCGCGCATGGCGAGCTTTGCGGGCTGCTCACGATCCGCGCCGCCATCGCCGCGCGCGGCGAGACGCGCAGGCGCATCCTGGTTCCGGAATCCGCGCACGGCACCAACCCCGCGACGGCGGCTTTTGCCGGCTTCACCATCGACGAAGTGAAGGGCACGGCCGACGGCCGCGTCGACATGATCGAGCTGGAAGGCAAGCTGGGTCCCGACGTCGCGGCGATCATGCTGACCAATCCGAACACCTGCGGATTGTTCGAGCGCGACATCCGCCACATGGCGGACGCGACGCACAAGGCGGGCGCATACTTCTATTGCGATGGCGCCAACTTCAATGCCATCGCTGGCCGCGTGAGGCCGGGCGATCTCGGCATCGATGCGATGCATATCAATCTTCACAAGACCTTCTCCACGCCGCATGGCGGCGGCGGACCAGGCGCGGGTCCCGTTGTGCTTTCCGAGGCGCTGGCGCCTTTCGCGCCACTGCCGCTGCTCGTTCACGACGACCGGGGCTTCCGCCTGATCGAGGATCGCGACGAGCTGCCTGCGGGCGCCAGGCCCTTCGGCCGCATGAGCGCCTTTCACGGCCAGATGGGCATGTTCGTGCGCGCGCTGGCCTACATGCTCAGCCATGGCCGCGACGGCGTGCGCCAGGCCAGCGAGGACGCGGTTCTCTCGGCCAACTATATCCTCGCGTCGCTCAAGGACGTGATGAGCGCGCCCTTCGGCGACGGACCCTGCATGCATGAGGCGCTGTTCGACGACAGCTTCCTCGAAGGCACGGGCATCACCACGCTCGATTTCGCCAAGGCGATGATCGACGAGGGCTATCACCCCATGACCATGTACTTCCCGCTGGTTGTCCACGGCGCGATGCTGATCGAGCCGACGGAATCGGAATCGAAGGAGTCGCTGGACCGCTTCATCCATGTGCTGCGCGAACTGGCGCTCGAGGCGACTGCCAGGAACACCGCGCGCTTCGACGGCGCGCCGCACTACGCACCGCGCCGCCGCCTCGACGAGACCGCCGCCGCGCGAAAGCCCGTGCTGCGCTGGAGGCAGAAGGACCTGCCGCAGGCGGCGGAATAAGAAAAAACCCCCGTCCGGTACATCCGCGGGCGGGGGCTGAAGGTATTTCCTAGAAGGCTAAAACCGCTTCGCCGGTGCGCTCGCAACGCGCCGTCGGACGGGGAACAAATTCAGCTGCACATGTGAACCGTCAGGCCCGCGGGAACCTTCGTGCCGGAATCGCCGCAGGCTTCATCGAGTTGTTTCTGCTCAAGGCCCTTCGCATGCGAAAGGTCTGTTCCCTTCAGCGAAGTGATCGTCATGACTGCGCCGGTCAGGTCGGCACCGTCGAGATCGGCATGCGCGAGGTTCGCGCCCGAAAGATCGGCGCCGCGGAACGTCGCGTTCGAGAAATTCGCGTAGGACATGCACATCAGGACGGCCTTCGCGCCGTCGAAATTCGCGCCCGTCAGGTTCTTCGCCTTGACGCAGGTGTTCGTCAGGTCCGCGCTCTGCAGGTTGCAGCCGGGGCAATCGACGATGCCGGCATGAATGCGCGCGACTGCGGCCTCGTCATAGGCCGGCGCGGACAGGGCCATCGAAATGGTCACCGCCAGCAGCGCGATCACAAAGGCCAGGAGCTTGGGCATGTCTCTTTCCGGAACAGGCCCTCCCTTTCATGCAATCCCGGTGCCTTGGCCAAAATCCGGGCTTTTGCGCAAGAAACGGGTCGCCCCCACCCGCCCGGCGGACCAGATTGGGGCGGCAATCCAGACGAGACCTGTCCCATGTCGTTTCGCATTCGCGGACTTTCTGCGGGCCAGTTTGAGCCGCTTTTCTCTCTCACGGACGCCGAACTCGCCGGGCGCGGCATGCGGCGCGAACGGATCGACGAACCGCACGCAGCGCCGTGCCGGGTCACGCTCGTCGACGCCGATCCGGGCGAGTGCGTGATCCTTCTTTCCTTCGCGCACCAGACAGCGGACTCGCCCTACAAAGCGGGCGGACCGATCTTCGTGCGCGAACGGGCGCGCGAGCCGTTCGATCGCGTGGACGAACTTCCGCCGGTCTTCTCGGGCCGGGTTCTCGCCGTGCGCGCCTACGACACCGACGGCATGATGATCCACGCAGACATCGCCGACAGCGATCCGCGCGAACTCTTTAGGCAATTTTTCTCCGATCCCGCGACGGACTATCTCCATGTCCACTATGCGCGCCGCGGCTGCTACGCGTGCCGCGTCGAACGGGCCTGACCGGTTCCGTCTGCGTGCAAGTATGGGGATATAGCGGAATTGGCGATTTGACCGACTCGGTTCAAGAGCCGCCTGAAGTTTTATATCGTCTATTTTTCGAGCGTGACTTCGCCTTCGGAACTGCCCGCGGTTGAGTGGATCTGGAACTTGGCTTTGTTTGCGCCGTCACGCGTAAGCGTCGCTCCGCCGTCCGTCCAGGTGATCGTCAGGACGTTTCCGTCCGGCGAGACGGTCGAGTGCATATCGTCCGTGAGATAGTCGCCATGCCAGAAGATGGCGGTGACGCTGTTGCCGACCATGATAATCTGCACGCCCTCCGCGTCGGACTTCCCCCAATTGCCCGCCCACATCCCATCCCAATCGGCGAGCGCGGCAGTCGTTGTGAGCGCAAAGAGCAGGGCGACAAGTGCGGTGCGTATGGTCATGCATGAAGTGTAGGGGATATTTCTCACACCGTCATGGCGGGGACAAGCGGGGCGATGAAAAGCGCGTAAAGGAAAGGGCGCGGCACCATTCGGTTCGCGCCCTTTTTCACTTCTATCATCGACGCCTAGCTGCAGCCGCTCGTGCTGCCGCAGGTGTTGCACTTCATGCAGGTGCCGTTGCGCACGAGCGTGAAGTTGCCGCAGCTTCCGCACGCATCGCCTTCATAACCCTTCTGGCGGGCTTCGGCGGCGCGCTTGGCGCGGGTCTCGCGTTCCTTGAGGCGGGCATCGAGCGCATCGACCATTTCGCCGACCGGGTTCGAGGCTTCGAGCACGCTGGCGCGGATCTGACTCAGCGCTTCGCTGACGCTGGCTTCCTCGACCGTGAGGATTTCCGACGTGCGCTGTTCCTCGACATGGCCGTGATGGTCGTGATCCTCCATCAACTTCGGCGCCGCGCCGCCGCGCACGACGGCGATGGAGCGCTGCAGGCGGCCACGCACATAGCCGGTCGAGGTTACGCTTCTGACTGCCTGGACCACGTCACGCGGATCATGCGAGCCGTCGTCGACGCCGCCGCCGATATCCTCATCGGCGGGATGCACGTGAGCCAGGTCGCTGCGGTCGAGATAGGAAACAGCGAGCTCGCGGAAGATATAGTCGAGCACGCTCGTCGCGTTCTTGATCGAGTCGTTGCCGAGCACCATGCCCGCCGGCTCGAAACGCGTGAAGGTGAACGCCTCGACGAACTCCTCGAGCGGCACGCCATATTGCAGGCCGACAGAGATCGCGATGGCGAACCCGTCCATCAGCGAGCGGAAAGCCGCGCCGTCCTTGTGCATGTCGATGAAGATCTCGCCGAGCCGGCCGTCTTCATACTCGCCGGTGCGCAGATAGACCTTGTGTCCGCCGACGATCGCCTTCTGGGTGTAGCCCTTGCGGCGCTGCGGCAGCTTCTCGCGTTCGTGCGCGCGAACCCGCTCGATGACCTTTTCGACGATGCGTTCGGTGACCACGGTGGTGCGGGCGGCGGGTGCGAGTTCCTCGGCCTCGTCCTCCTCGTCGTCGAACTGGAACACCTGGCTTGCCAGCGGCTGGCTGAGCTTGGAGCCGTCGCGGTACAGCGCATTGGCCTTCAGACCCAGACGCCAGGAAAGCAGGTAGCTTTCGCCGCACTCCTTCACCGTCGCATTGTTCGGCATGTTGATGGTCTTGGAGATGGCACCCGAGATGAAGGGCTGCACCGCCGCCATCATGTGAATGTGGCTCTCCACCGACAGGGCGCGCTTGCCGATGCGGCCGCAGGGATTGGCGCAGTCGAACACCGGCAGATGCTCGTCCTTCAGGAACGGCGCGCCTTCGAGGGTCATCGCGCCGCAGACATGCAGGTTCGCGGCGTCGAGGTCGGCGCGGCTGAAGCCGAGCGTCTTGAGCATGTCGAAGTCGGGAGCATCGAGCGCGGCGGCGTCGATCTTCAGCACCTTGGTGCAGAAGTCCGCGCCGAGCGTCCACTTGTTGAACACGAAGCGGATGTCGAACGCCGATTCCAGGGCGCCTTCGATCGAGGCGATCTGTTCCTCGCCGAAGCCCTTGGCGCGGAGCACGTCATAGTTGAGCGCGCCCTCATAGCCTTCGAGCGTGCCGTGGCCGACCGCATAGGCGACGATCTGGTCGATCTGGCTTTGCGTGTATTGCAGCGTCTGCAGCGCTTCGGGAACGCAGCGGTTGATGATCTTGAAGTAGCCGCCGCCGGCGAGCTTCTTGAACTTCACCAGTGCGAAATCGGGTTCGACGCCGGTCGTGTCGCAATCCATGACGAGGCCGATCGTGCCTGTCGGCGCGATGACGGTCGCCTGCGCGTTGCGATAGCCGAAGCCTTCGCCGAGCGAGACTGCATCGTCCCAGGCGCGCTGCGCCGCGAAGGCAAGCTCCTTGTCCTTCACCGCGACGAGATCGAGCGGCACGGGCACTGTCGATAGACCTTCGTAGCCGGACTTCTCGCCATGCGCGGCGCGGCGATGGTTGCGCATCACGCGCAGCATGGCCTCGCGGTTGGCGCCGTATTCCGGGAACGGCCCGAGTTCGCCCGCCATCTCGGCCGAGGTCGCATAGGATACGCCTGTCATGACGGCGGAAATCGCGCCGGCGATGGCGCGGCCATCGCGCGAATCGTAGGAGATGCCGGCCGCCATCAGCAGGCCGCCGATATTGGCGAAGCCGAGGCCGAGCGTGCGGTAGTCATAGGAGAGCTGGGCGATTTCCTTGGACGGGAACTGCGCCATCATCACCGAGATCTCGAGAACGATCGTCCACAGCCGGCAGGCATGCTCGAACGCCGCGACGTCGAACACCTTGGCGCCGCCGTCCTGGTCCTTGCGGAACTGCATCAGGTTGAGCGACGCGAGATTGCACGCCGTGTCATCCAGGAACATGTATTCCGAGCACGGATTGGAGGCGCGGATGTCGCCGCCGGCCGGACAGGTGTGCCAGTCATTGATCGTGGAGTGGAACTGGATCCCCGGATCGGCGCAGGCCCATGCGGAATAGGAAATTTTCTCCCACAGGTCGCGCGCCTTGAGCGTGCTCGCGATCTTGTTGGAGCCGCGATAGGTCAGGTTCCAGTCCTTGTCTTCGAGAACCGCCTCGAGGAACTCGTCCGTGACGCGCACCGAGTTGTTCGAATTCTGGCCGGACACCGTCAGATAGGCTTCCGAATCCCAGTCCGTGTCATAGGACTTGAACTCCATCTCCTTGTAGCCCTGCTTGGCGAACGAGATGACGCGCTCGATGTAGTTGTCGGGGATCATCGCCTTGCGTGCGGCCTTGATCTCTCGGCGCAGGGCAGGGTTCTTCTTGGGATCGAAGCAATCGTCGTTCGAGCCTTCGCAATTGATGCAGGCCTTCATGACGAGCTTGAGATGTTTCTCGGCGAGCTTGGAGCCGGCCACCATCGCGGCGACCTTCTGCTCTTCCATCACCTTCCAGTCGATGAACTGTTCGATGTCGGGATGGTCGACATCGACGATCACCATCTTGGCGGCGCGGCGCGTCGTGCCGCCCGACTTGATCGCGCCGGCCGCGCGGTCGCCGATCTTGAGGAAGCTCATCAGGCCCGACGACTTGCCGCCGCCCGAGAGCTTTTCATTCTCGCCGCGCAGCGAGGAGAAGTTCGTGCCGGTGCCGGAACCGTATTTGAAAAGGCGCGCCTCGCGCGTCCACAGGTCCATGATGCCGCCCTCATTGACGAGATCGTCGGCGACGGACTGGATGAAGCAGGCGTGCGGCTGCGGATGCTCGTAGGACGAGGCGGACTTGGTCAGCCGGCCTGACTTGTAGTCGACATAGTAGTGTCCCTGGCTCGGGCCATCGATGCCATAGGCCCAGTGCAGGCCGGTGTTGAACCATTGCGGCGAGTTCGGCGCGGCCTTTTGCGTCGCGAGCATGTAGGCGAGTTCGTCGAAGAAGGCGCGGGCGTCCGACTCATCGTCGAAATAGCCGCCCTTCCAGCCCCAATAGGTCCAGGTGCCGGCAAGTCGGTCGAATACCTGCTTGGCCGAGTGTTCGCCCACCGTTTCGCTGCTGTCGGCGGTCTTGCGCCACAGGAATTCGGGGATGCCGTCTTCCGGAACAGGCTTGAGGGCGGTCGGGATTCCGGCCTTGCGGAAATATTTTTGCGCCAGCACATCGCACGCGACCTGGCTCCATTCGGCCGGCACCTCGATGTTGGACTGGGAGAAGACGACCGAGCCGTCAGGGTTTCGGATCTCGCTTGTAGCGGAACGGAAAGCGATGCCGTCGTAGGCAGAACGACCCTCAACCGTGAACTGACGGCGAATCCTCATTGGACTTATCCCCGAATATTTTGTTGCCACCCTCGCCGTCGCCGCGCGCCACCATTTAGGGGACAGTTTTCCCACCGCCGGGTGCGTGCCTATAGGGCAGCAGCCTCGGCGGGAGGTTGGATTTTGTCCGCCAGATTTGGTGTCGCGAGCAGCGACAGGCCCTAAGTATGGACACCCTTCAAAACGCGACGCAAGCGAGAAGTGGTAAACGAAATCTTACCCACCACATCTGGTAGACATTTCGAAGTGCGTTTTGCTGGGCAAAAGAGGGTGTCAAGCGGTTAACGGGAATCGTTCAGAAAATTTTTTCGCTTCCGTGACAGTCCGATACGTCGTCCGCTTTTTGGATCGATTGTGGATAATCTGCCGAAACACCGCCCGCGAACGTCCGGTCACCGTGTCGCCATTCTCTCAATGGCATGATGACGACTTGCCTTCTATATTCCGGCGGCGAATCCGAGACTTGGCCAAACCAGCATGTCCTTTATCCGCATGATTTTTGCCTGGTGGCACCACGCCACGTTCGGGACTTTGGCCACGATTTGGTTCTCGGGGACCTATGTCGGCACCGATAAATTCGGCAATCGCTACTATCAGGCAAAAAAAGGGAATCGCCGCTGGGTGACGTATGCCGGCACCGTCGAGGCGAGCCGCGTGCCGCCTGACTGGCATGGCTGGCTGCATCACACGTTCGAAGATCCGCCAACCAAGACGCCCTTCAAGGAGAAATCCTGGGAGAAGGAACACACGCCGAATCTCACCGGCACGGCCGATGCGTATCGTCCTGACGGCAGCCTCGCAAAAAGTGGTGTGCGTCCGGCCGCAACCGGCGACTACGAAGCCTGGAAGCCGGAGTAGGTATGAGCAGCAACAATACAGTCGAGACGATCATCGGGGCGATCGTCGTGGTGGTCGCGGCCGCCTTCCTCTACTTCGCTTATACGAACACAAGCTCCGGAAGCCTCAGCGGCTACGAGATCACCGCGCGCATGCCGCGCGTAGACGGCCTGGCGACCGGAACCGATGTGCGTCTGTCTGGAATCAAGATCGGCGCCGTGAGCGCCCTGACGCTCGATCCCAAGACCTATCTCGTCACGCTGCACATGAATATTCGCAGCGACATCCAGATCCCCGATGATTCCTCGCTGATGGTGACGTCCACCGGACTGTTGGGCGGTTCCTATCTCTCGATCTCGCCGGGCGGCAGCGAAAAGATGATCGCCGCGGGCGGTGCTATCACCAATGTGCAGGGCTCAGTCGATCTGATGGGCCTGGTCGGCCGCTTCATCGGCGGCGGCAACAACCAGAAACCGGCGCCGGGCGGAAAATAGTGCGGGCAGGACGCGCAATCCTTCTGGCCTGCGCGGGCGTGGTGCTCGCAAGCGGAGCGCTTGCGGTGACCGCACCTAAGACCGCGACGACGGCCAAACCGGCGGCGTCGACGGTTCCCGCTCCGGACTCGATTCCACCCAAGCCGCGCGGGCCGCTGACGCTCGTGCTGCGCGGCCTCGACAAGATTTCCGGGAAGTCGACGACGCTGGTCGCGCCGATTGGAAAACCGATCCAGTACGCAACGCTGACCATCGTGGCGCGCTATTGCTATTCGACGCCGCCGACAGAGACGCCGGAGACCGCCGCCTTCGTGCAAATCGACGATCATCGTCCCGATCAGCCCGAACGCAGAGTGTTCTCAGGCTGGATGTATGCCTCGAGCCCCGGACTGCACGGCATGGAACACCCGATCTATGATGTCTGGGTGATCACCTGCAAAGCCAGCGAACCGGGCCAGACGGTGGCCGTCGGGCCGCTCAAGCCGGTCAAGCCGGTCTCTCCGGATGCGTCGGACAATGAAAAGCCGGCCGCGTTGCCCGAGGATGCCGGCCAATAGGCGTGATGCGCCAGTGCCGCGCGGAGCCGTGCGAGATAGGCCTGCCGCGAAATGGCCACCGCTCCGAATTGCGACAGATGCCTGGTGAGAAACTGAGTGTCCAGAAGCACGTATGACCCGGCCTTCAAGCGCGCTATGAGATGCACGAGGGCGACTTTGCTGGCATCGCGCTCGCGCGAGAACATGCTCTCGCCGAAAAAGGCTCCGCCCAGACTGACGCCGTAGAGGCCTCCGACGAGTTTGCCCTCATGCCAGCACTCGATGGAGTGGGCGTGACCCGCGGCGTGCAGGGCGGTGTAGAGGCGGATGATCTCCGCATTGATCCAGGTGTTGGGACGGCCTTCGACCGGCTCGGCGCAGGCGCGCATCACATCGACAAACGCAGCGTCGCTTGTCACGCGAAACCGGTCGCTGCGCACCGTCCGGGCCAGGCGCTTGGGGATGTGGAACGATTCGAGCGGCAGGACGCCGCGCAGTTCGGGCGACACCCAGTACAGATCCGGGTCGTCCGCGCGCTCCGCCATGGGAAAAATCCCTTCCGCATAGGCGTGAAGGACAAGCTCAGGCGTCAGGGGCGGCGAGCCGTGCATGGCGCCAGCATAGCGCCGGGCGGGTCAGCCGATAAGGTCGAGTGTCGCCTTGGTCATCTGTTCCGCGACCCGGATCGCGGCGATGTTGGCCCGGTAGTTGGCGAGCGCCATCGTCGCGCCGACGAGGTCTGCGCCGAAGTCGGCGCCTGCCAATGAGAGCGGCGGTGGCGGATTCACGCTACCTCCGCCCGGCGCGCTGCTCGAAGGCGGAATGCTGGCCCGCACGATGTTGGACGCCGCCGTTTCGAACTGCGTCGAAGCGGCCTGCAGGCCGGAGAGTGAAACGTCGATTGCGCTCATGCTGCGAGGCTACGCGGCGACTCCTACCGGCGTGCGAAGAAATTCGAGCGCTTTCGATTCAAAGTTTATCGGATTTGCTGAGCGCCCACGGACCGGGCCCTGCCGCCGCGATGAAGAGAAAGACGAAGCAGAACAGGATCGCAGCATCGCCCTGGTTGACCGCAGGAAAGAAGCCGCCGCGCGTAAAGTGGACGAGCCAGTATGCGATCGCCATCTCGCCCGAGCAGATGAACGCGGTGATGCGCGTGAAGAGCCCGAGAAGCAACAAAGCGCCGCCGACCAGTTCGATGACCGCGGCCGCCATGATGATCGGAACGGCATTCGCCGGGATCGACATCACCATCGGCGGAAAGTGGAACAGCTTCTGCGTGCCGTGTTCAAGAAACAGCAGCGCGGCGACGATGCGCAAGACGCTGAGAAGTTGCGGCTGGTATTTTGCAAGCCATGCCATTTGCGTTTCCCCCAGGTTGATTCACCCACCAAGCCTATCAGGATGGGCGAGCTGACGCAGGTCCGGCGCGTCTTCTTTCAGATCCACGCCCGTCAGCCGCAAGCGCCGCGATTCGGCGACGAGCCAGGCAAGGCGGTGCGCGGCCTCTTCGAGGGCCAAACCGCCGGGCCGAACGTTGGAGATGCAGTTGCGATCGGCGTCCCTGGTGATGCCATGTTGCGGCGCAAACGTCAGATAGATGCCGACCGAGTCGGCGAAGGAAAGTCCGGGCCGCTCGCCGATCAAGACGATGCTGAGTTCCGCGCCTAGCGCCTGGGCGATCTCGTCGCCGACGGCGACGCGTCCGCCGCTCACGACGCAGACAGGCGCAATCTTCAAATTCGGCAGACTGCCTAGGATGAGACGTGCGAGCGCTGCGCCATGCGCGTGGATCGCGGTCGACGACAGGCCATCCGCAATGATCAGGACGGCATCGTAGCTGCCATGGGTGAGATTGATGCGGGAAGCCGCGCTGAGGCGCCGGCCGGCATCGGGATTCATGAGATAGGCATTCCTGTCGGTCGCGCGCGTGTTGAGCAACAACGTATCCGGGCGGCCTAGCGCGTCCGAGACGCTGTGCGCGTCGAACTTCGCCAGCACCGCATCGCGCGCGCGGGCGTGCGCGAGCTGGAACTCGAGAACGCGGCTGGTGGGAAGGCCGTTTCCCGTGCGCCCCAGCGCGACGCGCGCCGGCGTGAAGGCGGCGAGGGCATTCCATTCGTCGCGCCCGCTCATGTCCGGTTCGCATAGTCGAGAAGCTTGGCCGCTTCGGTGCCCGCAAGGCGTGGGCGAATGCGGGCTTCTGCATTCATGATGCCCATGCGCATCAGCCAGGCTTCGAATTCCGGCGCGGGCCGCAGGTTGAGCATGTCGCAAACATAGAGCGCGTCGTGGAACGACGTGCTCTGGTAGGACAGCATCACATCGTCCGCGCCCGGCACGCCCATGACATAGGTGCAGCCGGCGACAGCGAGCAGCGTCAGGAGCGCGTCCATGTCGTCCTGGTCGGCGTCTGCATGATTGGTGTAGCAAACGTCCACGCCCATCGGCAGGCCAAGCAGCTTGCCGCAGAAATGATCCTCCAGTCCAGCGCGGATGATCTGCTTGCCGTCGAAGAGATATTCCGGACCGATGAAGCCGACGACACTGTTGACCAGCAGCGGCTTGAAGTGGCGCGCGACGGCGTAGGCGCGAGTCTCCATCGTTTGCTGGTCGACGCCATGATGCGCGTTGGCGGACAGAGCCGAGCCCTGTCCGGTTTCGAAGTACATGACATTGTCGCCGAGTACGCCGCGCTTCAGCGACAAGGCGGCATCCCTGGCTTCCGTCAAGACGGCCAGATCGACGCCGAAACTCTTGTTGGCTGCCTCGCTGCCCGCCACGGACTGAAATACGAGATCGACCGGCGCGCGCTGTTCGATGGCGCGCAACGTGGTCGTGACGTGGGACAGCACGCAGGATTGCGTCGGGATGTCCCAGTGTCTGCGGATCTCGTCGATCATCGAGAGGAGATGGGAAACCGTCGCGACATTGTCGGTCGCGGGATTGATGCCGATCACCGCATCGCCGCTGCCGTAAAGCAGTCCGTCGACGACCGACGCGGCGATGCCCTTCGCATCGTCGGTCGGATGGTTGGGTTGCAGGCGGGTGGAAAGCCTTCCTGCGAGGCCGATCGTGTTGTTGAAACGCGTGACGACGCGCACCTTGCGCGCAACCGCGATCAGATCCTGGTTCCGCATGAGCTTGGAGACCGCCGCTGTCATCTCCGGCGTCAGCCCGGGCGCGATCACGGCGAGTGTCTCGTCCGTCGCTTCGTCGGACAGCAGCCAATCGCGAAATTCACCGACCGTCATCGCACGCACCGGCAGAAAGGCCTGCGCGTCATGCGTGTCGTGGATCAGCCGCGTGACTTCATCGTCTTCATAGGGCACGAGCGGACGGTCAAGGAAAGTCGAGAGCGGCAGGTCCGCCAGCGCCATGCGCGCCGCGACTCGTTCTTCGCCCGACTTCGCAGCAAGTCCCGCCAGCCGGTCGCCGGAACGATCCGGCGATGCGCGCGCGAGCAGGGTCTTCAGATCTTCGAAGACGTAGTGCGTCGAGCCGAGGGTTCTGGCGTAGCCCATCGCCCGAGCGTCGCGCGGCGGCGCGGCCGGTGCAAGAGCGCTAGGCCTTCTTCTGCTTCGCCAGCCACTGTTCGAGCCAATGGATCGAATACTCGCCGTCGATGATGTCCTTCTCGCGGACGAGCTGCTGGAAGAGCGGGATCGTCGTCTCGATGCCGCCGACGACGAGTTCATCGAGCGCGCGGCGCAGGCGCAAGAGGCATTCGTTGCGGTTTCGGGCGTGCACGATCAGCTTGCCGACAAGGCTGTCATAGTAGGGCGGAATGCGATAGCCGGAATAGATCGCGGAATCGAAACGGATGCCGAGACCGCCCGGCGTGTGGAACTGCGTGATCGTGCCTGGCGAGGGCTGGAAGGTGAATGGATTCTCCGCGTTGATGCGGCACTCGATGGCGTGACCGGAGAAGGTGACGTCCTCCTGCTTCAGCTCAAGCGAGCTGCCGGCTGCGATGCGGATCTGCTCGCGCACGATGTCGATTCCGGTCAGCGCTTCGGTCACCGGATGCTCGACCTGCAGGCGCGTGTTCATCTCGATGAAGTAGAACTGGCCGTCCTCGAACAGGAACTCGATCGTCCCGGCGCCGAGATAACCGAGCTTCTTGAGCGCCGTCGTTACCACTGCGCCGATTTCGTCGCGCTGCTCCGCGTTGAGCGCCGGCGAGCCGGCTTCTTCCCACACCTTCTGGTGCCGGCGCTGCAGGGAGCAATCGCGTTCGCCCAGGTGAATGACGTTTCCTTGCGAGTCGGCAAGAACCTGGATCTCGATGTGACGCGGCCGCTGGAGATATTTCTCCATGTAGACCTGGTCGTTGCCGAACGCGGCCTTGGCTTCGGACCGTGCGGTGGAAAGCGCGAGCGGCAGGTCTGCTTCCGTCAACGCAACCTTCATTCCGCGGCCGCCGCCGCCGGCGGTTGCCTTGATGAGGACGGGATAACCGATTTCACGCGCGGCGCGC
>Ga0265325_10000641_pt1 | contig 25421 bp, 21 predicted proteins | sample 41420metaG_FD_202090 | JGI IMG/M metagenome (GOLD analysis project Ga0265325, IMG submission 202090) | Rhizosphere microbial communities from Carex aquatilis grown in University of Washington, Seatle, WA, United States - 4-14-20 metaG | ecosystem: Host-associated > Plants > Roots > Rhizosphere... | reverse complement strand
CCATCGTTTCCAAAGAATGGACGCGTAGTTGTAATTCGCCAAAGCGTTGTCCGGTTGCAGAGCGGCGAATCGCGCCAGCCGTTCCATGAAGCCGTCCAACTGCGTGATCTCCGGGCTTTGCACCTTACCGAGAAAAAGGTACGGCGCAGGGTCGCTCGGATTCAAATCGGCCGCTGCAAAGAAACGTTGTGCCGCCGCATCATAGGAGCCTCGTGCATAGAAAGCCGCGCCAAGCCCCAGCAGCATGCGGCTCGATTTCGGAAAAAGCCGGTTCCCTTTTGCGAAAACTTCGATAGCTTGCTCGGCGGCGCGATGCGTCAACAACTCAGAACCCCAGTCGAAGAGATTCGTTTCAGTTGCGCTGATTTCCACTGCGCGTTGATACTCGCGGACGGCCTCCAGCGCGTTGCCCTGTTGCTCCTCAATATCGCCGAGCGCGTGGTGCAGGTCGGCGTTGGCGGGCTCGCGCACCAATGCATCCCGTAACGATTTCTCTGACGCGGCGGAAACCGTAGTATTCGCGCTCGGCTCATTATTCAACGAGGCCGCAGCCCGCGCCAGCGCTTCACCGGAACGAATGACCGCATCGGAACCATGGCCGCCGCGGTTAGTCGTATCCGCAACGCCCGCGACCACGAAGTTTGGCTCGTCGAAGAACTCCGCTGTTGCCGGTGCCAGCGTCAGGTCCACCGCCTTCGTTTCCTTTTCACCGAGCACAAACGGCCCAAATGAGGCCTCCGCGTATCCAGACATTTCCGCTCGCACGGAATATGTCCCGGAGGGAACCTGCGCGAACCGGAACTTACCAGCCTCGTCCGCGTGTGCCTTCAGAGTGTGTTTCTCCGCGTCAATTAAAGACACCGTGCCGGAGAGCGGCCGCGCTTTCGCATCGTGAATCGATCCGATGACGGTCGATTGTGCCGATACGAGCGGCGTCACAAGCATCGCCACGAAACATACGATTGTCTGGCGTGTCATGGCAATTGCTCCAGCGCTTTCTGCGCTGCGGCGTGTCCGGGATGCTCCTTAAGTAATTCCAGCAGCACCACCCGCGCCTGATCTGGATGTCCTTCCAGCGCGTGAACTCTTGCAAGATTGAGATACGACTGATCGAAGGCCGGCGAGGCTCGAATACATTTCTCAAACGCCGCCACCGCGTCATCGCGCCGGCCGGTCCGCAAATAAAGCACGCCTAAATTATTCAGGGCTTCTGGATAAATGGGTCGAGCCTCCAGCGCCTTCTGCAGATATTCATACGCGCGATCGGACTCGCCCGTCTGCGCAAACACCATCGCCAAACTATAATTCGCTTCGGGATCGTGTGGGCGCACCGCGAGCGCCTGTTCCAGCGCTTTGCGCGATTCATCCCATCGTTTTTCCTGACGGTAAGCGTTGCCCAGATTTTCAAGGGCGATGAAGTGATTGGGACTCAACCGCAGAGCTTCCTGGAAATAGTCGATTGCCTCAGCGGTGCGACCGTCGCGCGTCGCCAACAGCCCAAGATTGTTGTACGCGTTCGGACCGGTATCGGGGTAACTCGCCGTCAGCTTCACCGCACGATCGAAAGCATCGCGTGCGTCGGCCGACTTTTGTTGTTTCAAATAGACGCTGCCGAGGCCGTATAGCGCCTCCGCACTGGATGGATCGTCGTGGAACGCGAGCCGGAATGAAGCCTCTGCCTGTTCGAAATAGCCGCGCTGAAAAAACACCGAGCCGAAAGAAAGATGATTTCGCCCGAATTCGTAAGTATCCGAGACGCCTGCGAACGGTAACGCTTTCGCCAGCAGTTCCGCTGCGGTGTGGGGAATGTTCGCGGCATCGTGCTGGACGCGCTGAGCATTCACCTCGCCCTGATACACCTTGACGATCTCGCCATGTGCGTCGATCAGAAACGACGTTGGAAGACTGAGATCGCGATGCCGATCGAATAGATACCGATACAGGATGTTGTAAACCGCCGCATCGTCCGAGTTCTCATTGATATTCACATTGAGAAGCTGCACACCGTCGATCGTCGGAAACCCCTTCGCCGAAAACGTAAGCAACACCGGCCTGCCTCGAAGCGACGATAAACTTCGCACGTCCGGCGCCGAAACAGGCACGATCAGCCACGTTTCGACCCTATCGGGGAGATGATCGTCATCCTGGATCGAGCCTGCGTGCGGAGCAGCCGGTCTGAACGCGTCCGCGCGATATGCTTCGACGCCTTCTTCCACCCACACCCGATGATTCGGAGCAACACCGTCCAATTGTTGGATGAGCCCGCTCGGCCAGCGAATTGACACTTTAACCGGGCCGGCGGCTGCGCCTAGTCCGAAAAACAACTCCTTGCTATGCTGCGAAAGAAATCCGGACCCCGCTTGCAGCATCTTCGTCTGACGGCCGACGGTGGACTCCAAAGTAACGCTCGCGCCAATGCCATCGCGATTGCTCTTGTGACCGCGCAACCGCACTGAAATCGCGGGCGGCAATCCGTCCATCACGTTCTGCATCACGCGCAACTGCGGCGCATTCCGGCTTTTCAGAAACAACTCCTGGCGGCCGTCCTGATTGAAATCGGCCAGCGCGAACGCGCGGCCGTCTTCCAGAAAGTCCAATCCAATCGCGCCGGAAACATCGGAGAACGTTCCGTCGCGATTATTTACGTAAAAGACATTGCGCTCGAATCCACTCCAGGTATGATCGGCGCGTATTAATTCATTAATGGCGTTCCATCCCTGTTCATATTCGGAAGACGCGCGCACGTCGTCCGGCGATTTCGCCACCACCTGACGCCAGAAATAGCTGTTCAGATCGTCATGGATGGGGCCGGAGAGCATACCATTCGCAATGTAGAGATCGGGAAAGCCGTCGCGATCGAAGTCCCATGCATCGCTCGACCACGCCCACCTTCCCATGCCCACGCCACTCGATTCTGTGACATCGTGGAACACGCCATCTCCGCCATTTCGAAAAAGGCAATTGCCCATGGCGTGCTTTTGATAGAGTTCGCGAACACGCGCCGGTGAATCCTTTTTGAAGATCTCCTGCATCGTGATGCGCTCACCGGCCGCCGTCCACATGTCTGCCGAATAGATATCCTGCGCGCCGTCGTTGTCGTAATCGAACCAACCGACGCTCATCCCCGCGCCCACATCCTCCACACCAGCCGCCGCCGCAACGTCAGTGAATGTTCCATTTCCGTTATTGCGGTAGAGATTCTTGCGACCGAAATCGTTTACCACGTACAAGTCCGGCCAGCCATCCCCGTTGTAATCGCTCCACCCGCAGCAGAAGCTGTAGCGCGTGTTGTTCTTGTCCAGACCCGTGTCCGCGGTGACATCGCGAAACGTTCCGTCGCGATGATTCCTCATGAGGAAATTGGGTGGCCCGTTTTCTGCGTCATAGTAAGGAACCGGGTATTTATATTGATCGGTTCCCTGGTAATACACGTACAAACAGAAATAAATATCCAGCCAGCCATCGCGATCGTAGTCGGCCGCCGCCGCACCGGTAAATGTGCCTTTCGGAGGCGTGGCGAACTGGAAGGCATCCGGCTTCAGGCGGAACTTGCCGCCGCCCTGATTCAGAAACAGAAGTGGGCCGGTTGCGCGCACCACGATCAAATCCTGACGGCCATCGTTGTCGACATCGATGAACAGAGCGCACGCGGTGTTATCCAGAATTCCGACACCCGATCCTTCCGTGATGTCCTCAAATGTGCCGTCGCCTCGATTCCGATAGAGCCGGTTCGGCAGGCCTGCTGGCTGGCACACGTAGAGATCGTCGAAACCATCGCCGTCGATGTCGCCAACCGAGACTCCGTTGTGCCCGTAGATATCGATTCCACATGCACCATCCAGAACCGTGCGCCAGTAATCGACGCCATGGAGCAACTGCGTCGCATAGGATGCGTTCATTCCGAGCGCCGACCGAGTCACATCCACATAACACGGTTTCGAGGAGCGGCTCCGCGTCTCCTCGTTCATGCGCCATTGACTCAGCCGGTACCTGCCATCGGCAGCGGTCTGCCAATCGAGGTCCCAGAAACCCACGCGTTGCTCTCGATGGAAACCATCCCCGGTGCCCACAATTTCATAGCGCACCCGCGTCTGGCGCGCATCGTTTCTGGTGATTTGAAATTCTGCCGTAACAATCTTCGTAAACGCAGCGAGCGCGGCTCGCAGGGTGTCGATAAACGCGCTCGCGCCGAGCGTCGTCTCGGGCGAGAAAACAACGCGATGAACTTCCAGCGTGACACCGCGACGCACAACCCTGGACTTGGTTGCGGCCGGTGATGTCCCCGCAAAACCGCTCGCGAGTACGGCCTCGATTGCACGCAGATTTCGTGGAGATTCCAGCAGGCCGGCGCTCCACTCCGCCAATATCGCGGCGATCTGATCGTGGTACTTCTCCGTGACGAACTCATCGGAGCCGGCCGTCGTCTGAAGCAACGCGGCATCGAGCGGGATTTGCTCGCGGTACTGCGGATGCAGGTGAAAATCGCTGGCGATTGCGAGCGCCGAGGGCCACGCGAGCCAACTCAGATGAGGTCCCAGCAGCGCGGCTGACACCGCCTGATACGACCGGACGAGAAAATTGCGTCTGCCAGGATCGACTAAATGGCGCACCTCGGAACCTGGAATCCAGAATCTCACATCGGCTTGGTCTCGATGCTATGATCGACTCCGACTCATGCCACTTCGTCTGCTCTGGCTATTGCTCACGTGCATTGTCTATCCCGCGCAGTGGTGGACGCCCGTGCCGGAAAACCAGAAGGCGAGCTGGGAAATTCTTCCACAGGCCGCCAAACCAGGCGAAGTAATCCTCTCCAAACGCAATGAGCTGGGAATTCTGTCGAACTTCGCCGCCACGCCGTTCGTGTTTCACGGCAAACGCTACGCGAGCGTGGAGGGTTTCTGGCAGATGATGCTGTATCCGGAAGGCCCGGACGATCTCCGCGCGAAGGCTCCAGGAATTGTGTGGATGCACACGCGCGAAGAAGTCGCGCAGATGGTTGCGTTCGAAGCGAAGGATGCCGGCACGGCGGCCGAAGAGAACATGCGGAAGATCGGAATCGATTGGGTGACCTTCGAAGGACGCCGCGTTCAATATCGATCGCAGACGAAAGGCGCGCACTACGATCTGATCGTCGCGGCGATGCGCGCGAAGCTGGAGCAAAATCCGAAGGTGCGCGAAATTCTTCTTGCAACGGGAGACCTGACGCTCCTGCCCGACCACATTGAAGAAGCTGGTGCTCCTCCCGAATGGCTCTACTATCGAGTTTGGATGGAACTGCGCAGCGAACTGCAGGCCCAGCGTTAGCGCTGAATGCGGCCGGAATCGCCGCGCGCGAAAGCCCGCACTTGATCCGCCGTCACCATCGTCGTGTCGCCAGGAGTCGTGGTCAGGAGCGCGCCATGCGCCCAGCCCAGCCGCAATGCCTGTTCGCTCGATTCACCGGTCAGCAGTCCGTAAAAGAGACCCGACGCGAACCCATCACCGCCGCCTACGCGATCCAGCACTTCAAGGTCGCAGGTTGGCGTCGAACGAGTTTGGCCATTAACCCAAGCGACCGCGCCCCAACTGTGCCGGCTCGCCGAATGTACTTCGCGCAGCGTCGTAGCCACCAGACGAATGTTCGGGTAGCGCCGCGCCACGTGTTCAATCATGCCAAGGAACGCGCTCGGATCGAGTTTGGAATCGCCGGCGATCTCCGGCCCGGCGACGCCCAAACCTTTCTGCAAGTCTTCTTCATTGCCAACCAGGACGTCCACGTTTTCCACGATACGGGTCATCGTGTCGGCCGCTCGCGCAGCTCCGCCCCACACATTCCACAACTTCTCGCGGTAATTCATATCGAAGGAAACCACTGCGCCGGCTTGTCGGGCTGCCTGCATCGCTTCGACAATCAGGTCGCCGGTAGTCGAGGAGAGCGCTGCGAAAATTCCACCGCTATGAAACCATCGCACGCCGCCGGCAAAGATCGCGTCCCAATCGAAGTCGCCAGGCTTCAATTGTGCGGCAGCTTCGTTCGAGCGGTTATAAAACACCACCGGCGCGCGCGCGCCCTGACCGCGGTCGCTGTACACAGCCGCCATGTTGGGGCCATTCACGCCGTTATGCTTGAACTTTTTGTAGATGCCCTTCACGCCCATCGCGCGTACGCGATTGGCAATCAGATCCCCGATAGGATAATCCACCATCGCCGAAACAACCGCGGTCTCGAGTCCAAAACAATCCGCGAGATTTGCCGCGCAATTATATTCGCCACCGCTGACGTGGATTTCGCATGTGGTGGCTTTGCGAAACGGAACGATGCCGGGGTCGAGACGGTGCACCAGCGCGCCAAGCGATACGAAATCCAGCGCGCCGTTCTGGGGAATATTTAGTCCGTGATCCATGCCTGTTTGCATTACATCACAGGGTGTTGTGTGCAGCGGTCGCAAGAATGGTGTCGGGCACGGATCGGCACATGTGAACCGCAAGATCCGTGACGTTGCTCAACGCGAACACGGGCGTGTCCGCCGCTTTCGGCGTGCGGATGCGGAAGAAATCGGCATCGTGCACGTCATCCAGCAGGAACGTGGGCCGCGGATCTGCGCTAGCCGCCGCGATCTCAATATTGTCGAAGCGAATTCCGCGGGCATGGCGGACAAAGAAACCGTGACTCGGCATCGCGCCGAACATATCGGGCTCGGGATAAGATTTCTCCTTTTCGGGTGGCTCCAGCGCAGCCTGCTCCCTGGTTCCTGCACCCTTGTGCAGCACATGCACGTGGCTAATGGTGACGTCTTCAATGGGGTGACCGGGAATACCGCTAATAATGGACCCGAACCGCGATTCGGCGTTGGAACAAACAATATTGCTGATGAGGACGCGCTTGATAGTCCCCACAGGTACGCCGGCCGGTCCGCGCATTCGGCTGCCCAGCCGCAGGAAAATCGGAGCACTGACGATGTCTCTCATGGAGATGTTCGTGATCGCAATATCTTCCAGCAGCGCGCCATCCACCGATTCCAGCGCCAATCCCTGGCATCCCTCAAAAACACAATTCGAGACCGTAATGTTTCGAAAGCCTCCGTTGGATTCCGTTCCGAACTTAATCCGACCGGTATGCGGCACATGCGAATCGGGACCGAACCGTTTGTAGGTGCCGTCCAGCAGCGTGCCTTCTTCGAAGCACCCGCTGACATAGCAATTCGTGATGGTGACAAACTCCGTTGGTTTAGCCCAGCCCAGGCCGTACGAACTTTTCAGACAGATGCCGTCGTCCCAGGGAGAGTTAACGCAACAATTCGAGATGCGCACATTGTGGCAACAATCCACGTCCATGCCGTCGCGATTCGTATCGATTCGCAGATTGTCGATGGTCAGGTTGTCGACGCCGGTTGCCAGAATCGCAAAATGCCCGCCATGCAGAATGGAGAAATCGCGCAGCAGAACGTTGTGGCAGTTCTTCAGGCTGATGGCCTTATTTCCCACGCCTGGTTGCTCCGCGCGCGGCCCTGGCCCGCTATCCCACCCGCGGCTGAGACCTTCTCCCCAGATGCGTCCCGGCCCCAGAATCGCAATATTCTCGATGCCCTCACCCCACAACAAGCTGTTGTGCCAGTGACTGTGGCCGTAGTCCTGGTAGCTGCTCCACTCGTTCGGCTCGGCCGCATCGTAACCGGGCGGGTCGGCCGCAACAATTACGCAGCCCTGATCGAGAAACAAATCGACATTACTCTTCAAACGGATCGAGTAACACAAATAGCTGCCCGCGGGAAAGAATACCGTTCCTCCGCCGGCTGCGGCAGCGACGCTAATGGCTCGATTGATGGCATCGCTGTCAAGCGATTGACCGTTACCGGTGGCACCGTAGGTCTGCACGTTAAATCCGCCGGCGCTGCTGCGCGTGCTTTCAGCAGCCGCTGGAACAACAAATGCGGCACCCGCAAAACCGGTGCCCGCGCCTTTCAAAAACTCGCGTCGCAGCTTCGTCTCATTCGGCATTCACCATTCTCCAGATCCTCGAACTCGAAGTATAGCGGAGATGAGCTATAGTGCTTTTTTGATGCCCACAAATCTGGATTTGAATCATCGCGTCGCCGTTGTGATTGGCGGGACGTCCGGCCTGGGACGTACCATCGCGCTCGCACTGGCCGAGGCCGGCGCCGACGTGATTCCTACCGGGCGTCGTGCCGAACTCGTCGAAACAGTCTGCGCCGACGTTGAGAAAGCGGGCCGCCGGACGCTGCGCGCCGCGGTCGATGTGGAATCCCGTGCGTCCATCGACAGTTTTCGCGCCGCCGTCGTGGAGCAGTTTGGAACCGTCGATATCCTGATTAACGCCGCGGGCCGCATCGCGAAGACACCCGCCGCCGCCATCACCGAAACCGAATGGGACGGCATCCTGAACACGAATCTCACGGGGATGCTGCGCGCGTGCCAGTCCTTCTACGAACCTCTCCGCCAAAGCGGGCGCGGACGCATTGTCAACATCGCATCGCTCAATTCCTACGTGAGCCTGACTGGCGTGGCGTCCTATGCGGCATCGAAGGGCGCGGTACTCACGCTGACCCGCAGTCTCGCCGTGGAATGGGCGCCCGACGGCATCAACGTGAATGCCATCGCGCCTGGAGTGTTCCGCACGGACCTGAACCGCAAGCTTCTGGATGAAACAGACCGCGGGCGTGAATTGCTGATGCGTACGCCCATGCGCCGTTTCGGCCGCCCGGAAGAATTAGTGGGCGCCGCGATTCTGCTTTCCTCCGACGCCGCTAGTTTCATCACGGGCCAGTGCATCGTGGTCGACGGCGGCTTCCTGGCCTCGGGAGTTAACAATTGAGCCACCATCTTCTCGCCACGGTAGAGCGCGAACTGCAGGACCTGCGCATTGTAGACATTCACACACACCTGTTCATGCCGTCGCTGGGCGCGCTCGGTCTGTGGGGAATCGATGAGCTGATCACGTATCACTATCTGGAGGCGGAACTCTTCCGTTCCTCCACCATCACGCCCGAAGAATACTGGCAGCTACCCAAGGCCGCGAAAGCCGATGCAATCTGGCGGGCGCTGTTCGTCGAAAATGCGCCGGTTTCCGAAGCCACTCGCGGCGTGGTCGCGGTGCTGAGCGCGTTCGGCCTGCCCACCCACGGCAAGGACCTAACGGAGGCCCGCCGCTTTTTCGCTTCGCGCAAACTAAACGATCACATCGGCGAAGTATTCAAACTGGCCGGCATCAGCGAAGCGGTGATGACCAACGATCCGCTCGATCCCGAAGAAGCTCCGCTCTGGGAGCGCGGCGTGGAGTCCGATACGCGTTTCCATCCGGTGTTGCGTCTGGACCGCATCCTCAACCGTTGGCCGGAGCATTGGCGCGTTCTCGCCGAGCAGGGTTTCGCGGTGGATGAAGGTGCAACCGGCTCGTCTGTCGCGGAGGTCAGGCGCTTTCTCGCCACCTGGTGCGAACGAATGCGGCCGGTGTACATGGCCGTTTCCCTGCCCGATGCGTTTCGCTTTCCCGAGGATTCCATTCGCGGACGCATGCTGGATGGCGCGGTGCTGCCGGCCTGCCGCGAGTTCAACCTGCCGCTCTCGACCATGATCGGCCCGCGTTATCAGGTGAATCCGCGGCTGCGCCTCGCCGGTGATGGGGCCGGTGTGGCCGACCTGCGCGCGCTCGAACGCCTGTGTGCGCATTACCCCGACAACCGTTATTTGGTCAGCGTGCTGAGCCGCGAGAATCAACACGAGTTGTGCGTCTATGCGCGAAAATTCGCCAACCTGATGCCGTTTGGCTGCTGGTGGTTTTTGAACAACCCGTCCATCGTGGAAGAGATCACGCGGGAGCGTTTAGAAATGCTGGGAACCAGTTTCATCCCGCAGCACTCCGACGCGCGTGTTCTGGAGCAGCTCATCTACAAATGGCGAAACACGCGCCGAACTCTGGCGCCGATTCTCACCAATGCGTATCGGCTGCTCGCCGATGACGGACTGGAAGTAACCACGGAGCAAATCCGTCACGACATCACACGTCTGTTCCGAAGCAACTTCGAGAACTTCGCCGGAAGAGCGGTGACTAGATAAAAGTTTCTGAGTGGTGCGGATGAGAGGACTTGAACCTCCACGCCCTTGCGAGCACATGGACCTGAACCATGCGCGTCTGCCAATTCCGCCACATCCGCACGATGAGGGGTACCTTTCTATTATCGGAACCGGCGGCCACGAGTGTCAAATTTCTCGGGCGGATTTCTGTGACCCTTCTGTGGGCCGGCCGGTTCGCGCTGCTCCGCGCGGAGCCGTAGAATCAATTCCATCACGCGCCGCTCAATCTCGTCGCGCACCTGACGAAATACCTTTTCATCGCGCCCAATGGGGTCGCGGACGTCCCAATCCACCATCGGAACGCCCTTGACCGGCAGCTTCTGGCCGGAAATATTGACAATCAGGCTGAGCCCGGTGCGATCCACGCCATCGACACCCTTCGGAATTGCGTCCGACATATCGATGTTCTTTTCCCGCATTGTCTCAATGGTCATCGACGACACCACTGACGCCGGTCCAAGGCCCGCGCTCACCGCTTCCATCACATCGGAGCCGTAGGTACGCGCAAAGCCTTCCGCCATTTGGCTGCGACAGGAATTTCCAATGCACAGGAACAGGACTTTGTAATTGGACACGGGATTAGTTTTTTGATCCGACGTGCTCGGTGCGGCCGGCCAGCGGTTTCACGATGGAACCGCCGCATACGCCGACGCCGGTGTTGAGCAGCGCGTTGAGGAAATTGTAAACCACGGCATACACCATCTGTTCCGTAACCGCCTGTTTGCCGGGCAGGCGGAAGGAAGCTGGAAGCTCTTTGCGAATTTGCAGACGCAACGCGTTGGGAACGGTACGCCCGGAACGGTCGCGCTGGTTGGCCACACTGAGCGGCGTTTGCAGAACCAGTCCGGTGCTGCCGTCCACGTAAAACTGGCATCGCGAGAACCAGCCCAGGTTGCCAGGATCGGCGGCGTCGAACAAAAGCAGGGGCGCCTCGCGATCGTTTGCCCAAAGATCCAGACCCACCGTGCGAGCGCCGTCGTCCATCTTCAGGTCGAAGCCGGCCTGACGGGCGATATTGGCGACGAATTCGGAATCGAGCTCGAGTAATAGAAACTTATGCTCGCCCGCGTGCAGCACCTGCATGTAAATCTATTTTAGCGGTTTCGAAGACAGCACCGCGAGAACCGAGGAGTGCACGTCATACGCTTCCGTGGTAGCGAGCACAAAAAGCACCTCGCGAATGCCGGTTTCATTGCGTGCCAGGTGTGCTTTGGTGGCGTCCAGCGCAATGCGCGCGGCCTCTCGCATCGGGTAACCGTAAGCGCCCGTACTGATGGCCGGGAAACTGATGGTGCGAACCCCGCGCTCTTCGCCCAGCGCGAAACAGGTCTCGTAGCAGGAGCGCAGCAGCTCCGCTTCCTTGTGAGTTCCGTCCGAATAGATGGGGCCAACCGCGTGAAACACATACTGGGCGGGCAGCGATCCGGCTCCCGTGGCGACAGCCTCACCGGTGGGACAGCCACCCTGTTTCGCGCGAATTTCGTCCAGGTCTTTCATAATTGCCGGACCGCCGGCGCGATGGATGGCGCCGTCCACACCGCCTCCGCCGCGCAGGCCGGAGTTCGCCGCGTTCACCATGGCGTCGACGCGGATGATTGTGATGTCTCCGCGCAGCAGGCGAAGAATCTTCCCGTTTGGGAACTGCAGTTCCATGTCGAATATGATACAGGGCCGCTATAGTGAAAGATGATCCCGGCAAAATCCCTGGTGCTTTTCGATATCGACGGCACGCTCCTGCGCCGCGCGGGACCGCATCATCGCCTGGCGCTGGTGGCGGCCATTCGGCGGGTAACTGGTCTGGAAACGACCACGGAGGGCGTTCCCGTGGCCGGCATGCTCGACCCACAAATCATTCTCGCGATGATGACGCAGGCGGGCGCGACCAAAGCGCAGGTGCGCGAAGCGATGGCTGGCGTCATTGCCAGCGCGGAACGCATCCACGTCCGCACATGTCCCGATGTCTCGCGTCGAGTCTGTCCTGGAGTGCGTGGTCTGCTGAGGCGTCTTCGCCGCCGTGGCGCGGTGACGGGCCTGGTAACCGGAAATCTCACACGCATCGGATGGAACAAGATGCGCCGGGCCGGACTGGACGAGTATTTCGCCTTTGGCGAATTCGGCGAGATGGCGACGACGCGCGCTGGACTGGTGCGAAACGCGATTCGCCGCGCGCGGCGGGAAGGCTGGGTCGCGAAGGACGCAAACATCTCTTTGATTGGCGATCATATTAACGATATTCTTGCCGCCCGCGCCAACCGCATCCGTAGCGTGGCTGTAGGCACGGGAATACTGAGTCTCGAAACGCTGTCGGGTTATTCTCCGGATGTCCTTGTGGCGGACATGCGGGCGATCGACGTTGATATGCTGCTGTAGCCGATCGGCCTTAAACCCGCGCAAACACCCGCTCCGTCACCGTCGCGGTTCGGTAAGGTATCTGAACCGCGCGTGTAAACAAGCGGGTTTCCGAGTTTTTCAGCACGCGTTTCCTCCGTCTTGATATGCTCTAGCTGGCAATCATCATGATGAAGCAACCACGTCGTTCCGCACTCTTTCTGATTCCCCTGATGGCCGCGGCGAGCATCTCCGCGGGGGAAAGCATCGCTCTCAACTCCGGCTGGGAGTTCCGCCAGCGCACCGATGCCGAGTGGCATCCGGCGCAGGTCCCCGGCGTTGTCCACACGGATCTGCTGCGCAACAAGCTCATCCCGGACCCGTTCTATCGCGATAACGAAGCGAAACTGCAGTGGATTCAGGACGCCGACTGGGAATATCGCAGCACCATCACAGCTACACCCGCGCTGCTTCGCCACCGCAATATCGAACTGGTGTTTGAAGGCCTCGACACATACTCCGAAGTGTGGCTGAACGATGCGCAGATCCTCACTGCCGACAACATGTTTCGCGAGTGGCGCGTCGACGTGAAGCCATTTCTGAAGCCCGGCGCAAATACATTGCGCGTGGTCTTCCCTTCTCCGATCCGTGCCGCGGCCAAGGTCGCCGCTTCCGATAAGTGGCGCGATAAAACGCACACGGCCGAGAAGACGTACATCCGTAAAGCCGCCTACGAATACGGCTGGGATTGGGGGCCGACGTTTGTCACCAGCGGCATCTGGCGGCCCGTGCATCTGGAAGCGTGGGATCGCGCGCGCATCTCCGATCTGCATATCCGCCAGCGCGATATTGCCGCATCGGTTGCGCATGTGGTTGCCGAAGTAGAAGTGACTGCCGCTGCCGACGAAGCCGCCGATGTGTCCGTCGAGTTTGCGCATGGGCACTCCACTGGCGCCGCCGCACGCACCGTGGAACTGCACGCCGGCGTGAACCACATCGATCTTCCGCTGGACATCGGCAAGCCCGACCTCTGGTATCCGGCGGGCTACGGCGCGCAGCCGATTTATAAATTCAACGCGCGAGTACGGGTTGGTGAGCGCGTGGAGGGCGAAGCGACGGCGCACACCGGCCTGCGATCCATCGTGCTGCGGCGCGAGCTCGATAAATGGGGCCGCTCGTTTGAATTTGTGGTGAATGGCATTCCTGTCTTCGGCAAGGGCGCGGACGTGATCCCATTCGACAGCTTTCCAAACCGCGTGACAACAGCGCAGTATCGGCAGGTGCTGCAATCGGCCAAAGACGCCAACATGAACATGATTCGCCACTGGGGCGGCGGCTATTACGAAACGAAGGAGTTCTACGACATCTGCGACGAGCTGGGCATCATGATCTGGCAGGATTTCATGTTCGGCAACGACTGGCAGCCGGGCACCTACGCGTTCAAACAAAGCGTCGCAAAAGAGGCGGAAGACCAACTGCGGCGGCTCCGCAATCACCCCAGCATTGTGCTGTGGTGCGGTAATAACGAAACCGAGGGCGCGCTCGGCTGGAATGGCCGCGATAAACTTCCCGGCGACGTTCGCAAGCAGATGTGGGAGGACTATATCACCGTATTCAGCGGCATTCTGGCGCGCGCCGTGGAGCGTTTGACGCCGGAAACGCCTTACTGGCCGAGCTCGCCGAGCTCCGATTACGAAGAGACCTCCGAAGCCTACCAGAGCGGCGACATGCACGACTGGAGCGTGTGGCATGGCCGCGTTCCGTTCAGCGAATACGAGAAACATTTCCCGCGCTTCATGACCGAGTACGGTTTTCAGTCGTTCCCGGAAATGCGCACGGTGGAAGCATTCACCACGCCGGAGGATCGTGCCAGCATTTTCACGCCGGTGATGCTGGCGCATCAGAAGAACAACGCGGGCAATTCGATTATTCACGACTATTTGCTTCGCTACTATGCCGAGCCGAAGGATTTTGCGTCGTTCCTGTATGTCAGCCAGGTGTTGCAGGCGGAAGGAATCAAGGTGGGCGCGGAGCATTTGCGACGCAGCCGGCCGCGCGCGATGGGCTCCATTTACTGGCAATTGAACGACTGCTGGCCGGTGGCGTCCTGGTCGAGTCTGGATTATTACGGGCGATGGAAAGCGCTGCAATACTATGCGCGGCGCTTTTATAACGATCTGCTGGTTTCTCCGCACGTGGAAGACGGCAATCTGGCGGTGTATGTAGTTTCGGATAAAACCACGCCGGTGAGCGGTGAGCTGCGCGTGCGTCTGATGAATTTCGACGGCACGGTGGTGAGCGACAAATCGCAGGCGGTGCAGATACCGGCGCTGTCCAGCCAGATTGATCTGCAAATGCCGAAGGAGGCGCTGGGCAACGATCTCACGAAGATTTTCGCGGTGACCGATCTGAAGGTGGGAGCGAAAATCGTATCGACCAACGTGCTGCTGTTCGCCGCGCCGAAGGAGGTGCACCTGCCCCCGGCGGAAGTTGCCAGCGAACTCACGAAAACAGGCGAATCGTATCGGTTGCGGCTGTCTTCGAAGGTGCTGGCACGAGGCGTGAGCGTGTCGTTCGGCAATCTGGACACGAAGCTATCGGACGATTACTTCGACATTTTGCCTGGTGAGGCTGTCGACGTCGTCGTGCACAGCGCGGCCACGGCCGATCAGTTGCGCGCAAACCTGAAGGTGGTGTCACTCACCGACGCGTTTGCGAAGTAAAACATTCTTTGGAGCGCCCCAGCCCCTCAATTAACCCCCAGGACGAGGAGGCCACGTGAATAACCCGCAATGGCGTTGGGGACCAGTTATCGTACCGGACCGACGATCGCCGCACGCAACTTTGCGCGAAGGTGACTAGTATTCCACGCCTCGTGATCCGCCCCTCCGGCGACAGAGCAACGGACTCTTGAAGTCGAACTGTAGCAGCGCGCCGGCGAGCTCGGCTCGCGTGCTCGGCGTAAGTGGTTGAAGATAAGGGTAAGATCGTTCGTGAATTGGTGTGACCATGCGTCGAGTTCTTCCCGCTGTCGGACTATTTTTCATCGCTCCGCTGGTTGCCGAGTTCCTGCTGGGCGACCTGCCGATTACTCTGCTGGGCGCGCTGGTGGTTCTGGCACCGATGTATGGCGGCGGAGCGCTGCTGATTCGTGAGACCGCGCGGCGTACCGGCCGTGGCTGGCCCAGCATTGTTGTCCTGGGCCTGGCATACGCCATCTTCGAGGAAGCATTCACCACCCAGACCCTGTTCAACCCGAATTATCTCCATCTGAATCTCGGGCTTCTGAACCACGCATATATTCCGGCGCTTGGAATCGGCGTCTGGTGGACCGTTTTCGTGCTCACGCTGCACACCGTATGGAGCATGTCCGTTTCCATCGCGCTGGTGGAGGCTTTAGTTCCTGATCGCGCAACCACACCATGGCTGGGACGCGTGGGACTCGCCGTCACCATTCTGTTGTTCGTCTTTGGCGCGGTGGCGGGGACACTGATCGGATATCGCCAGGATCACTACCTGGCATCGACCGCTCAGTTTGTGGTTGCCGCAATCGCGTGCATCGCCGCAGTGTTTATGGCATTCCGTCTACCGCGCGCCGGTTCGACGCGCGCATCCGGCGATGTTCCGAACCCGTGGTTGTTTGGCGCGGGCGCACTGGGCGCCGGATCCGCGTTTATGGTAATTCCGAATACCTGGGGATGGTGGGCTGTCGGCGCATACGCAATTCTCTACGCGGTGGCTATCGCTGCCATCGCGCACTGGTCTGGCCGCGCGGCATGGGGAACGCGACATCGTCTGGCACTGGCCGGCGGCGCCGCACTCGCGTACGCGTGGCATGCGTTCGTGCAAACACCCGCGGTGGGCAAGGCGGAAATCTCCACTCGAATCGGGAATGCAGTCTTCGCGCTGGGCCTGATTGTTCTTCTCGGCATTGCCGCGCGGCGTTGCTCGAAAATAGACAGATTGAACGCCGACCCTCGATAATACCCGGATGGACCTGCCCGAAGATCCGCGGTTTCTCGCCGGCGAGCGCGACGTCGAACTGCACAGCGCCGAGCTGCGGAAGGAGCTTTCGCTTCCGAACCTCGTATTTACGCAGGTCCTGAACATCGTCGGTCTGGCGTGGATTGGGACGGCTGGCAAGCTGGGTTCGTCGCACCTGTTTTTCTGGCTGGCGGCAATCGTGTTCTTCTATGTTCCATCCGCCGTCGTGGTGATTCATCTCAACAATGAAATGCCATTGGAGGGCGGCGTCTATCAGTGGGCGAAGCTGCGCTTCAATGAGATGACTGGCTTCCTGGTAGCGTGGAACATTTGGATTTATTCGATTGTCTTCTCCTCCGAAATGGGATTGCTCGTGATGAACAATCTGGCGTACGCGCTGGGTCCGCGCGGCGCATGGCTGGCCGACAACAAACCGGCCATTATCCTGGCGAGCGTTGTGGTCACGACCGGCCTTGTGCTGATCGCCAGGCTGGGCCTCGCGCTGGGCAAGTGGGTTCACGGACTGGCCGGCTTCGTGCTTCTTTTTCTCTTCGCGGCGATGGCATTCTTTGCCATTCCCCATTGGTGGACGGGCGCGGTGGCACATCAACCGCTGTCGCTGGCGATACCGGCCTTTTCCATTCTGAATCTGAATATCCTGGGGAAGATGGGATTCGGCGCGCTGGGCGGTTTCGAGGCGGTTCCAGCCTTTGCAGGAGAATGCGTGGGGGATGCGGCGAGGTCGATTCGCCGGTCGGTGCAAATTGCGACGCCTTTAATTGGCGGCGCGTTTATCCTGGGAACGGCGTGCGTGCTGGTGTTTGTGAAGCCCGACGACATCGACCTCATCTCGCCAATTACGCAGGTGCTCAACCGGGGCATACATGCGGCGGGCTTTGCCGGATCGGCGACATCGTTTGTGGGCGCGTTGATTATCTTTGCGCTGATTGGACAGGCTGCGCTGAGCTTCAACTACAGTGCGCGGTTGCCTTTGGTGGCCGGCTGGGACCATCTGCTTCCGGCGGTGTTCACGCGACTGCACCCGCGCTACAAGACTCCGGTCGGGTCGATTACGTTGATCGGGAGCGCGACGCTGGTGTTCGCGGTGCTTACCAGCCTGGGCTCAGGAAACCAGGAAGCGTATCAACTTCTGCAGAACGGGTCGGGAATCGCCTATGGGCTGGCGTATCTCGCAATGTTCGCGATTCCGCTGCTCGCGGCGGGCGAGAAACCGTCACTGGCGATCCGTGGCGCGGCGCTATCGGGTTTCGCGATGACGCTGTTGTACGTGATTCTTTCGGTTTTTCCCATCATCGATGTGCCGAACCGGCTGTTGTTCACGCTGAAAATTAGTGGGGTGGTGATTGGGCTCAATGCCGCCGGGGCGCTGTTTTTCCTGCGGGCTTACGCGCGACGGAAAAGCGCGATGACTTGATGGCCGAGGTAGGCCGGGGCCTGCCCCACATCGCTCCGATGGGTGACAGACGCAGAGGCCGATTGAAAATCGGCCGCAGGATGCAATCCTGCCCCACTTCTCGACTTAAGAAAGTGTGTTGACCGACAGCGGGCGGCTCGCTTCGTAGACGGCTATTGCCGTTTCCTGATTCAGGATGTAGCCCAATTCGTCCACGCCGTCCAGCAGGCAGTGCTTCGCAAAGGCCTCCACCGGGAACTCCACGCGCCGGCCATCGGGCAAAATCAGCACCTGCGCTGCCAGGTCCATCGCAAGCGTCGCTTCCGGATTCGCGAAGAGCCACACATGCACGTCGCGCGGCACCACCACTGGCACCAGGGAATTCTTCAGCGCGTTCTGGCGAAAGATATCCGCGAACGACGTACTGATCACGACGCGGAAACCGTATTGCGTCAGAGCCCAGGGTGCATGCTCGCGCGAACTGCCGCAGCCGAAGTTGTCGCCGCCCAGCAGAATCCGCCGCGCCTTCGATTCGGGCTTGTTCAATACGAACTCGGGCTTTGGCGCGCCCGTGGCATCGTAGCGCCAGTCGTAAAAGAGCTGATCGCCGAGGCCGGCCTTTGAGATCGTCTTCAAAAACCGCGCCGGGATGATCTGATCGGTGTCGATGTTATCGATCGGCAGCGTCACGAACTGGCTTTCGAACGGCGTGAATTTATCCATGAAGCAGTTTCCTCACATCGGTCACGACGCCGGCAACAGCGCTGGCGGCGGCGGTCAGCGGACTGGCGAGGAACGTGCGCCCGCCCTTGCCCTGACGTCCTTCAAAATTGCGATTGCTGGTGGACACGCTGTATTCGCCGGGCTGCAGTTGATCGCCGTTCATGGCAATGCACATGGAGCAGCCGGCTTCGCGCCACTCCGCGCCCGCATCGCGGAAGATTTGATCGAGGCCTTCTGATTCGGCCTGGCGCTTGATCTCCATGGAGCCGGGCACCACCATGGTTCGCACGCCCGCGGCCACGTGGCGGCCCTTTAAAACCGACGCAGCGCTGCGCAGATCGGAAATGCGGGAATTCGTGCAGCTTCCAATGAACACCACATTGACCGCGTGACCTTCAATCGGCGTGCCGGGTTGCAGGTCCATGTAGCGCAGGGCCTTCGCGAGCGAATCGCGCTCCAGCGGATCGGACATCGACGCTGGGTCCGGAACAGAACCCGAAATCGCCATGCCCATGCCAGGGTTGGTGCCGAACGTGACCATCGGCTCAAGCGCCGACGCGTCAATGGTGACGGTGCGATCGTAAACCGCGCCTTCGTCAGTGGGAAGTTGCTTCCATGCCTTCACGGCCGCGTCCCACGCCGCGCCTTTCGGAGCGAACGGCCGACCATTCAGGAAGTTGTATGTCGTGTCGTCGGGCGCAATCAGACCGGCGCGCGCACCGCCCTCAATCGACATGTTGCACACGGTCATGCGTTCTTCCATCGAAAGTGCGCGAATGGCCGACCCTGTGTATTCGATCACGCAGCCAGTGGCGCCGCCGATGCCGATTTTCGCGATCAGCGCAAGGATGATGTCCTTCGCGCCCACTCCATCGCGCAGCGTGCCATCCACCTGCACCTGAAACGTCTTCGATTTTTGTTGCAGCAGGCACTGCGTGGCCAGAACGTGCTCCACCTGGCTGGTGCCGATGCCGAATGCCAGCGCGCCGAACGCACCGTGCGTGGCCGTGTGGCTGTCGCCGCAAACCAGCGTCATGCCGGGATGCGTAAGGCCCTGCTCGGGTCCGATCACGTGGACAATTCCCTGATGATCGCTGTGCAGGCCGAAGAACGGGATACCGAATTCCCGGCAGTTGGTCTCGAACTGGTTCACCTGCGCGGCGGCAATCGGATCGACGATGGGCAGCGAACGCGGCGTGGTGGGAATGCTGTGATCCACCGTCCCGAAAGTCAGGTCAGGCCGGCGCACTTTCAGACCGCGCTCGCGCAGCCCGGAAAATGCCTGTGGCGAAGTGACTTCGTGGACCAGATGCAGGTCGATGTAGATGAGGGACGGCGCGCCGGGATTTTCGGCAACAACGTGGCTGTCCCAGATTTTTTCAACAATGGTGCGAGGCTTCATGTCTTTTCTCATCACGACGCTGTGGCGTCTCGTCACACAAGGGACGCGACTGCGTCTCCTACTTCAGATGTCGTAGCTGGCTTGCCAGCGGGTTTCAGGTCGGCAGTCACGCGGCCGGAATCGATGACGGTTTCCATGGCCTTGTTCACTGCAGCCGCTTCATTCTTAAGGCCAAAGGTGTATTCCAGCATGGCCGCAACAGACCCGATGGCGGCCAGCGGATTGGCTTTGTTTTGTCCGGCCAGGTCGGGCGCGGAACCGTGCACGGGCTCGTAAAGCCCGGTCCAGGCGCCGGATGCGCGCTTATCGCCCAAAGATGCGGACGGCAGCATACCGATGGACCCCGCCAGCACCGCTCCCTCGTCGCTCAGAATATCGCCGAACAGGTTTTCGGTGAGCAGAACGTCGAAACGGCGTGGATTCAGAACAAGCTGCATGGCGCAGTTGTCGACCAGCAGATGATCCAGCTCGACGTCGGGATATTCGGCGGCGATTTCGACGACGACTTTACGCCAGAGCTGCGAGTTTTCGATGACGTTCGACTTGTCGACGCTCGTGACTTTCTTCCGGCGATTGCGGGCCAGCGACATGGCGACACGGGTGACACGCTCGATCTCCGCGTACGTGTAGGACATGGTGTTCACCGCGTAGGCCTGTTTGCCTTCGCCATGAATGCCGCGCGGCGTGCCGTAGTAAATGCCTCCGGTGAGCTCGCGGACAATGATCATGTCCGTGCCTTCGATGCGGTCGTTCTTTAAGGGCGACGAATCCAACAGCGAGGCGTAGGTGCGGACGGGGCGCAGGTTGGCGAATACTCCCAGCACTTTTCGGATGCCCAGCAGACCGCGCTCGGGCCGTTTTTCGGGAGGCGCGTTGTCGAATTCAGGCAGTCCCACAGCGCCCATCAGCGTGGCGTCGGCTTTCTGCGCGAGATCGATTGTCTCCTGTGGCAGCGGCGTGCCGCATTTATGAATGGCGATTCCGCCGAGCAGACCTTCGCTTAACTCCAGCGTGTGGTTGTACTTCGCAGCGACGCGCTGCAGCACTTTCACCGCTTCCACGGTGACTTCGACACCGATGCCATCGCCCGGCAATATGAGGACACTGAGGTTCATAGACTTAGTTTAGTGACTCGCACACTGACACCCTCGACAATACATGGTGCTCGGGCTACCGGGGACACGCGGCGCAAGCCGCGTTCCTGCAAACCCACAAACGCGACTGTCGTCGCGTGTCCTGCACGTCTCAGCCAACCACTCGAGAACACTTGTCCGATGTCGGGCAGGCCCCCGGCCTGCGGCGGGCTCGTAGCCCGCACGCCCAGCGTGAGACGTCGCCCACAACCCGTCCTGGGTCCTAATCGCTGGCCGCCGCTTTCGCTTCCATCTCGCACACTTCGCGCAGCAGATGGACGATTTCGTCGTTGCGCAGGCCTTTCTTGCAGTCGGCCATGGTGGTGAAGCGATGATAAAACGCGTCCAGTTCGCCGCCGGAGAGCTCAAAACCGAGATCTTTCGCCCGCTGATTCAGCGCGTGGCGACCGCTGTGCTTGCCCAGCACCAGACGGCTTTCGGGAACCCCGACCGATTTCGGATCGATGATCTCGTATGTGGATTTGTGCTTCAGGTAGCCATCCTGATGAATGCCCGCTTCGTGCGCAAAAGCGTTCTCACCGACAATGGCTTTGTTCGGTTGCGGCCCGAACGTGATGATTTCAGTGAGCGCGGTGCTGGCCGGGAAAAGCTTTTCGGTGACGATGGCGGTTTCATAGGGCAACCGGTCGGGCCGCGTCTTGAACGCCATCACGATTTCTTCCAGCGACGCATTGCCGGCGCGTTCGCCAATGCCGTTGATGGTGCATTCAATCTGGCGCGCACCCGCCTGCACCGCGACGATGGAATTCGCCACCGCGAGGCCGAGATCGTCATGGCAATGTACGCTGACGATCGCGCTGTCGCCTAGAGCGCGGGCCATGCGGCCAATTAATTCGCGATATTCGTCGGGAACCGAATAGCCGGTGGTGTCGGGCAGGTTCACGGTGCGGGCGCCGGCCGCTACTACCGCGCGCGATATCTGCTCCAGATAATCGTGATCGGTGCGGGTGGCATCTTCGGCGGAAAACTCGACATCATCGGTATACTGGCGAGCCAGTTCCACGGCGGCCACGGCAGCATCGAGAACTTCCTGCCGCGATTTGCGCAGCTTGAATTTCAGATGGATGTCGCTGGTGGCGATGAAGGTGTGAATGCGCGGGCGCTTGGCGTGGCGGAGAGAGGCGGCGGCGCGTTCGACATCGAGCTTATTAGCACGAGCCAGCGCCGCCACCTGTACCCAGGGAAACTCGCGGCTGACGGCGTCCACAGCATCGAAATCGCCCTGCGAGGCAATCGGGAAACCGGCTTCGAGGATATCGACGCCGAGTTCCACGAGTTTTGCGGCCATGCGCAGCTTCTCGGGTACGGTCATGCTGCAGCCGGGTGACTGTTCGCCGTCCCGCAAGGTGGTGTCGAAGATGTATACGCGATCAGGCAACGGGGTTCCCTCCCTGAAATTCCATTATGGAAGGGCCAGGACTATTTGGCAAATTTATAATTATCTCCCGCTACATGAGCTATGCTAATGACATAAGCTGGGCTTATGGAACTGTACCCTCTCAAGGTGTTCCTGACGGTGGTGAGCGAGAAGAGCTTTTCACGGGCGGCGGAGAAGCTTCTGCGGACCCAACCGGCGGTTTCGCTGGCCATCGCGAAACTGGAATCGGACCTGGGCGAGAAGTTGATTGACCGCTCCGGGAAGGATTTGATCGTCACCGATGCCGGCCGCATTGTGCTGGAACATGCGCGGCGGTTCGAAAACTTGCAAAGCGAACTCGACAACGCGCTCGCCGAACTGCGCGACCACTCCGCGGGGCGGCTGATTATCGGCGCGAACGAATCGACCACTCTGTACATGCTGCCGTCGATTGAGCAGTATCGGCGGTTGTATCCAAAGGTGAAGGTGCAGGTGCGGCGGTGTCTGTCGAGCAAGATTCCGGGACAACTGATCGACGGCGACCTGGAACTCGGTGTGATTAGCTACGACCCGGAGGACAACCGGCTGCAATCCATGGTGATTTATAAGGACCACCTGGCGTTTGTCGTTTCCCCGCATCATCGGTTCGCGAGCATGGAAGAGATTCCGATTACAGAGCTGGGCATGGAGACGTTCATCGCGCACAATGTGCTGTCGCCATACCGCTCGATCGTGATTCGCGAGTTTCAGCGCGCGCGGGTGAACCTGAACATGGACGTCGAGATGCCCACCGTGGAGACGATCCGTCTCCTGGTGTCGCGCAATGAGGGCGTCGCGTTTCTGCCGCGCATGTGCGTGGAGCAGGACATTTCGGCAGGGAATTTGTGCGAAGTTCGCGTGCGGGAGCTGGACGTGGATCGGCATATACGGCTGGTTTATCCGGAAAAACGTGTACTGAGCCACGCCGCGCGCGCGTTTCTGGAATTGATTCGGGAACGGGTGGCAGCGCGAGGTTAGTGAGGCATGGATGCGGGAACGTGTCCTCTGTTTCCGGCTTTTGTTAGTGTCGACGATCCTATCGATGTTGGTCCTGACATCGTGTATGGGTTTGGGAGATTTATGGACGCCTCGTCGACATATCGTGGGTGAGTTCTATCTCAGCCGCGGGGCGGATGACGATCAGGTGTATTTATTCTACGGTGATGAGAGTCTCGGTGAGGCTGTTTCGAGCATCGGCTGGACGCAGGACTACATCATCCTGAAGAAGTCTAACTCTCACGGCCTCTATCGTTGGGCGGTCATTCGCGTTCGCGATCATAGTGAGCTTGGAGGCCAGGAACTTGAAGTGACTCAAGAGAAACTTCTGCGAACTGTACGGATCATGGGGCCGGAGGAAGCGTGGCGAGCAACTGGCCAACGCTGATGGATGGCGGCGCGGCAGTGAGGACCGGTATACTTTAATCAAGGTTGATCAACATTGATTAAAATGAAGCCGTCGATCGTCCATCGCCTCCCAATTACCCAGGCGCGCGTCAACCTCGGTCAGGTAGTGAAGCGCGCTCATGTTCACAAGGAGTACTTCATCCTGGAGAAGGACGGCATTCCGGTGGCTGGCATTCTTGACGCGGAAGAACTAGAGGATTACCTCGAGTCGCGCAACCCGGCCGTACGCAAGCAAATTGCGAAGAGCAACGCCGATGTTGCCGCCGCAAGAACGCGGCCCGCAAGCCAACTTCTCGCGGACCTCAAGCGAACGATACCGGCGCGTTCACCGCGGGCTGCCAAGCGTTGAATGGACGCGTTTGAGATCGTCGTCACCGCTCACTTCGAGCGGCAACTGAAGAAGCTCGCCCGAACGAATGTGGAAGTGGTCGGCGAATTCGAAACGATTCTTCCGAAAACACCCCATCCGAAAACTGGTGAACGTAATGGCCGGCGATGGGCAATATCGAATCAGAATGAAGCGCTTCCGGTTCCGTTACGATATCGAAGATCGCACTGTGCTCCTGAAGGCATGTGCACTCAGGCGCGAGAACACTTATTGAGAAGCAGGCAGCAAGTGCCCGTCATCGCGGAGATCAACTTCGCGCGGAGAGTGCTGCTTATCCGCGGTATCATGACGCACAAGGATTGCACAAAAGGAGCGTGGAAACCGTGAGCGCTACGCTGACCGTCGACCCCAGGAAATACGCAAAGCTCGCGAATCGAATTGTCGTCAAGGCCATCGATACCGACGATGAATACGACCACATGGTCGCCGCCGTGGAACGCCTGATGGACAAAGGCGCGGACCGTCTGTCGGCCGAGGAATCCGCGCTGCTGGAAACGATGGCGATCCTGATCCAGGCTTACGACGATCGCCATCACCCGCTGTCTCCCCTTGCGCCCAACGAGATGCTGGCCTACCTGATGGAGACCAGCGGACGAACAGCCAGGGACCTGCTGCCAGTGATGGGCACGCGCGGCCGGGTTTCGGAGGTGCCGAGTGGGAAACGGTCCCTTAGCAAGGAGTAGGCGAAGAAACTCGCGGCAATGTTCAAGGTCGCGGTCGATCTGTTCATCTAGGCCGGCTCAGGTTTAGTGAGGCGCACGGGGATGCGATGAAGTTGCCTTGGAGCTTTCTTGTGGTGATCACCGCGTGCGCTCTGTTCGGTCAGGCGGACACTGGAGAACTGCGCATCCTGGTCACCGACCCCAGCGGATCGCCCGTCCAGGCGTCGGTGCGGATCGTCAGCGAGGTCAACCAATACAGCCGGACATTCACCGCATATCCGGACGGACACGTCGTCGCCAAGCGGCTGCCATTTGGCCGCTACATGCTCACGGTCAGCCATGCCGGGTTCAATTCGGTGGATCGACTCGTTGACGTGCGGTCGGCGTTTGCGCACGAGCTGACCATCTCGCTCGCGCTGGGCTCGGTGCGGTCGTCGGTAGAAGTCGCCAGCGGTGAAACTCTGATCGACCCCTACGCAACCAGCAGCGCGAATC
>Ga0265325_10000637_pt1 | contig 25504 bp, 26 predicted proteins | sample 41420metaG_FD_202090 | JGI IMG/M metagenome (GOLD analysis project Ga0265325, IMG submission 202090) | Rhizosphere microbial communities from Carex aquatilis grown in University of Washington, Seatle, WA, United States - 4-14-20 metaG | ecosystem: Host-associated > Plants > Roots > Rhizosphere... | reverse complement strand
CCACCAGCGCGGCCGCGGTCGCGTAGAAGAACGTGTAACCGTCAGGAGCGGCATGGGCTGCGGCCTCGGTGCCGATCTTGTTGCCGCCGCCTGGACGGTTCTCGTACACGACGGGCTGGCCGACCCGGGTCGAAAGCTGATCGGCAACGACGCGGCCGATGATGTCGGTGCCGCCACCGGCAGCCTGCGAACTGATGAATTTGATCGGCCGATCCGGCCAGCTTTCGGCGCTTGCGTTCGCAGTGAACGTCAGAAGCAAACAGGGCAGCAGGTAGCGCATCGCCCTCGTCATGCCGGCCCCTTTCATCGCCAATGCTTCAGAATTCCTTGCGCAGCAGGTTGTCGACCGACCAGCGGCCACCGCCGCGGAAGAAGATCGCCAGCGCAACGATGCCCATGAACAGCGCATATTCCATGCCGCGCCGGCCCCAGGACCAATTCGGCCACAGCACCGCAAACGAGATCACCGCCATCTCGATGGCGATGGCGGCAGCGACGACGCGCGTGAACAGGCCGACGGTAAGAAGGATGCCGCCGAAGAATTCCACCGCGCCAATGAAATAGGCCCAGGCCAGAGGATAGGCCCAGCCGAAGATGACGAAGTTCCGCGATGTGGGGACGGCGTCATTGAGGAAGAGCTTGTTGAAGCCATGCGGAATGATGATCAAGCCCAGCGCTACGCGGATCAGGGTATAACTCAACGGCGCCAGGATTTCGTAAAAGCCAGCCACGCTGGGCACGTGCAATCGGTCGCGGTTGATCTCGCCATCCATGGTCCTTCCCCAAGGCTGTCTGCCGGTTGACCGGCCTTTTCCTATCTTACGATGCGTCAGCTTGCCTGCCCGCAGCAAGACGTCAGGTCGCCATTCCGACGCCGAATGGCGCCGATAGGGCAGGGGCGCTATGGTAGCGACCGCCCAACCAACGAGCCTTCATCCCCGGTCATGAATCCCCTCAATCTTCAGCGTCCGGCCTGGATGGACGAGGAACTCGTTCTGCTGGAGGAGCAGGCCGACCGCTTCCTCAAGGCCGAATTCGTCCCCAACATCGACAAGTGGCACGAAGACAAGATCATGCCGCGCGAGGTGTGGACCAAGGCCGGGCAGGCGGGCCTGCTGTGCGCCATGATCCCGGAGGAATATGGCGGCGCTGGCGGCACGTTCGCGCACGAGGCGGTCATCAATCGCGCCTACAGCCTGGCTGGCATGGACTCGTTTGGCGCACCGCTCCATTCCGGAATCGTTGCGCCCTACATCTGGCGTTTCGGCACCGAGGAGCAAAAAAAGCGCTGGCTGCCCAAGCTCGCCAGCGGCGAGCTGGTCGGAGCCATCGCCATGAGCGAGCCGGGCGCCGGCTCCGACTTGCAGAGGATCCGGACCACCGCCGTGAAGAAGGGCAACCGCTACGTCCTCAACGGCTCAAAAATCTTCATCACCAACGGCCAGCACGCCGATCTGATCGTCGTCGTCGCCAAGACCGATCCCAAAGAGGGCGCCAAGGGCGTCTCGCTGATGGTGGTGGAGACAGCCGACGCGCCGGGTTTCCGCCGCGGTCGCAAGCTCAAGAAGCTGGGCATGGACTCGGCCGATACGTCGGAGTTGTTCTTCGAGGACGTGTCGCTGCCGACCGAGAACCTGTTGGGCGTGGAGGAGGGGCAGGGCTTCGTCCAGCTCATGAAGGAATTGCCGCAGGAGCGGATGATCGTCGCCTACCATGCGGTCGCGATGATGGAGCGTGCTGTCGCGCTGACCATCGACTATGTCCGGCAGCGTGAGGCGTTCGGCAAGAAGATCGTCGAATTCCAGAACACTCAGTTCGAGCTGGCCGCCTGTAAGACCGAGGCCACTGTCGCCAAGGTGTTCTGCGAGGAATGCATCGGCCGCGGCCTGAAAGACGAACTCGACAATGCGACGGCGGCGATGGCCAAATATTGGGTCACCGACACGCTGGGCCGGGTGGTCGACCGCTGTCTGCAATTATTCGGCGGGTATGGCTACATGGACGAATTTCCCATCTCGCGCATCTACCGCGACGCTCGCGTCATGCGCATCTATGCAGGAACCAACGAGATCATGAAAATGGTCATCGCCAGGAGCTTGTAGGTTCACTCTCGCGCGGTGTGCTCGGCCGGAATGACCGACGCGTTTGGAGAAAGCAAAATGACCGACGCCTTCATTTACGATCACGTTCGTACGCCTCGCGGTCGCGGCAAGGCCGACGGCTCATTGCACGAGGTGACCGCACTCAATCTTGCGACGCAGGCGCTCGGCGCTATCAAGCAACGCAGCGACCTCGACCCGATCCTGGTCGACGATGTGGTTCTGGGCTGCGTCGATCCGGTCGGGGAAGCCGGCGGTGACATCGCCCGCGTCTCGGCGATCATGGCCGGCTTCGGCGACGAGGTGCCCGGCGTGCAGATCAATCGCTTCTGCGCGTCCGGGCTTGATGCGATCAACTTCGCAGCGGCCGAGGTCATGGCCGGTCAGCACGACATGACGATCGGCGGCGGTGTCGAATCGATGAGCCGCGTCGGCATCGGCGCCTCGGGTGGCGCATGGCCGATCGATCCCTCGATCGCGCTCAAGTCCTACTTCCTGCCGCAGGGCATTTCCGCTGACCTGATCGCCACCAAGTATGGCTTCTCGCGCGACGACGTCGACGCCTATGCCGTCGAAAGCCAGAAGCGCGCCGGCATGGCCTGGGAGGAGGGACGCTTCAAGAACTCGGTCATAACCGTGCGCGACGTCAACGGTCTGCCACTGCTCGCCAAGGACGAGCACATGCGGCCGACCACGACCATGCAGAACCTGGCCCAGCTCAATCCGTCGTTCGCGCAGATGGGCGACATGGCCGGCTTCGACGCGGTCGCGATCCAGCGCTACCCGGAGGTCGAGGCGATCAACCACGTCCACACGCCGGGCAATTCCTCGGGCATCGTTGACGGCGCTGCGGCCGTATTGATCGGCAACAAGAATGCGGGGACGGCGGCAGGACTGAAGCCGCGCGCGAGAATCCGGCAGTTCGCCAACATCGGCTCCGAGCCCTCGATCATGCTCACCGGGCCGGTTCCGGTGACCGAGAAAGTCCTGAAGAAAGCCGGCATGACCACGAAGGACATCGATCTGTGGGAGCTGAACGAGGCATTCGCCTCGGTCGTGCTGCGCTACATGCAGGCGCTCGACATTCCTCACGACAAGATCAACGTCAACGGCGGCGCCATCGCCATGGGCCATCCGCTCGGCGCCACCGGTGCCATGATCTTCGGCACCGTGCTCGACGAGCTGGAGCGGCGAAATCTCAACACCGCGCTGGTGACGCTCTGCATCGGTATCGGCATGGGCACGGCCACGATCATCGAGCGGGTGTAACGGCGATGCCGAAGATCGATGTCGGCAAGCTGCCGGTTGACACCGTCAGCATGTACCCCGATCCGTTTTGGCAATCGACCGTCGGCCGCGAGCGAAAGCGGCTTGGCAACGCGGCCGGGCTTTCCCAGTTCGGCGTCAATATGACCACACTGAAGCCCGGCGCATGGTCGTCGCAGCGGCACTGGCATCGCAACGAGGACGAATTCATCTTCGTTCTCGAAGGCGAGATCACTCTTTGCGAGGATCACCACAGCGAGGTCGTGCTCAAGCCCGGCGATGGCGCGGGCTGGAAGGCCAACGGCGGCGTCGGGCATTGCCTGGTCAATCGCAGCAACAAGGATGCGGTCTACCTCGAGGTCGGCACGCGCTCTGCGACGGAAACGACGGTGTATCCCGACATCGACATGCGCGCCGAAAAGGACAAGACGGGGATGCGGTATTTACACAAGAGCGGCCAGCCGTATCCGCCGCGAAAGCCGTAAAGCATGCCGAAGATCGACCGCACCGAGATTCCGTTCGGCAACACCGCCTCCTATCCCAAGGAGTTCGCGCCGGCGATTGGTGGCCGCGAGAAGCAGAAGCTCGGCGACGCCGTCGGGCTGACGCAGTTCGGCGTCAACGTCGCGCGCATCAAGGCGAACGCGAAATCAGCGCTGCGCCATTGGCACGAGAGCGAGGACGAATTCATCTACATGCTCGAAGGCGAGCTGGTGCTGCACGAGAACGACGGCGAGACCGTGCTCCGGCCGGGCGACGCCGCCGGCTGGCGGGCCGACGGCGGCATCGGGCACTGTCTGATCAACCGCACCGGCAAGGATGCGGTCTATCTTGAGGTCGGCACCCGCTCGAAAGCCGAGCGCGTGCATTATCCGGACGTCGATTTCCGCATGGAGCGCGACGACAGCGGTCGCCGCTGGATGCGAAAATCCGGCGAACCGATCACGGAGTAGCGCGGCGCCGCCGCGGGGAGAACGTCATGGCCAACGATCACTTCAAGCTCGATGTCGATGCCGATGGTATCGCGCTCATCACCTGGAATTCTCCGGGCCCGTCGATGAACGTCATCGACATGGCGGTGATCACCGAGCTGTCCCAGATTGTGGAGAAGGTTGCGAGCGACGCCACGATCAAGGGCGCGGTCATCACCTCGGGCAAGGACGCCTTCTGCGCCGGCGCCGATCTGACGATGCTGGAGGCGTTCTCGCGCACGTTCAGGGACGTGGCGAGAAACCAGGGCGAGGAGGCGGCGATCGCCACGCTGTTCGCCGAGAGCCGCAAGCTGTCGCAGCTCTACCGGCGCATCGAGAACTGCGGCAAGCCGTTTGTCGCGGCGATCAACGGCACGGCGCTCGGCGGCGGCTTCGAGCTTTGTCTCGCCTGCCACCAGCGCATCGCGTCCGAGAATGACAGGACGCGGCTTGGCCTGCCGGAGGTCAAGGTCGGCCTGATGCCGGGGGCCGGCGGCACCCAGCGCATCGCCCGCATGATGGCGCCGAGCGACGCCCTGCAATTCCTGCTGAAGGGCGACCAGCTTCGTCTCAACCGCGCCAAGGCGATGAAGCTTGTCGACGCGGTGGTGCCGGCCGCGGACCTGGTTGCCACCGCCAAGGCCTGGGCCAAGGCCAACCCCAAGGCCAAGGCGCCGTGGGACGCCGAAGGATTCCGGCTGCCGGGCGGCTTGGTCTATTCCAAGGCGGGGATGATGATGTTTCCGGCGGCGAACGCGATCTACCGTCGCGAGACCTACGACAATTACCCCGGCGCCCGCGCCATCCTTCAGGTCGTCTACGAGGGCTTGCAGCTTCCGATCGACCGCGCGCTCACGGTGGAATCGCGCTACTTCGTCAAGATTTTGCGCTCGCCCGAAGCCGCGGCGATGATCCGGTCGCTGTTCCTGTCGATGCAGGAGCTCGTCAAAGGCGCTCGGCGGCCGGCCGGCATTCCGCCGACGCAGATCAAGAAGATCGGCGTCCTCGGCGCCGGCTTCATGGGAGCCGGCATTGCTTCGGTCAGCGCCCAGGCCGGCATCCAGGTCGTGCTGATCGACCGCGACCAGGCCAGCGCCGACAAGGGCAAGGCGCACATCCAGGCGAGCCTCACCGATCAAGTCAACAAGGGCCGCGCCACGGCGGCACAGCGCGACGCCGTTCTGGGTCTTGTCACGGCGACCGCGGATTACGGCGCGCTGCGCGGCGTCGATCTGATCGTCGAGGCGGTGTTCGAGGATCGCGCCGTGAAGGCGGACGCCGTCGCCAAAGCGCAAGCCGTGGTGCCCGATGTCATCTTCGGCTCCAACACCTCGACCTTGCCGATCTCGTCATTGGCGCAGAACGCCAAGGACCCCGCGAAGTTCATCGGCATCCATTTCTTTTCCCCGGTGGAGCGGATGATGCTGGTCGAGATCATCCTCGGCGAGAAGACCGGCGACGCTGCGCTTGCCACCGCATTCGATTTCGTCCGCGCCATTCGCAAGACGCCGATCGTGGTCAACGACGCGCGCGGCTTCTATACGTCGCGCGTCGTCGGCACCTATCTTCGCGAAGGCCATCTGATGCTGGTCGAAGGCGTTCCGCCGGCGATGATCGAGAATGTCGGCCGCATGGCGGGCATGCCGGTCGGACCGCTGGCGCTGAACGACGAGGTCGCGGTTGATCTGGCCTGGAAGATCGTCAAGGCGACCGAGGCCGATCTCGGCGCCAAGGCGATCGACGAACGACAAAAGGCGCTGCTGCAGGACATGGTCGAGCGGCGCGAGCGGCTGGGCCGCAAGAACGGCAAGGGCTTCTACGACTATCCGCAGAAAGGCCCCAAGCGATTGTGGCCCGGCCTTGCCGATTTGCAGCCGCAAAAGCTCGACCCCGATGGAATCGACGTGCAGGAGATCAAGGATCGGCTGCTCGCCATGCAGGCCCTGGAGACCGCGCGATGCTTCGAGGAGGGCGTCCTCACCGATGTGCGCGAGGCCGACGTCGGCTCGATCCTGGGCTTTGGTTTCGCGCCGTTCTCGGGCGGCACGCTGTCCTATATCGACATGATGGGAACGAAACGTTTCGTCGAGCTTTGCCAGCGCCTGGAGAAGAAACTCGGCTCGCGCTTTGCGCCGTCGAAGCTGTTGCTCGAGATGGCGGCGAAGGGTGAGACATTTTATGGGCGCTTCGCGCCTGGAAGGAAGGCTGCGTGATGCGTGTCGCGATTTGCTTTGCTGCGGCGCTGGTCGCAGGACTTGCCACAGTGGGACCGTTGGCCGCGCAGGACTACGGCGCGATCATCGCCGCACCCGATCGCGCCGACAGCGACCGGCAGACCGACAAGCGCCGCGATCCGGTCAAGCTCCTGGCGTTCACCGGCGTCAAGCCCGGCATGGTGGTGCTCGATATGGGCGCAGGCGGCGGCTACAGCACCGAGCTGATGGCCCGCGCGGTCGGTCCGGGCGGCAAAGTCTATGCCCAGGACTACGACACGGCACCCCGCGCCAAGGAGCGTTTCGAGGCGCGAATGAAAACCGATGCCATGAAGAACGTCGTGGCGCTCAGTCGTCCGTTCGACGATCCAGTGCCGCCGGAGGTGCATGGCCTCGACCTGATCACCTTCTTCTTTTTCTATCACGACACCACCTACATGACCGTCGATCGCGCCGCGATGGACAGGAAGCTTTTCGCCGGGCTCAAGCCCGGGGGCTTCCTGGTGATTGCCGACCATTCCGCGAAACAGGGCGCCGGCACCTCCGTCGGCAAGACCCTGCACCGGATCGAGGAAGCCACCCTGAAAAACGAAGTCCTGGCCGCCGGCTTCAAGCTTGTGGCGGAAGGCGATTTCCTGCGCCATCCCGAGGACAGTCGCGAGGAGAAGATATTCGGCGCCAAGGTCCCGATCGATGAATTCGTATTGAAATTTCAGAAGCCCTGACCGGCTCCCGCCGTCATTGCCCTTTTGCACCCTCCATGTGTATGGTCGCGACCTTTTTGCGCCGGAATCTCTGAATGGCTCGTGACCAAGTCGACATGACGCCGATCGACTCGCCCGGCGAGTTGGTGGCGTGGTTCGAGGCCGGCTGCAAACCGAAGAGCCAGTTCAAGGTCGGAACCGAGCACGAGAAGTTTGTCTTCACGACGGACGGACATCGGCCTGTGCCGTATACCGGCTCGCGCGGCATTCGCGCTCTGCTCGATGGCATGCAGCATCTGCTCGGCTGGGAGCCGATCACGGAGGGCGACAACATCATCGGGCTGGCCGATGTCACCGGGGGAGGGGCGATTTCGCTGGAGCCCGGCGGTCAATTCGAGCTGTCGGGCGCGCCCGTCGAGGACGTGCACCAGACCGCGAGCGAGTTGTTCGCCCACCTTGCGCAGCTCCGCGAGGTGGCGCGTCCGCTCGGCATCGGCTTCCTCGGTCTCGGCATGGCGCCGACGTGGCGGCGCTCCGACATGCCGCAGATGCCGAAGGGCCGCTACAAGATCATGACCGATTACATGCCGAAGGTCGGCAGCCTTGGCCTCGACATGATGTACCGGACCTGCACTGTCCAGACCAACCACGACTTCTCCTCCGAGCAGGACATGGTGAAGAAGCTGCGCGTGACGCTGGCGCTTCAGCCGGTCGCAACCGCGCTGTTCGCCAACTCGCCTTTCACCGAAGGCAAGCCGAACGGTTTTCTCTCCTTCCGCTCGGAAATCTGGCGCGACACCGACAACCAGCGCGCCGGCATGCTGCCGTGGGTGTTCGAACCCGGCATGGGCTTCGAGCGCTACGCCGATTATGCGCTCGATGTGCCGATGTATTTCGTCAAGCGCGGCGACAGCTACATCGACGTCTCGGGCCGATCGTTCCGCGATCATCTCGCGGGCAAGCTCATTCCTGGCGAGCGCGCCACCATCTCCGATTGGGCCAACCACGTATCGACGATCTTTCCGGAGGTCAGGCTCAAGCGCTACATCGAGATGCGCGGTTCCGATGGCGGACCTTGGCGGCGGTTGCCGTCGCTGCCGGCGTTTTGGGTCGGTTTGATCTACGACGACGCCAATCTCGATGCCTGCTGGGACATCGTGAAGGATTGGACCTTGGAGGAAAGGCGGAAGCTGCGCGACGACGTGCCGAGGCTCGGCTTCAAGGCGCCGATCCGCAATCAAAACCTGCTCGATCTGGCGGTGGTTTTGCTGCGCCTTGCCGAAAACGGATTGGTGCGCCGCGAAAGGCTCGATCGCAACGGCCGCGACGAGACGCGCTATCTGCGGCCGCTCCAGGAGATTGTCGCGCGCGGCATCACGCCGGCCGAAGAGCTGCTTGAAAAGTACAACGGGCCGTGGGCCGGCTCGGTCGATCCTGTATTCGAGGAATACGCGTACTGAGGGTCACTCCGCCGCTTGCGCGGCTTCCGACAGGTTGTCCAGCGAAGAGATGATGTGCTCGGCGAGCGCGTCGGCGAGCGCCAGGCTTTCGTGCGGATTGCGGATCAGTCCGACTCGGCAGCCCGGCAACTCCGGGAAACCATCCCCCGGGTTGAGCACACGCATACCGGGCCGCAGTCCCGATTCCGGAAACACCGAAACCGCGAGCCCCGACAGCACAGCCGAAGCCACCGCAGTGGCATTGGCGCTGGTGTAGAGGATGTGATGCGGCCGTCCGATCGTTTCCAGGCAGTCGATCGCAGCCCGCCGCCAGCCGCAGCTCAGCCGCCCGAGCGCGAGCGGCAGCGGCTCTTCGAGATGGCATGAGTGCCGGTTCGACGTCACCCACAGCAGCCGCTCGCGGCGGAAGGTTTCCGACGCCCGTGAGGTGCCGCAGTCGGTCACGATGGCAAGATCGATCTCGTTGCCGTCGATGCGTTCGACCAATTCCACCGACGGCTCGCACATCACGGTCAGTTCGACGCCCGGATAAGCGCGCGAAAACCGCGCCATGATTTCCGGCAGGTAGCGGTCGGCGTAATCGTCCGGCAATCCGAGTCGGACCCGCCCGGTCAAATCCTTGTCGTCGAAGGCCGCGAGCGCTTCGACGTTCAGCTTGACGATGCGGCGCGCGTAGTCGAGCAGCCGCTCGCCGTCCTCGGTCAGCTTCGATGTCCGTCCGTCGCGGGCGAAGATCGGTTTGCCGAGCCGCTCCTCCAGCCGCTTCATCTGCATCGACACGGCCGATTGGGTCTTGTGAACGACCTCGGCCGCCTTGGTGAAGCTGCCGGTTTCGACAATGGCAATGAACGTTCGCAGTTGATCGACATCGATCAGGGCGCTCATGACGGCCTCCTGGCTCAGAAATCCGGAGGGTTTCCGGACCCTCCAATCCATCATCAGATATGATTGGTCAGATTAAAAACATTCGTTTCACTTATCAATCGGAATCTGCGAAACCTCGCCATCCCAGGGGAAACGGGTGGGCATTCCAGGTGGCTCCGCAGCGATGCGGCGGTCCGAATGAGTGCCTCTGCCGCGTTTCCCGAACGAATTTGGAGGGTGCCATGCCTGCGATTACCGCCCTTGCCATTGCCGCAGGAGTTCGAGCGAGACGCGGCTTCAAGCGTTTCCTCGAGCGGATGAAAAAGCGCCACGACGCGATGCGTCTGGCCGGCCTCGATGACCGCATGCTGGCGGACATCGGTCTGACCCGCGGCGATCTGCGTGATGCTTTCGCCGAGCTGCCGTGGCGCGATCCCAGCGAATTGCTGGCGCGTCGTGCCGCTGAGCGTCGCACGCGCCACGCCGCATAACGATCTGGCTAGGCCGGCCCTCCCAACGGCCTTCGTCCGGAACGGCGGTTCTCCCCTCTCGCCCTTCGGACGTTGCGCCCGCCGCCCCCCGGCGGGCGCATTCTTTTCGCCCGGTTGTCATAGAGCCCGAATGCACTCGCTTCGCAGCGCCGCGTTCTTTAACATGCGAAGGGGCGCATCGATCGAAGGCTGCGGCACTGGTGCGATTTTTCCTCAAAGCTTTGTGCGCATTGGCGCTCGCGGTGGCTGCGGTCGCGCAGGTCGATGCGCAATCGGGTTTTGACCGGCCCGGTGGCGACTACGCGCGCTTCACTGTGCCGTCCGGCGATCCGGCTGTCTGTGCGGCGCGCTGCGACCGCGATGGCCGGTGTCGCGCCTGGACCTTTTCTTATCCCGGCACGACGGCGCTCGGCGGCAGCAACGCCGCGTCGTGTTGGCTGAAGAGCAAAGTCACGCCGCTTGCCGAAAACAAATGTTGCGTGGCCGGGGTCAAGGGCGCGGGCCTGGTCGAGATGCGCCCCGGACCGATCGAAAATTCAATCGACCGCTTTGGCGGCGACTATCGTCACTTCGATCTGGCCGGCAACGCCGATGCCGAGGCGTGCAAGAAGGTCTGTGAGGACGAGAACAAGTGCCGGGCCTGGACCTACGTCCGGGCCGGCTATGGCACGCCGGCGCCGCGCTGCTACCTCAAGGACAAGATCAAGCCGCCGCGGCGCAGACCGTGCTGCATGTCGGGCGTGGTGCGGTAGCTCACTTCACGCTGGTGAAGAACCGCGAGAGTCTCAAGCCGGAGGGCCAGGTCCAGATCGGCTGGCGGGCCACGGCGAGATCCCATGAGCCGACCAGGGTGTTGACCCGGCCGACCAGATCGGCAGTCGGAAGCAGGCCGACACCACCGAGCGCCAGCGGCACCCGGCTGTCCGCAGAGTTGTCGCGGTTGTCGCCCATGACAAACACATGGTCCGGAGGAACGGTCACCTCGGCCATGTTGTCGTAGAGCCCATGGTCCGAAACCTTGAGAATCGGATGCGCCCGATCGCCCGGCAGCGTTTCGATGTAGCGGGGCGCGGGAACGACGGCGCCATTTTCCAGTTCGAGCCGCCCGATGCCGTCGGCGAGCAACGGAACGGCCTGGCCGTTGATAAAGACCTGACCCGCGCGCACGCCAATCCGTTCGCCGGGCAAGCCGATCACGCGCTTCACCCAGATCTGCGAACGGTCGCCGGGCCAGCGGAACACGACGATGTCGCCTCGCTCGGGAAGCGCCGCAAGGATGCGTCGCGTCGACGGCAGCACGATCATTGGCGGCAACGAGGCGGCGCTGTAGCCGTAAGGGTATTTGGTCGCGAGCAACTCGTCGCCGATCAGAAGGGTCGGCTCCATCGAGCCTGACGGCACATAGTATGGCTCGGCGATGGCGATCTTGCCGATCATCAGCGCCGCGACAATACAGACGAACTGGACGGCGGACTGCGCCCAGGCCGGCAGGCGTGACAACCGCGACATGCCGGCCTCCCTCAACCCGTGCCGCCAACGGTGATGCGGTCCATGCGCAGCGTCGGCTGGCCGACGCCAACCGGCACGCCCTGGCCGTTCTTGCCGCAGGTGCCGACGCCGGTGTCGAGCTTGAGATCGTTGCCGACCATGGTGACGCGGTGCAGGTCGGTCGGGCCGTTGCCGATCAGCATCGCGCCCTTCAGCGGCGCGCCGAGCTTGCCGTTCTCGATCTTGAATGCCTCGGTGACGTTGAAGACGTACTTGCCCGAGGTGATGTCGACCTGGCCGCCGCCAAGGTTGACGCAATAGACGCCGTTCTTCACCGAGGCGATGATCTCGGCCGGGTCCTTGTCGCCGGCGGTCATGTAGGTGTTCGTCATCCGCGGCATCGGCACATGGGCATGGCTCTCGCGCCGGCCGTTGCCGGTCGGCTTCATGCCCATCAGGCGGGCGTTCTGCCGGTCCTGCATGTAGCCGACAAGAATACCGTCCTCGATCAGCACGGTGCGTTCGGTCGGCGTGCCCTCGTCGTCGATCGACAACGAGCCGCGGCGGCTTTGGATGGTGCCGTCATCGACCACGGTCACGCCCTTGGCCGCGACCTGCTGACCCATCAGACCGGCAAAGGCGGAGGTCTTCTTGCGGTTGAAATCGCCTTCGAGGCCGTGGCCGACCGCTTCGTGCAGCATCACGCCGGGCCAGCCGGCGCCGAGCACCACATCCATCTCGCCGGCCGGCGCCGGGATCGATTCCAGATTGAGCAGCGCCTGGCGCACCGCCTCGTCCGCGGCATGCCGCCACGAATCCCCCTCGATGAAGCGTTGGAAGCCCTCGCGGCCGCCATAGCCATACGAGCCCGTTTCCTGCCGAGCGCCTGAGGCAGCCACGACCGCGACATTGATCCGCACCAACGGGCGAATGTCCCGGTAGATCTGGCCGTCCGGCCGCACGATCTCGACCACCTGCCAGGACGCGCCGAGGCTCGCCGTCACCTGCCGCACGCGCTGATCTTTCGCGCGCACATAGGCGTCGATGGTCTCGAGCAGCTTCACTTTCGCGTCGAAGCCCGGCGCCTCGAGCGGGTTGTTGTCGCCATAGAGCTTCACGTTGGTGCGGCCGGGAGCATCGGCATACTTGCCGGAATGGCCGCCGTTGACCGCGCGCACGGCATCGGCGGCCCGCGCGATGGCTCCCTCGGACACCTCGGAGGCATGGGCATAGCCGACCGCCTCGTCCTTCACCGCCCGCAAGCCGAAGCCCTGGTTGGTGTCGTAGGTGGCCTGCTTGAGGCGGCCGTTGTCGAACACCAGCATCTCGGTCTGTTCGTATTCAAGGAACAGCTCGCCGTCGTCGGCGCCCTCGAGGCCGCTTTCGATCAGCTTGTTGACCTTGCCGCGATCGAGTTCTGCGCGATCGATAAGGGAGGCGTTGGGGTTCATCGGATTCTCCAAGTGTGGCCTCATACCGAGTCTGGCCTCATACATAGTGATTCTGCCGCCGGGGGGACAGAGCGCCGCAGCCGCCGGCATGGAGCCTGAGGGAACCATGTGACCGAATTCCGGTTATGCGGTGGGGGCCCGTCTGGGTCTGCGATATGCTTTTGCGTCGACGGGATTTGTTGGCCACCACAGCTTGCCTGTTGCTGGGCGCCGTGTCCGCCAAAGCCGCCATCCTCCACGAACGTCTGCCCTGGCTGCCCAACACGGCCGACCCGCCGCAACGCGCGACACCGGGCCCATGGCTGTTTTTCAATGGCGCCGAAGGCCGCGCGATGGAGGCGATTGCCGATCGAATCATACCGCCCGATCCACAGACACCCGGCGGCAAGGATGCCGGCTGCGCCGACTTTCTGGATCGGCAACTGGCGGGACCTTACGGCCGCGCCGAAGGACTTTATGTGCGGCCGCCGTTCATGCCCGGCAAGACGCAGCAAGGCCCGCAGTCGAAGGACAGTCCGGCGGAAAAATATCGAAAGGGTCTGGCCGCGCTCGACCATGCCTGTCGTTCAAAATATGCGGGCAAAACCTTCGCCGAATTGTCTGATGGCGACAAGGACACCGTCCTCAAGGGCCTGGAAAGCGGCGATCTGAAGCTCGATGGCGCCGACGGCAAAGCCTTCATGGAGCAGGCCGTCAAGGACGTCCAGATGGGCTTCTTCGCCGATCCGATCTACGGCGGCAATCGGGACATGGCGGCGTGGAAAATGATCGGCTACCCGGGTGCCCGCTACAACTATCTCGACTGGATCGAACGTCACAACGAACGCTTCCCGTTGCCGCCGGTCAGTATCACCGGGCGTGCCGAGTGGACGCCGAGAGGTTGAGCCCATGGCGCGCAAGCTTCCGAAAAAAGATGTCGTCATTATCGGGCTGGGCTGGACCGGCTCGATCATGGCACACGAATTGACCGACGCCGGCCTCGACGTCATCGCGATCGAGCGCGGTCCATGGCGGGATGCACCGACGGAATTTCCGCCCAGCTACGCCCAGGACGAGTTGCGCTATCGCATCCGCCACGAGCTGTTCCTGCGGCCGGATCAGACCACGTTCACGTTCCGCAACAAGATGAGCGAGACCGCGCTGCCGATCCGCACCTGGGGCGCGTTCATGCCGCCCAACGGCGTCGGCGGCGGCGGCGTGCATTGGAACGCCGAGACCTGGCGGTTCCTGCCGAGCGACTTCGTGCTCAGGACGCATCTCACCGAGCGCTATGGCGCGTCGTTCCTGCCCGACGACATGACGATCCAGGATTGGGGCGTCACCTACGACGATCTCGAGCCGCACTACGACGCTTTCGAATATCTCTGCGGCACATCCGGGACCGCCGGCAACCTCAAGGGCCAGATCAAGGACGGCGGCAATCCGTTCGAAGGCCCGCGATCGCGGCCCTATCCGACGCCGGCGCAGAAGCAGGGCTACGGCCACACGCTGTGGGCCAAGGCGGCGCGCGAACTCGGCTACAAGCCGTTCCCGCAGCCGTCGGGAAACATGTCGCAGGCCTACACCAATCCGCTCGGGCTTCGCATGGGGCCGTGCACCTACTGCGGCTTCTGCGAATGGTTCGGCTGCGGCAACTATTCGAAGGCGAGCCCACAGACCACCATCTTGCCGGTGCTGATACGCAAGTCGAATTTTTCCGCCCGCGACAATTCCGAGGTGACGCGGATCAACACCGACAGCTCAGGCAAGCGCGCCACCGGCGTCACCTTTGTCGACAGCCAGAACCAGGAATGGGAGCAGCCGGCCGATCTCGTCATCCTCGCCGCCTATTCCATGTTCAACGTGCAACTCCTGTTGCTCTCGAAGATCGGCCAGCCCTACGACCCGACGGCGAACACCGGGGTCGTTGGCCGCAACTTCACCCACCAGGCGATGTCGAGCGTCGACGGCTTCTTCGACAAATCGAAGTTCAACTTCAACCCGTTCATCGCCTCCGGCGCGATCGGCATGTGCATCGACGAGTTCAACGGCGACAATTTCGATCACGGTCCGTTGGGCTTTGTCGGCGGCGGCTATCTCGGCCAGGTGCAGACCAACGGCCGCCCGATCGAGACCACGCCGGTGCCGTCCGGCACGCCGAAATGGGGCGCGCAATGGAAGAAGGCGGTCGCCGACTATTACCTGAGCAGCCTCAAGGGCGGCAGCATCCACGCCAGCATGTACAGCTATCGCGACGTCTATCTCGACCTCGATCCGACCTACAAGGATCGGTTCGGCCGGCCGCTGATGCGGATGACCATCGACTTCCATGACAACGAGCTGAAGGCCGCGGCTTATCTGACCGACAAATACGCCGACATCGTCAAGGCGATGGGCGCCGAGAAGGTCGACAAGAGCCCGCGAAAGGGCTCTTACGACGTCACCAAGTACCAGACCACGCACTTGAACGGCGGCGCCATCATGGGCGCCGATCCAAAGACCAGCGCGCTCAACCGCTATCTGCAAAGCTGGGACGTGTCGAACCTGTTCGTGCTCGGCGCCAGCGCGTTCCCGCAGAACGCCGGCTACAACCCCACCGGAACGGTGGCGGCGCTGACGTTCTGGGCCGCCGCGGCCATTCGCAATCAGTATCTGAAAAATCCGGGGCCGCTGGTCCATGCGTAGCCGGATCGTCAGCTCGATTGCTGTTGGCGCTGGGGCGCTGCTGTTCTGCGTTGCCGGAAGCTACGCCGCGAACAAGCTTGATGGGCAGGATTTCACCCAGGTCGAGCGCGGCCGCTATCTCGCCACCGCGGCAGACTGCACCGGTTGCCACACCATTCCCGAACGGGGTCGACCGTTCGCAGGCGGCCGCGCCATCGAGACTCCCTTCGGCAACATCATCTCGCCGAACATCACGCCGGACCCCGAGACCGGCATCGGCAACTGGAGCGACGACGATTTCGACCGCGCGCTCCGCAAGGGCGTCCGCTCGGATGGTTCGATGCTCTATCCGGCGATGCCCTACACCTCGTACACCAAGATGTCGCGCGACGACGTCATGGCAATTCGCGCCTTCCTCAGCACGGTGCCGGCTGTCCGCACCCAGGCTCCGCCCAACACGCTGCCTTTCCCCTTTAACATCCGGGCCGCGATGCGGGTATGGGACGCACTTTATTTCACCGAGGGCGAATTCAAGCCCGATCCGCAGAAATCGGCCGATTGGAATCGCGGCGCTTTCCTGGTGCAGGGGCCCGCGCATTGCGGCGCCTGTCACACGCCGAAATCGTTCCTCGGCGGCGACAAGACCGCCGACTATCTGCGCGGCTCGTATCTTCAGGGCTGGTTCGCTCCGAACATCACCAACGACGCTCGGCGCGGCCTCGGCGGCTGGTCGGTGGATGACATCGCCACCTATCTGAAGACCGGCCACAACCGCGTCACAGCCGCGACCGGTCCGATGGCCGAGGAGGTCGCGCTTTCCAGTTCGCAGATGACCGACGGCGATCTCAAGGCGATTGCGACCTATCTCAAATCGATCGACGGCGGCCAGGACAATCCGGCGCCGGTGCGCGCCGACGACCCGGCCATGGTCGCGGGTCAGGCGATCTATCGCGACGTCTGCTCGGCCTGTCACGGCATCGATGGTCATGGCGTACCGCAGCTTTTCCCGTCGCTGGCGGATTCGTCCATGGTTCGCTCCGACGATTCGACCACGCTGATCCGCATCATTCTGCGCGGTGCGCGGAGCGTGGCCACCAAGGACGAACCGACGTCGCCCGCGATGCCGTCATTCGCCTGGCAGCTCGACGATGCCAAGGTCGCGGCAGTCGTCACCTATATTCGCAACGCGTGGGGCAAACCCGCTCCGGCGGTCGCGGCCGATGTCGTGGGCAAGGCCAGGACCGACCTGCAGCCGCGAACCGATTGATCAGAACCGCACCGAGACGCTGCCGATCGGCTCCAGCGCGTAGTCGATGCCGCGCTCGCCGGCTTCGAGGCTCATGGGAGCCGTGATCGAGCCGCAGATGATGAACTGCCCGGCCCGCAGCCCATCGGCGACGGCCGCTGCGACATCGGCCACGTGCCGCACGACGCCGACAATGTCCCCCGTATTGGTTTCCAGCGCCGCCGGCGCGGGCACGTCGGTGCCGCTGCGGGTGACGCGGGCCTGCAGCCCTTCCAGCCGGGCGCCGCTGCGCATGGTGTCGCGCGGCCCGAGGATCACGTGCCGCTGGAAGATATCGCCGGCGAGGACGGCTTCGACATCGTCGATCGAACCGCCGGCGTCGGCGAGCTCGATGGCCGGGCCGATCGCCGCGACGGCGCTGCGTGCCTCTTCGCGGGTCGCGCCGGCCGGCAGATCGCGTCCGATGTAAGCCGCGATTTCGGCCTCGGCAACGGGCTTCCGCCATCCCGCGAGCGGCACCGACGCGCCCGACGGCAGCAGGGCGCGGTCGAGCAGGAATCCCACCAGCGGCGCCTTCAGCCTGAGCTTTTGCATCGCGGCCGGGGCGCCGAAACCGACCTTCCAACCGACCTGCCGCGCGCCCTCGGCCAGACGCTTGCGGCGCAGCTCCATCTGCGCCCGCATGCCGTTGGCGATGCGGGGGTCCTGCAAGGTCAGGCTCATGGATGCTTTCCGCCAGGCACCTCGTAGCCGGACGCATCGATCGACCCGGCTCCCATCCAGCCCCAGACCAGCACCACGTCCTCGTTCGACGTGTTGTTGAAGCCGTGCCAGACGCCGCGCGGTGAATAGACCACGTCGCCCTCGCCGGAAGGCTTCAGTCCCTCGTCGGTGATGATGTGGCCTTGGCCTTTCAGCACGATGAAGAACTCATCGCAGTTGCGATGCAGGTGACATTCGTGGCTGGCGCCCGGCTTGAGCACGGTCCAGCCGACCACATGGTCGGCGCCGGCGGATTTCTTGTCGATCAGGAATTGCACCTGCATGTCGATCCAGCCGTCGTCGCGCTTCAGGCCTTCGACCTTCGGCACGTTCTTGATGTTGGTGCGAAACATCTTTGCGCCGAGCGATGCCGCGGTGATGCCGGTTGTTGCCTTCACGGCTTTGGCCAAGGCCGAGCCGATCTTCTCACCCTTGCTGGTCACGATTGCCCTCCAGAATCTTGTCCACCAAGCCGGCGATAAACCTGATGTGCCACCACAAAATCGTTGGCGTCGATGCCGAGCCCCCGGCAGGCGTTCATCATCTCGTTGGCAGCGGCGGCGAGCGGTGTCGGGCTTCCCAAAGTCCGGCCGAGATTGAGCGCCAGCAACATGTCCTTTTGTTGAAGCGTCACATCGGCGAGCGGCACCTCGGGCATCTTGCCTTCGAGAATGAACGGGCCGCGATAGCCCAGGACTGGCGATGCCGCGACGCTTTTCAGGATGGCGTCGACCGCCACCTCGCGCGCGACGCCGCCTTTTTCCGCGAGCGCCACCGCCTCGCCGAAGCAGATCACCTCGACCATCAGCAGCAGGTTGACCGCAATCTTCATCTGGCAGGCCAGACCTTGCCCGCCGATCCGGGTCACCTTGGGGCCGATCGCCAGCAGCACCGGCTTGGCGCGTTCGAACGCCGCTTCGTCGCCGCCGATCATGATCGAGGCCTGGCCCGCCCTCACGGTCACCGGGCTTCCCGACAACGGTCCGTCGAGCATGATCGAACCCGCCTTGGCGAATTCCGCCGCCACCTCACGGCTGGCCGTGGGATCGATCGTGCTCATGTCGATGTAGATCCCGCCCTTGCGCAGACCCGAAATGATCCCGCTGGCGCCGAGCGCCACGGTCCTAACCGCCGCGGCGTCCGTGACGATCGAGAACACCATGTCGGAGGCCTCGGCCACGGCTTTGGGTGTGGCCGCCCATTTCATTCCGGCCTGCATCAGGGGCTTGGCTTTGTCGGCCGACCGATTCCAGCCGGTGACCGTATGCCCTGCGGCCATCAATCGAGGGACGATCAATTCGCCCATCGCACCGAGGCCACAAAATCCAAGATTCACTTTTGAAGCCTCCAACAACGTGCGTGTCATGCCCCGCGAAAGCGGGGCATCCAGTATCCACCGTCATGGTTTGCTATGCGAGGCCATGTGGCGCCCGCTCAGGGCAGCTTGTCGAAGCCCTCGCCAAACCCCTTGAGGCTGATCGGAAAGCCGATGCCTTCTTCCGGCGTCTGGAAGATGATGAACGTGGCGGATTGGCCGGTGCGCAGCTTGTTGAGCAGGGTGTCGTCCATGACCACCTCGGCAATGCAGCCGTTCGGCACGCAGCGCACGAAGCCGGCGCGGCCCACCTCCGCATTGTCGATCTTCAAACCGAGCCCGGACGGCAGCAGCACGCCTGGCGGCGCGATCACGCGCATGATCCGGCTCTTCTTGTCGGCGGTTTTCAGCACGATCACCGTCAGCCCGACATTCGGCCGGTCCTCGGCGGTCACGCTTTGCAGCAGCGCGCACTGTTCGGCCTGGGCGCCGGGAGGCGTGTCGCAGCGGATCTGCCAGTCGGCATGAATGGAGCGCACCGCGCCCTGGGCCCGGGCCTCGCCACCAACCGCGGCGACCATCATCAGGATCGCCGCGACGATTGTGGCGAGCAAACCCCAATTCGTCGATCTGGAAGCATCGTGCGGCCTGGATGGGAGCAGGGGTTGGCCTAAATTGCCCGTCATTTGCCGTTCTCGACCGTCCGAAACCAGGGCTCGCGCTCGAATCGCGGCTCCTTGGATATCACCGCGTCGCCTCTTTCGCCTACCGGCCGCCCCGCTATGTCAACAATGCAAGCCTTGGATGGCGCTGCTCTGCCGCAGCCGGCCGTCGCGTTCCGGCCACGGATCGGCAGTATAGGCAAAATATCCAGATTGTCGCATCGGACAGCCGTCCATGCACATTGCGACTGCGCCGGAATTATGGTTTGAGAAGCCTCGGGAAATCCCCTCCCGCCGCACCGCCCGCCGACGAGAGCGGCCCCCCTCGGGGCGCCTTATCGGGAGCGGACAACGATCTGCAACGACGCTCCCGGTGCGGCAAGGACGCGTCACGATCGATTTTCGTCGAAGGAGCTATGACGACGATGCTGGTGTTCAAGCGGTTGGCCGCCCTTGCGGCTGCGGTCGTGCCCGGGCTCCTCGGCGCCAATGCGGCTTTTGCCGGGATGGGGCAGCCATCGCCCTGGCAGCTCGGTTTTCAACAGCCGGCCACGCCGGTCATGGAGAACATCGTCTGGTTTCATGACTTCCTGCTGTGGCTGATCACGGCGATCGCGCTGTTCGTCCTGGCGCTGCTGTTGATCATCGTCTTCCGGTTCAACGCCAAGGCCAATCCGACGCCGTCGCGCACCACGCACAACACGCTGATCGAAGTGATGTGGACCTTGGTCCCTGTGATCATCCTGGTGGCGATCGCGGTGCCCTCATTCAAGCTGCTGTTTCTCGAGCTGACGATTCCGCCCGCCGACGTGACGGTGAAGGCGACCGGCAAGCAGTGGTACTGGAGCTATGCCTATCCGGACGCCAAGATCGAGTACGATTCGCTCATGCTGAAGGACAACGAGCGCAAGCCCGACCAGCCGCGGCTGCTCGCGGTGGACAATGCGCTGGTCGTCCCGGTGAACAAGGTGGTGCACGTCCAGGTGATCGGGTCCGACGTGATCCACTCGTTCTCGGTGCCGTCGTTCGGCGTCAAGATCGATGCCATTCCAGGCCGGCTCAACGAAACCTGGTTCAAGGTCGAGCGCGAGGGCATCTACTACGGGCAATGCTCCGAGCTTTGCGGCCGCGATCATGCCTTCATGCCGATCGAGGTGCAGGCTCTGAACGAGAAGGACTACGCGGCGTGGCTTGAGCAGGCGAAGAAGAAGTTCGCCGTCGATGACAGCCGGCCGCCAAAGACACAAGTGGCGGCGGCGGCTCGGTAGGCTGCGGGACTTAAATCACGGGCGATAACGGCAGGTCGAAGGAACGGATAATGGCTACGACGGCTCACGGCGCACACGACGACCACGCGGCTCACGAGCATCACACTCCGTCCGGGTGGCGCCGCTTCGTCTATTCGACCAATCACAAGGACATCGGCACGATGTACCTGGTGTTCGCCATGGTCGCCGGCGTGATCGGAGGCGTGTTGTCGGTCGCGATCCGCATGGAGCTGATGTTTCCGGGTCTCGAGGTGTTCCACGATGCCCACCAGTTCGACGTGTTCACCACCGCGCACGGACTGATCATGATCTTCTTCATGGTCATGCCGGCGCTGATCGGCGGCTTCGGCAACTGGATCGTGCCGCTGATGATCGGAGCGCCCGACATGGCGTTCCCGCGGATGAACAACATCTCGTTCTGGCTGCTGCCGGCCTCCTTTGCACTGCTTTTGACCTCGTTCTTTGTCGAGGGTGAGCCGGGCTCGCCCGGCGCCGGCACCGGCTGGACCCTCTATGCGCCGCTCTCGACCACCGGTCATCCGGGGCCTGCGGTCGATTTCGTCATCCTGTCCATCCATCTCGCCGGCGCTTCGTCGATCCTGGGCGCCATCAACTTCATCACCACGATCTTCAACATGCGCGCGCCTGGCATGACCCTGCACAAGATGCCGCTGTTCGTGTGGGCGGAGCTCGTCACCGTATTCCTGCTGCTGCTGTCGCTGCCGGTGCTGGCCGGCGCGATCACCATGCTGCTGACCGATCGGAACTTCGGCACCACTTTCTTCACCGCGTCCGGCGGCGGCGATCCGGTGCTGTTCCAGCATCTGTTCTGGTTCTTCGGTCACCCAGAGGTTTACATCCTGATTCTGCCAGGCTTCGGCATCGTCAGCCAGGTGGTGGCGACGTTCTCCAAGAAGCCGGTGTTCGGCTATCTCGGCATGGCCTATGCCATGGTCGCAATCGGCGGCATCGGCTTCGTCGTGTGGGCGCACCACATGTACACGGTCGGCATGTCGACGGCCGCGCAGGCCTATTTTATCGCCGCCACCATGGTGATCGCAGTGCCGACCGGTGTGAAGATCTTCTCGTGGATCGCCACGATGTGGGGCGGTTCGATCGATTTCAAGACACCGCTGCTGTTCGCCATCGGCCTGATCTTCCTGTTCACCGTCGGCGGGGTCACCGGCGTGGTGCTGGCCAATGCCGGCGTCGATCGTTCGCTTCAGGACACGTATTACGTGGTGGCGCACTTCCACTACGTGCTGTCGCTCGGTGCGGTGTTCGCCGTGTTTTCCGGCTGGTACTACTGGTTCCCGAAGATCACCGGCTACATGTACAACGAGACCATCGGCAAGCTGCACTTCTGGTGCACCTTCATCGGCGTCAACATCGTCTTCTTCCCGCAGCATTTCCTCGGCCTTGCCGGCATGCCGCGTCGGATTGCCGACTATCCGGATGCCTTCGCCGGCTGGAACTACGTGTCGTCGATCGGTTCGTATATCTCGGCGTTTGGCCTGCTGATCTTCTTCGTCGGCTTGGCTCAAGCCTTCATGAAGAAGGAGAAGGCCGCGGCCAATCCGTGGGGTCCCGGCGCCACCACGCTTGAATGGACGCTGCCTTCGCCGCCGCCGTTCCATCAGTTCAACGAGCTGCCGCGGATCAAGTGATGTCGCTCGCGAGCGAAAGCGCCGAACTCGCTTCGCCGTTGCGGGGAGAGATTGTCCACGCCGAGCCGAGCATGGCCGGCGTCGACGACTACCTCGCGCTGCTGAAGCCGCGCGTGATGTCGCTCGTCGTGTTCACAGCCCTGGTCGGCATGGTGGTTGCGCCCAGACACCTGCATCCGGTGCTGGCGTTCTTCGCGCTGGTCTGCATCGCGGTCGGCGCGGGCGCCGCCGGCGCTCTCAACATGTGGTACGACGCCGATATCGACGCGGTCATGACCCGGACCGCGGCGCGTCCGGTTCCTGCAGGCCGTATCCAGCCCGGCGAAGCGCTGGCGTTCGGCCTCGTCCTCGCCGGCTTCGCCGTCACCTTTCTCGGCCTGATGATCAACTGGCTCGCAGCCGGCCTCCTGGCGTTCACGATCTTCTTCTACGCCGTCATCTATACGATGTGGCTCAAGCGCTCCACGCCGCAGAACATCGTAATCGGCGGTGCCGCCGGCGCGTTTCCGCCGATGATCGGCTGGGCCGCGGCGACCGGCGGCATCGGCCTCGAATCGATCCTGCTGTTTCTGATCGTGTTCTTCTGGACGCCGCCGCACTTCTGGGCGCTGTCGCTCTACAGCGTCGAGGAGTATCGCCGCGCCGGCGTGCCGATGTTGCCGGTGGTTGCTGGTGTCGATGAAACCCGCCGCCAGATTTTGATCTACAGCATCCTGCTCGCGCCGGTCGGCGCGCTGCCATGGCTGCTGGGCTATGCCGGCTTGGCCTTTGGGCTGATTGCGATCGCAGGGGGCCTTTTGATGATCGGGCTGTCCGGGCAACTCTATCGCCGCCCCGAAAAGCGTACCGCCAAGAAGCTGTTCGGCATTTCGATCCTCTACCTGTTCGTTCTGTTCGCGGCCTTGCTTGTCGAGCATTGGCTCAATCTGCACCAATTCGGCCTGCCGTTCGGGCGCGTGTTCTCATGAGTATGACGATGGACGAGCAGCCGACGGACCGCGGTATCGTGCTCACCGAGGAGCAGAAGCGCCGCCGCCGTGCGCGCTCGATCGCCATCGCGCTTGCTCTCGGTGTCTTCGTCGCCCTGGTTTACGCCGTCACCCTGGTCAAAGGGCCGGGCGTCCTGGTTCGGCCGCTGTGAGGTCATGATGGCCGCGCAACCGTCCCCTCCGCTCAGCCGTCGCGACAAGATGGTGGCCGTGGCTTGCGGGCTCACGGTTGCCGGAATGATCGGCGCGGCCTATGCGGCCGTGCCGTTCTACAACTGGTTCTGCCGCACCACGGGCTATGCCGGGACCACGCAGGTCGCGACGGCGGGCCCCAGCGGCATGATCGATCGCAAGGTCACGGTGCGGTTCGACTCCAACGTCGGGCCTGGGCTGCCGTGGCGCTTTGAGCCGGAGCAGAACCAGATCGAGATCAAGCTCGGTCAGGTCGTGACCGTGCACTATCGCGTCATCAACGAAGCCGCCCGTCCGATCTCCGCCACCGCCGCCTACAACGTCACACCGCTGACCGTCGGTTCGTACTTCAACAAGATCAACTGCTTCTGCTTCACGGAGCAGAGCCTCAAGGCTGGCGAGACGCGGGAGATGACGGTGGTGTTCTATGTCGATCCTTCGATGGTGAAGGATGCCGACAACGCCGACACCAGCACCATCACTTTGTCCTACACCTTTTACAAGCAGCCCGACCCGAAGCCTGTCGCCGACGGCACGCCGACCGGGCGCAAGCAGATCTACTAACGGAGACTGAAATGGCCGACGCGCACGCCAAGCCGCATCACGATTACCACCTGGTGGAGCCGAGTCCGTGGCCGGCGGTCGGCTCCATCTCGGCGTTCGTGCTGGCGGTCGGATTGATCGGCTGGATGCACCACATGTTCGAGGCGGCACCGTTCGTGTTCGGCGCCGGCATGATCGGCGTGCTCTTCACGATGCTGAGCTGGTGGCGCGACGTGGTGAAGGAGGCGCAGGTCGAAGGCTTCCACACCCGCGTGGTGCAGATATCGCATCGCTACGGCATGATCCTGTTCATCGCCTCCGAGGTGATGTTCTTCGTCGCCTGGTTCTGGGCCTATTTCGATGCGGCGTTGTTCCCGGCCGATGTCCATCAGATCGCGCGCGGCGATTTGCTCGGCCACGTCTGGCCGCCGCACCCGAGCCCGGACGGCACCTCGTTCCGCGGCACCTTCGATCCGTGGCACCTGCCGCTGCTCAACACGTTGATCCTGCTCACCTCCGGCACCACCGTGACGTGGGCGCATCACGCGCTGCTGCACAACGACCGCAAGAGCCTCATCAACGGGCTGTGGCTGACGATCATTCTTGGCGCGACCTTCACCTGCGTGCAGGCCTACGAATACGGCCACGCCGCGTTCACCTATTCCGGCCACATCTACGGCGCCACCTTCTTCATGGCGACCGGGTTCCACGGCGCCCACGTGCTGATCGGCACCACGTTCCTGATCGTCTGCCTGATCCGCTCCTACGCCGGCCATTTCACGCCGACGCAGCACCTTGGCTTCGAGTTCTGCGCCTGGTACTGGCACTTCGTCGACGTGGTGTGGCTGTTCCTGTTCGCCTGCGTCTACGTCTGGGGCGGCGGCACACCGCTGCACCACTGAGCAGTTGAACAAATCGCGGCAAGGGGCGGTCACAAGCCGCCCCTTTTTGCGTTATTGAGACGACATGGCTGAACACCTGCCGATCGTCACCGGCCTGTCTTGCCGCTGCCCGCGCTGCGGCAAGGGCAAGCTGTTCCAGGGCTTCCTCAATCTGCGGCCGCGCTGCGAGGCCTGCGGACTGGACTACGACTTCGCCGACTCCGGCGACGGCCCCGCGGTGTTCATCATCCTGCTGGCCGGGTTTGTCGTGGTCGCCTGCGCACTGATCGTCGAATTCAACTACGCCCCGCCGCTCTGGGTGCACGCGG
>Ga0265325_10000636_pt1 | contig 25505 bp, 30 predicted proteins | sample 41420metaG_FD_202090 | JGI IMG/M metagenome (GOLD analysis project Ga0265325, IMG submission 202090) | Rhizosphere microbial communities from Carex aquatilis grown in University of Washington, Seatle, WA, United States - 4-14-20 metaG | ecosystem: Host-associated > Plants > Roots > Rhizosphere... | reverse complement strand
TGCTGACGGCCATCAGCGTTGCTATCGCAGTCATCAATCTTCTCGCGGTTCGCTATGTGGCGCGTAAGCGTACCGACAATAACCAAAAACTTCTGCAGGAGCGGGGCAAGATGCTGGGTACCGCGATGGCTGGGTTGCAGACCATCGAGACTCTGAAAGCGACAGGATCGGAATCGGATTTTTTTTCGCGATGGTCCGGCCTACAAGCCAAGGTCGTCACCGCCGAGCAGGAGTTTGGAGCATCCTCGCAATACTTGTCGGCATTGCCCCCCCTCCTGACCTCACTCAACGTTATTTGCGTCCTGGCCCTCGGCGGCATGCGCGTGCTGGATGGCGTTCTCACGATCGGAATGCTGATCATGTTCCAGACTCTGGTGGCCAGTTTCGTCGAACCCGTGAACAAGATCGTGTCTCTGGGTTCCACGCTACAGGAAGCGCAGGGAGATCTCGGCAGACTCGAAGACGTGCTTCGGTATCCGCCCAGCGTCTCTTTCGATCTCACCTCGCCATCAAACGCAGCCGCCGTTCAGGAAGAGAAGGCCCTCGAAGGCTGGGTGGAAGTGGACCAAGTCAGCTTCGGCTACAGCCGGCTGGAACCGCCGCTGATCAAAAGTCTTAGCCTGAAACTCAGGCCCGGCGGAAGGGTTGCGCTGGTGGGAGGAACCGGAAGCGGGAAATCGACAATTGCCAAGATCGTCAGCGGTCTGTACGAGCCCTGGTCCGGGCAAATACATTTCGACGGGAAGCTTCGTAAAAACATTTCTCGCGACGTTCTCAATGAATCGGTTGCCGTGGTCGACCAGGAGATTTTCCTCTTTGAAGGCACCATCCGGCAGAATCTCACGCTCTGGGACAACACCATCGAAGAGACGGAAATCATTTCCGCGGGAAAAGACGCGGCCATCCACGACGAGATTACCGAAAGATTCGGCGGCTATAACGCCCCGGTCGAAGAAGGAGGCCGCAACTTCAGCGGGGGGCAACGGCAGCGGCTTGAAATCGCGCGCGCACTGGTTCGCAGGCCGCGCATTTTGATTCTGGACGAAGCGACGAGCGCTCTCGATCCTCGCACCGAGGAAATAATCGACGACAGCCTTCGCCGCCGCGGCTGCACCTGCCTGATCGTTGCCCATCGGCTCAGCACGATCCGGGATTGCGACGAAATTATTGTGTTGAACCGCGGAGAAGTGGTGCAGCGCGGAACCCACGAGGAGATGAGCGCCGTCGAAGGCCCGTATCTGGATCTCATTCGAGCGCACTGATCATGGCGATACTATCGGACGACAGCAGCAAGGTGCTGGAGCCGCGGCCCAACCAACCGTTCTCGATTCACGCGCCGGGCTCCGTCTGGATCGTGCGGTCGGGCAAGCTCGACCTGTTCATGGCGCACGCGACGGGCGGCGAGTTCGACGGCGCCCGCCATCACATATTGCGCGTCGAACAAGGGCATGCCGTTTTCGGCATGGCTTCCATCGAAAAGAGCGAGGCTTCCATTGCGGCCACGGCCACGCCCGGCACAAAGTTGCTGTTCCTCTCGCAAGAGCGGTTGCGCGAGTTAGGCCGTAGTCCCGATCCGCAAATCGACGCCGACCCTCTCGGCTTGCTCGAAGACTGGATCGCGACCGTCAGCGCCGCCGCTTCCATCGTGGCGCCTCCCAAATCGTTTGTGGAATTGAAAGAGGGCGCGGCCCTTGAAGCAGGAGACGAGCCCAGGCCGGCCATGCCGACGAAGGGCATCCTCTGGATCGAGCACCTGCGAGGTTCTTCACACTTCCTCGATAGACTCGAAATCGATCCGATCGAGGGGCGCAATTACTTTCCAGTCTCCGCGCGCGGATGGGTGCAGCCGCAATCCCAAGCCAGTATCGTTTCGTTGAACTCGCAAGAGTGGGAAAAGAACGACCCGGAGTGGAGCGGCTTAGAGCGATTTCATCGATCGGTCCAGCAGTGCCTCGTCGCAAACCAACGCGCCCAAGACAGCAAAGATCGCAAGCGCTTGCTGGGGCAGGCCGACGCCAACGCTTCGATCACGCGGGCCGCATTGCGGACGCTGGCATCCCCTCTCCAGAAAAACGGAAATGCACGGGCCGTCGTGAACGAAGATCTGGGGGATCCCGTTTTGCGGGCCTGCGAGGCTGCCGCCAATGTCCTCGGAGTGAAGATCGTGCCGCCTCCAGGGATGCGCAGCCACCTGAAGTTGAAGGAGCCTGTTGCCGGCATTGCGAGGGCATCCTCGTTGCGCCACCGCGTGGTGGTGTTAAAGGGAAAATGGTGGGTGGACGCGAGCGGTCCGTTGATTGCGTTTCGTGACAGCGATAACCGCCCGTTCGCCCTGCTCCCAAGTGCCAAGAGGGGATACGATCTGTACGATCCTGTCGAGCGAACGACGGTCCCGGTGACGGGAGCCGTCGCAGTCACGCTGAACGGCTTTGCATATGTCCTTTACCGGCCGTTCCCCAACCAAAAACTTTCCATTTGGGATTTATTCCGCTTCGGAATGCGAGGCTCGCAACGGGAAGTGGTCACGATCGTGACCATGGGAATTGCTGGTGGCCTTCTTGGGATGGTTTTCCCTGTCGTTACGGGCGTTATTTTTGATTCTATTATCCCCGGCGCTCAACGAACCCAACTGATTGAAATATCTGGCTTCCTGTTGTTTACAGCCCTGGCGACTTCGATGTTCGCCCTCACCCGGGGTCTTGCTACGCTGCGCCTGGAAGGCAAGATGGGATCGTCCCTGCAGGCGGCTGTCTGGGACCGTCTCTTACGGCTGCCCGTTCCATTTTTCCGCCATTACACATCCGGTGATCTGGCCGATCGCAGTTTGGGCATTGAATATGTCTTGCGGATGCTGACGACCTCCGCTTTGACGTCGATTCTCTCGACCGTTTTCTCGATCTTCAGCTTCTTGCTGCTTTTCTACTACAATTCTCAGCTCGCTCTCGTTGCAACCGGGTTGGTCCTGGTGGCCGTCGCCGTTTCCGCGGCGGGAGTCCATTTCCAGACCCGCCTTCAGCGCCAGATCTTTAAGGCACGCGGCCGCATTTCGGGAATGGTTCTTGAATTCATCGACAACGTCGCCAAATTGCGAGTGTCCGGAGCGGAGCCGCGCGCGTTTGCCGCGTGGGCTCGCGAGTTCGCGGGGCAGAAGCAATTGTCCGTGGGCGTCCGAGGCATCTCGAATGGCCTCTCGGTCTTCAATTCTGCTTTTCCCGTCATCAGCCTAGCCGTGATATTCGCGTTTGCCGCCGACCTCATGGGGCAATCCCTTCCCCATGCATTCACGACGGGCATGTTCCTCGCTTTCCTGGCCGCGTTCGTCCAGTTTCAGTCCGCGGTTCTGTATCTCAGTTCGACCGTCCAATCGGTGCTGGGCGTCGTTCCTCTCTACGAACGCGTTGCGCCCATCCTCGAAACGATGCCCGAGGTCAACGATGGGAACAAACACCCGGGAGATCTAACGGGGGCGATCGAGGTCAATCACCTGACCTTCCGCTATCGTCCGGATATGCCGCTCATTCTTCACGATTTTTCATTGGCCGTGAAGCCGGGTGAATTCGTCGCTTTTGTGGGTCCCTCCGGCAGCGGCAAATCGACACTGCTGCGGCTGCTGCTCGGTTTTGAGAAACCGGAGTCCGGCACCATCTATTACGACGGCCAGGACCTCGCGGGACTGGACATACAGGCTGTCCGTCAGCAACTGGGTGTGGTGATCCAGAACGCCCGCCTTGCGAGTGGAACCATCTTTACGAGTATTATCGGCTCTTCTCCTCTCACCCTCGACGATGCTTGGGAAGCCGCCGCCCGGGCCGGTCTGGACGCTGATATCCGCGACATGCCGATGGGAATGCACACCGTGGTCAGCGAAGGAGGAGGGAATCTCTCCGGAGGACAGCGGCAGCGGTTGCTGATTGCACGCGCCATGGTTAAGAAGCCGCGCATCTTTCTCTTCGACGAAGCCACGAGCGCGCTCGACAACCAGACCCAGGCGGTTGTCAGCCACAGTTTAGACGCCATTCAGGCGACCCGCATAGTGATCGCCCATCGGCTCAGCACAATCGCGCGCGCGGATCGAATTGTGGTGATCGAAAAGGGCGTCGTAGTACAGACCGGAAATTACGATGAGTTGGCCAATCAAGAAGGACTTTTCCGGGAACTGGTAAAACGCCAATTGACGTGAGAGCAACGTAGCGATTGATCTCGGCGAGCGCGAATGGATGATCGCCGCCATCCGGAAATTGGGGAACGATCCAATGAGAAAAGCACTGTACCTGATGGGCATCCTTGAGGATGAGGACGTGGAATGGCTCGGCAAGACGGGCGCCACGAAGTATATGGTCTCGGGCACGGTTCTCGTTCATGAGGGCAGCCCCATTGAGGACGTTTTCGTCTTGCTCGACGGCAAACTCTCGGTTGTGGTCAAGGCCATGGGCAATCGGGAAATTGCGTCGCTGCTGGCGGGAGAAATCGTCGGAGAGATATCGTTTGTCGATTCCCGGGTTCCTTCCGCATCGGTGGCCACCGTGATGGATTCACACGTATTGGTCATTCCGCGCGCTGCTCTCTCGAACAAGCTGAAGACGGATCCCGCGTTTGCCGCTCGTTTCTACAAAGCTGTCGCTACGTTGCTCGCTGACCGGCTTCGGAGCACTGTCAGGCACATGGGCTATGGAACTGGCGCTGAAATAGCGGACCCTGACGAACTTGACGAAGCGCTGATGGACAGCGCGTCCATGGGCGCGATTCGTTTTGACCGGCTATTGAAGCGTTTGCGAATCAATTAGCTTCAGACTTCGAACAACGATTTGGCGAATAGGATCATTTTGGGCGATAACTCGGCTTTAGCTGAGCCACCTGGATAGATATCTCTGCCTTCAGCCAAGCAGCCGCAAACTCTAAATGCTTCGCCGAGCGTCGCTTACAGGTTCTGTCTCCCGAAATTTCAACCCCAGCTGTACCGAAGTTGTACCGAATGTTTTTCTCTCTCCTAGCACACCGGCTCGGCATCGCCGGTCCGAAGCCCCAAAAGACGATGCGGAGGTTGACACGAAATGCCAGCGGAGCTACAAAAGCAAAAATCCGTGTTAGGAAAAGAGAAAAACCAAAACCACCTTGACGCTAACCGGCCTTCTCATGGAAGGAGTTGTGACTAAGGGCTCCAAACAGAGGCTTGCCGGATAAATCGGACAGGGCCATAGTAGAATGGCGCACTATATTGAATCGGGATGGGTTCAAATGAAACGCGGGCTGGGCCAATTACTAGGACACTCCTGCGGAGGCTACAAGATGAGTGGCATGGGGCGGGAGTTCTCCGTAGAGGGGATGCTGGACAGTTTTACTCGACTTTAGTCAACGAAAAAGCGTCACAGTTAATCTCGGTTGAATTTCGACCGGTCTCCGCCGAGCCGGTAATTGCGTTGCATGATGTTTTCCCGCGTTCAAAGGGGTTTTCGGCAGTAAATGGCACCCGACGATAAGACCACGGAATTCTCCTTCGTTCTCAAACCAGCCAAGCATGGGGTGGGGGTGTTTGCGGTCCACGATATAAGAGCAAACACCTACCTGCGAGTCTTCGGTAGTGAAACCGTGGAAACGAACGTCTCTCTGGTCAGAAAAAAAGAGGACGTGCCCAAATTGTTCCAACGATACTGCGTGGATAGAGGCGATACCGTGTTCGGGCCTAAAGACTTTGGCTGCATGGAAATCGGCTGGCACCTCAACCACTCCAGAGCACCGAATGCCTATCACAAGAATTACGACTATTGCGCGCTGCGGGATATTGCCGCCGGCGAAGAGATAACCATCGATTACAACTCGCTGGAAGAAGCGGAGAATGCAAGAGAAGATTATTACGCCAGTAACGATTGATCGCGATCGTGTTGTGGACACAGATCAGCGCTGGCGGTTTACCGGACGCATCGAAGCGCAACTTGTGATGTGCCTGATAGAATCGCGCGGAACCAGAAGACGAAGCTCATGAGGGCAAACTTGGCAGAATCAGGCCTCTGTTCAATACCATGATCTCAGAATCATCGCTCCCTGCTCTCTACCTATCCTGGCTTCAGACCGTAGCCGGGGGCTCTATTCCTAGCGAGACGAAGGCAACCTGCGATCGTTGCGCAATGCTTCCTTCGCCCGGCAGTGATCCCGAGGCTCTCTATTTTCATCCCGATACTAGGTGCTGTACGTCGCCGCCCGATCTCCCGAACTTCCTCGCCGGAGGAATTCTCTCTGAAATGGATCCTTCGATGTCCTATGGCCGTGGAGCCCTGGAGGCCCGGATAGCGGGACGAGTAGTCGTGAAGCCGAGCCGAGTTGATGCGGGTGTGGTCCGCAGCCTCTTGTACACAGCCACGCCTGGCGCCTTCGGACGTGCTCCTGCTCTACGTTGTTACTACCAAAATCCGGAAGCAGAATGTGGAATTTGGAGACATCGTCCGGGTGTTTGCGCGACGTGGTATTGCAAGCATGTCCGAGGCGAGACGTCATCGCGTTTTTGGGGACTCGCGGGCAAGCTCTTGAGTGAAGTGGAATTCGACTTAGCGCACTGGTGCATGGTTCGGCTTCAAGTCGGATTGTCTGAGCTAGCCGAACTCGAGTCCGAGTCGAGCCCTCACGTTTCCGAGTTGAACGGAGAGCTTGACAGGGCACGATATCGGAGACTTTGGGGCGACTGGGCTGGGCGCGAGATCGAGTTTTACCGGGAGTGTGCTCGATTGGTAGAAGGTCTTACGTGGCTACAGGTTCAGGAAAAATGCGCCCCTCGCATCGAAATTCTCGCAGGACTCGTCCGCGACGCTTACACTCACCTTGAGTCCTGGGCGATCCCGGAGCGTTTGCGGATGAATGAAGTGCGTCTCCGCAGTTTCGAAGCGGGGCACTACAGAGTAACGGGTTACAGCAAGTATGATCCGTTGCGGATGTCTGAACGCCTCGCCCATGTCTTGCATTACTTTGACGGCTGCCTCACCGAGGACGCGCTGCAGGCCATTCTTGTTGAACAAAAAATCCGTCTCAGCGCAAAGGTATTGCGACGTTTGGTGGACTTCGGTGTGTTGGCGGCCTGCGAACCGCAAAAAGGGTTGTTCCGCATCCTGGACTGACTTTCTTCCTTTTGCCGCAATCGTGCTGGTTACTAAAAAAATTGACGCGCGCGCAGTCGGCGGCTATAGTTTTGGGAGCATATTTCATCGAGGTGCCCAATGGCTGATCCCAAAAAGCGAAATCAAATTGTGCCCGCAGATAGCACTCCTTCAGCCCTGCCGACTTCTCCCGAAGTCGTGGAGTTGACTGACTCCGAACTGGATTCGGTAATTGGGGGCGCAACGGTTGTTGGTTCTGGGGCAATTGATACCTACGCAGCCATCGACAACTCGGCTAACTAGTACCACGGATCGGCTGGGACCAGGCAAATGGCTCCAGAGTCTTGCAGTACACCAGACAGTCGTCGCCCGGCCTATAGAAGTCGGGAATGCGCCCGACCATGATGTAGCCGGCAGCCTCGTAGAACTTGTGTGCAGGCCTATAAGTAGGCCGTCCGCTTGTTTCGAGCACGATCCGCAGGCCACCGTGCGAGCTGACAAACGCCTCAGAATGTTCTCGTAACGCCCGCCCCACCCCTTTTCTCTGCGCCGCCGGATGGACACAAATCCAGTACAGATGCCAACTGCTAGCCGTCAAGGGTGTTCTGCCAACGCAGGCATACCCGCACACGTGTTTCTCTACCTCCGCGGCGAACAGGGGATACTCCCCCTCAAGTCCGCCCTGTAATCCGAGGTCGAGGACTTCCAACGCGACGCGTACTTCCTCTTCGGTGAACGCGCCACACGCTACAAGAGCCTCATGGATCTCCTTGCGGTCTTTTTCGTGTGCCTCACGAACGATCATGCCCATGCGAGCTGCGCCTGGACGAAGCGCTCCCAAGTCCAACCGGCCTCCAGCACCGCTTTGTGCATCCCCATTTCCGGCGATGTTTCGGGGTTGGGATTGACGTCTAAAACCTTTGGTTCTCCGGCCGCATCGAGCCGGATATCCACCCGCAAGTAGCCCCGAGCTGCGACCGCGTACCATGCATCGCGTGCCGTTGCGACGACGGCATCGCGCAGTTCAGACTCCAGATCGACATTATGGATGAGCGGTGAGTTGCAAAAATCGGCGCTTGCGTACTCCCACTTTGCCGCGTAAGTGAGGAGATGCAGTCCGCCCCGGAATTTTGTCTCTCCGATCGAAACGTAATCGGGCTCTCTCCGTCCCCAAAGCGATAATTCGAATTCACGGCCGGGGAGGAACTCCTGGACCACGACCGGACCAGGTAAACGTGCTCGCGCTCGGACCACAGCTTCCATATTCTGGCACACCGAATCGTGGTCGATGAAAGCGGAACCGTCCTGATCCGCCGGTTTGACGATACAGGGAAAACCAGCCGTGTCGGGAACCGGAACTCCGGCTGCGGCCAGCACGGCGTTAACGCGATCCTTCCGTCTGCATAGAGCAAGCGTCTCGCTTCCAGATCCAGTGAAGCGTATCCCCGCCCATTCTAGGAGCGCTGCGGCGTGAGGTTCGAGATCGGGTCGTCCGAGGGGAGCCTCGCAGAGGTTGTAGACCACATCTGGTGCATGAGCATCCAGCACGGCCAATATCTCACGTGGTTCACCACGCACGCGTGCGACAGCGGCATCGGTCAATATTTCAGCGATTCCGGCCGCGGCCGGGGCGAGATCGAATTCGTGCGCGAGCCTTCCGGGCTCTACCGACTCCGGAGCCGCTGTATGAAGTATGAGTACCTTCACTTGACGAACCCGGTTCGCGTTGTCGAACGCTTCATACCCGGGCCACAACGTTCCATCGCGCTTAGCAGGATACCCTGGACGAGCTTTTCGTATGACAGGACAGGCGTTGCCAGGGAGACAATGTCGCTGTTCTCCGGATCGAGTCCCGGTAATGCATTACACTCGATGAAACGGGGAAATCCACCGGCGTCGAGCCGGAAATCCAAACGGGCGCAGTCTCGGCACCCCAGAAGACGGTATGCGATCAGCGCGAATTTCTGTAGATCCGCAATTACATGGGCGGGCAGGCGAGGCGGCAGGTGATACTGAACTCGACGGCGCCAATCCCGCTTCGTCTCGAACGAGTATACGAAGGTCGTCTCATCCCCTTTCGGCGCAATCTCCATCATTCCCAGAACATTCGTTTCTGCGCCGTTCCCAACAATCCCGATCGTAACCTCTTTGCCAGGCAGGTATTCCTCGGCAAGAACTGGACAGCCGTAACGAGACCGCAGCCAGCGGCTACGTGAAGCGCCCTCGGCCGGCGTGGCAACCACAGCATTGCTGCCTATACCTTTGCTTGAGCCTTCGTCGTTGGGCTTTACGATAACGGGATACTGAAGACCGGCAAGCAGTTCTTCATCGCCCTCAGATTCAATCAGTACCGCCCGAGCTATGGGAACCTCCGGGGACACAATTCGCCGGGCCGTCGCCTTGTCCAATGTGACGGCGAGCGTTAACGCGTCCGGGCCTGTGATCGGAATTCCCAGCAATTCGCAGACTGCCGCATGAACGGCCTCGCGGCAGCGCCGTCCCGTGCCCTCGGCAATGTTAAACACTAAATCATATTTACCCTCATCCAATCGCCATGGCAGGCGGCGATCGGCGGCTACCGGCTCCACTCGCACAGGGATGTCCTCAAGGGCGCGGGTGATAGCAGCGATGGTTTCGGAACGGTCGTATTCCTCGAAAGCATCGTCGGGCAACCCGGGTGGCGTAACCTCCGGCCGTAGATTGTGCAGCAGTGCAACCTTCATCGTTCCCACGTAAATTCACCGACCCGGTGAGGTGCCCGCTCGATGTCACCCCACAACCATTCTACCGAAGCCTTGGAACGGCGGTTCGCCAGCCACTCATCGAAGAGGGTCTTCAAGATCAGCTCTTTTGTCGTTTCGTCGAACTGAGCCGGCACGATTTTGAGGACCCGGATGATTTCGTACCGGCCGGCGCTCTCGAACGGACCCAGCGTCTGCCCGGCGGAAGCGGCAAAAACAATTCTCGCGTGTGCTGGGCTGAAATCCCTGCGCCGCAGGGAGGAGAACTCACTCTTGGTTGAGGTGGTTTCGCCGGAGATGATTGCTTCTTCTAATACCTGGCCGAGGCTGAGCGTGCTCTTCTTGATTCCGCGAATAAACTTCGTCGCGGCTTGCCGGCTATCAAACAGCAGCCGCGCGATAATCGCCGTGTCGAACTCTTTACGATGCCGCCTGAAGTATGCATCAGGCTTGCCGGCAATCTGCCTTCGAAGCTTGCTGGCGATCAGTTGTCGCCGGAGTTCGTACTTGAGATCCTCGAACGTCCAGCCACGCCCGCGAAGCCAGGAATTCCTGGCTTCAACCGATGTAATGCCCGTCCTGCGTTCGAATGCTTTCATTGAGACTTGAACTTCATCGTCCAACGCTTCGATGCCTCGGGCGTCAACTGCTTCGCGCACCAAGCACCCATCCACCAAGTTTGTCAGCAGGCGGGTGTCATACCATAGGCCGTCCAGGTAACCCATAATGATCTGCATGTTGAGGTTTCGCCCGTTGACTCGCAGTAAATCTGTTTCTCGCGCGTGACGCGCGTGACGAAGAGTCCAAGGTATGACTCCCTTAGGAGAGAAAGCAAGCGAGAGACTTCCGCCTCCAGGCATACGAAGCAAGGCATCGTACTGAAGAGTCCCAAAGTAGCTACTCGCCACGTCCCACACGAGGTCGATCTGCGTACCGGGATGTCGCTTCGCGAGATGGCGCAGACCAACACCGGCCTCGCGTGGGTGAGTTCCCTCGCGGGCCAGCCGTTCGAGGTATTTCAGCGTCGCCGCGACAGCCTTCTGTGGAATTCGCGTGTCGGTTCGCCCGGTGGGCGGAGTCGGCGAGGCTAGTATCTGTGCGCTGGTCTCTTTCATCTGGAAGCCGGCCCGGGCTTGATTCGCTGTCGCCACAGCACGCGTTGAGGATGCACTCGACTCGCGCGCAAGCAATAGATCACATAAAGCCGCGCCGATTGGAAGCCCCGTGTTCTGCTCCATCCAGAGCCATTCGCCATTCGGATTGATTTCGAGGAAAACGTAGCGTCTGTCCGGCGTAAGGATCATGTCGATGGCCCCGAAGCGAAGTCCGAGGTTCTCCAGAAGCTTTATACAGCGACGTTTTACAACCGGTGGCAGAGTGTGGACTTTGTAGCGGGCGCGATGATAGTCGCTACGGCGCCAGTCTTGGCGTGTATGGTTGGTCCATTGGGAATCGATCTCCACCGGAAAGACGCGATTTCCCACCACCGTAATCCGCAACTCCGCCTGCTTATCGACGTACGGTTGGAAGGTCACAGGACAGTACTGGATGGCGTCCGCATGGACGATGTCTCGATTGGCAACGATCTCAGTCAGAACGTACGCCTTGTAGCTCTCTGGACGATCGGCCGGCAACAACCGGTTATGCACCGTCTTAGTGATTACCGCGCCGTTGTATTGCCGGTAGAAATCGAGAAAATCTTGCTGGTTGTTTGTGACCAAAGTGGGGGGAATTTCGAAACCTACAGCCGCTGCCACTTGAAGCTGAAGCGGTTTGTATCCGGCCCGCATCTCCTGCCAATGCCGTGCCGGCAGCCAAGGGCAGTCGAGCAGTTCCGACACGCCGATCCATGCGTCGGTAATCTCGTGCCGGACGTAATTACGAACCGCCTCGTTCTTGATTTCGACATGGGGTGACGGTACCCTTTTTCGCCGCGACCACACCGCAGTCACCGTGTTGAGATTGACTTCCCTGCCCAGCACGCGGAGCACGGGCGACGCACGTTTGCCCGGTTGATACGCTACCGAAAGCTGCGCCATCACGGGCAGGTCGGCGATGTCGAGTCGCAGCACACCCGCCCCTCGGCGCCGCAACTCAGGTTCAACGGCCGCCACGTGATCATCGTTGGCCGCGGACACGATCAGAATCATTCGAGAGGATGTCCTTGGCTGGGTAGCTCGTAGACATAGCGGCGCCCTTCATACTTGAGCTGCATTACCTCACCGCTATCGACCGGCTCAACGGACTCCGAAAATAGCGGAATTTTCCCGCTGCCTCCGGGCGCGTCGATGACGTAGTGCGGCACGGCAAGCCCACTCGTCCAGTCGCGTAGCGCCCGGACGATGGCGAGACCCTCCTCGATCGTTGTGCGGAAATGCGTCGCGCCGGCGGCCTGGTCGCAGTGGTAGAGGTAATAGGGCCGGACTCGCGCGAGGAGCAACTTCTGCATCAGCCGCTTCATTACCTCAGAGTCGTCATTGACTCCCTTCAGCAAAACGGTCTGGCAACCGAGCGGAATTCCGGCGTCGGCAAGCCTGCCGAGAGCTTTAACGGCTGCCGGCGTGAGTTCATCGGGATGATTGAAGTGAGTGTTCACGTAGAGAGGATGGTATTTCTTGAGGACACCGCACACCTCCGGAGTTATTCTCTCCGGCAGGTGGCAGGGAATGCGAGTGCCGATGCGAATCACCTCGATGTGTGGAATCGCCCTCAACCGTGCGCATAGCTCGTCGAGCCGTCTATCCGATAAAAGGAACGGATCACCACCCGATAAGATCACGTCGCGGATCTCGGTGTGCTCGGCGAGATACTGAAAGGCGGGTTCGAGCTGCGCTATCGGAATTTTCTCGGGGTCGCCTACTTTACGCCGCCGCGTGCAGAAACGGCAGTAAGAGGCGCACACCGGTGAGACCAGAAACAAGGCCCGGTCAAAGTAGCGGTGCGTTATGTTGGGAACCGGAGAATGTGCATCCTCTTCGAGTGGATCTATCAGGGTGTCTTCTAGTTCCAGTTCCTGAATGGTGGGAACATACTGGCGCCAGATCGGGTCTCCCGGACTTTTTATGAGATCAATCATTGCTGGGGAGATACGGAACTCGAAGTTATCGGCCGCCTGTCTTAGCCGATCGATCTCTCGCACGTGCTCGGGGCCGAATCGTTTTGCGAGCGCATCGAGAGAATCGATGCTGCGCTCCCGTAGTATGCCCTGCCAGGTTTCGGAGTATTCATTAAATCCCATGTAACCCTAGGTGTCCTTCGGCGCGGTTGCCTCCCGTTCGTTCCTGAAGTTCGTGGAATTGGAGTTCCGCTGGCCATCTCCCGCATGTCAATTGGTTGCTACGGAGAAGCTCTGTACGTTAGGGCCGAAATCTAGCTAAGCCCACGGTGCCGCTTCGGTGAGATGCAAACTAACGGTAGGATTCACCTTGGCCGTCCTGGGGTACTTCCCTGGGAACCTTATTTGCTACAATCGGATTGTAGCAACTCGTAAGACATCATCATTCGTTTTTCAAGGCCTAATTCCTGCGTTGTCCTGTAAAGTGCAATTGGAAGAATCACGGCACGGCAGAGCGCACATCCAACAATGCCAATGAGAAGCGCGAGCAAAAGGCTAGTAGCGTCTTTTAGCATTTGGTGCCCGGACATTCTCACAGCCTGTTGAACTGTCTCTGTGACGCTACCGGGCCCTGTTCATGTTTTCGTTACCTTCTTCAAATACTCGCTCTCTGGGATCGGATATGGCGTAGGGACAGGCGCCTGCGTCATCGGCGAAGGAAGCGGAATAATATCTGGATCCGCGGTACCCCCGGTCACGCCTGTGAGTGGCTCGTCACTTAGTGCCCCAGCGAGATTTGGCTCTTCTTTTGGATCCGTCATATCGTCTGCTTGTAAGTAGGATAATACTCCAAACTTCCGGTCACCGACCTTTTGTGCTTAGAGCCGAGGCTAATCAACGAGCCCAGCTAGAATAGAATGCTCGCTACTGTGGCCTCGCAAAAGCAGGTTCCTATCTCACTAACTAGGGAGGCCGTCTTCGGTCAAGGTGTTGTCGAGCGTATCGCCCTGCGCGATTGATCCACCAGTAGTTTTTTGCAGCTTCGGAGCAGTGGCAGCCGCCAGCCTCGTCGGAACTGAAATGGAGTTTCCGCCCTGCACGCTCCCCAGTTGTTCATCCGTGAGTTCGCCGACCGATGGTTTTTTCTCTTCAGACATGTTCGTTCTCCTTTCGGAAATGTAGGTTTCCTTACTGTCGCTATCTGTACGCAAAGCCTGGTAAAGCGGATTCCCCCATAATGTTTGGAGACAACTGCATTCGTTTACGAACTGAGACTTTTGCGTTGCGCAGGAAAGCACATCTAGTGTTGTATATCCGAAGGGTTCTATCGGTCAAGAAATCAATTCAGGGCAGAAGGTGCGAGCACTGAGCGCCTACAGTGAAGGCATAAACGGAGCACACTCACCCAAACAGCGCCCTCAGCAGGACTAAACTCCTGTGTAGCCGGATTACCGGACAGATACCGGGCTAGTATCTCTCCTCTTCGACGAGGCCACCCGGCTCCGCTTAGGGGCTAGGCTCGATTCCAATCACGTCATTCACGGCCTCTCGGAATCGCTGTTTACAGCCTAGATAGTCCTCGTCTGCGCCGAAACGTGCCCGAGCAGGAACTGAATCTGCTCCAGCTCGCCACCGGCGCTGGTGGCAAAGCCGAGCGCAGGATCGTCGCAAGTCATGAGGCGCAAGCTTGGAAATACCCATCATTCCGGCATATTCCTTTACAACGTGCCACACGACCTTTTCGGTCATGTCCGTACCCCATACCATCCCGGTTCGACAGACCCGACGAAAAATTCTTCCCTCCTTGACGCGAACCGCGAATAGCCAGTCATCGACGGCCTGCTTCACCCAATCGGGAACCGGCACCGTCCGGATGTGGCCACCCTTTCCGACCAGATCAACAATCGCCGAATGCTCTTCGCGTCGATGGAGATGATCGAGCGTCAATTGCGTGAACACCTAATTCGGCCGCTGCTTCCTTCAGGCGCTTCTCGTTGCGGCCGGAGATGGCCACTCGCGAGCCGCTGGCCGCGAGACTTTGCGCGATGGCGAAGCCGATGCCGCTGCTGCCGCCGGTGACCAACGCGACCGAGTTGTTCAGGTTCATGATTCCTCCGTCGTGGCACTTGGAATATTGCCACAGGCAAGGGCGTAACGGTTTCCGGATATGTGAATTCCCAATGCATATTGCACCTGTAGCTAACAAAGTGGATGCAGAAAGTGCAGGATTTGATGTAATTGGGTCTCTCAGGTTAGATTGCTTCTGGAGGTTTCCATGAGCATTTTGGCAGCGATTAGACGCGAAGAGAAAAAGGTTAAAAAGCAGCTAACTAAACTCCACGATGATTTAATCGGCTTGCAAGCGGCAGCCAAGGCTCTGGGTAAGTCGGCTAACCGGGACCTCACTCGTGCCGGGAAGCGTGTGCTGTCAGCCGCAGGCAGAGCGAAGATTTCAAAAGCCGCCAAGAAGCGATGGGCAAAGGTCAAAGCGCAAGCAAAGAAGGCTGTCGTCTAATTGCCCCTCGGGCGAGGAACTCCTTTCGGCTGGACGACTTCACAACGGTGCGTATTATCCAGCAGGCGAGAGGCACGAGGCTATCCCAGGAACTCAAGACTCCGAACTCCGCGCGGTTCGTCGACATCTCGGCGGAGGTGGCTGCCCTTCTAAGGGAGTTCCTGGCCGGCCGAACTGCCGGTTTGGTTTTCCCAAATCGTATGGGCAAGCCACTCAACCCATCGAACATTGCAACCGTGTCATTCACCCCTTGCTGAAGAAGAAGGGGCTTCCGGTCGGGGGCAACCACATCTTCCGCCGATTCCGATTGACATGGCTCCGCGAGAATGCGGTCCCCGCAGACATCGAGCGATTCTGGCTCGGTCACGCCAACCCGGACGGTTGGGGATGATTATTCGATGCTCAAGAAAAACGTGAAGTTCCGCAAGGAAATTGCGGACAGGATCGGCGTTGGTTCGAGTTGCCCGACTCGATTCTAGCCCCAGTTGTACCGAATGTACCGAAAACGAGCACTGAACAAGCACAGCAGGTTATGGCGTAAGTATCTGTTATGTGAGAAATTAGGGAGAGAGCGCCCGTAGCTCAGTTGGAAAGAGCGTCTGCCTTCAGAAAGACACGCTCTTCTCGCCACGTCTAGCAAATAATCCCCGGCTTCGGCCCAACACACCAGGTCATCACGAAGCGCTAGACGAGTCCGCTCGCTTGCTGGCATCGTTTAAGATGGTGAAGGATATACTGCACGTCACCGGTTGCAAGCTTAAGAGCGCGCGAATAATCTTCGGCGGCACCGGCCCACCTTTCCTGTGCCTCGAGAACCCTCCCTCGATTGTAAAATGCGGCTGGATCTTCGCGGAGGCTCAATGCTCGTGTTAAGTCGCGCGACGAAGCATCTAGATCGCCTCGCTTGAAGAGAACCGTCGCTCGGTTCGCCCACGCGTCCGCCAGCGAAGGATCTGCTGCGATCGATTGGCTGAAGCTCTCGTATGCTGGATCGAGATGCCCATTTTTCAGCTCTAGCAGACCGCGCAAGCAGAGTAGCTTCGAATGTGTGGGACTGATGCGCAGCGCGGTTTCAACTTCGGTCCGTGAAGCATCGAAATTCCCCCGATCATAGTGCAGGCACGCTCGATTGATAAGGGCCTCGAGATGACCCGGGGCCAGGGTCAGAACATATCCATAGTCGAGGAGCGCTTCGTCCTGCCGCCCCAAGGAAACCAGAGTCTGAGCCCGATTGAAATAGGCCTCCGGGTAGGGTGGGCTCCACCTGATTGCCGCATCGTAGTCCTGCAAGGCGTCTTCGTAATTCCCGGACAATTGATGAAGAACGCCACGGTCGAAGTATGCTTCAGTACTACCTGGCTGATGTCCGAGAAGAGTCGTCAGGTCGCTTATCGCTTCAGCTACCTGCCTTAGGGCGATATGAAGTCGGGCACGGTTGTGGAGAAGGATAGCGCTCTCGGCTTCATACCTGCTAGGCGCTTCCTTTGCCATATAGTCCAAGGCCTCAGACAACCTTTCATGCGCGGCCGCAAACCGTCCCGTACGCATTTCCACTAGCGCCAACGTATTGCCCAAGAACGCGATATTCACAGCTCTGGTTTCAGAAGACGGCAGCATTTCGGTAAATAACAGCGATTTCTCAACCCAAGCCCTAGCAGCCTCGTAGTCACGTCGCGACGGGTCATACAACCGTGCAGCCAGGATCGCTTTGGCATACGTGGTATGGGCGAGCAGCGCCGGGTCTCCACTCATCGCTAGGTTTTCCGCGCAGATAATCTCCACTTCATCGAGGTGGCCCATGAGCAAATGTGAAAACAGAACGTTGCGGGTGAGTTCGCAGTAGGTCTTGCCACGATCCGCCGCGGCGATCATTTGCAGGCCGCGGCGCGCCCAGTCAAGCGCGGCATCGTAATACGCGAGGTGCATGCAGCGCTTCGATGCTGCCAGCAGCGGCGCTACATCATCAGCCGCTTGCTCATGATGAAGCGGGATCGCACCGAGCGAAAGGGAGCTCTGGTTCAGCCCTTCGAGCGCCGCGGCGCGGGCCCGGTGAAGCGCCCTCCGCTCCCCTACCGGGACGCCTTCATAGGCGTGCTTCAGGATCAGACTATCCGACGCGCAGTCAGACTCCACATATTGTCTCGTAAGCCCCCGCCGCTCGGCAGGCGACATACTTGAGCCAACATCGCGTAGAAACTGCTCCAGGTTGGAGGCGGGCGGCGGGATCACTGACAGTTCCCGATATTTTGAGAGCTCGCACAGCGTAATCCATTCACCAGCCCAGCCAGCTGCACTCTGGCGGAGCCAAATGCGCCAAGCTTCGGGGAGCGACGCAACAGCAGCGGGCGCCGAAGGCTCCAGGTACGTCTTCAAAGCATAGGTCTTAAGGGAGGATTGCAGTGGATCATCCACTTGGTCAGAAGAGCTGCATACTCTCACCGTCAATCGGTCGGGATCGGCACGACGCAGTAATACGGCTATGAACTCCCGGTCGAGGGGATCTGCTAGGTCGGTGTTTTCAAACGATATGGAAAAACGCGATGGGTACATCCGTGCAGCGTAGCTCAAGAGAAAATCCGTCAATCCATTGGCCAATCGGAGGGTCCAGGAATGCGGAGATCCTTCCCGAGAAAAGGTTAGCAACTTAGTTATTTCGTCCGACAGTGGAATAGAGACTCGCAATTCAGGCGCGACAACCAATAGCGTCAGTTGATGCCTGAGAACGAGATCGGGTGCTGATGCGGAGGCAGGAACTATCAGTCTGCGGACAAGCTCGCCGGCTGCCGTGTATGGCCCGCGAAGGTTACGGTGGGCATTGATGTCATACCACCTGGTGCTGGTATCGCGAGCGGCACCTTCTCGGTCTAACCGAAAAGGCGCAATAATCCAGCTGTGCCGACGAGGAAGGTAAGGAGGCACCTAATCATTGAAACAAAAAACTTGGGACAAGTTCGGGCTCAGAGCACCCGGTCACGTCTAGAGTTCGCTGATGCAAACAGATGAAGGAAGCGTTGTACCGACCCTCGAGTTAAGACCGCCCGACACCGACTTGAGGTCGTCGTCGCTCAGCTGTGGTGAAGTCGCATTCTCGGTCGTGGTCGACTGCTTTGAAACATCAAGTTTCTCTGGATCTTCAGTTGGCATAATAGACTCCTCGAATCGTCAGGCCTTATTCATTAGCCCAATAGGATTCGTAATTCTTTTATCAGCATTCCCCATAAAGGTCAACCCCTCGCCCGTCGCGGTCGTGACCCCTGGTTCATTTGCAAGCTTGGCTCGGAATTGTTGGAATACGATCCTGTGCCGGCGCCGATAACAGTGTCGCCGCACTGGAGCCAAGTCTCTCGACGCTCCGAGGAGGACTCAATCGGTAGTCAATCGCCCTCCGAAAAGCACGAGGAAGAAACTGCTGCTTTGCCACGAAGTGGGCAGAAGTGGACCAGCTATCCCTTAATATAGCCGTCCAGTGCATGGTTCGTTGTTCTCCCCTTGGCCTCATTCAACTTGACACTCTCATTCATCGTGACATTCCCCGTACCGCCCACGACCTGCTTTAGGTCCTCGGCCGATATCTCTGCGTCGCCGGCTTGATCTGGACGTTGCCCCTGTTTTTTTGCTTCATCGCTCATTTTGGCGCCCTCCTAGTGTCGTAGTGTACCCCTGAAATAACCGACGGTAAAATCAATAATGTCTCTATCCCGCCGGGGTGAAGTACTAGCAGTCGAGAGTGCTATCAAAAGCTAGGCCTTCCCGAGCATTCGAAGTAGAACCTCCTGTATTCAGGTTGGGCTACTCTGGTGCGCTTAGAGCGAACCACCTTCTGTGCCGAATTGTTTTCTTGACTGAGAGAATGTGCGGATGTATAAGCAACTATCTGCCGATTCTATTCGGCTGTGCACGAGTCCAAGTTGGTAGACCTAGTATCGGCATCTCTGAACAGTCGTTTTGGATCTATTTCACGAGTGTTTGGGTACAGCTAGAAACCGTAGCGAAGTGCACATTTTCGAAAGGAGAAATGCCATGTCTGATCTGAAAGACAAAAAACCATCGGTGGGCGAGCTCACTGACGATCAACTCGAGAGCGTCCAGGGTGGAAATTCGATCTCCATCGTGACGAAGATGCCGAATTACACTGGCCCGAAGCTCCACGCGCCCACCGGGTCGATCGCGCAGGGCGATACGCTCGACAACACCTTGACCGAGAACGACCTGCCGTCGTAACAACTCTCTCTAATTAAAATAGGAGCAAAAGTTATGGAAGAAAGCAAGACGAAGCCGGAAGACGGACAACCCAAAAATTCCCCGGAAACCGACGGATCACTGTCGCCCGAGAAACTCAATAAGGTCGCGGGCGGACGCACAATTGTGCGCGCTGGCGGCGATCCATGTGAGGGAGGCGAATTTACGCAGCGATAAGATCATGCAACAGCTGCTAGTGCCTCGAATCCTTTGGGGGACCGCAAAACCCCGGGGCTGGTGTGCCCACTCGTTGGCACAGTCAGTACGTGTTCACAGCTCCGTCGAACTGCCAACACTAGACGCGATGCGATGAACGTCTACAACTGGAGTCAGGTTCCTGAAGAACAAGTTAACTCGCTAGCATCTCGCCAGCTGATCTTCAGCGAGACCATGACCGTCATACGTAGGCGGCTCTCGAAAGGTGCCGTGACGCAACTCCACCAGCACCCGGACGATCAGATCTGCATGATCGAGCGCGGGAAACTCCGATTTGTCGTCTCTGGCGAAGAACGCATCTTAAAAAGCGGTGAGGTAGTGGCGATTCAACCGAATGCGCCGCACTCGGTTGAGGCACTAGAGGATTCAGTCGTGACGGACCTGTTTGCGACGCCACAGCCGTGAGCATGTCGCCTCCTCCCCACACTCAGTGCGAGCGTCTCCAAAATTCGTAGAATTCTAGTGGATTTTCAGGATGGAGATGTAGGAGCTTACTATTGAAAGAAGGAAGAAAACAATGGATGAGAAAAACAAGAACCTACGTGAGACGCAAGAAGACGAGCAAGTGAAGAAGTCTGGGGAGGCCGATGGATCGCTGCCGACCGAAACACTCGATGAAGTTGTCGGCGGTCGTGTGACCCGGATCGTTAGAAATGGCGATCCATGCGACGGAAGTGAATAAATAAAACGTCAAAGTGTCGGTTAGGACGTTTGCCAAACTATTTTGCAAAACAAGATATGATTACGAACACTTCCGGCGTGACCTGATTTGGGCAGTGCCGGATAGGGGAGCTACGACATGTCTAAGGTAGAAATGCAGCGGTTCCATCAAGAAATAATGGGAGATCCAGCCTTACAAAAGCGCCTCCGGCAGGCAACGAATGACTCGAGCTTGGTTTCGCTGGCGCTGGAGTTAGGTCAAGAAAGGGGCTACAAGTTCACCAAACTGGAAGTCGAGGAGTACATCAAGGAAGTCAAGGGCTCGAGTTCCGAAAAAAAACTCAGCGATGAGCAACTGGAAGCTATTGTGGGAGGGCGGGCGAAGTCCGCGGCATTTTACGACAATTGCTCCTGCGGCGCCACCAGCGGCAATACTGAAGCTCAATAGATCCACTGTAACGGGAACCTGTGGATGCTATATCCTCTAAACTACTGCCTTGACGGCTTTGGCCCTCATCTCGATTCTCGTTTGGTGTGTCCTCGCACCTTTTCTTCTATCAGTGCCTTTGCTAGAACTCTGCCTTCTTTTTCGGCTGCTTTTCTCGAATGTCGTCTAGGCACCAATCAACCACAGGTTGATTTTGCGGTGCGATTGTCCCAGGCGTCGGAGCCGCAATCTTCAAAGCAGCACCCGGCACCGGAGGAATGGAAAGCTTGCCTCGAGGCGTATTATGAATGGCTCGCTGAACACTCCTTGCTGCCCGAACAGGTCGGACATGTCGGACTTGAATTTGACATTCAAGATCCGTCTTCGTCGATATCCGTGCCTTCAATTTTTTTCTCCCTAAATAGCGAGGTATCCAACCAGCACAACCTATTTGGCATCACTTCCAAAATATTAAACGGGCGACTGCCCGCGTCCTTCGCATCCTATCTCGCGCATTGCCTTGACTGTCTGCCTACGCGAGCTTACATAGCATATCTTGGACTAATGCTTTCTCGTGCGCAGGACTCTGTGCGGCTCATCAGCAATTTAGCCGCCGATCGAATACTCGACTATCTGCGACGTATCGGCTGGTCGGGTTCGCAAGAGCCGCTTGAGTTTTTGCTGTCGGAGCTATCGACGCTAACAGACTTCATATCCCTCAGCTTCGATATTCGGGAGAGGGTCATGCCTCGGATCGGATTCGAATGTTATTTATCTCGGCAACCAAAACATGAACGTCGATGGAGCCTGCTTTTGGATCGCCTAGTTGACCTGAATTTGTGCATTTCCGGAAAAAAGGATGCTCTGTTGAGCTGGCCTGGATACACCCGCGAACGAACCACACCGGCAGCACCGCTCGACCCTAAGGGAGACTCGCCGTGGAGCAACCCATTCCTAAACTCTGGAGCTCTCGTAAGGGAAATTAGCCACCTAAAAATCCTCTACAGTTCTGATGCTCGCCTTGAGGCAAAGGCCTATCTGGAAATGGAGAATTATGCTTGAAGCTGCCGTGTCGGAAAAACATGCATTGCCAAAAATGTCAGACAGCCGAGAACGGCGCGCGCCCCTTACAGATCGAGTGACCCTCGACGCCTTCGGAAGAACTGTTGTCAACGGCTGGACGAGCGAGCACCTGGCCCAGATCGGTGAAGCGTCAAATAAGCACTTTCAGATTGCCATCCTGCCGACGGAACAATGTAATTTCCGCTGCACCTATTGTTATGAAGACTATCGCGTCGGGCGAATGAAACCAGAGATCGTTTCCGCCATCAAGCGCCTGTTGAGACAGCGCGTTGGAGATTTAGAGACTCTCACCGTTTCGTGGTTCGGTGGGGAGCCTTTGCTGGCCAAGAACATTGTCCTCGACGTCTCCGCCTTTGCGGCCGATTTGGCTTCGCAGCATGTACGATTGGGGTATCGAGGGGGTATGACAACAAATGGATATTTCCTCGACTACGAAACCGCAAGTGCCTTAGCAGAATGTGGAGTCCGCGAGTATCAGATTTCCTTGGATGGTCCCCGTGAGGTCCACAACGAGACCCGGCTCCGGGCCGATGGTCGCGGGACCTACGAGCGAATTTGGGCGAATCTCCTCGCAATTCGCAACAGTTCTCTGCCTGTCTCCGTGTTGCTCCGCGTTCACTTTTCGGCCGACACAGTTCAGTCTCTGCTTCCACTCCTCGACGACATAAAGACTCAGTTCTTAACGGATTCCAGGTTTTCCGTAGCCGTCATGCCAATCGGTCGCTGGGGCGGCGTAAACGACGCCGCGATCCAGCTCTTGTCCAAGGACAAACAGGAGCAAGCAATTACGACGTTCTTGACAGCCTTGTTCGGTGAAAATGTTTCATCGCCGCAGAATCTGTCCCGAATCGACGGTTACGTCTGCTATGCCTCTCGATCGAATGCGCTGGTCATCCGCCCAAATGGCGACGTGGCCAAGTGCACTTTAGCTTTGTATGACGAAAGGAATAAGGTCGGTACACTGCAGCCGGACGGAACAATTCAATTGATCCCTGGCCGTCTCGCTCCCTGGCTTCGCGGTTTGGAAACTCTCGATCCGAAGGTATTAAGTTGTCCCCTCGGGGGAATGTCGGCCCGGCCGGAGGCCCTTGGCGCAGTTGCGGATGGAAATTGTGCGCACGGGGACAACAACAACCGCGAAGCCGTCCCCGCCAAACCACAACTTGTTCAAATAAATTCTAGCTTGGCGACAAACCCGTGAACCTCGACTGCATCGCCGGTCTTGTGTTCTCCAATCCACTTTTGTATCCGTTTACGTCGGAACTCCGTAGCGCTAGTAGGCTGCGGAAAAATTGGGTTGAGCGCGCGACTTCAGTCCTGGGTGTGTCGTTTTGTGAGCCTTGAGGCTCTTCGCGGGGATCTTTCGTGTTCTCGGCACCCCGCATGTACGTTGAGGGGAGTATGCAGACACTGAAACCCGATTCACTTCACTGCGTGCGGGAGGGACAATTCAGTGTTGACTAGGACTCAACACGAAGAAGGGGCGCGCCACTGGTTCCTTCGTTGGAGGCCATAAAGGTACCAAATTCAGCTGAGGTGAGAAGCGGAGTTATTTATTTAACCGGTTTTGACTGCGATCCGGTGTCACCACACCAAGCGGACTAAAACGCGGCACGGCTGGTCGAAAGAACTAGATCTCAATAGAACCTTTATGGTTGTCGTCCTGTGATTCGCCCTTAATCCCGCCAATATTGAGTATGCCGCCGCTGACTTTGCTCAGATCTTTCTCTGACAGCTCTTCCGGCTTTTTCTTGTCGTCGATTGGCTTTCTGCTGTCTTCGCTCATCATCTTATTCCTTGTGTAGCATCAGATCAAAGTTTACATGGAAAGCCAGCCAGAAGTCTCCAGTAACGTGCCGTATTCTACCATCACAAAAAGACCACACGTTGGAGTAGGTTTTGATGTTCGCCTCAAACCTACAATGGGGAAGAAGCGCCCAGATGGACAGTTTAAGTATATCGGCATCGATGTTCACAAGCAAGCGATCTCGACGAGCGATTTGGCGAAGTCCCGCCGACGATATTCTTGAATCCTACTCCTCTACGAGCAGAAGCGCGCGGCCCTTCCAGCAACCGAGATCGACGAACGTAAACCGGGAAAGGTCTCCGCCAGGCTGGCCGGCGATGTGCGCCACCGTGGCCCGGAAAACGTCAGGATCAACCGCCTGATAATCGGTTGCTTCCCAACCAAGCCATCGCCGGTGAATCATGCCCGAGCTGTCGCACCCCATCAAAAGATCGTACGGGTGCTTCTCGGGGTAGAACTCTTCGCGCAGGCGCCAGAGAATGTGCCGAAGCGTCATAGAGAGAAATCAACACTGGGACGCGGTTACCTGCCGCGAACGCCGTCGGTGTCTGTTGCCCCCGGAATGTTCGGCGTGCGGGGGATTCTGCCGGCGCGCGCATCGGCGATGGTGATCTGATTTACGTCCAGGGTACGGCCCATCGCTTGGTTGAAGTTCACTTCCGCTTCCACAAGGTTGATTCTGTCGCGCAAAAGCGTGGCTTCGGCCGCGGTGAGGTCCCGCGTGCGCAGCACCACGTTATAGCTGGTCGAGGCGCCGATCTGGTATTTCTTTTGCTCGTCGTCAAGCGTCTGCCTGGCGAACTCTTCAGCTTCGATGGCGGCCCTAACCGCCGCGCGGCCCTGCACCAGGGCAATCAAAGCCTGGCGGACGTTGAGCACGATGCTGTTTTGCTGTTGCCGGTACAGCACTTCCTGCTGGCGCTGCGCGAGCGAGGCTTGGGCGTTGTCGGCCTGCGCCGCGCGGTTGCGGATCGGAAGGGTGAGATTGATGCCCGCTTCGTACGTGGGGTAATTGTTGTGGATCATGCTGCTCCACGCATCGCCGAGCCCGCCGCGCGCGGTTGTGGTTGCCGTACTGAAGGTTTGCGCGCCCACAAAAACGGGTAAGGCCGGATTGCCAATGGTCGCCTGCGTGCCGTTGGCAAAGAGCACGGGTTCGGTGGGCACCGCTGCAAAGCCGGTGGCAGTCGAGATGGTAGAGGTGGATAATCCCGCCAGTCCAATCTGCTCGTACAACCCGAACACATTCACCGAGGGCAGCAGGGCATTCGACGTAGCCTTCACTTCGATCCCCGCGTTTTTCAGATTGAGCGCGGCCTGTTGCAGCTCCGGCCGTTTCTGCCAGGCCTCCTGCACGGCGGTTTGCAGCGGGATGGTCTCGACAACGTCCGGCGTCGGGATAGGAGTGGTGGGAATGATCTCGACGCCGGAAAGAGACATCGCGAGAGGATCCTTAGTGATCGCGACGAGCAGGGTCGTCTCGTCCTGGAGTTGCGTGGTTTGCGCCTGCACCAGGGCTTGCTGGTCGGAAGCAAGCTGCGATTCGGCGGTGATCACATCGAGCGGTGCCATGGTGCCGATAGCGAGCTGCGTCTTATTGTTCTCATAGAGCGTCTGGTCCACCGCCACGGTGGCCTGCTCCACTTTCACGTTCTCACGCGCGTAGACAAGTTCCCAGTA